>Ga0233444_10000217_pt1 | contig 80442 bp, 69 predicted proteins | sample SI_124_October20_6_FD_182792 | JGI IMG/M metagenome (GOLD analysis project Ga0233444, IMG submission 182792) | Seawater microbial communities from Saanich Inlet, British Columbia, Canada - SI_124_October2016_10_MG | ecosystem: Environmental > Aquatic > Marine > Inlet | place: Canada: British... | reverse complement strand
TATATTTCTGATGATTTAGTAGCGGCTGCAGTGCCGGTTGCGGCGCTCATGGGAGAATATACTTGGAATAGGCTTGGTTGTAATATGGGAATTATACCAATTTGGGCTTTTCATGGAGATGAAGATAATGTAACTGTTAGAAATGCAAATATTCCGATTGATGGTTTAAATAATTGTGCAAATGAGTGTCCTGAAGATGCTGATTTGGAAATATGCTCAGTTCCTCTCGATGCACGCAAGACAATTTTTAGAGGATGGGGACATAATATTTGGCCGATCACATATAAGTTAGATTCTCGATGGGGACATGATATTTATGCGTGGATGTTATCACATATAAATTCTGATGCCAAATTATGATTAGTTTGTTTAAATAACTGATAAGTTGTTTTTAGAAAAGAAGGGCCATCAATTATTTAATAAAAAGTATGCAGTTGCTGTTTTCATCACAGTGCTCAAATTATATCATATCTCTATTTGTTCTGGTCGGATAGGATAAAGGGCTTCCAAAAAAGTTAATTTTAAGATCTACATTTTAACTTATTTCCTGTAAAGAGGTATTCCAACACACTATTTTTTTGAATAAAATTATAATTTATACTTATTTAAGCCAGTGCTACCCTATCAATGTTTTGAGACAATCAATTTGATAATGATGCCATAATGAGAATTAGTTTGATTGATGTGGATGATGGATCTATTTTGTCTATTATAGAGGTCGAGGAGATGATGTATCCTAATCCATAAAGGAGAACCCTAAATATCAAAATGAAAGCATTTAAAGAGGCCATTATTTATGAATTATCACGAAAAGAGGTACTCAAGACAACTCATTCAAGTATCAATATAAGCTAACTGGAAGCGAGTATATATATCGTACATCTTCAAGATATCAATGGGCAAATTCGAACGACGAAATTCATAAAGGAATAGATCTTTTATTTAGCCCTCTTCTCTATTTTTAGCCTTTTTAAAATGTTCTGCACTTCCATTATCGATTACAAAATTGTAATTTGATGTCTATGCGAGATGTACTTATCGTTTTTTTTCTTCTTTTTTTGTGCTTAGTGAAAACATCAATCAATATTGAAAGCACCAAGCAGAGGATCAAATTTATTGTATTTAAATACTTTACTCTTTAATTACATCCAGATCATTTCAAAATTATATATTTTATCATATTGATGAGTCCCGAAGCTTTTACAGAAATAAGCGCCAATATTTGTGTAATTGTTTGAAAATCAATAGATTTTTATCTGAAAATTATTCATAGTTATTCATGTCGCTGAAAATTACTGAGCGACCCTCTTTTTAGGCTATGTTGGAAGGCTATATTCTAAAATAGAGTGAATACCTGGTTTTGATTGAATCACAATAATGCCCATGTCTCTAAAAAGAAGAAATTTTATGAAAATGTTATCGGCAGGTGCCCTGATTAGCACACCTCTTCTCCATGCGGCATCCTATCCATTTGCGATAGGAAAAGAAACTATTGATCCTGCTTCAAAAAGACAATCTATTAAAAGTAGTTTCAATTACGGAGATCAAATAGTGATAGATGGATTGATTATTTCACGTGGTTGGAATGACGATTCCTTCGAGGCATTATCTAAATCTGGTTATACCGGTTTCAATACATCACTGGATTCCAAAGACTTAACCTCGGCCTTAGAATCATTGGCACAATGGAAATCACGTATTGAAGACCATCCCAATAGACTCATGGGCGCTCTTTCAGCGGAAGATTTTATTACGGCGAAAAAAGAAAATAAAGTGGCGGTCATGTTCGGATTTCAAAATGCGACGATGATAGAAAAATCCATCGATAATTTAGATGTATTGTACGCCGAGGGTATCCGTTGGATACAGTTGACCTATAATGAGCGAAATCTATTGGGAGACGGATGTACAGAGAGAACGAATTCTGGATTGTCAGATTTTGGTATTGAAGCTGTACAGCGAATGAATGAATTGGGTATCATCGTAGACGTGAGTCATTGTGGAAGACAAACGACCCTTGATGGTATCGAATTCAGTAAAGTAGGTGTTTCTATGAATCATACCATGTGCGAAGCTTTGTACAAGGAACATCCCCGCGCTAAGACCGATCAGCAAATTCGTGCCATGGCCGAAAAGGGGGGTATTATGGGAATTATTTGTTTAGGCTATATGATCGGGCCAGATCCAGGGGGTCAAACGACCTTAGAAACCTATATTGATCACATTGATCATGCGGTCAATGTGGCTGGAATCGATCATGTCGGACTTGCTGCAGATTTTGCTATTGAAGGATTAGAAGCCAATGGCGCAACACGAGAAAATTGGTTTATACCTCGTTTATCTAGGTTTAAGCCTTCCTATCAGGTGCGCTGGCCACCATGGATTCCCGAACTTGATCGTGCTGAAAGATACCAAGATGTAGCCATAGCTATGGAAAAGCGTGGTTATAAACATGAAGAGATAGCAAAAATTTTAGGAAAAAATTGGCTAAGATACTTCAATAAAAATTTAAAAATTAAATTATAAGTAATTGTAAATGAATTGATTATGACATAAATAATGAAACAAATACTTCAAATAACATATTTACCATTATTTCTGTTTGTGATGATCATGACTTTCACCCATTGTGAGCAGATGATAGGTGTCAAATCTATTGCAGTGGACACGACCTACTATGATGTGATATTTAGGGAAAGTAAGGCGGGAGTTTATAAAAAATGGCAGCAAGGATCGGGAAGCTATAGTTATTATTATACTTATACTGATCGGGGTCGGGGACCTGTTTTATCAGAGCAAATTACCCTTGATAATAATGGTTTCATTAAGTCACAATCTATTAGTGGGGTTAATTACTTAAAAGATTCTGTCTACGAACACTTTGAGGTAAATGGTAACCTGGCACAATGGACTAACTCTGCGGGTAAAGATCAAGCTGAATTCTCACGTGATGCGCTCTATTTCCGTTATGATGGCACTCCGGCTAGCTACGAAATTCTTGCACAAGGACTCATGAATGTGGAAAATAAATCTGTAGAGCTTTATCCCAAAGGTTCAGTTACGCTCATGCAAAAGAATTCAATCATTCTTGGGGATTCCATCACAATCCAATTACTTATGATTAAAGGTCTAGATATGAATCCTGTCTACCTATGGTTAACAGAACAAGCATTGATCGGTAAGATTACTGGGAATCTACACATCATCCGGACTGATTTTCAAGACTACCGAAAGGAGATGAAGGTCATACAAGATAGCTTGGAGAATGAATATCTTTTTAAGTTGGCAACTGATTTGAGTCAAGAAATTGACGATTTAATTATTAAAAATGTCAATATTTCTACGGTTGAATCCACACTCAAAAGAAATCAGGATGTCTGGGTGCATAAGGATAAAATAAGGGCAATAGTACCGAGCACTCAAAGTTCGGAATATGGTGACGATGCCCGTATCATAGATGGTACAGGTAAAACCCTGATGCCTGGCATGTTCGACATGCATACCCACAACACTAAATTTAGGGGAGCTTTACACCTTGCAGGTGGTATTACATCCGTTAGAGATTTGGCCAATAATAAACAGGTGAAAGCCTTGAGTCATCAATTCAATAGTAATCAGATTATTGGACCACGTATCGTTACCTTTTGTGGTATTATTGATGGACCAGGACCCTTTGCCAATCAGCGCAATGTAGTTGAAAATTTAGATGAAGGCTTAGCTGAAGTTCAAGCCTACAAAGACCTGGGCTATCAGCAGATTAAATTGTATAGCTCTATTAAGCCAGAATGGGTCAAACCGATGGCTGACAAAGCCCACCAATTGGGTATGCGTGTCAGTGGCCACATTCCGGCCTATATGACTGCTTCTCAGGCGATATATGCGGGATATAATGAAATTCAGCACATGAACATGCTTTTTCTTAATTTCATGTCGGATACCATCGATACCCGCACTCCTTTACGATTTACCATGGTCGCAAATCACGGAGCCAAACTTGATTTGTCCTCATCAGCGTATTTGACCTTTGTAAAGCAATTGAAAGCCCATCAAATTCTGATTGACCCGACTCTTTCAATCTTTGAAAACATGTTCGTCGCCACCAAAGGTATACCAAGTCCTACGTATGAAATGATCGTTGATAGACTACCCCTAATCAACCAGAGGAGCTATTATAAAGGGGGGTTACCTAAGCCCGTAGACGGGAGTAATCGATACGACCTGGCCCATGAACGCATGTTAGATGTAGTCTATGACTTATACAAAAAAGGCGTAGCTATCGTCCCGGGTACAGATGGACTACCAGGTTTCTTATACCATAGGGAGCTGGAGTTGTTTGTTAAGGCAGGTATTCCCATACATGAGGTACTGAAAATGGCTACCATTAACGCAGCTGAAATTGCAGGAGTCGCAGAGGCTTATGGGTCCATTGAGGTGGGCAAACAAGCCGATCTCATTCTCATCTCGGGCAATCCTTTAGAACGTATCAGTGACATCCGAAACGTACTATGGACTACTAAAGGTGGATATATGTATGAGGCCGAGGCTTTGTATGCTTCAATGGGGATTAAAAATTTTAATTAAAGACTTTATATTTAACTTAATAAAACATTTATGGTTAATGGATTATAATTTTAAAGCTATGCAATAATTATCTTATGATTGGATCATTCCATTATTGGCCATTATGTCCCTATAAGTCAATGAAATATTGTCTAGGGTTCTTGCTTGGACTCGGCATTCATATGGCCCCTTGTCAATCTGTGACCTTTATAGGTAGTCCTCGATGGGTATTAGGGACTGAAAAACAGAAAAGCGCCTCTATAGGGTATGGGGATATTGATCAAGATGGAGATATCGATATCTTCGTTGCGAATGGAAGGCATTGGCCAGAACAGAATAAGGTTTATTTTAATAATGGGCTAGGAATTTTCACAGTTTCAAAATCTTTAGGGGGTCAAAGTACTACAAGCTATGCTACGGTGCTAGGTGATATTGATGGCGATGGGGACCTAGATGTGATAGTGGGAAATGATATGGCACCCAATTGTATTTTCAAAAATGACGGTAAAGGCCATTTCACCAAAGGAAATGATTTTGGTGAGGCCTATGCACCTACAAGGAATCTTGTCCTGTCCGATATCGATCAGGATGGAGATTTGGACATCCTCATTACCAATAGGGGAAGTCAAAATGAAATATGCATCAATGATAGTAAGGGCCAATTCAATGAAAAGCTAGGTTTCGGCACTGCAGATGACTCAACGATTGATATGAAAGTAGCAGACATGGATGGAGATGGAGATCTAGATTTGATATTGGCCAATCGAGATGCGCAACAAAATTATATTTACCTAAATGATGGAAATCTAAATTTTGATCAAAAAATTGCCTTTGGAAGCGGGGAGGATCACACACGATCCATTGCTATTATAGATATGAATGCGGATGAATATCTCGATGTGGTGACCGCCAATATCAATGGTCCCAATATCATTTACTTTGGCAATTCTACATTGAGATATGAACATAAATCAGTATTTGATGCCCAACTGGACAAATCCTATGCTATTGCATTGGGTGATCTTGACGCGGATAAAGACGTGGATATTGTTATTGCCAACCATGGGGCACCTAACACTTATTTTATTAACCAAAATCAGGGAACCTCATGGAAGAAGTATGCGCTCAGTGCCGAAGCCTACCATACCTATGATATTGTCCTGTCAGACTTAAATGGAGATGGGAGGCTTGATATCATTGAAAGTAATTCTGATGAGCGAAATCTATATTATTTTAATCAATAATATGCCAAAAAGAATTTCATCGATAAGCGTGTGAGCATATGTATTAAAGAAATAACTTAAAAATATGAAAAAAAGCTACTATTTGCTGAGCCTGCTGCTATTAATTGCTGTTACGGCGATGAGCTGTAAAGAACAAAAGAAAACCGAGGCAGTTGACCTAAATTATGATCCTGAATTGCGATTGAAAGAGCTTAATATTATCTTGCCAAGCCCACCTAAACCGGTAGCCAATTATGTCAATGGCGTCCGTGCAGGGAATTTGATATTTCTAGCCGGCAAAGGTCCAAAAAGTGCTGAAGGTACTGAATTGATTGGGAAACTTGGTATCGACGTAACGATTGAGGAAGGTTATGCAGGAGCACGATTGACCGCTATTAATCAGTTAGCCGTTTTGAAAACCATGTTAGGTGATTTGAAAAAGGTAAAACGTGTTGTAAAAGTACTTGGGATGATAAACTCGGCGCCTGATTTTGTAGAGCAACCTAAGGTGATCAATGGATTTTCTGATTTGATGGTAGCTGTATTTGGAGACCGAGGAATGCATGCACGTGCTGCAGTAGGCATGGCTTCATTACCGAGAGGTCAAGCGGTCGAGATCGAATTGGTCGTAGAGGTTTATGATGATTAGTGATTGATAGATTTGAGTTATGATTATACTGTTTGATCCATAATTAAGCTTTTGGTTACAATACTATTACTAATAGCTCAAATGCTGTAATCATTGATAAATAGGTAATCAATTTATCTAAATGGGAAATAAAGCGATGATTACCTCAGCTTGGCTAGCTGAAAAAGGATTAATGACGAGTTGAGTAGTAAACGGCTAAAATTAATTAGCTGCTATTATTTTGATCTGTTTCACCAGCTTATGAAGAGAAGAGGAATTGCTAGAAAATTCACAGTGAATTAAGAAACCTATGTTGATTATTCGATTGTTTTTAAAAACATTAACTTAACATAATATAAATTATATAACAAAATTATAGATTTGTCGTAATCCGACATAGCGCGTATTCCAGTATCTGCGGCAAGCGATAAGATCAGATATATATGTGTTGGCACTAGACCAGCTGAGTTGTATATGATAAAATCTAAATAAAGGCAAATACATAATTCGTGATTGCAAATCTATCGTGGACGACTAGTCAAGCCGCGCACGACGCAGATCTATATAATTGAAATTATGTCTGCGCGAGAAATCCAGCCCTGCAAGCTGAACTCTCATTAAAATGATCTGCCAGATCAATCTTAACATTTGTGTCTCTCGCTTGACTGCGCGGCAGAAGCCTAGTCCAAAGCGCTCAGGTAAATAGTACACCGTATCGGTGGAGTGACAAGCCAGTTCAATCTTTTAGATTGACGATTCGATTCCTGATATATAATCCGTTTACTACTTTACTCAGTTCATCTTCTCTAATGCAAATCATTTAACCAAAACCAAAACATTTTAAATATGAACCCATGAGTTATATGAATTGTTATATAGTTTAGAGTAATCAAAACAGATAGATGAATGAAAAAAAGCCTAAGCTTATATATTTATACATGTATTCTTTTTTTAATATTTTTTTCAAGTTGCAAATCATCTATTAAAAAAGAAAAGCGTTCTCAAATAGATTCATCCTCAGTATCTAAAAGAGTAACTATCCAAGATGTAGAACAAGGTATTCGAGCCAATATTAATGCCCAAATCAAAGCAGGTGACGGTTATTTCGCTTTTTGGAATGACAGTATAGAATTAAGTTTGAAATTGGTTCGGGTGCATACAGAGTATCTATCTGTACTTGGGTCCAATGAATTCTTCGCTTGCGTAGACCTTGCTACTGAAAATGGAGACGTCTATGATGTAGACTTCTTTCTCGAAGGTACTATAGGTAATATGAAAGTAATCCAGACAGATGTTCATAAGCTCAATGGAAAGCCTTATTATGCTTGGGAGCAAGGTGACGATAATATATGGCATACGATTCCTGTTGAAAATGCCGGTTCCGAACTGTTAGGTGTGATTGAAAGTGCTGATCGTTTTACTTTTACTTATGAAGTGCAACTGCCTGAATTAAATGAATCTGCTGAGATTTGGCTTCCTCTAGCGCAAAGTGATTCTTTCCAACGAGTTGAAATCTTATCCATTGATGCTCCTGCTGAATATAGGCTTCTCACCGAGGGTGAAAATAAGAATAGTATTCTTTATCTCAAACTTATGCCTAAGCATGCTCATGATAAAATTATGATACAATATCAAGTACAGAGAATTGAAAAATCAGCTTATACTGAGGAAACGTTCAATCCTAAAAAATATCTCAAGGCTACCTCTCTAAACCCAGTAGGAGATCGATTTGAAGTGATTTCTAGTACCGTAATTGAATCAAAACAAGCAGACACTCCACTTATGAAAGCAAGAGCCTTGTATGATTATATTATAGACAATATGCGGTATGCCAAAGAGGGTATTTATGGTACAGGTGATGCTAATTACGCTTGTGATTCCAAATCCGGCAATTGCACAGAATTCCACTCATTTTTCATCTCGCTTGCCCGTTCGGCAGGAATACCCTCTCGATTTGCCGTGGGCGCTTCAATACCATCCGAGCGCAATGAAGGCGGGATAGATGGTTACCATTGTTGGGCAGAGTTTTATGCGGAAGGAAAGTGGTGGCCTATAGATATCAGTGAGGCCAATAAATATACTCCACTGGCCACTTATTATTTTGGACACCACCCAGCCAATCGAATTGAATTCAGTCGGGGCAGAGACCTTAGGCCTGTTCCTTTACCTCAATCAGGTCCTATTAACTTTCTAGCTTATCCAATCTTTGAAATCGGCGGTAAGATGGCCTATGTTGAAACGACTTTTTCTTTCAAAAGAGAAACGTCAATAATATAATGTCTTAGTTATTTAGGATGCTCACCGTCTGAGGTATCACCTGATGGGTGTTCGCTGCCTGAGGTTTCTGTTGATAAACTATCAGACGGATGTTCACCACTGTTTTCTGATGGATGTTCAACACTTTCAGTAGATGTAGTTTCTACTTTATCTGTACTTTCGGCCTCTTTTTTTGAAGGTGTGCTGCAAGCACTTGCTGAAACAAAAATGAAAAAAGAAAGTATCCAAAGACCACTTATTAGTGATTTTAGCTTTTTAGAATTAACAATCATGATTTTTTTATTAAAATATGTAAAAAAGTAATATTGTAAATATAATAAGTTAAAATAATTTATGATGCTTTTTTATCAAAATAAAGGTAATATTTGACGTCAGAGCTAAATTATCAGCAAGAGCTATTCTTGATTGGGCTTAAACAGTTTAATTCGATATATCATCAAATCATTATAAAAGATGAAAATAGATCTTGATCATTTAATTGAACAGGTATTGTATCAAGAATAATACGATGAACTGATGATTATTTTGTAAAGTTTGATTGCGGCATCAAACTTTACTTTCCTTATGCTGATCGTACCGCTATGGGTCCTACCGGTTCAGAATTTATTAATCTATCAGTTCATTTAGATAGCCTCCTTTCCCCTCGTCCAATACCTGAAGAGGATACCACCAAGCTACGTTATTGATGGGTGCTCCATACGTCAATGTCTCTCCTAGTTTAGGAGTAACTAAGTTAACCTGATCTTTAGATGCATAATGTACGGCTAAGTTGATAGGTTCACCAGTCATGAATAAATAAATTAAACGTACCCCAATGGATGGGAAACATTATATTAGTTTTTAAGTCTATGGCCGCTTGAACCGATTGCTCGGTATGCATGTGGATGTCTCGACATCCTAGATCTTCTCTATAATCACCAATTTTAATAAATCCCATCTCAATGGGTCCTAATTTATCTCCAATAATTCGAAAATGATCTCCATAACCCGAATCATCACTATGATAAATGCGATGATTTGGACTGGAGATGACCCAAGAAGTCCATAAGGTAGCATTGTTCAAGCCAGTACGACCCGAATAATGTCTAGCAGGAGTACAATGAATCGTGAATTCGTCTAAGGTGAGGCTTTCCCACCAATCCATTTCATTGATTTGGGCTGCTAAGATGCCCCATTCAATAAGATGGGCTTTGAGACCAATACCAACATAAAACTGACTGCCTGATGCAGCTAATATTTTAACCGTTTTCATATCTAAATGATCAAAATAATCATGAGAAATGGTAACGATGTCAATCGAAGGCAAGATCTCTACGGTCAAGGGAGGAGGATTATAGTGTTTGTGTGCAATCAATTTTATCGGAAAGGCGAGATCTGATAGCATGGGATCTGTCAGTATTCTCTTACCATCCATTTCGATATAAACGGTAGCATGCCCAACCAAGTAGCCTTCATGCCAGCTTTTACTGAATCGGTAACAACAGGGACCTCCATAGGAAATAGGCCTTAGGGTACGCGTTGCTGGTCTCCAAGTAAGTCTACTATATTCACCTTAATGTCGTAAAGAATAACAGAAGGTGAGTTTTGAAAATGAGTTCCATTATATGCCCTAAAGGCTCGAGCTTTTGCAGTACTTTCTTTATCCATGACTCCTCCAAATTCTGTCCCACTTAAACCCCATTGAATAAGTATCTAGGCCAATAAAGCTATGCTGGCAAAGGCTATAAGAATGATCTTTAAGCATTTATTCATTATTTAAAAATAACATTTGAGCGCAACATATATTTTTCTTTTGCATGAGTACCCAAAATATTTCCCTTGAAGGCTGGCAACTCGATTAATAAGCTTAATCAGTATTAGAAGAGGCTATTCTGTAATTACAAATTTTTGGCTCACACTCTTCCCTGTAGTTTGACTCATCATCTTTACCACATACAAGCCTGGCTTCAATGATTTTAGTGAAAGATGATTATTTTTAGGTATTTCACCATATAAGAGTCTAGAGCCATCCATAGACACAATAGAATAGTGGTCATATTTAGTAGGGTAGAATTTGATGAATTCTTTTGCAGGATTTGGATAAAAATCAAGTTCACTATTTAGTGAAAACCCAGTTATGACTTCTGCAAATTCAAACCAGTTGAGATTAAACTCGCCGGCTCCAAGTATTTTTAGGCGGAGCGTATAAGAACCAGCAGGCATCACTACACTTGCATAAATAGTTACCCAATCTTGCCATCCGCCAGTTACAGGTGTGCTGGTTGTAAAAATCTCACTTTCCACAGAATCCGCCACTGAATAAAAGCCTAATGAGCCCTCAGCTGAGAGCGCGGCAACTCTCAATTTTACGGTAAACTCAGTTTCTTGAGGTACATAAATTAAATAATCTGCATAGTCCCCAATATTTACATAACCGAGATTAAGCCCACCGCCCTCATCTGTAGAAGATTCTGTCTGGAACCCAGACATGTTTATAAAATCCTCTGCTTCAATGACACCTGGGAGCACGAACTGAATAGGCAAATTATTTAGAACGGATAAATTGGCAAACGTGCCTAATATTTTTTCTGACTTTGAGGTAATGGAACTACCCAAATAACTTAATTTAACCTCATCTGAATGCATTAAACTTCCAGACAATTCTAATATTAAAGTTCTTTCTTTATTTTCAGCCTGAATTACTGTGTTGATAGACCTTATCTCACCATTTACTGTTGCTGAAAAAAAATCAACTACATTAGCTAAAGAGCCCTCTTCTATTTTGTCATTCAATACTAGTATTATTGATTTTTGATCTTCAGAAGTAGTTCCTGTTATGGCGGTAAATGGTACGATATTTGAAGCTGCTGTTTTATCAAATGTGATATGACTGATATTGAGAGGAATGTCATTGTCCACATGATATTTTAGCACATGTTTCCCTGCTTCTAGATAGATATTTTCAATAGTGAGACTGTCAAATATCGTCCAGCCGCCGGTACTATTTCCCAAAGTCATGGGTGTGATGTCTTCACCATCCATTGACAAATGAAATAGGCCCCCACTCTCCTCTGAAGCCAAATGAAGACCCAAAGCATATGTAGCAGACTGCTCTATATTAACAGTATAGTTCATCCATTCACCCGTATGAGTAAATCCTATGTGATAACCATTACCATTGACTAAATCATTAGTTTCAATGTCCACCCCATCGTTTCTGTAAGCCCAACCTGAATTCCACGCTTGCCATTGACCTGTTGATAATTGATAATTGGCTGCATCTACATCGTAATAAGCAAAACCATTTCTTCCTAAATCATAGTTAGACAAGTAAATGGTACCTGGAATACTCTGAATGGCATATGGCAATGTTTCCTCAGTCGTCGGTTGTCTCATAAGCGCATCTATGACATCCGGTCTAAAAGTATTATTGTTGACAAGTAGATTCTCTGCCAATTGCATGACAGCGTTAAAACTATCATCTTCTGATGGCTTTGGTCCTTCTCCTTTCCAATAGTCCAAAATATCATGATAGCCTTGGTTTATCGTAATACTATATGGACTATTAATACTTTCCATCTTCCTCATGGTCCACCATGCCCAACCTATATTGTGCTCTTCAAAAAGAATTACAGCATCTGTAAACCAAGTATTAGAGTTTTCTCCAGATTCACCCATCCACAAGGGGATATTATATTGTTCTCTCAAGGGAATAATCCAGTCAAGATCATCTAGTGAACTCCAATATTTATGGAAACTATAAACCATATTATCATCCCATGGAGGCGTTAGACCTGTAAAATCATTCGCGAACCAGTTCCCCTCAATAAACAAAATATGCTCATCTCCAGTATTCCTAATACTATCCGTAATTTCTTCATATAAATTTCTTAAAAGAGTGCCGCCAGGAAGGTCCCAATTGGTTTCATTAATCAAATCATATCCACCTATCCAAGGTTCATCTTTGTATCTTTCTGCAATTTTTTTCCAAAAAGCCACTGTTTTATCTTGATTGTCCTTGCTCTCCCATAGAGAAGGTTTTGAATCATCATAATCTGAAATATCAGCATTGTAACCCTGGCCTCCAGGAGCGGCATGAAGATCAAGAATAAGATAAATTTCGTTGGAAGCACACCAACTAAGAAGACTATCTACCATCTCGAAACCCTTTCCAAGCCATGTGTGATTGCCCAAAATGGGTTCATCCTCGATAGGAAGTGTAAAGAGATTGTAGTGCATGGGTAGACGTATGCTATTAAATCCCCAAGCAGCTAAAGAATCCACGTCACGTTGGGTAAAATGATTGGCCAACCATTGATCAAAAAAAAGGTCTGTCTTTTCGACACCCATCAATTTGATGAGTTCTGCCCTTATTTCATGTTGTGTTCCAGCAAAGCCTGCCGTTTGCATCATATATCCTTCCATAACCATCCACCCCCCTGGCCCCAACCCTCTGAGTAAAACTTCCTCGTCGTCACTATTAACAATAACTTTTCCTTTTGCTTTAAGCCACTGACTAGAAGCCGAATAAGTTAACGTAAATAATAGTATTAAGAGAATTGCTTTCATTTTAGTTGTCGTTATAATATTATTTTATCTGTTTATACAGATTAGTTTGTAAAATTTTAATTTATAATGATGAAATTAATAAACCAAAAAAGCAGGCTTAAAAAAGAGTTATTTCTCCAAAGCATCCAAAACAAAAATAAAATTAATGCAGTAAGTAATAATTAAACTGAATACTACATATACTCACTATTATAATTATTTACTTTCACAATACCTCACAAATATTTTCAAAATATCAGTTCATATTAATATTATAGATTATTTTACCATTTTTTAATACACATAATGTACCAAATAACTGAATGTAGATACATCCTTAGGCGTGAGTGTCATTTTGGCTCTTTAGTTCTTTTAATATTTTTCGTATTTCACTCAATAGTTTCATTAGGGCAAATGACCTCGTTAGGCTTTCCATTAATAGAACATTTCTCTCCTGAGGAGTACCATGCGGGCATCCTAAATTATAAGATCAAGCAGGACCATCGAGGTTTTATTTTAGTTGGAAATAATAAAGGCGTTCTAGAGTATGATGGAAGTCAATGGCGAAAACACATCATTAACGGTAACGACAGGGTCAGATCTATATTCCCAGCGATTAATGGGAAGATTTATGTGGGTACACAAAATGAGATTGGCTATTTATGGCCCGATGACAAAGGTAAATATACGTATCACTCTTTAAAGCATTTAATTCCAAAAAAGCACAAAGAATTTGACGACATATGGAATATTTTCCCACTTAACGATGGTATTGCGTTTTCCAATGTGAAAGGAATACTTTTCTATGCGAATAATCAAATCACCTTTACCCCTTTTGTTAAGTTAAACGTTAAATCATTCGTTTTAAATGATAAAATTTATAATCAAGTAATGGATCTAGGATTACTTTATCTTGATAAAGATAAATGGACACTTACCAATCAAGGGTCATTTTTTGCAAATAAAGAAGTACGAGGTATGTGTACCTACAACGAACGTTTTAATCTGGTCAGCACTAATGATCAGGGTATTTTCTTAGTAGGAAAGTATAAAGTCTTACCTTGGGCACCCCATTTCACAACGATATTTTCTGAACATCAAATTCTAGTTACTAAACGCTTGAGAGATGGTTCTTTTGCGATAGGTACCCATACAAATGGTCTTTACCTCCTGACTGCAGAGGGTTCCTTAATCCATCATTTTACTGAGGGTAAAGGCCTTAGTTCGAAAGCTATCCATGATGTTTTTGAAGATGTATTCGGTAATCTATGGGTGGGACAAAATAATGATATTGCCAAAATAGAATGGAATGCTCCCTTTCGATACTTAAACGATAATATGGGCTTATCAGGTACGGGCTATGCAGCTTTTACCACCACTGACTATACTTATTTGGGGACCAGCAATGGACTGTATAGCATTTCGCACAATGAAAAAGAGAAAGCTAGATCATTAAAAAAAATCAGAGGTATAGAAGGACAGGTTTACAGCATTCAAGAAATAAATGGAGATATTTTGGTAGGTTGCCATGGGGGGGCTTATCAAATAAAAAGAACCCAAGCTATCGAAGTATCTGGAGGTGTGGGTTGGTGGACATTCGCAGGTACAGATAATCCTCATATAGCCATTGGAGGTGGTTATGCCGGATTATTTTTAATGCAAAAGAAACAAGGGGATTGGCGGGTAGAAAAATACTTATCTGGGTTTTCAGAGTCAAGTAGAATCATGGCCTTTGATAAGCATAAAACCCTTTGGATGAGTCACGGATATAAAGGTGTGTACGCTTTTAAATTCACCGAAACATATGACAGTTTGACGGCTATAAAACGCTATGACCAATCGAATGGTTTTCCTTCTAATTTAGGAATAAATGTTTTTCACATTAATGGAGAAAATATCTTTACAACCACTGAAGGAGCTTATCGCTATGACTACACGCGAGACACATTCACTCTTGATAAACAAATCAATGAGGTTATGGATTCAAAAACTAATATTAAATATTTATCAGAGGATAATTTTGGTGATCTTTTCTTTATTAGTGATGAATACTCAGGAATGTTGAAAAAAACGGATTGGAAATATGAGCTTGATAAGCAAACTTTTAATAAAATTCACCGACTCTTTAATGATGACTTGGAGAAAATAGTAATTCAATCAGACGATGAAATATTATTCGCCGCTCGTGATGGGTTTATTGTGTACGACAAATCCTATATTTCACCCGTTGATAAAGCATTTGAGGTAGTCATCAGGAAAATTACCTTATCAAATACTGATTCAACACTTTTTTACGGTAATTTCATTTCAAATGATGCACTTGTTAAGCATCAACCTCAAGCAAGTATTCCAAGTATTGCCTATGGTGACAATGCCATTCACTTTAGCTTCTCGGCACTCGAATATGACGAAAGACCTCCTATGTACAGATATCGATTAAAAGGCTATGAAGAAGAGTGGTCGCTCTGGACTCGTACTGCTCAAAAAGAGTATACCAATCTTTATGAAGGGGATTATATTTTTGAGGTTGAGTCAAAAAACATAGAAGGCAAACTTTCTGACATCAGTTCCTATAGATTTAGCATTCTCCCACCTTGGTACCGGACCACTCGAATGAATTTATTTTATTTATCCTTGGTCTTAGGAGTTTTATTTTGGTTAATCTATTCAAGCAGAAAAAATAAAAAAATCATTTCTAAGCAAGAGAACGCATTGATCACTCAAGACCGGCAATTGAAAGAGGTATCCGAAAAATCAAAAGAAGAAATTAATCAACTGAAAAACGATAAGCTCACAACAGAAATTCGACATAAAAAAAAGCAATTAGCCAGTACTACTATGCACTTACTGGATAAGAATAAATTCCTTCAAAACATACAAATAGATATCAATGAATTGATGCTGAGCCCCGAAGGGAATAAGATTAAACCCAAACTTAAACAAATAGTCAAAGAAATTGAAAATAACAAAAACAAAGAAAACCATTGGGAAAAATTTGAATTGCATTTCAATGAAGTAAATGACGGATTCACCAAAAAGCTCATCTCACAATATCCGGATATAAGTTCCTCAGAAGTTCGATTGTCGGTCTACCTTAAAATGAACTTAAGTACAAAAGAAATTGCAAATTTGAGTCATGTAAGCACTAGAGCTATTGAAATGTCGCGCTATCGATTAAGAAAAAAACTAAGATTAAAAAAAGAGGAGAATTTGATAGATTTTTTAATGAAAATCCAATGAATGTTTAGAAAATAATGATGACCCCATGTAACCCTCGTTCAAGAGCGTATTCTTACAATTTTAGAGAAAAAATAGACTTCATTGACCTCACTTTAATTAACTTTTTGATGTGCGTCTTTTTTTTGATTCATTTAGATACTTAAAAAAATCAGCCATAGTATTGAACCATTTGGGGATTGAATAGTAATTTTGCTCTATGATTATAGTAGTTTCCCCAGCTAAAAATCTTGACTTTGCTTCAAGATACGATATTCAAGTGACGCAGCCTAGACTCTTGCAATGCACCCATGAACTTATCACTATCTTACGGAAAAAATCTGTTAAGGATATTGAAAACTTGATGGGTATCAGTACTTCTTTGGCAACATTAAATGTCCAGCGATATCATGATTTTGAAAAGGATCCTTCTGTAGAGCATAATCAACCTGCCATTTTTGCCTTTAATGGAGATGTCTATCAAGGCTTACAAGCGCCTACATTTGATGCTCAAAAAATTAATTTTGCTCAAAAGCATCTTCGAATTCTTTCTGGCTTATATGGTTTACTGAGACCTCTAGACTTGATTCAGCCTTATAGACTAGAAATGAGTACTCAACTTGCTTTTGATGATTACAAGACTCTTTATGATTATTGGGATACAAAAATAATGAATTTATTATTGGAAGATCTTAGGGCGCAAAATGATAATATCATTGTCAATTTGGCCTCAAATGAATATTTTAAATCGGTAAATAAAAAGGAGTTTCCGGCTGATGTCATAGATGTCGAGTTTAAAGACTTCAAAAATGATCATTACAAAATCATCTCATTCTTTGCTAAAAAAGCAAGAGGAATGATGTCTAAATACATTGTTGACCATGAGATAAGTGATCCAGAAGATTTGAAAAGATTTGATTCAGGAGGATATTATTTTGATCCAGAAGCGTCCTCAGCTCAAAAAATAGCTTTTAAAAGAGACGCGAAAAGATAGCGTTTATTGAAGTGAAAGTGCATTCTTGAGATTTCAAATTATCTAAATTCATTTTATTGCTTCTTAGGGAATCACACTCATATCTGAAAGAGTCATGGGACTTCATTAACGCTCTTTTAATTAATAACTCTGTGACAAGGCTTTGTACTCGAAAATGATATTCTGTTGTTTAGTCTAGTTACGATCAAATGCCTCCCTAACTTCAAGCACATCTATAATAACCTTTTGGAATTAATTATGTTGTAATTTAAGCAAATTCAAAGCTGAACCTGCTTTAAACCATTTAATTTGACTTTCGTTGTAGGTATGATTCATCGTAATTAAATCCTCACTCCCATCCTGATGGCTTGCCCGGATAGTCAGAGGTTTTTCAGGTGAAAAATTACTCAAGTCTAAGAAATCAAAACTGTCATCCTCTTGAATTTTATCGTAATCATTTTCAGAATTGAAAGTTAAAGCCAACATTCCTTGCTTTTTCAAATTGGTTTCATGAATTCGAGCAAAAGACTTAACTAAAACCGCACAAACGCCTAAATGACGGGGTTGCATAGCAGCGTGCTCTCTAGAAGAACCTTCCCCATAATTTTGATCTCCTACCACGATCGTGGGGATGCCAGCAGCTTTATAAGCGCGCTGAGTATCCGGAACGGTTCCAACTAATCCAGTTAGCTGGTTCTTAACTTTATCAACCGCATCATTAAAAGCGTTGGTTGCTCCTGTAAGGGTATTGTTGGCAATGTTGTCGATGTGACCTCTGTATTTCAACCATGGACCTGCCATGGAAATATGATCAGTGGTGCATTTTCCTTTGGCTTTGATCAGCAGTTTGGCGCCTATGATATTTTCTCCATTCCAGGAAGCGAAGCCTTCCAAAAGTTGCAACCTTTTTGAATCAGGACTTACTTTGACCTCAACGCTTGAGCCATCTTCGGCCGGGGCCAAATAGCCTGCATCTTCAACATCAAAACCCTGAGGAGGTAATTCCCATCCTGTGGGTTCATCAAGCTTGACTTGTTCCCCCTTGTCATTGGTCAAGGTATCGGTGATTGGATTGAATCCCAAGTCACCAGATATTGCCAAGGCAGCGACCATCTCTGGAGAGGTTACAAAGGCATGGGTATTGGGATTTCCATCATTTCTTTTTGAGAAATTCCTGTTAAAAGAATGTACTATTGTATTTTTTTCTTTCTTATCGGCGCCAGACCGAGACCATTGGCCTATGCATGGACCACAAGCATTGGTAAATATTTTTGTACCTAGATCTTCGAAGGTCTTGATAAAGCCATCTCTTTCTATGGTATATCGAACAAGCTCTGAGCCGGGATTAATTCCAAATTCAGCAGCGGGTTTTAATCCCTTTGATACTGCTTGTGCGGCAATGGAAGCTGCCCTTGATATATCTTCATAGGAAGAGTTGGTACAAGAACCTATCAATCCCCACTCTACTTTCATGGGCCAATCATGTTTCTTAGCCTTTTCACGCATTTCAGATACCGGTGTTGCTAAATCGGGTGTAAATGGACCGTTTACATGTGGCTCAAGTTCTGAGAGATTGATTTTAATGACTTGATCAAAATAATTTTCAGGATTTGCGTAGACCTCGTCATCTCCTGTCAAATATTCCTTTACCTCATTGGCTAAGCCAGCAATTTCTGCACGGCCGGTCGCTCTCAAATATCGTTCCATGGCCTCATCATAACCAAAAGTAGAGGTAGTAGCCCCTATCTCTGCACCCATATTACAAATGGTGCCTTTACCTGTACAAGAAAGTGTTTTGGCTCCTTCTCCAAAGTATTCCACGATGGCACCCGTACCTCCTTTGACCGTTAATATACCTGCTACTTTAGAGATCACATCTTTGGGCGCAGTCCAACCGCTTAGCTTTCCCGTTAATTTAACTCCTATTAATTTTGGGAATTTCAATTCCCAAGCCATGCCTGCCATGACATCTACGGCATCTGCGCCTCCAACCCCTATCGCCAACATACCTAAACCTCCTGCATTTACCGTGTGTGAATCCGTACCTATCATCAAACCTCCTGGAAATGCATAATTTTCAAGAACCACTTGGTGAATGATTCCTGCACCAGGTTTCCAAAATCCTATGCCATATTTGTTGGATACAGCCTCCAAAAAGTTAAAAACTTCATTGCTTGTATTCAGCGCATTTTGTAAATCGGTACCAGCACCCATTTTGGCTTGAATCAAATGGTCACAATGTACGGTGGTGGGAGCTTCAACCCTCTTTTTGCCTGCTTGCATAAATTGAAGCAAAGCCATTTGGGCCGTCGCATCTTGTAAGGCGATACGATCAGGAGCAAAATTGACATATGAATCACCTCTTTTGAAGACCTCATTAGGTTCTCTTTTAAACAAATGTGAATAAAGTATTTTCTCTGATAAAGTTAATGGTCGTTCATTCAATGCTTTGGCCTTTTCAACCCTTTCCGAAATTGTTTGATAAACCTTTTTGATCATTTCAATATCAAATACCATAATGTGTAAGTTTTAGCAGCGTTCATTTGATTAACAATGCGAAGATATCTAATAAAAAAAAAATGTCTACAAGTCCTCCCGTTTTATTTATCATGTCCGTTTTTTTAATAAAGATATTTAAAAAATATCCTTAATGGCTTAGAAATTCATGAAGAGGAAAGATTTTTTAATGATCTTGGGCAGCAGCGATCCTACACATTTAAAAGTTAGGCATATATTTATCATACGTCTATTCTTATCATATAAAAATGCAATGATTTTTTAGATTTTAGGTCGTGTATTCTGATTCGTCTAAATTTGTACTTGAAGAAGACCTTGAAAGAATTATGAATTTCAGTTATTGGGAAAGAAATCAATGGTTTGAGAATCTGGATGTCATCATTATTGGTAGTGGTATTGTTGGGTTAAGTACGGCAATTCACATACTAGAATCTAAACCTCATCATAAAGTTTTGATTCTCGAAAAAGGTATCTTGCCACAAGGAGGAAGTACTAAAAATGCAGGATTTGCCTGTTTTGGAAGTCTTTCAGAGCTTATCCATGATCTAGATAACCACAGTCCAGAGGAAGTGATTGATCTGATTAGGTTGCGTTGGGAAGGATTGAATTCAATAAGGACTCTACTTGGGGATGAGCAGATTGGTTACGAATGCCATGGAGGCTATGAGCTTTTTTTAGAACAAGATCTCCCCTTATTTAACAACTGTCATGAGCGTTTAGAACATATCAATCAGCTTTTATTTCCTGTTTTTGATGCACCCGCTTTTGTTGAGCAGGCCACTCCGTTTGGCTTTGGAAATGTACATCATCACTGCTTTTTTAATCCCTTTGAAGGACAAATAGATACAGGAAAAATGATGGATGCCTTAATCAAAAAGGCCATAGGTTTAGGTGCTCATATTCTGACAAGTATGAATGTAAATAAAACATCTACTGATGGCAAAGTCTATCTTCAAAATGATTTTGAAATTCAGGGGAAAAAGATCATCGTAGCGACTAATGGTTTTGCCAATCAGCTTTTAAATATTTCGGTAGTACCTGCGCGAGCTCAAGTATTGATTACTCATAAAATCAAAAATCTAGCGATCAAGGGCACCTTTCATATGGATAAAGGCTATTATTACTTTCGAAACATCAATGATAGAATTTTATTTGGTGGCGGTCGTCAATTGGACTTGAAAAGAGAAACAACTTCCGAATTTGGTTTAAATTCACCTATACAGGAGACCCTCTCAAAACTTTTAAAATCCGTCATCTTACCACAAACTCCTTTTGAAATTGATGATCGTTGGAGCGGCATCATGGGTGTAGGAAATCAAAAAATACCATTGATAAAAATTTTTTCTGATCAACTTTACTGCGGCGTCCGATTGGGGGGAATGGGTGTAGCAATGGGTAATCTAGTTGGTAAAAAACTAGCAGAAACAATCAAACTTTGAATATCTGCAATATAAGGGTAAAAATGCAGCCGATCTCTTCCTTTTTTAATAAGAAGTGGTAGGCAGTTGTTGGTCGCCTACTCCTCACTGCTATATTATTTTTTGCTGTAAAAAAAGAAAAGTACACCTAAGGCAGCAGTAATACCTACATTAGCATAGGCCGTTTAACCCGCTGCAGCACCTATAGCTATATGATATCCAATGATGAGTACCCACATCCCTTGTGTTATGGCATATATTTTTCCAAAAGCTGGCAAGGCATCATTGGCCAAATCAGCGGTTTTTCATGCAATGAGTGCCATCACTAAAAAAGTAACTCCCATAAGTTGATCTAGAGCTAATAAGGAAGGAGATATTTCAAAGCTTACCGATTCCATAAACATATCAGTAGCAAAGAGTGCACCGAGCCCATTGATCAACATGACGAGGGCTCCAATTTTGAAAATACTTTTTTAAATTCATATTTATCTGTTTTTCATTGAATTTGTAATAAATCATGGTTCAATAATATAACTCCCATTAAAGTTAGCATATTTCATAATTATTCAATCATGGGAACCATCTGACCGATAGCCTGATGACCTCTTAATATCTCAATTAAATTAATAATAAAACATAACGTATTAAAACCTGTGCCCATGCTTTATAAAAAAGGAATTTTTTAACTAAAGTTTTATAGAAAATAAAACCATGAATAATACTTCTAAAAGGTATTTGATCATCAGCAGCCTGGCTCTCATCTGGAATATTAAAGGACTTAATCAGTATTTAGTTCAAGTCTACCAGTCTGAATTGGATAAGATGGCGTAAGCTCTTGAGATATAAAATTATTTCATGCATCTTCCAGCTTGGGTGAAAGGATCTTATGTGATGGCAGTTTTTGGAGGTAGCGCTGACTGCATAGTGCTACTATTAATAAGCTCTTGATTATTTAACTTTTTGGGAGCTTCGTTGTTGGGTTTTCTATTCCAGCATTATTATAACTTCTTTATTCAATCCGATATAATCTTTTCTATGAACCTTATAGGTATGCCAGTCGTCATTTTAACGGTCTCTATATCTCTGCTATGGAGAGCCCTTTATTACAAGAAAAAAGGGTTTTATTTTTTGATGATCTTCATATTAATTAATTCCATCGATTCGATGACATTTTTCTAGATATTATGAAATCGGTTCGAATAAATTATTCTTCATTCCTTTTTTAAAATTTCTTTGCTTTATAAGTTGTTTAACTTTTCTATTCGCTGCTTACTCTGAAGCAGTAGATTCCGTAAATCAAATATATGCTTCAAATCCCTCTACCCTAATAGAGGCAGAAATACTTTGGGCTTGTCAAGCTGTAAGTTCTTACGAAATGGGTTTAACCGTCGACTGTAATTGTATGAATTACCTCCCTTATCACATATTTATCAAACATAATAAAGTAATCAGTATTGAAGTCACTTATACTTCCGATGAGGATAAAAATATATAGAGGAAATGGAATCTGTATATGGTGAATCATTTTGGAGAAATGAATATTATACCCTCTCGATAGATGACTTGTTTGAAGAAATCAATAATCGTATGAGTCAAAATCCTACTAGCGCCATGATAGCGTATGATAGAACTTATGGATTCCTAGTCTTGTAAATTTTCATATGGATATTATGATCGCAGATGAAGAAATAGGTTAATACCTCTCTAATTTTATCCCTTAATGAGCCCACGTCGACAAACAGAAATTAATGCTTTCAGCTGCTTTGTTAAGATCCATTCCGCATGATTATAGTATGATTTTAACTTTTTTCAGTATAAATAAGTAGATAGCTCATTGTTTTATTAGTGATTGATCTTTGTCTTTAAATACTTAACCGAATAAAAAGAATTATAACTTTTATTCACACTTATGGTGTTGTCTGATCTTTTTGGTAAGCTCCTACAGATAATAACCATTTTAGATTCCTTGCCAATTAGCCTCTTAGACCCTATAGTTAATCAATCACTTATGTGTATACAAGTTGTTTAAAACATTATTCATTTTTCTTGTAATAATGATTATGACATAAGAACTATAATACTTGCGGTGAGTTGTAGTGAGTAAGATTTAAACGCTTAATTAACAAATACTTTTAATGATTAAATACAATACAGAAATTGAATTTAAACATGACTCTGGTCTATTTAATCATTCTAAAAAGTACTTTGATCAGCTCATAATCATGGCATTCAAAGCTAAAACCTCTTTAGATCGCTCAAATGAGGGTTTTATTGCATTTAAAAAAAAATTGAGACCTTCTATAAAAATATTAAATACGAGTCCTAGGCTGACTATTATGACCCAGTGGATACGCTAAAAATATTATCCGAAGGCGACTCTGAAAATTAAGTACTTTATACATACCTAATGTTGGTCCCGCAACATCTCCTTTTTTTTTTAACTTTTAAAGACGAGAATGTGGTCTATCGGGCCTTTATTAAAATCATATTTTACGGGTCTTGTTTATATTAATGATTTAGCTTTTTTAGAGGAGATAAAAAATCAACAATAAGAGCAGATACTTACGTGTCCACTTTGATGAGAGGCTAAAATCAATTAATTCTTTATCAACTTTGCATTTACACTTGCTCCATTTTGATCTTCTAGTCTGACAATGTACGTACCCTTCCTTAAAACAGAGATGTCAATACGAGATTCCTTTGACCTAAATACTTCTTGACCTGAAAAATTCAAAATAATTACTTTTTTTAAGTCAAGCATCTCAATATTTAACATACCATCAGTTGGATTTGGATATACATTAAATTCATTTTCACTCCGCTGACCCAAGGCAATTTTTGGTATCAAAGGAATACCAGTAATACGGCGTGTTTGTACGAAATCTTTTAATCCATATTTAGCTTGTTTATTTGACTCATATTCAAAGGCATTTAAAAAATCTTGGTAGCTAAAATCAAATGAGTCATAAAAATAAATATCTTTTTCAACGAATGGCTTTAACAACTCTTTGTAAAAATCAAACTTTGGAAATAAATAGGCCTCTGTAAAGTATTCATCAAATAAGCGTCCCAAATAATAATAATATCGATCTCGATATTCATCTACCTCTAAAAGCCTGCTGGATAGAGGTCTGGCCTGATTGTGCCTATAAAAATGAGTGAGATCACGCGTGGCCCAATCTCTGCCTACCCAATCTATTCCGAAGGTATTGTCCGTGTCGTAAGCAATGAATTCAAATAGACTGTTGTCTGGGTTGTAGTAGAGGTAATAATTATTATTCAGATAACTGTAACCATCCCAATGACCAATAATGGCTTCTACCGCCATTTGTCTTAGGAAACCGTCTATACCGAATACCGATTCAATTTCTGTCCTAAAGTTTGCATCAGTAGAATTATTTAAAATTCCAACAAAATGATTGAGCTCAGATCGTGTATCTATTTCTTCATTCATCTTTACATTATATAATTCAAGATCATTGATTTGACCATCATCTTCTAAGGTCGCGCTATAGGCACATTTATACAAAAAACCAGCTTCAGTGTCAAATCGCTTATCTATGAATTCATCATCGATTTGCTCAATATTTAGGTAAACTCCCTTAAATTCCTCATTGATATATACCACTGTGGGAGCTACGCGAGGAGCTAATACATTCATTAAACGATATAAATGCATACTTATAAGTTCACGGATGTGTGCCGGATCGTTGACGTTGGGTTTTAAATTTATTTTTTTATAGCTTTCGAATTTTTCTCCTCCAAATTCCTTAAAATCAATTTTATAGGATCGTTTGTTATGACCTCTGGCCGTATTTCCTCTCAGCCTTAAACCTGCATTACTTATTTTTACTTTGTCAAGCTTACTGTTCGAGAAAACAATATCTGCAGATACATAAATGTCAAGCCATCGATTCTCTTCTGCATGCAATAAAATATTATCAGAATCAGAGATAGTAATCCGTACTTCTGTGACTTCATCTTCCCGGTATAATTCATCCTTTCCCGGATTTATACTAGCATTTTGACCATGAATGCAAAGGGTAAAAATAGAGAAACTAAAAAAGAAAAAAATCTTCAAGGTGTAGAGCAATAAATGGTTTAATTAAGCAACAATTTCTTGTTCGGTAAGCTAATTAAATTAATATCTAAAAAAATAAGTTCCTTAGGAAATTATTTAGATCTTATTTCTTATTATCATGACACTTCCTTGCCAATCCATAAGTTCGATTATCGATTCAGGAATGTTTTCAACAAATACATTGACGGCCTTAGGAATCCCATCCCATGTATGATTGTAGTCATGAATAATGATGACTCCACCTGGATTCATTTTAGGATAAAAAAACTTCAAAGCTTCAAGAGTAGGCACATATAAATCTGCGTCGAGATGTACCAATGCAAATCTCTCCTGTTCCAAACCTAAAGTAGTTTCTGGGAAATATCCTTTTTTAAAGATGAGATTATCATTACCCTCAATATAAGTTCTTACTATTTCTACCTCAGTATCAGAAAAGTTGGAAGGATCAAATTTATCCTCCTGCTGAGATTCGACTGCCAAATCTCTGGAATCAAATCCATTGAAGGTATCAAATAGATAAAGTTTTCGACCTGCATCCATCCAATGAATGGCCTTCGCCGTAACTCCCCTATGAACCCCTAACTCAGCAAAAGCACCTGCTATTTTCATTCTTTTAAGATACTCGACCTGAAACCAAAGGTTATAAAATCGCACCCGATCTCGAAACATACGTTCCATCTTAATCAGCTGAGGAGTCACCCTCTTGAGTGCTACCGCCTGCTCCCAAGCATAAGGTTTATTGATTTTATAAGACCAAAACGTCTCGAAATATTTATATCCAATCAGTATTAAACACACACACAATACAAAGTTTAATACTTCAAACCAAGTTACGAACATAGTGAAATGATTAATGGTCTAAAAAAACCAAAATTAGTTGTTATTTATTGTCTCGCCTGAATTTTTTAAGTGCTGTATTGGGGACAATCAATGATCCATGATCCCACATGTCCATACTGTAGACGAACTCCTTTTTAATAGTCATTTTTTCAGGTTCCTTAACAAGCTCAAAAGCTTCTTTTGTCAAGTTTTGCCGATGAATCACCAATAGCTCCCATCCATTTTTTGTTTCAAATTGCATATCTAATGCAAACTTGATTTTATTCAAAGCCTTATCAAACAAGAACCGCTTTTCTTTCTTTACCATGAAGAAGTCACGATCTACAGAGAAAAACTCTCGCTTTTCAGCGTTTACATATTTCACATAATATCCCGTATCTAACTTTTCGTAAATGACTTGGGCCTTTTTGTAGTTTACTTTATGGCCTATTCCTAATAAATTAATATTTTCGATACTTTTACCTGTAGCAAATTCATAATCAAGCTGTAGAATAGCATAATTCGTGGTAGCTATGTACAATACCCCTTGAAAAATTCCTTGTTCTTTGGGTTCGAAACTAATTTTATAAACCCATTCATCATTAAATAAGGTCAGTTCTTTTTGATAATTGTATTTCTTAGGTTTGTTAATAAACTCTAAGTTGTCCGAGTTAATATCGGTAGTATTGACCAAAAAGTTTTCTATATCCTTTCTAAGATATTCTGAACTTATTAAATAATGGGTAGTGTCATCTGCATTTATCATTAAAGTATCTATGTCTTCAGAATCCGGCTCTTCGAGCTCTAGTTTTGATGATATTATTCCCGTGCCCATTTTGTAATACAATTCGTCGTCTTCAAAACTGAGCTCAATATCTTCTGTTAAGCTCAATAATTTTTCCTCAATCTGACTTTGTATCGACTGTACTGTACTTTCTTGCAAAGAAATCCCTTCGATAGGCATAATTTTCGTTTCAGTAGCATGACTGTAAAAATCAACAATGACATCTCTATATGATTTAATATCCTCTGGAATGACCTCTAAAACTTCATTCACCAATTCCTGATCGATGTCAGTAAAGCTTGTTTTTAAGACTTTCATTCTATTTGCTTCACTGAATGGAGTAACATTGTAACTATGGTAAAAGATGTGTTGTAGCTGATTGACTTGAGGATGATTTTTAGGGAAATTTTTCTCAACTAATTTGATAATTGCTAAGGTGTTCAACGTTTGAGAGTAAACCGGTATTTCAGTTAAATTTATTTGTGCAGAACGCATCCATACGCTACCCTCCATTAATAGGGATTTAACACTGACTCTTAGAGTCTCATATCCCATGTAGCTAAAATACAATGAATCCCTCAACCTATCAGCAGCAATGTCCATGATATATACACCCTCGGAATTAGAAACGCTACCATTGGAATAGTCATTAAAAGAAATACTAGCAAAAGGTAAGGCAAGACCAGTCTCCACATCTAAAACGCTTCCACTAATGATTTTTTTTTGAGCCCACATTGAGAGATTACAAACAATTAAAAGACCTATGAATGATATTCTCATATAATATTATTGATTTTTATAGGTGTACTTTCTAAATTGACTTAATGATATAATGAGTAAGCAATAGATTACTTAACTATAATCGAAGGAATGATTCTTTTCTTTAGTTCAAACACTAGTCCACCTGGCATTATTGTATGGTCATCTTAAAAAAAATTGGAACAGCAGAAAACTACTACATTTATTTCATATCTAGGTAAAGATATCATTTGCAGTTGGGAGTCGAAATTCATTGATTGCCTAAATGTATTTATCACGAAGGATGATTTAACTAAAAAGGGTGGATTAAAGACCCTTATTAGATTTGCATTAAAATATTAATTGTCGTATCTCTTATAATGATAAGGCCCAATCATTCTTTTAACGCTACCCGATACATAAGTACTTGAAAATGAAAATAATTGAAATACCCTTATTTTTTATTCATAATTAAGCTGTTTTTTCATTTTTCTAAAAAAAAAGTCATTCAGTTTTTGTTTAAAATTGGCAATTTATTAGAATGATGGTATAAATAGATCAATCAACTTAAATATCAATACATGAAAAATCTAATATTAAGCCTTTTCTGTGACTTAATCTTTAAGCTGGCCATTGCTCAGGAAGATGAAGCCTATCTCATACAATTTCATTACATGGAAGTGACTGGAGACACGGAAGAGTTTATTAAAACAAATAAAGAATTTTATAAAAAATTGTCCAAAAAAGTATAACCGAAGAAAAATAAACTGACTGAGGTATGATGCAATCTTGGTCAGAGCCTAATAGATTTCTATTCTTTCATCACTCCAAAAGCCCTAAGTAATATGCTGCATTTGATCTCAGTATTTATAATAATGATGTGGCTCAAGAATTAGGACTTAAAACTCCGAATTAGTAGACTTTTAAAATAATAGCACCTTTTGAAATTTGACAAATTGTTCATAATGTGTTAAGTATTCAGCAATCTAGTTATTTCAACATGAATGAGTTTAAATTCACGGACCGCCAAAAATTTGTTGATATTAATGGATTATGGGTAGAATTGGTAATTAAGACACAACAAAAAGAAAATATCGGAGCAAACTGGGCCTTTGGTATTAAATTGCCAATAACCATTGGGAATATGGCCAGATGGTAAACTACAATGGTATATCGTTTAATGGTTTCCCTTCTATGAAGGCTTTATTAAAAAGTGCCACTTATGTTGATAATTCATCTAACCCGAATAAGTATCTTGAAACATAGATGAAGGCGACTGAGGAAAAACAATTGTTAAGTGTCAGAGATGCCCGAAAACAATCTATTTGGAAATTTATAGATGATAGTTGGAATTAAACGGATATTTAACTGTTTTTGTGATATAATTACAGGCTTCTGATGTTTATAAATACCAATGAGTTCAAAAAAAACTTTCAAATAAGGACCTAAACAAAAGTCAAACAATTCAGTGTAATGAAACTATATCAATTCAAATGATTAGTAAATGTGAATAAAATTAAATTGCCCTTCAGTTTAGATATCACATGAAAACAAATCAAGATAAAAATATTTACATCATTGGAGCAGGAGTTAGTGGTTTGATCGCTGCGCAAAATCTAGAACAAAAGGGATATGTGCCCACGATCTTAGAGGCCACAGATTATATTGGAGGTCGGGTAAGAACTGAAATCATAGATGGTTGGATTTTAGATGTAGGTTTTCAAGTCTTATTAGATGCGTACCCCATGAGTAAAAAATACCTAAACTATGCCGATTTAGATCTGCAAAGATTGTCTCCTGGTGCTCGTATTTACACCGATAATGATTCCTTCATCATTGGAGATCCACTTAGAGACACCTCTATGCTCTTCCCTACCCTATTTTCTAGCATTGGATCTATGCGCGATAAGCTTAAAATATTTCAACTCAATCTCCGACTAAAAAATACGCCAATCGCAACCATATTTGATAAAAAAGAAAAGACTACCTTGTCTCATTTACATTCTTTAGGCTTTTCAGATAAAATCATCACTCAATTTTTTAAGCCATTTTTTTCTGGTATTTTTTTGGAGTGCGATCTTCAGACTTCTAGCAGAATGTTTGAATTTATCTATAAAATGTTTGCTGAAGGTTTTGCCACCCTACCCAAGGCAGGGATAGGTGCGATCGCCAAACAATTGGCAAGTCAATTAAAGACGACTCAAATTCAGTTAAATAACGAAGTACAAAAATTGACTACTGATTTTATAACCATGGCTTCAGGAGATCAATATCCTTATGATGTGTGCATTGTCGCTACGGATCCAAGTAGCTTTCTCGAAGATTATTCTGTTAAAAACAGATGGAAAACATGCGATACTTTGTACTTCAGTGTGCGGGTAAATGATGTGCCTCCACCCATAATCCATCTGTCAGCTCTTTCCAATACTTTAATTAATAATATTTTTTATCCAACGAGTGTTCAACGGGCTCCTGACCCCAATCATCAGTTACTTTCAGTCACCGTATTAAAGCAACATTTGTTTTCCTCTGAAGTCCTAGTTTCTCAGGTCAAAGGTGAGCTTGAAAAGTATTTTTCTATTACAAAAACTAAATTCATCAAGCATTATGCTATACAAAGGGCGCTGCCTGATCTCGGTTCTGTATCTTACGCACCAAATCTTGATCTGATGACTTATGAAGATAAAATACTGTTATGTGGGGACCATACCTCCAATGGTTCATTAAATGCGGCGATGATCTCTGGTGAAAGAGCTTCTCACGGCGCATTAGATTGTCTAGAAACTAATTAAAGCTAAAAGTGTACACAAGCCCCTAAAGGAAATGTTCCTAAAATTAAATCGTTATGAGGAAATTCCAGAACTCGTAATTGTGAATGGTAATTCCTATTTTACACTATAGTAGGTCATCTAAAATAGTTAAGTGACAGCTAGTTAAAAATCAGCATGGACTACACAGATATTAACCAATCCATTGGCGATAGCGGTAGGATTATACGATTAATATATATGTGAAGATACGTTTTTTGAACCAGCAATGATAAGCATCTTTTCAATCTCTTCGAGTAGGATCAACATCTTGATATTGCCAGCTTTTGATCACAGGTTCTTCAGATAACAATTCTAGCTTTTGTAATTCTTTCAAGAAATGGCTTCCATGTTCTACACGCTTTTTGTATAGAACACCCTTATCTTTAATGATTAAGTGAATTCCAAATTGTTCCATCTGGCCCAAGATTTGTTCTTTTTTTGGGTCTTTTTCGTATTTAGGCAGAGCTATAAAATCTTCTTGATTAACCATACTATTTAATTTTGTTTTAGAACGTTGCCACACACAAATACGTTCCAATTATAAACAAAATTTAAATGAATTATACTGAAAGATGAACTTATCTATAAATTATTTTTTCGTTTTGATTTTTTTTGTTTTCTATTTTTTTCAATAATCAATTCGTTGGCCTTGATTAACGCCTTCCAATCATTTTTTGATTCAAAGGCCAAATCTAAGGTTGCCGCATAGTCTGCTTTATTTATGGGTATATTTGCAATTTCACTCATTAAATCCGTTTCGATGAGATCATAGAGATGCTTTTCTTCCGTGCTGCAAAAAGAAATAGCCGTACCTCTCTTACCCGCTCTTCCCGTTCTGCCTACTCGATGGATATAAGTTTCACTAGAATCGGGCAAATCATAATTAACAACAAAATCGACATTAGGTACATCAATACCTCGTGCACTTACATCTGTAGTGATTAAGATTTTAATTGTACTGGTATGAAACGATTTCATGGCTTGTTCCCTTTCTTCTTGAGACTTATCTCCGTGCAATGTTACCGACTCAATATTAACGCGATCCATGGCCAATTTCACGCGTTCTGCTCGAACTTTGGTCCTAACAAAAATTAATATTTTTGCTTCTTCATTTTTTTGAATAAAGGAACCTAAAAAATAGCGCTTGTCATCCATTTCAATGAAAGCAACCCCATGATCGATGCTTTTTGCTACTGAATTATGGGGTGAAATCTGAATACGAATGGGATTTTTAACAATTGAATAAGCTAATTTTTTAATTTCTTTATTAATGGTCGCAGAGAAAAATAAATTTTGCCTTCTTAAAGGTACTTTTCGGATTAAATCTCTGATATCCTCTATGAAACCTAAGTCCAACATATGATCGGCTTCATCCAAGACCAGTATTTTCAAATGAGTGATATCAATCATTTTCTGACTCAATAAATCAAACATCCTTCCCGGAGTAGCAATCAAAATAGAAGCCCCTGATTGAAGCTGCGTAATCTGCTCCTTTTGATCTACACCGCCATAAACGCAAACAGCAGTAGCTTTCATTCCTTTGCCTAAAGAAATGAAAGTCTGATGAATCTGCCTAGCCAATTCATGGGTAGGCGCTAAAATTAAGGCATAAATACCCTTTTTTTGACCTTTATCAGCAGCTACCAGATTCAAAATAGGGATGACAAATGCTGCCGTTTTACCTGTACCTGTTTGGGCAATGGCCAAAATATCTTGACCATCTAGTATGGGCTCAATACATTTAAATTGAATGTCTGTAGGTCTGTTAAAGCCTTGCCTTTCAATGTTTCTTTTGAGAGTAGTATTAATATTATAATGGGAAAATTTCATAGTTACGCTAAAAATCAAAGATAGAGCATTGCTTAATCAAACCCTTTTCTTATTTGAAGTTGAAAAATTAATATAATATTCTACTTAGCTAAAAAAAACAAATATTATTTTAAATTATTTTAATATTTATATCATTATATTGATAATAATTTATATAAATATTATTAATATTGTAATTATAATAAAATATAGCTATTATGTCTTCATGGATACTATCAGTGTGTTAAATATAAATGGTCAAAAAGTCACTTTAGATAAGGGTAATATTATCTTAAAACCTAACGAAAAGATCACGTATATCTATTTCTTAATAAAGGGTACGGTTGACTATTACAATTGTCTCGATCATCCTAGAGAAGACGTTTTAATATATAGAAGTAAAGTTACCCAGACCCCCATCGGATGGTGTGGTCTTTTCCCACCTGCACGAAGCCTTAACAAGATCATAATAGCATCAGAGAAAGCTGTTTTTCAGCGTTTTGAGATAGAAATATTTCAAAAAGAAATCAAATTAAATCTTCAAAACATATTACAAAAATTATCTAAAACTATTTTTAATCAATATTTAGAGGTCCTTAAAAGTCACCATCCAGAAATCAAAGGTGATCACCTTAATGCAGTAAGACAACGCGAAAGTTATCAACTCATTCAAAAAAATCATTTCCAAGAACGTTTGATGCTCATTAAACGTTCTCCATTTTTAGGTGAAATGGATGACCTATTTCTAGAAAAATTAGTAAAAAAGCTGTCTATTAAATCGTTTCCAGCTCGAAAAAAAATGTATCGGCAAGAAAATACTTCACAAGGAATTTATATCTTGATAAATGGTGAAGTATCTATTGAGCGTTCTCAGTTAGGTATTTCTCAACAATTACGAACGCTTTCCACGCCTGGATTTGTCTGGGGATGGGAAGGTCTAATTCATAAAAAAAATGTAGCTTCAGCAGTAACCGTGGTGGCTACTCAAACGTTATTCATCACCCATCAAGAAGTTCAACTATTAGTAGCCCATGACCCTCAGCTCACGCATCAATTATATATGCGCTTGCTCTGGATGATGGACAATCAGTTACAGTTGTGCTATTCAAGATTTTTAAAAACAAAACTTAGACATGATCAATTGACTATTCATAATCTGATAAAAAAGAATAGTGTTAAATTAAAAGTCGGTTCAAGACTTCATCAAGTACCCCATTTATTAACCAATCAAGATACACGGACGCTCGCATTTCAAACGCTTAGTGAATTAAATACGACTGGAAATGCTCAGGAGCGTCATCTTTCTTCGATATCTTTAGACCTCTTAAAACAAGAAAACAGAGATTTCAACTTCTATCAAGGACTCATCAATATCTATCAAGAAGTGACCGAAAATACTTCTAAATTGAGCTCTTTTGGAGTCAGGAAGGCCTGTGCAAACAAAGTTAAAGAATTATTTCGCCATGTAGATTTCCATATTGAAGGATGGGAAAACTTACCCAATGAATCAGGTCATATCTTCATTTACAACCACCTTATCAACCATGAGAGTTATACATTACCCAATGATTTTCAAATCACGTTAGATTCTCATTTTTTAAGTGCTCTGATCCTAGATGTAAAGTATGACGACCCTGGTATTCGAATTATCAGAATTCCTGATGATGGAGAATATGGGCATCAAAATTATTATCAAAATCAAGGTCATATCAAGGTCTTTGCATCATCTATAAACACGCTATCTCAAACGGACGTAAAATTGCGGAACCCGTCATTTTATGAAGCGGCAAGTAAATTGTTATCTGAAAATCAAAATTTAATTATCAGTCCTGAAGGTAAATCCTATACTACAGAAAACTCTCCTGGTACATTTAAAACCGGTGCTTTTAAATTAGCATTACAAGAAAAGAATGAGCCTTACATCGTTCCTATAGTATTGAGGGATTTTGATAGAAGAATGGTACAAAACACAGTGAAATGTAAAATTCTTAAGCCCTTTAAAATCAGTAACTTTATTAATAATCATGAGAATAAACTTGAGCTTATCGCTTTCGTAAATGATTATCAAAAAAAATTCAAAAAGGAAGTAATCAATATGAAAGATCAATTCAAATTATATGGATCTAAAACCACCCGATAATTGGGGGAAAGAAATTAAAAGACTTCAAAAGAGAATTTCAACCCATCATAAAAAAGAGCATCTCATTGTATTGTATGGGAGTTCTTCAATCAGACTTTGGGTACATCTTCAAAAAGATTTGGCTCCTTACAATTTGCTTAATCTTGGATTTGGTGGATCGTCATATGCTTGGTGCTTACGCTATTTTAACACATTGTTCGATACAATAGCACCCCAAAGAATTATTTTTTATGCCGGTGAAAACGATTTAAGTCAAGGATTACCGGTCCAGCAAGTTTTCAATGATTTCAGAATGCTGGTTGAAAAAGTAAGGAATACCTTTCCAAAGGTCAAAATAACAGTAATCAGCATCAAACCAAGTCCAAGTCGTGCGACATTATCAGAGAAATTTCAGGAGCTTAATGCCATGTACAAAAAATACATGGTAAGCATTGAAGGAGGAACCATTCTTGATCTATATTACCCCATGCTGACTTCGATAGGGCACATCAAATCGGATCTTTATTTATCTGATGGATTACATTTGAACCGTAAAGGATATGAAATTTGGTCCTATGAATTAAAAAAGTTTCTAGACTTACAAGAGCATTAAGTAAATAGAAATAAAACGTATCTAAGGTCTAAGAGAGATTGATACTTTGGAGTACTAAAGCCTTTTCTATCGGAGTAAAGTTAGTTTCTTCCAAAAGAAAATTCAAAAAAGTGAACAATTTCGGCGATTTATGAAAAATCAAAGCTTTATTGATGGCTACATAAGATTTTCTCAAATCATCAGCCTTAAATGATTTTATGGCCAAATTATAATAATGTAATCCAATTAACTGATACAAATCAACGGGCTTAGCATCGAAATTATCATCACTCAATGACTCATTCGTTGATAAATTATAGGCCATTAATTGTGCCTCAACATCACTTGAATTCCCAATAAACCCATTTACGGGATCGGTTGATTCTAACAAAATCGTCTGCTGATCTAAATTTACTTTTAAATAAATATGATGGGTTAATTCTATCAGCTCATAATGAAAGTCGAAATACTCTAGAATGATGGCATAATAAGCCGTGGCGGTCAGGCAATTGTATTTACCCTGCTTCAAAATTTCAGAAAAATCAGTGAGTGGCTCAAAGCTCCTTAAATACTTGCTGTGTACTTTATAAAATACATATTCAAGAAACTTTTTATCTGAATCAAATCGCTTCTTTTTTGAATCAAGATGATTTAAAAAATTAAGGATCTCCCATTTATTCTTGTCAAAATGCTCGCCGGTCCCAATCAACATTAAATAATCTAAAGGATTGCCATTTTTATCCTTTAAATAACCAGAAATAATGCTACGTTCTTTATCAGCACCTACCCCTAATACATGGGTCCCATAAATCGGACCCGAAACGACTAGCGTGATTAAAAAAAAGATAATAAACCGGTGCATGGATAAATTGCTTAATTTCTTAATACTAACTTAATATTAAATTAACATTAAAACAAATTAATTGCCTTAGGGGTATTAAAACATCCTGAAATTGTTAAAAATGATGTATTTACTTAACAATTAGGTAACATTGAGAACGGGATATGTGGATTACTGGATAACAAGATCCCATATGATCACCGCGGATCTAAAGGAATTGTTTGTAATGAAGCAAGTAAAAATAGAGAATAAAATCAGGACTTAATTTCTTCGCCTACCTTTTCTGTGAGCTTTTTTGGGAGTCCTTTTGTCTCGAAAGTTTCTTTTATTTGAAGGTACAGAAAATTTTGATTTTCCAGCCTGCTCATCAAGGTTGACTCGGATATCTCGGCCTTTGATCTCGATGCCGACAAAAGTTTCGCCCAATTTCTGATCGTGCTTGGCGTCTACATCAAAATAAGCACAATTCTTTTGAATACTTAAAGGACCGAAATATTTTCGATCTATTTTGGAATTATCTGATAAAAAATGAATCAAGTCTTCCTTAGTCATTCCATCAATCGTGCCGATATTAACAAAATATCTATTAAAAGCCCCCCCATTTTTCTTATCTGACCTACTTGACCGTGATCCTGAGCCTGAAGCTTCGTTTAAGTCAGATTGACCGCCTCCCTGAATCATTAAGTGATCCAATTGAGTCGTGATTAATCTTTTTAGTATATCTTCTTTATCCAAATGTTCAAACTGTCCATTCAGTTTGCTTAAGATGCTCTCCGCTTGCGAATCTACCGTTGTATTGATAATCAAACTGGCCCAATTTTTGATCCTTGTAGACTTGAGTTCTTCAAGTGCAGGCACCTCAATTTTTTCAAAGCTAATATTGATTCTTTTTTCAATTTCGGTGATTCTTCGCCCCTCTCTTGGTGTAATGAAAGCAATAGAGGTACCCTTTTTACCCGCCCGCCCCGTTCGACCACTCCTGTGTGTGTAACTCTCTAGCTGATCGGGTAAGGTGTGATGCATCACATGAGTGAGGTCATTTACATCGATTCCTCTAGCAGCTACGTCAGTAGCTATTAATAACTGCATCGATCGTGTTTTAAAGCGCTTCATGACAGCATCACGTTGACCTTGAGATAAGTCCCCGTGGAGGGCTTCAACTCCATATCCCAAATGACCTAAGTCATCTGCGATTTCCTGGGTTTCTCTTTTGGTCCTACAAAACAATACCCCCCTCATATCTGACTGAATATCCATAAACCGCCTGATCGCAGGCACCTTGTTCGATGGTTTTGTGATCACGTACTTATGGGTGATGTCTTTATTACTTTGTTCTTTTGAATTTACTGAGACCTCAACCGGAGTCTTCATATATTTTGTTACAATTCTTCTGATTCCCTTGGGCATCGTCGCTGAAAACAGCCACGTCACTCTTTGTTCTGGAGTAAACGAAAGGATCTGATCAATATCTTCTTTGAAGCCCATGTTAAGCATTTCATCGGCCTCATCCAAAACAACATACTGTACTTGATCCAATTTAATTGCCTTTCTTTTGATTAAATCTATCAATCGCCCGGGGGTAGCAATTACAATTTGAGTAGGCTTTCTCAAAGCACTTATTTGATTGGTAATCGCAGCGCCTCCGAAGACCACCTCTACGTTTGCTCCCTTTACACCTTTAGCGAATTGAGCAACTTGCTTTGCTGTTTGTTGCACCAATTCTCGAGTAGGTGCCAACACCAAAGCTTGAACCCATCGGTTGTCAATATCTATAAGATCAATAAGAGGAAGCCCAAAGGCAGCTGTTTTTCCAGTTCCAGTTTGTGCTAAACCGATAAAATCAATAGGCGTATCACTTAAGAGCAAAGGGATTGCTTGTTCTTGAACAGGGGTAGGCGTTGTAAAACCTAAATTGTTAAGAACATCAATCAATGGATTAGATAATCCTAAATTAGAAAAAGTACTCAATGGGAATTTCTTTAATGAACCGCAAATCTAATCAAATGACTCGAGGATAAGTTTTTATTCTTCAATAATTAAATATTGACCCTCAATAAAACCCAATTAAATGATAAATTTCTATAAATAACTCAAAACCTTGGTTGAAGTTATTTTTAAGTACTCAATAATTACTGAGTAATATTATTCGGGTTAATAGAAATTTTAATATGCTTGTATTATGCTATTTAAATCAACTTTGATTAATATTAACTACAAATTAATATTACAAAAAAAACACGACATCAAATGAAGTTTACCGCACCACTCCATGCGTTTACCTATTGGGAAAAAAACAGCCCTGATCAACTCATGTTCCATCAGCCCTTTGTGCAAGGTTCGGTAAAAACGACTTATCGAGAAGCCGGCATTGAAATTAGAAAAATCGCCCAAGCCTTGATTGCAATGGATTATGCTCCCAAGTCCAAAATTGCCCTACTTTCAAAAAATTGTAGCCATTGGATCATGGCAGACTTAGCCATTCAAATGGCAGGACATATTTCTGTCCCTATTTACCCAACAATAAATGCCAACTCCATTGCAGAAATTATGTCTCACAGTGAGTCAAAAGCAGTTATCGTAGGAAAGTTGGACAACTATGAGGCTCAAAAATCTGGCTTAGAAGGATTCACTAAAATAGGAATTAAGGCTTATCAGGTTGAAGAAAAATTGAATTGGGAAGATATGGTTGCCCAAAATGAAGCCTTGGCAGAAGTTCCGGAACAAAATGCTGAAGATTTGTTAACGATCATGTATACCTCTGGTACCACCGGATCTCCAAAAGGAGTTATGCACCGTGTGGGTTCATTCAATGCGGTAACAAACACTGCGGTAAGTGCTATTGCTCTAAACGCTAGTAAGCCTCATTTTTTCTCCTATTTACCTCTAACGCACATCGCCGAAAGGATAGGTATAGAAATGTTCGGTTTGTATCAAGGGGGGAGTTTCAACTTTCCCCTATCCATAGAAACCTTCGCTGATGATTTAGCAGCTACCCAACCCGATCTGTTTTTTGCGGTACCTAGGATATGGACTAAATTTCAAGATAGTATCCTAAATACCATCCCTCAAAAAAAGTTAGATCTTTTACTGTCAATTCCGATTATTAATAACGTCATTAGAAAAAAAATTAAGAAAAAACTCGGCTTACTAAATACTCAAGCGATTTTTACGGGTGCGGCTCCCATTTCCATAAGTCAATTGATTTGGTTCAAGCGACTAGATATTGACATTTGTCAAGCCTATGGTCTTACTGAAGATTGTATTCTCTCTCATTTTAATCTGCCCGGACAAAATAAATTTGGATCGGTAGGCAAACCGCTTGCTGGTGTTGAATTGAAATTTTCTCCTGAAGATGAAATTTTGATCAAAAGTGAATGTTTGATGCAGGGCTATTACAAGGAAGAAAAAATGACCAGCGAAGTGTTCACAGAAGAAGGTTTTTTAAAAACAGGAGACATCGGTGAATATGATCATGACGGCTTTCTTTGGATTACCGGAAGAATTAAAGATCAATTCAAGACAGATAAAGGAAAATATATTTCACCAGCACCTATAGAGCTCGAAATGATGAAAAATTCAGATATTGATCAAGTATGTGTGGTTGGCACAGGTATTCCTCAACCGATTGGACTCATCGTCTTGTCTGATACAGGAAAAGAAAAAGAGCAATCAGCATTGATAAAAAGTCTTGAGCAGACCATAAAAGTTCTGAATCCGACCTTAGAAAGTGTCGCTAAAATTCAAAAAATAGTGGTCATGAAGGAGGATTGGACCATCGACAATGGCTTACTTACGCCGACTATGAAAATAAAGAGGAATCGAGTTGAGAAAATTCATCAAGACGTGTATAACCAATGGTTTAATGATGAGGCAGCAATATTATTTGAATAAAATATCTATCAACCTGTATTTCTCATAGCGCTTGAAAGGGCATTAATTGAAAGCATGATCTCGGTTTGTGTTTCTTGCGCCGCCTGTTCATCGTGTACTCTTTCTGTACGCCATTTTTTCAATAAATTGATCTGTCGCTCATGTAGTGGATCCATCAAAGATGCGCGCAGCATATTTGAGTAATAATGATTCATGCGACGCTCTTCAAATGGCCGTCCTAATAACACTTCAAAATGATATTTCACACGCTTCAGTTCGCTCAAAAATAAGTCTGTAAACTTTTCTCTAATTTCTTTATTTTGAACTAAATCAGCGTATTTAAGCATAATTTTATCATCTGTAGCAGCAATACTAGTATCTATATTTGTAAATACATATCTTATGAAGGGATCATCTTTCATTTTCAATTGAAATAAATCGTAATCCGCAGTAGATTCACTTTTTAGTTGATCCAGTGCGGTACCAATTCCATACCAGCTTGTCATGTGAAATCTGCATTGACTCCATGAAAAAACCCAAGGGATTGCTCTCAAATCTGAAAGCGAATTGGCGCCAGTTCTCTTGGCTGGCCTCGACCCAATCTTACTGGTCTCAATGGCATCTATAGGTGTTGCCTGTCTGAAAAATTCCATGAACCCTCCTTCGTTAATCATCTTTTCGTAGGTCTTTTGAGAATTCATAGATAACTGCTCTAAAATAGTTGCCTGCGCATGGAAAACTCTCGGAGAATGTCTATCTAAGATGGTTTTAGACAAGGCATTGGCTGCTAACAGTTCTAGATTGTAGGCTGCATTTACCTTATTGGCATACTTTTGGGCAATCGTCTCCCCTTGCTCGGTCAAGCGGACATCTCCATTTAGCGCTGAATGTGGAAGGGCATCGATAAAATAATGGGTAGGTCCAGATCCCCTACTGATTGATCCACCCTTACCGTGGAAAAACCTAATTCTTACCCCGTTGTCAACACCCACTTGACTTAAATTGTATTGAGCTTTGTAAAGATTCCATTGACTGGCCATTATGCCCCCATCTTTGTTACTATCGCTGTAACCCACCATTACTTGCTGTACGGGTTTCTTTTCACCTTTCTTGAGGGCTTGTAATGTTCTTTTTGTAAAAGGATGATTTAGGAAGCCGTGTAAGATTTCAGGAGCCACTTCTAAATCACCAATGGTCTCAAATAGAGGGACTACGGGTATTTTAGAAATTAATCCGGCTGTTGTCATTTGCGTTAGTCCAGCCTCTCTTGCCAAAACATATACCACTAATAAATCAGATAATGATCGGGTCATACTCACAATCAATGAACCTATGCAATTCATACCATATTTAGCTGTATGCTCAGCGATCACCCCATAACATTCCATTACTTTTTTGGCATGCGTTTTAAGAACTGTTTTGGAATGCGTGAACAAACGAGCAGAAAGCAACTCTTTATTAAGGAAATCAAGCCGCTCCGTTTCACTCCATTCTGAAAAATTAGTCTTTTCAGCCAATGAGGCCTCTAGAAGCTCATCCATGGCTTGGTCATGAAAAGTACTGTTTTGACGAATATCCAATGCCGCTAGATGAAAACCAAAAATCTCGACAATCCTTAAGGTAGCATTTACCTCGTTGTAAGCTGTTGATTGGGCTCCAAACTCAATCAACTCTTTTTGTAATATTTTTAAATCGGAAAGTAACTCTGAAGAATGGAGATACGCTCCTTTAGATGCCAATAATTCAGTAGCATGGCCCCTTTTGGTATCAACAGGAAGTTTGGCAATCATTAAGCTTATGAACTGTCTAAAAACCTCTCCTTTATTACGCGCCAAAATTTCCTCACCATAGCCTATTAATTCCTTCTTCATTACCATCATTCTGGATTGTAAAGCTTTACTAGAGGCTTCCAAAGAATGGGCAAAACTTAATTTTTTAACCAAGTCCAATAATTTTCTTCTGATAACAACAAATGCATTGAGCCTCAATTGCAACAAGGTACTCTGAGTGACTGTGCCGGTAACCAAAGGATGACCATCACGATCACCTCCTACCCAATTTCCAAATCTAATTTTGGGAAAGGCATTGTTCTCTGAAACTTGATTCTGGGCGAAACCTTGATCATTACAAGCGCTAATCAATCGCTTATCTAATATTGAGATGACATCGGGAAATACGTTGATTAAATAGTGAGAGACATTTCTCAATTCAGAGGCTACATCAGGTTTTTCCAAATAGATTTCACCTGTTTTCCATAAACGGTAAAGAATCTGCTTAATTTCCTGCCTTAAATCTCCCAATTCATGCGTATTGTACATTGTGTTTTCGCGCTGCACCATTTTAAGATACAAATCCCTTCTGTGCTCTAATACGGTCGCACGCTTCGCCTCGGTAGGATGTGCTGTGAGTACGGGCTCAATAAAAACTTGCTTGATCCCTTCTATGACCTCTACATTGGATATGCCGTGGGCATGCAATTCCTTGATATTGGAGGTCCAAAGACCACTGACAGCAGATAAATCTCTGCTCTCCTGTCTGCGACGATTTTGAACCGCTCCATTTATCTCTACCATATTAATTAATTGGAAAACCAATGAATACAATTGTAGATGTTCTGACGAAAAGTCATGATTTCCCTTATTCGCTGTATTGATCCACGGAATTTCCTTGGCAATCTCCAAGGCACCATTCTCCTCTAGAGCTTCTCTCAGAGCGGTTAATAAAAAGAACAGGTCCTCATAAGGCTTCCCTATTTTACTTCTTACGGCATTAAAAATATCATCCATAAATGATTTATTTTATGAGTCTAAACATAAGCCAGACTCTTTTTTTTTCTCGAATCGTCAAAAACGGGGGGTGCACCACAATATTAATAAGGAAAACCGGATAATTTATCTGTCAGTAAACATTTGACACCTATATTTGCACTTCAAAAAAAACTATAAATATGGATAATCGAAAATATTTACCCCTTTTGCTAATTTTAGGAGCTTCGCTACTGGTCCTTTTTTCTATATCAAATAGTATATTCTTCACCATACAAGCGACCGAAAGAGCAGTTATGTTTAAGAAGTTCAGTGGTGGGTTGGACAAAGACAATATCTTCGAACCTGGATTTCATGTGAAAGCTCCTTGGAATGAAGTATATGTATATGATGTTTCTGAGAATCAAATTGAAGAAACTATGGATGTACTCGATAAGAGTGGATTGAGTATCAATATCGACGTGACCGTAAGATTTCATCCTATGTACGATTCTATTGGCGAAATTCATGAGACATTTCAAAAAGATTATATCCGCCGTTTGGTCATACCTGAGGTAAGATCAACGGTCAGACAAGTGACTGGTAGGTACACTGCAGAGGAAATTTATTCTACCAAACGGCCGGAGGTTGAAAGTGCCATTAAAACTGAAGCGGCTGCGGTGTTGGCTTCACCTGGAAACAGTATTGTTATGAGAGCCCTACTCATTCGATCTATATCGCTTCCTGAACAAATTAAAAAAGCAATAGAAAACAAGCTAAAGCAAGAACAAGAAGCATTGGCTTATCAATTCCGGTTGGATAAAGAGCAAAGTGAAGCTGAGAGAAAGCGTATTGCAGCCGATGGCGAGGCGATCGCTAACAAGATTATTAATAATAGTTTGACAGATGAACTATTGAAAATGAGAGGTATTGAAGCAACGATTGAGCTATCCAAATCACCGAATGCCAAAACAATTATTATTGGTAGTGGTAAGGATGGGCTACCCCTTATTCTTGGAGGAAATAATTAATAAAATCTAAACATATCATTTAGTAGAATGTCAGAATTTGCTCAAATAATTGTAGATGGTAAACCCTATGAGCTACCCATCATAAGAGGTACAGAAAATGAATTAGCCATCGACATAAGTAAATTGAGGATTCAATCAGGTATTATCACATTGGATCCTGGGTTCAAAAATACCGGATCCACAAAGTCTGCAATTACTTTTTTAGATGGAGAAACCGGGATTTTGAACTACCGTGGTTATCCCATCGAACAATTGGCTGATCATTCAACTTTTACTGAGGTATCCTATTTACTCATCTATGGGGAGTTACCTACTGCAGTAGAACTGGCCGCATTCCAAAATGCGACTACACAACACACCCTAGTACATGAAGATTTCAAAACGATACTTGATGGATTTCCCTCTACAAGTCATCCTATGGGAGTACTTTCTTCATTGGTAACGGCATTAAATGCATTTTATCCAAAGAGTACAAATTTAGATAGAAGTCCTGAGGCCATCAACTTAAGTATCATTCGCCTATTGGCCAAAATGCCTACTTTCGCCGCTTGGTCATACAAGAAAAAAATGGGTCAGCCAGTTAATTATCCCAATAATAATTTAGATTATTGCAGCAACTTTCTTCACATGATGTTTGCTTTACCTACCATGTCCTATGATATCAATCCAGTGGTTACCAAAGCGCTAGATAAGCTCTTAATTTTGCATGCTGATCATGAACAAAATTGTTCAGCCAGTACTGTACGTATTGTAGGTTCATCTCAAGCAAGTCTGTATGCCTCTATATCGGCAGGGATCAATGCCTTGTGGGGACCTTTGCATGGTGGAGCAAATCAAGCGGTCATTGATATGCTGGAATCCATAAGAGCAGACGGAGGTAACATTCAAAAATGGATGGACAAGGCAAAAGACAAAAAAGATCCTTTCAGGCTGATGGGTTTTGGACATCGGGTATACAAAAATTTTGATCCCAGAGCCAAAATTATCAAGAAAGCTGCAGATGAGGTTTTAACTGCTCTTGGCGTTCAAGATCCTATTTTGGATATAGCCAAAGGATTAGAAGAAAAAGCATTGGCTGATTCTTATTTTGTGGAAAGAAAGCTCTATCCCAATGTAGATTTTTATTCAGGAATCATTTATCGTGCATTGGGTATTCCAACTGAAATGTTTACTGTCATGTTTGCCCTCGGTAGATTACCTGGTTGGATTGCGCAATGGCAAGAAATGCGGGGAAATCAGGAGCCGATTGGACGTCCCAGACAAATTTATATAGGGCAGACTAAAAGAGCGTATCTACCTTTAAGTCAACGATAATAATCCAAACTATATTATCAGTATTTTCTCCTGAGTATTTCGCTTAAAATAATGGCTTTTTTGAGATCTCTTGTAGATTTAAACTCTTTTCTGATTTCACGAGCAGTAATTTGTTTACGTTTGTCTTGAGAATCTTCTATCTCATATTCTTTTAAATGCTGATTTTTATTTAGGGATGCAATTTTTGGAAAAGTCAACTCCGAAACAGGTTCGGGTATTTGATCCTTTGAAATTGAATTTTGAATAATAGTATTCTCAGTCTCAACATTAGCCATTTTCTCATTTTTTGTGACTGTAACCTCTTCATTATCAACTTTATCTAGCGCATTCAAACCTGTAAATTCTCCCAATAATTCTTCGAAAGTTTTGACTTTCTTTTTCACAGTACTCCCTTTATCTTGCGATTCAGGACGGGCTGATTTGTTCTTTTTTCTTAAATTCGATAAAAAATATATCGCACCTAGTATGAGGTATATCCAATTTTGAATGTTGTCCATAATATTAAAGTTAAAAATAGCCTAATTTTACTAGTTTGGCACCAAAACAAAATTATTTTTGTCTATGCAATTAACCCGCTTAGAAATAAAAGGCTTTAAAAGCTTTGCAGATAAAGTAGTCATCAATTTCGATCAAGGAATTACTGGAATCGTTGGTCCAAATGGTTGCGGAAAATCTAATGTGGTTGATGCTATTAGATGGGTCTTAGGTGAGCAAAAATCAAGGATCTTAAGATCTGATAAAATGGATAACATCATTTTTAATGGAACCAAAGCCAGAAAACCTACACAACTCTCCGAAGTATCTATAAGTTTTGATAATACCAAAAACTTACTCCCCACTGAATACAACCAGGTGACCATCAGTAGGCGGTTTTATCGATCAGGAGAGAGTGAATATCAACTCAACGGAGTAACCTGTAGACTCAAGGATATTACCAACCTATTTTTAGATACCGGAATCGCCTCCAATTCCTATGCCATCATCGAATTAAAGATGATTGATGATTTACTTAACGACAAAGATCATTCCAGGCGAAGTTTGTTTGAAGAAGCTGCAGGTATTTCAAAGTTTAAAAAAAGAAAAAAAGAAACTTTAAAAAAGTTAAGTGATACAGATGCAGATTTAGATCGCGTAGAGGACGTCCTTTATGAAATTGAAAAAAATCTCAAATCTTTGGAGAAACAGGCAAAGCAGGCTAAAAAATACTATGAAATAAAGAAAGATTATCGGCTTTTAAGTATCAGTATGGCTCGTAAAGGCATCTTCAATCAACAAGAGACTTTTGACAATACTCAAAAACGGATTGCCATTGAAAATGATAAAAAGCAGGCCCTAAACACACAACTCTTAAAAGAAGAGGTAGTAATCGAAAAATTAAAGTCCGATCTTATTATCAAAGAAAAAGTACTGACTGGCCAACAAAAATCATTAAATGATCATGTTCACAGTATTCGATCTTATGAAAATGAAAAGAAAATCAAAGTGGCCAGACAGCGATATCTTCAGGATAAAATTGACCAATTAAAAAATCAAATTAATCGTGATCAGGAAAGTGCTGATAGATCTTCTTTCGCTATTCAAGGATTAAAAAAGACATTTGGTATAGCAGAAAATGATTTAACAACTCATTTTGAATCATTAAATTTAATGAAAGAAAAATTTGAGACCCAACAACAGGCTACCCGAGAGGCGCAGGGTCAATTGGATATCAGTAATCAAATCTATTTGAATGCACGTGAATCGGTCTTTCAATACTCCAAAAACTTGGAAATTAAAGAAATTCAATTAAATACGCTCAAAGTTGAGTTTGAAAAAACCAATAGTGATTCATCTGATCACAATAATAGTCTACAGGAGTTTGACATAAAGGTCAATGAAATCGTTTTAGAAAAAGAACAAAAGCAATCCATTTTCGATAAACTATTTAAAGAACAAAAAAGCTTAGATGAAAAGAAAAAAGCTTTGATTAGTAAAATTTACTTGATCAAAGATGAATTTAATTTGGTCAATAGAAACCTAGATGCCAAACAAAATGAATATAGTCTGACTAAATCACTGATTGACAACTTGGAAGGATTCCCTGAAGCCATCAAGTTTTTAAAGGAGAAAAGTCAGTGGAAAAACACCCCCCTACTTTCCGATGTCATTGCCTGCCCCGTCGATTATAGGGTCTGTATAGAGAACTTTTTAGAGCCTTATATGAACCATTATGTCTTTGACAAAGTGGTTGATGCTGTAGAGGCCATCGCACTACTTAGTGATGGCAATAAGGGTAAAGCACATTTTTTCATCATGGAACTTTTAGAAACCTTTAAACCCCATGATATCCTGCCCATTGATAGTTTGCAATCTGCCACTGAGCTGATTGATTATGACATTAAATACACAAAGCTAATTACGTTTTTACTTCATAATGTATACATATATGAAGGCAGTAAACCCCAAGGGGCTGATGAACTTGTATTGATTGAAAAGTCAGGTAAAATCATTCATAAAACCTACAGCATCTCCGGTGGTTCTGTAGGCTTATTTGAGGGTAAAAGAATTGGTAGGGCCAAAAATCTAGAGACCTTATCTATCGAAATCAAAAAATTGAAGCACCAACAGCAAATGTTATCTCAAAAATTACTTGAAAGTCAAAACGAATTTGAAAAGATCAAGTTAAAAGATAAATTAGTTGAATTGGAGGGTTTAAAAGATGAGATAAATAAAATAAATGAATCTTATGCTACCTTTAAAACTCGGCAAGAACAGTTTTTCAGCTTACTCAACTCAAATACCACAAGGAAAGAAGATATCGAAAATCAGATAAAGGTCATCCGTGAAGAAATTAAGCTCCTACAACCCCAGCAAAAGGAAAAACAAGCAAGTCTCATTGAGTCAGAGCATAAGGTTAATGAGAAAAAACTATCTGTTGAGAAACTAAATCAATTATTGGCTGCAGACTCATCGGGTTACAATGAAGCCAATGTCATGTACATTGAGGAAAAAAACAAAGTAGATCGCATTGCTCAAGAAATCCTTCACAAAGAAGAATCCTTTCAAAATAGCACAAAACGTATTTTGCATGATCAAGAAGATCTTAAAAATAGCGAAAAAGACTTAAATCAATTAATTAGTAATACCGTTACAGAAGATGATCAACTTGTCGAAATGTACGCTCAAAAAGAAAGCTTCGAATTGGCTTTAAGCAAAGTTGAAAAAGCCTATTATCAACATCGAGGAAACATTGAAGTACAAGAAAAAAATCTCAAAGAAATTCAGAATAATCGAGAGTCTGCAGATCAGTTGTTGATGGAATGGAGAGAAAGACTAAGTGATGCTAAAATGAATCTTAATTCTATAAAAGACCGTTTATCGGTTGAATTCAATGTTACCTTAGAAAATATAGAAGATAATGAGTTAGATCCTGCATATGAAAAACTAGGCTTTGATGCCCTTGAGGACCAAGTGAAAATCTCTAAAACAAAACTCGAAAACATGGGAGCTATCAATCCGATGGCTATGGAAGCTTACGATGAAATCAAAGAGCGCTATAATTTTATCATCACCCAAAAAGAAGATCTACTGAAGGCAAAAGATACATTAATCTCCACTATTGGAGAAATTGATGCAGTGGCCAAAGAAACTTTTTTAAGTTCATTTGAGAGTGTTAAAAAGAATTTCGTTAAAGTATTTAGGACCTTATTTACAGAAGAAGATGATTGTGATTTAAATTTAACAAGACCAGATGATCCTTTAGAGTCCCCCATTGATATTATTGCCAAGCCAAAAGGAAAGCGACCATTGACCATCAATCAATTGTCTGGTGGTGAAAAAACTTTAACGGCTACTGCTTTGCTCTTCGCAATATATCTGATTAAACCCGCCCCTTTTTGTATTTTTGATGAGGTAGATGCTCCTTTAGACGATGCCAATATTGATAAATTCAATCAAATTATTCGTGAGTTTTCAAAGGATTCACAATTCATTATCGTTACCCATAACAAGCGGACGATGTCCAGCACCGACCTTATCTATGGCATCACCATGATCGAACAAGGCATCTCAAAAGTCATCCCTGTCGATCTGAGAGCGTTAGCTTAACATCTGACATAAACGCAAAAAAATACCCTCCTAATGAGAGGGTATTCAATCATCTTATGAATTCGTTTTCATTTATTGATCTAATGGTTCGAAGGAATGCATTTCTTCATTAACTATCTCTAATTCTTCTGTCAACTTTTTTAGATAATCTGAGCTCATTAATTGCTGCATACCCGCCATATCTACATCATAGAGCATGACCATACAACTCTTATCGTCGATTTTACCAACGGTTGTTTTGGTTTGGTCACAAACGGCTGTTCGTTCTTTGTGCGAATCAAAATCTTTTTTCCAAGCAGTATAATTATTACAAGATATTTTTAAAACTAAATTCATTCTGTTAATTGTTTTTGGTAAATAATACCAAATATGAAAAAAAATGATCTTATCAAGGAAGAGATATTTAATAAAATAAATGATTAAGCGTTGTAATAAAATCGCTCATGCACGATTTGGCCCTGCTCCCATTGCTGCACTGCTACTTGCTCCATAGTCACTCGGTTGCCTCCTTTAAAAGTCAGATCCATCGTTACTTCTACAAAAACCTTTCCTTTATCTATGTCTTCTGATATTGATTTTATCTCAAGGTTATGAAAAACTTCTACATTATTTAAAAATTGTTCTTCATACTTGCGGCAGGCCACTTTACCTTCTCGCTTTCCTGAGGGTTCTTCCATTACGACATTTTCAGCATAGTTAGCATCGAATGCTTCCAATAATTGTCCTTGTCCTACTAGATCGTAAAGTTTTTTGCTCTTTATTAAGTTTGTCATCTTTTTTTTGTTTAATTAAATTATAACGCAAAGATTTCAAAAAAATAAGCAGGGTGCATTAATCTAAATTAAGAAGTTTAACACTAAACTAATTCTATTAAGTTTTTTGACTTCTTATTTTACTAAGGGCTTCAGGAGTAATTCCTAAATAAGAGGCGATCATATATTGTGGGATTCGATTGGGTAATAAGGGGTAATCATTGAGAAATAATGCGTACCGTTCACCAGCAGTGGCACTCATAAGCATCAATACCCGACGTTGTAACAAACCGACCCTTCTACCCAGCAAACGTAAATTTTTTTTGAGTTGATCATGACTTAACTGATCTTGATCTAGGTGATCTATTTTTAACTTAATCAATTCCGTATCCTCTAAACAATCTATGAATAATTCCGTGGGATGCTCATATTGATATGCCTCAATATCTCCAATAATCCATTCCTCCGGCGCAAACATGAAAACATGCTGTTTGCCTTTGCTGTCAATCGTATAACTTCTTACCAGTCCTTTTTTGATATAAAAAGCTTTCAAATGTACTTCCCCTTTATTTTGAAGAATCGTTCCTTTTTTAAAGAACTTTATCTGTGCGTTGAGATCTTGTAGAGGTAAAAACGGGGATGGAGACATATCAGATCATTTAAATCTATGAAAGAAGAAAGCGCATTTTTCTAAACCGCTTTGACTATTTGTTAATTTACGCTTATGTTGATGAGCTTTTCAACTTTTAAAAAGTAGTCTGTTCAAAAGAGGCTAGGGTTAGCCTCAAAAAGCCAGTTTTTAATTGATTTTATCATCTATAGAATGTTTACCCCCACCCACAATCATCAAAACCAGAAATACAGCTAAAAACATTAAGGGCTTTTCTTGCTTGGAAAAAGGATCATCACCATGACGAATAAAAGCCGCGACAAACATAGTAAAAGACAACAAAAAAGCATTTATTCGTGTCCAAAAACCAAATATTAAGCCAATGGCTGCAAAAAACTCCGCCAATACGACCAATACAAATGATAGTTCGGAGCCAATACCTAAAGGATCTGAAAACTTTAAATTTCCGTCCAATAATCTTAAAAACTTACCATAACCATGCGTGAGCATCATGCCCCCTACAGTTATCCTCAGAAATAGTATGCCAAAATTTACGGTACCGGGTCGCAGCTGAGTATTCATTAATTTTTTAAGCATCTCTTATTTTTTTTTAGAAAGTTCATAACATTGAATAAATAAAATTCACAAATTAAAATTTATAGGCAATTAACCTAGATTAATTTATAAATGGAAAATCAAGTCTCTTTAGAGCATTATTAAATTAACTAAATTTCAAGATCAATTTCTGAATCAATTCAACGCCTCTTTTTAATTGAGCTTTACTTACAAATTCATTCGCTCTATGTGCTTGGGCGATGTCCCCAGGTCCGCATATTATGGAGGGAAATCCACCTTCTTCAAATTGACCTGCCTCTGCAGCATAAGAAACAGTATCAAATTGATTGGCTTCCGTTAATTCTTTGATGAGTTCTGCAATTTCTTGATCTTCCTTAGTGTCTAAAGCGGGTACCTCTGGATGATCATTAATGGTCTCTATCACAAAATCCGGGAAAATTGTTCTTAATTCTCGCTCACGAGTCCTACAATGCGCATCAAATGCTTCAAGTATTTGGGGGGTACTATCTTGTGGTATACATCGGATGTCCCATTTAAATGAACATCGATCCGCGATGACATTAGGTGCTATGCCTCCAACAAGAGTGCCTATATGAATGGAAGTATGGGGTGGATCAAAGCGAACATCTGAACTTTGATTAGCCAATTGATTCATTTTATCTTCTAACCAGAGGATCAATCTTGAAGCTTCATGAATGGCACTGACTTCTTGTCTAATCCGACTGCTGTGTCCAGCAGATCCATTGACAATGGTTTCCTGGACACAAATTCCCTTTTGACCCACGATCGGAATAAGCATAGATGGCTCTCCTATCCATGCATATGCGGGTTTTTCGTCATAATGTGACGCGATGGCTTCAATCAAATCAGGCGCTCCCAAGCATCCAATTTCCTCATCGTAAGAAAAAGCAAAATAAATAGGTTTTTTTAAATGTGCATTGACCATCATCGGGGCTGCGGTCATGATACAAGCTAAAAAAGCTTTCATATCGCAAGAACCGCGACCATAAAGCTTGTCTCCGATTTCAGTCAATACGAAGGGGTCTGTATCCCAATTTTGACCTGCCACAGGTACAACATCGGTATGGCCAGAAAGAATAATTCCCCCATCTACCGCAGGACCAATCCTACAATGTAAGGACGATTTATTGCCTTCCTCATTGTATACTCGAAAAGAAGTTATACCCAATTCGATAAGATAGGATTCGATCCATGACAGAATGGAAAGATTTGATTCACCTCCTATAACAGGAAAAGAGACTAATTTTGCTAATATTTGTTCTACATTCATAATTACATTAAAAAGGTCCCCAATTGATGGCTACACTGACTAACAAGTACAACCAACTTATTAATGAAATAACACCCATTACTGGTAGTATAAACTTTAGCCAACGGTCAAAAGTAACTCTACAAAGGGACAGCATGGCAATCAGTCCACCCAATGCGGGATTCATAAGATTTGAAACGCCATCTCCAATCTGAAAGGCAAGTATGGTCGTTTGCCTTGTCAAGCCTAACAGCTCTCCAGTTGGTATCATAATAGGCAAGGTGGCTAGGGCTTGACCACTACCTGAAGGTATGACAAAGTTAATCAATAACTGCGCCAATGACATGCCGAGGGCTGATCCATAAACGGAGAGACCGTTTAAGGATTGCGCCAACTCATAGGCAATGGTATCTCCAATACTGGCTTCCTCTAAAATCACTTTAATAGTTGCAGCAAAGCCCACCATAAAGGCTCCCGGCGCGACTAAACTGATGGATTGAAAACTAGTTTCACCAATAGTCTTACTACTCATACCTGAGGTCCAACCAACAATGATAGAAATCATTAAAAAAATTGCAGAAATTTGATTTAAATACCAATGCCATTGAAATACTCCAAATAGCATGAAGACTATCCCTGATAAAAAAATAAATAATATAAGTAAATCCTTGTTTTGTAATCGATAGGTTGACAAATCTTTGGTGAGACCAAATCCACTTTGATCAATGCCTTGAGTAAGGCTTTGCTTTGGATTTTTGATGATTTTTTTAAAATAACGAAGATTAAAATAGGCCAAAACCGTCAGCGCTGAAAAGCACAACATGCTTCTCATTAATGCTCCTGAAAACATAGGTAGTTCTGCTATCTTGTGTCCTGTTCCGACTGTATAAGGATTAATTGGAGACAAGCCAAATCCAACAGTAACGCCACCAACAGCAATCGCAGCAGCCAACATCAAATCTCCCCCCAACGCCAAGCTGATTGTTGCAGCAATCGGAATCATGGCTATATTATTCTCATAGCCTACCATCACACCTAATAAGCCAAAAAGATAGGTCAGTACGACTATAATTACTAGTCTACGTTTCAAGCCCAACTTAAAAATAAGTGTCCCAACCACATTTTCGATCATTTTAGACTTTTCTAAAATGCCAAACATGATACCGCTGGCCATGACGACCCAAATCACTTCTATCGCCACACCAAAACCCTTCGGCATCGCTATGAACATATCCATTAAACCAAGAGGTTGCTCAGCGATCAAGCGATAAGTACCGGCAATTACTCTAAGCCTACCATCGATCAAAACACGATCAAAAGTTCCAGCTGGTATTATATGAGTGGCGAGCGTGGCTAAAACAATGATAAAAAAAAGTAATACAATAGAATGAGGAAATTCTCTAAAAAAAGAAGGTTTGAAATTCAAAGATTCAAAATTTAATTAAATGTAAAAGGATTTAATCCTTTCGAAAGATAATTAAGATAAGGTTCTGCTCCAAGCATTCCTTTTTTTTCTAAAACTTCAATGTAAAGCAAGAGTATTTTTATATTGGTCTTGTGCAATGATTTCTTTACAGAGGTCATATATTTGCTCAAAGCTAGAAATCCATCAATACCATCTATTCCATCCGCTGCCAAATTTGATAATTCTTGCTTCTTTTGCAGAAGCATTTCATAACGAAACACTAAATTATTAAATTGCTTCGTTCTTTGAAGGTCTATCAAAACGTTTATTTCTTCTAAATGTCTCAATTCATTGGCCGTACCTATTAAACTAAGTTCTTCTCTTTTCAGTTTAGGTTTGTCTTCGTTAAATAGCGGAATTGTTATTCCGATCCGATAGTCCATTTGATTTTTAAGGCCCACTCCTCCATCTATATCATAACCTGCCTGAACAAATCCAATATTCCAACTTTCAGCATAATCTATATTGAGCTTTAATCGATCTAAATTGAGCTTTTCCGAAGCCAAATCCACTTCTAAAAAGAAAGATTCATTGCTATGAAGGGCTATTGTACTTTTGATTTCATCAAGAGTTACCAATTCAAACTCATCCCAGTCTATATTTAAAAAAAGAGAATCATTGATCATGAGTTCACTGTTTTTAGCATGAATTAGGGCTTCAAAATCAGCCTGTTTTAGTCCTAATTCTAATAATGTCTGATCCAGTTTAATCCAATCATTCAAAGCAAGAACTCCTTTTTGAGCTAATTCAAAAGCCTTTATTTGATTTTTTTCCTCTTGCAGCAAAGATCGAGTCGTGACTAGATCGAAGTTATTGATGAGACCGTTATATTTTTCCGACAATATCTCATTGAGTAAATGATCTCTAGTTTTTAACAGATAATCCTCTTTGGCATCATTAAAAACATTATTAGCGGTACGTTCCTTTGGGTTTAAAATGCCTAAACGGAGAGAAAAATTATCAACAGATGAGTCGAAATTATTACCCCTGACGCGCAGTTCTAATTCTCTTAAAGCTGGCGATTTAAATGAGTTTGAGTGATAGTATGATAATTGTTGATTAATGGATAACAAACGAGAATCATTGACAGCTTGTTGAAGCACCTGATCAACGCGGGATTGCGCCAAAACCAATCCGCTTGAAAAAAACAACAGAACGGCCAAGCCCATCCTATTCAATGCCATCGGATATATAGACATAAACCTTTTCACCATTCAGAAATTGATTATTTTCTGATATTTTAACGAAAATCTCCTGACCATATGAATTCACTCCATTAATGGCATTCAATTTTTGCGGAAAGGACGTAATTCTCGATCCAATCTCAATGATCTCTCCAGAAATTCTATACATACGATTCGTAGATTCCACTTGAACTTTAGCTCCCACATTAAGTCCGGAAATACCTCGCTCGTTAATAAAAGCTTTAATGACCGTAGGATTAAGGCTATAAATGGATAAAATAGACTGATAAGGAGGAACCAATTCGTTGAGCTGTACATTGAGATTACCGATATTCCCCGTCTGATTAGCATATTGAATAAGATCAGCTGATTCGCCTTCTAACTTCAGTAAATCATTTTTAAGAATTTTTATTTTCCCTTTGATCAAGCTGGTATCCTGAATAAATCTTGAAACCATTTGGATCATTCTCGCCTCCATTTGTTTAGATTGATTAACCATCTCTTTTTCTAAAAAGTGGATTCTGGCTAACTTAATAGAATCAACTTGAGCATTGATTTTTCCATCAAAAACAGCCATTAATCTGAACGAATTCTGATTTTGAATCCTTTGTTCAAACATCAATTCATTAAGCTCATTTTCCATTGCCAAAATCTTAAAAGAATTCTCCGACTTTAAAATCTCTTGTTCAAGTTGATAATGATTATTTAGTCCAACTTCTTGAATGTTCAGGCTGCTCAATTCACTGTTTTTTTGATAAATATCTGCTTCTAAATTGGTGCTTTCTGCGACAAAAAGTTTGTCCCCTTTTTTAACTTCCTGGCCTGGAACTACATAAATAGCTTTAATCCGAATAGGCTTTTGATAACTGATGACCGTAACTTGGTTTTCTACCTGAGCCACCATTGCTTTACTCTTATCCTTGTAATGAAATCCAAGGTAGGCCAATGAGGCCATTATCATTAGCCAGATAGATACAAATAATTTAGATCTGATCACAATTGAGCATTTATTTTTTTTCTTACAACTTTGAGTTCTTTCAAACCTGCTATTAAAGACAGTTGTTTAAATATTTCTATTTCTGAAACTTTTGTTTTTGCTAATAAAAGATATTCATTTTTAAAGCTTCCATCGGACAATTTTCTCTGGGAAGTGATATTGATATCAAACGTATGTGTTAAATATTCTTTCAGTGAAAATTCGATAGGATCTGAATGGGAAATGAACACTTCAAATAAAGTATTCTCTGACTTGGCATATCTAGAGAGTCTAAGCATGATGGCTACCAAACAGAATAAAAGGGTACCGCTCACACTCACAGCATAGCCATACACTCCCGTTGTGATCCCCACAGAAATGCCTGCGAACATGAAAATAATATTTCTAGGGTCTGATACCAAAGTTCTGAATCTAATGATCGCCACGGCCCCTATGATTCCAAAACCAACGGCTAGATTATTCCCCACAGACATAATAATCATGGAAGTTACAATCGAACTTAAGACAATTGCCTGAAAGAAGTAATTAGGGAAGTGTGCGCCCTGAAATGTAAAATGAAAAGTCAATGCAATAGCCGAGCTCAGCGTAAACGCAAGCAACAACGAAAAAATGGCCACCTCTAAGGAAGGGAAATCGTAATAATTTACACCCTCTAAAAAACTTTCAAGCATAATTTCATTAATTGATCCACAAAAAAAATCATAATTTAATGAAAGAACTAGCCATTAAGACATTTTAATTTAATAATAAGTTAATGTAGGTGGCAAAGGAAAGGTTATTGCTTAATTGGGGCCAACTGATCCTTGATAGTATGATTAAATTAATCAGAAAATCTTTTTTATTAGATATCCACCCAACTCAATAGGCAGGATCACCTATTTTTATCATCCCTCAAATCAACTTGCGTTAATCATTTATTCCCGTTACATTTATCGCGTGATTAAAATTTGTTAGAAAAATAAAAACATGAGGTACAAATATCTTAAACTCCTTTTCCTTTTGAGCTTTACTGGGGAAGTTACTGCACAAACTGTTAATTTATTTAATGGTGAAAACTTGGAGGGTTGGTCTGTATATGGAACTGAAAAATGGTATGTTGATGAAAGTCAATTGATTTGCGAAAGCGGACCAGATCAAAATTATGGTTATTTAGCTACCAATGAATATTATGATAACTTCGAATTGGTTTTGGAATTTAAGCAAGAAGCCAATGGTAATAGTGGCGTATTTTTTAGATCTACCTTGGAAGGGACCAAAATTAGTGGTTGGCAAGTAGAAGTAGCCCCTTCTAATCATCCCAAAGACAAAACGGGGGGTATTTATGAATCTTATGGTCGTGGATGGCTCATCAAACCTCCTGCCGAAACTGATTCAGTGCTTAAAATGGGAGAATGGAATACCTTAAAAATAGTCGCTCAAGGAGATCAAGTTTCAACCTGGCTCAACAATGTCCCTATGGTATCCATTAATGATAGCCTCATTGGTAAAGGAAAGGGATCTATTGCCCTTCAAATTCATGACGGGGGTGGAATTAAAGTCAAATGGCGGAACATTAAAATAACAGAATTAAATTAAATAGACTCAAAATAAACTCATTATACCACCCTTATCAAGACAAAAAAGTAACTTTGCATAACAAAAATAGTGCATGGCATGCAACTATACAATAACCTAAATGCGCAAGAACAAGCTGCACTCATAGATCAAGCTGGTATAAAAAGATTAACACTCTCTTTCTACAAATACCATAATTTAAGTAATCCTGAAACATTCAGAAATCACTTGCATACACATTGGGATGCCTTACATGTTTTGGGGAGGATCTTTGTAGCAAGTGAAGGTATCAATGCACAACTTTCTGTACCCGCCCCTCAGTTTCACAGCTTTAAACAGACATTAGATGAGATCTCTTTTCTCAAAGGAATCCGATTAAATATTGCCGTTGAACAATATGACAAATCGTTTTTAAAGCTTAAAATAAAATTACGCTCAAAAATACTGGCCGATGGGCTTGATGACCAAACTTTTGACCCTACGGATGTGGGGGCACATTTAAAGGCAGAAGAATTCAATCAAATCATAGCTGATCCAGATACTATTTTAGTAGATATGCGCAATCATTATGAAACTGAAATAGGACATTTTGAAAATGCCCTCACTCCAGATGTAGATACCTTTCGAAATTCTCTTGAAATAATTGAAAAGGATATTGAATCTTACAAAAATGATAAAAACATCGTTATGTATTGCACGGGTGGGATTAGATGTGAGAAGGCCAGTGCCTATTTCAAACATAAAGGCTTTAAAAATTTATTTCAATTGGAGGGTGGCATCATCGAATATGCCCGACAAGTAAAAACACTTAATTTAGAAAATAAATTTAAAGGCAAAAATTTTGTTTTTGATCAACGAATGTCAGAACGCATTTCTGACGATATTATTTCATTTTGCCATCAATGTGGTGACCCATCAGATACCCATGTGAACTGTGCTAACAAGGCATGCCATCTTTTGTTTATCCAATGCAGCAATTGTAGGAAAGCGATGGATCAATGTTGTACCATCAAATGTAAGGAGGTCAATGCTAAACCTTTAAAAGAACAAAAGAAATTAAGAAGAGGTCATAAAACTGAACCTACAATATTTAAAAAAGGAAGATCTAAAGAACAAATTCAAGGAACTAAAGAAGGCACCTAAAACATGCGAATTAAATATTATCAAGTTCTCTTTTCTTACTCCAACTTATTAGTTTTAACTGTTTAGACTCCTTATGGTTACAATATGTACATTGATAAAATTTTTCAACCAATCCTTCCTCAAATTCAGATGCATCCTTCAATACTTTTTCCTTTCGTTCTTTTAGTGTTCTAAAATTACATGAAGGGCAAACAAGTGCTTTATCAGAAATATCATATTTATGAATAATTTTTTCATCAGATACTTCATCCAACCAAACGTCAAAATCAGCTTCTGAAGCATCTTCTAATGCAATCATTTCATCTGACATAAATTCATCTTCCTCTAGTTCATTTAATAATTTCATATAGTTACCGCTAGAGGATTTCAATTTACTAAAACGAATAGATTTTAACCTTTTTTCCAAAACGAAAGGGTAATAAAACTGCAAATACATATTGAAACCGTAAGCAATCATAAATGCAAACATAAAAGCCATAAGAGCAACAAAAATAAATAACATTGATCCTCCAAGTACGCCTAAAGAACTGGAGATTTCACTGAACAAAAAAAAGAATATGGCAATTGAAAAAAAATTGGCAGTTCTTTTGAGATATTTCACTTCATTATCTAATGCAAATTTATATTTTTCTGATCTTTTTAATTTACTGCCAAGCAAAATGAAATAAATTGTTTGATTTAATATTGCCAGCAATAAAAATCCATAACTTCCGTTATTAAATAATTGTATTCCAATCTCTCCTAATGTGTTCATTGTAAAATAGTTAGTGTATGATCATTTTGTTCTTAAGCAATAATAGTATAATTAATTCAATAAATATAAATAAAATCATTGGATAACTAGTGCGAACAGACATTTTTAGTATTATTGCTAGTCACATTTTAAAAGAATGGAGTTACTAGGTATTGATGTTGGTGGAACGGGTATCAAAGGAGCTATAATAAATACGGTTACCGGCCAATTGGTTTCAAAACGTAAAAGACTGTCTACACCACGACCAGCCAATCCGCAATTGGTTATTGAAACTATTGTTGAGTTGATTCAATTTTTTGATTGGAAAAAAAACATTGGGTGTGGTTTCCCCTCTGTAATACAAAAAGGAGTCGTTCGTACTGCTTCCAATATAGATAGACAATGGATTGGATTGAACGCTGCCGATTTATTAACTAGGGCCTCCGGGTGCCCGACCTACGTCATTAATGATGCCGATGCTGCTGGTCAAGCAGAGATTGCCTTTGGATCCGGGCAGGGTAAGAAAGGTAATCTCATTTTCCTTACCGTCGGCACAGGTATAGGCTCTGCTCTCTTTCATAAAGGGTGCCTTTATCCTAATACTGAACTAGGGTTCTTAAAAATTAAAGGCAAGTATGGAGAACATTATGCGGCCAATTCGATAAGAGAAGCTGAGAATTTGTCATGGAGTCAATGGGGAAAGCGCTTCTCTCGCTATCTCAAAAGGGTCGAACTCTTACTCACGCCTGATCTATTTATTTTAGGAGGAGGCATCAGCAAAAAATTTAAAATTTATGAACCTTACATAAAATGCGATACTCCAATTATTCCTGCGCAACTAAAAAACAATGCGGGCATTATCGGAGCGGCAGTAGGTGCCGGACATTATTTCAAAAAGTAGTTAGATTAATTCCAGTCTGAATGAAAAATACCCTGCCTATCTTTCCTTTCATATGTATGTGAGCCAAACAAATCTCTTTGTGCTTGAATTAAGTTTAGAGGCAACTCAGCACTCTTAAAGGCATCAAAATAATTGAGCGCATTGGACAATGCCAAAGTAGGAATGCCCTTAGACACAGTATATTGCACGACTTTTCGTGTGGCGCCAACAACGGAATTTACTTTCTCAACAATCGCGGGAGATAATAATAAGCTTTCCAGTGAAGAATCGTTTTTATAAGCTAGGCGAATATCTTCTAAGAACCTCGCACGTATGATGCATCCACCTCTCCATATTTTCGCTATACTTTCCAAATTCAAACCATATTGATATTCTTTTGACGCCTTACTCAATTGCTCCATCCCTTGTGCATAACTCATTATGAAGGCGAAATAAAGGGAATCTCGCACCTCTTCTACGCTGACTTCTGGAGCAAACGCATCTGATCCCTCTGTATATTTTTCAGAAGCCTTCATGCGAATATCTATCATACCCGAAATTTGCCTCATCGAAACCGCTGCATCAATCGTCGGTATGGCAACTCCTAGATCCATGGCGTTTTGAGAAGTCCATTTTCCAGTACCTTTTTGCTTGGCTTTGCCTAAAATTTGATCTACTAAATCAGCAGAAGTGAGATCATCTTTTTTGTCAAATATTTGACTGGTGATCTCAACTAGAAAAGACTGCAAGTCTCCCTGATTCCAATCATGATACGTTTGTTTAAAGCTGGGGTTATTCAATTGTAATCCCCACTTCATAATGTGATAGGACTCACCTATGAGCTGCATCAAAGCATATTCAATCCCATTATGAATCATTTTTACATAATTGCCTGCAGAGCCTTTTCCCATAAAGCCTACACAGGGTTCGTTATTGACTTTAGCAGCGACTGCTTCGAAAATTGGCTTAATGATCTCGTAAGCCTCAGGGTCACCTCCTGGCATAATACTCGGACCTTTTCTTGCCCCTTCAGATCCCCCTGAGACACCCACACCCATGAAATAAATACCCTTGGATTTTAAAGAAGTAAATCTTCTATTGGTATCTTCGAAATGTGAGTTTCCTCCATCAATGATCAAGTCACCTGAATCCAATAAGGGCAATAAATCATCAATGACCTGGTCCACAGGTCTACCTGCCGGAACGAGTAGCATAATTTTCCTTGGTCTGACCAATTTATTAATGAAGGCTACTTTATCTAATGTCCCCTCGATACCATCTGAGTGACCTTCATCTTTTAAATTCGCTACTTTTTGGCTATCTGTGTCAAGACCAATCGCACAAAAATGATGATCGGCCACATTCAAAAGAAAATTTCTGCCCATCACTCCTAACCCTACCAACCCAAAATCAAACAATTGTGCCATAAAAAAAGACTATAAAATTTTCAACAAAACTAATAAAACAATAATATCTGTGACAATAAATCAAATTGTAATTATTTAGTTTGTATCTAAATATGTTTTCAGCAAAATATGATAAGCCACAAAGAAAAAGAAGTAGAATCACAAGTACTGGTGATTTTTGGCGCCTCGGGCGATTTAACCTCGAGAAAGTTATTGCCAGAAATTTTCAACTTATTTCGTAAGGGATACATACCTGAAAATTATGCCATCATCGGTGTTGGAAGAAGTAATTATTCTGACTCATCCTATCGCGATAAAGTGGTCATCAACAATCCCTATTTTAAAAAAAAGGAAAAACGAGCTAAAGAGATTGAAAAATTTTCCGAATTGGTGGATTACATCTCTCTAGATACCGGTAATCCTTCGGCTTATGCGGCGTTAAAAAATAAATTGCAACAAATACTACCTGGCCGTCCTGATCCGAATGTTATTTTTTACCTCTCTACCCCGCCCATGTTGTACAAAACAATCGCCCATCATTTGGCTGCTCACGATCTTAATTTGGAGAAAGAGGGATGGAAACGGATGATTATCGAAAAACCCTTTGGTTATGATTTAGAAAGTGCTAGAGCTTTGAACATGGCGCTTTCGTTGAAATTCAAAGAGGAACAAATTTATCGAATTGATCATTATCTAGGAAAAGAAACCGTTCAAAATCTAATGGTTACTCGGTTTTCCAACAGTATATTTGAACCTCTTTGGAACAGGAATTATATCCAACGTATAGAAATTACGGCAGCAGAAAGCGTCGGAGTAGGTAATAGAGGGGGTTATTATGAAGGTGCTGGTGCCCTCCGGGATATGATTCAAAACCACTTGCTTCAATTGCTTTCATTAGTCGCTATGGAGCCTCCAAATCAAATGACATCAGACGCCATTCGGAACGAAAAGGACAAATTGTTTCAATCATTGAGGCCGCTTTCGACTGAGGATGTAAAAAATAATGTGATTCGCGGGCAGTATACGAGTGCCAAAGTTAGAGATAAACAAATCGTGGGCTACCGAGAAGAAAATGGCGTACATACAACCTCTCGAACGGAAACGTTTGCCGCTATGAAATTTTTTATTGATAATTGGAGGTGGGCAGATGTTCCTTTTTACATAAGAAGTGGCAAAAGATTACCTACAAGAGTTTCAGAGGTAGTCATACACTTCAAATCTAATCACCTCCACTTGTTTAAAAACGAAGGGTCTGATCATGCACACAATATCCTCATTTTCAGGATACAGCCCAATGAAGGCATTCTGCTTAAATTTGGGCTGAAAGTACCCGGAGCAGGCAATCTAGTCAAGGATGTAAATATGGATTTCCAATATGATGACCTAACGCAGGATTATGTGCCAGATGCCTATGAGCGACTTATTCTAGACTGTATGCAAGGAGACTCGACTTTATATGCACGCGGAGACAGTGTCGAACATTCTTGGAAATTTATCGATCCCATTTTAAAAGCATGGAATGACGATCCTGACATCCCCATTTATGGTTATCCTGCAGGCACTTGGGGCCCTGAGCATATCAATAAATTAATTCAAGGTAGGGATATGACTTGGAGAAATGCCAGCTCAAATCTTTCTCATGACGGTGAATATTGTGAATTGTGAAAAAATGGAAAAAATAATTTTTAAAACACCTCAGGCCTTGGCATATGCTTTTGCCGATCATCTCGTAAATCTTGCTTCTGATAAGGAAGTGATTCATGTCGCATTATCGGGAGGAAGCACGCCCAAATTACTATTTAAAATTTTGGCTACTACCAATAAAAATAACGATTGGTCGCGGTTTCGTTTTTATTGGGGAGATGAAAGATGCGTAAGCCCTGATAATTCTGAAAGTAATTATTTAATGACTAAAAAGCTCTTTTTTGATCCCGCTAACATTGCAAGTGAGCATATTTTTAGAGTACTTGGGGAAAATGACCCTAAACAAGAAGCAGAGCGATATGGATACCTCCTGTATAAATCGTTGCCCATAGTTAATGAACTCCCCTGTTTTGATTTAGTTTATTTAGGAATGGGAGAAGATGGACATACGGCCTCTATATTTCCCCATGAAATGGAATTAATGACACATCAAGAAGTTTGTGCGGTGGCCACGCATCCTATCAGTGGCCAAAAAAGAATCACATTAACGGGCCCAGTCATTAATAATGCTCGATCTATAGTTTTTTTAATAACGGGCAAGTCTAAATATCCTCGAATCAAATCTATTCTCAAAGATCAACATGATTTTGAAAGCTTCCCGGCGGCGCATATTCAACCAACACATGGACATTTGACTTGGTATCTGGATAAAGCGGCATATGAAGGCGCCTAAAATATTGATTTTGATGGGTGTGACTTGTTCTGGCAAAACTGCCTTTGGAAAAGTGCTTTCTAATCGACTTAAAATCCCTTTTTTTGATGGTGATGACCTTCATTCAAAAGCCAATATCAATAAAATGAAACGAGGTCACCCCTTGGATGATGAAGATCGCTGGCCATGGTTACAAAACATTCATCAATTAGCACTTAATCACGCTATTGACGGTGTAATTATTGCTTGTTCCGCCTTAAAAAAATCTTACAGACAAGTCATTCAAGGTTCTACGAATATGGAATTTATTTATTTGAAAGCAGATAAAAAAACGCTCGCACAACGACTTGCATTACGAAAAAATCATTTCATGCCCACCTCACTCCTCGATTCCCAATTCGAAGCTTTGGAGGCACCGAAAAGTGGGTGCATTCTTGATGCTACACAGACATTTGAGATCAATGCTGATTTAGTTGTGAGATATCTTCAAAAATAATTTTTTTTTGGAAAATAGATTATCGGCATGATAAAAGATCAATCTACTGCCACAGACGCAATGGCTTTAAAAAGCTTGCCATCAGAGATTAAGCATCCTTGTTCAACCATATCAAAAATTTCTTTTTCGCGATTTTTATTGTACTTTTTTTCATCCATATAAACTTTCACTCCACCAACAGGTTGTGCTAAAAGCTGTTTTACAGCGTACTCATCATTAAAATCAATTTTATCAGCTCCATGAGGGTCTAATCGAATCCCTGCCATATAAATAAGGTTTTCTGTACAACTAAAAGTAATGAGCTCCCCTACACTTCTATATTCTAAAAATTGAGTTTTTCTCATAATACCTTCAAAAACCACTTCGCTAAAGGCATCTATTATCTGATTAGATTTTTCGACATCATTTGCCAACAGCTGTTTCCAATCATCTGCAATAACCCCATTCACCACTAAAAAATCTATAAATTCATTTTCTAAGGGTTTGAGTTCTTCAAGGGTAAGTCTACGATATTTCATGACTAAGAAAAAACATTTTGGTTACCTTTCAAAAAGCAATTTTAACGATTATTTTGTTTGACTCCTTATATAGAAACCTTTGAATTTCACATCAAAAAACGAATAATGAAAAACTAATCGAAACAACTGCATTTTATTTTAACTATTGTGTCTCGATACAAGTCCTAATGGAATCTACTTATGCAGATGCGCCCCCGTATAAGATTCAAAGATTTTAATTTTTTCACAAAAGAGTTACCGAGCTGTCTCAAGGTAAAAAAACGATTTAGGGCCATTGGGTCTACCGACATTGGTATAGATCAAGCGCTGCCATTCTCATTTATAATAAACACAATTGGACGCAAGATGCCATTGATGATAATTTCAGTGTAGTCTACAAAAAAAATATGAAGGCCTTTCGGCAGACGCCAAAAAAGAAATGGATGCTGTTTTCACTGAATGGTAGTCATTTTTAAACAGTTATTGGGATGAAATGCGCGTCATAGACTATGAAAAGGACTTTGTGTCAAAGGAAAATTTGGATTGGAATATTTCCTTTGTCTTTGCTGTAGGAACCTACAACACCAAAGGCAAGCCCTGAGATGGCCGAAGCCTATATGAATTGGCAAACCAAATATTTAGTTGCTGAGGGATTACAAATAGGCGGTGGCGTAACCAAACTTTATTAAGAAGCAGGTGCAGATCTAAAGTTTTTCGGTGCTTTCAAAACTATTGTAGATTTTGCCACTTCCATCAGAACACAAGGAACGGTAAATACCGCTGCTAGCAACAGCTTCTAGAGCATCGTAGATGAATGGGTCGCATGCGGATTAAATCTACTCACATATCGGACATTTATAAGATGGCACTTTAAGTCTGTCCAGAAAAGATAAATAAACCCAAGGTTTTTCACTCAACTATTATTGATATTAACCCTCCTAAAATGGGTGGTTTCTTTTGACCTAAAAAGCTACCTGAACTCAACAAAAAGCTTAAATAGAAAAAAACCTGCTCTTATGCCGAAATCCTTCGATTTTAACTCATTGATTCTCGACCCTAAGCATTTCAGCTGTGATTAAAAAGTGACTATGCTAGATGACAGCAATCAGGATTTAGGCTGCTTGTTTTTTCTTGATTTCTTTTGGCAATTGTATTTCTTTCTGATCTTTTATCTGAATTACCCCCAATGCATTGAGTAACTTAATCACTTGATAAGTAGGATCAATTTCATGCCAGCGTATTCCTCCAAAATTAGGTCGAGAACCATATTTGTGATGATTGTTGTGATAGCTTTCTCCCATCATTAAGAAATCGAATGGCAAAAAGTTTCTAGATGTATCTTTTACTTCATAGTTTCTATACCCGTATTTGTGTGCAAACCAATTAATGATGGCACCATGGATAGGGGAAAATAAAAATTGCATTGGCAACAAAGCCCACAGCCAAATTTCTGTTGCAAATAAATAATAAACACCTACGTATGCGGCACCCCAAAACAATCTCGATGGCCAAGATCTCGCAAATTTGTCAAAAAACTCCCACTTAGGTACTCCGTCCATAAATCGATTTTCGGGCAACTCCTCACCACTGGCTATTTTAGAATAGATGGTCTTGGTTTTCCACATCATTTTAAAAATGGATTCATCATATTTAGGTGAATGCGGATCGTTTTCAGTATCTGCAAAAGCGTGATGCATTCGATGCATCACACCGTATCCAAAAGGACTTAAATAATTAGAACCTTGGAAAATCCAGGTCAGGACAAAAAATATCTTTTCTGTTTTCGGTCCCATTGTAAAGGCGGCATGAGAGGCATACCTATGGAGGAAAAATGTTTGAAAGAAAAGGGAAAAGTACCAGTGTAAAACAAAAAATATTAGAATGATTTCCATGAAAACGTTAAATTAAAAATGAATCTTACTCTTATAAGATCCATTTAGTTTTCATTTGTTACAGAAAATGAGTTTTTTTTATTTATTTAAGAAAGTTTTTTTGGATATCTCACGCTTTAATTCGTCAATAATCTCGCTGATGGTGCCGAGTTCACAGGCTTTTTTGAATGATAGAGGCAGTTTAGGTACCGTAAAATCAGTTTTAAACTTTATTTTATCTTGTTCTAATTTTGACTTTGCCCTAAAAAATAATTGCCGGCAATGGTCTTTCTTTTTGTCAAAAATCTCCTGCAATTCTTCATATTCGACACTAAAAACCTCACGCATCACGTAAATAGATTTCTCTAAAGGTTCTAATTTCTTATGTAATACCTGCCAGGCTTCGCCCAACTGTACATCCATGTCAAAATTCAAAAAAACTTTTATTTGTTGGCGGTCCACGATCTCAAATTCATCTTCAGCGGTAAAAGTTTTCTGAGAAATTTTATTTTTTAAGGAAGTCAAAAACTTCATGCTGTTGTTGCTGACAGATTTGATCAGGTAGGCTTTTTTGTTTTTGATATCTTTACGATCAATTGAAAGCCATTTTTCAAAAGTATCCTGAACAATGTCTTCTGCATCTTCAATACTCCCTACAATTCTTAGGGCAATGTTCCGCAAAAGCGGATGATAGCTAAATATGTCTTCTGACTTATTCATAATGAATAGATATGCAAATTAAGGAAGATTGACGCATTCTGACAATAAAATTAGAGATTATTGAAAGTTATGTAAAAACCTATCGTTTGTAAATTTAATTTTTCAAAACGCTACTAACCCCTATAATTTCAATTTTTTGTACAGAACCTTTTTAGATATCATAACAATTTGTCCCGGCATTAATGGATGGAGCGCCAAGCTCTCAATCCCTACACGTATGAGTCTTAAGGTGGGGTGACCCACCTTGGCCGTCATTTTACGTACTTGCCTGTTTTTGCCCTCAGTTAAAATCACTTCAATCCAAGAGGTCTCAGGATGCTTAATTCTGTTGACCGCAGGACTCCGTTCAGGGAAGTCATAATCCTTTAAAATACGTACCTCCGCTTTTTTCGTTCGGTAGAGTTTGCCATCGATGGTGATACTTATTCCCTCACTTAATACATTTAATGCTGCTGTAGAGGGTGTTCCCTCTACTTCCACATGATAAGTCCGCTTATGCTCATTCTCAGGGTTTAAGAGGAAATTATTGAGCTTCTTATCATTGGTTAAAATCAATAACCCTTCTGAGTCAAGGTCCAATCGACCAACCGCATAAATACCCTTAGGAATTCTAAAAATAGAACCTAAGCCTTTATTTCCTATCTCATTTGTGTACTGACTGAGTACCTTATAGGGTTTATTTATAATGAAATATCTTAAATTGTCTGCCAAAGTATAATTATATGTTTTCTAACCGTGTGCTACAATACTACAATCAATTGAGTGGGCCCGCAAATCTTCCGGGTCATGTTGTCGTGTTAAACCCTTATCAAAATACGTATGCGCTATCCTTGTGTCAACAATTCTATAATAAATATTATTCAGATGACCAACCCAGAAAAATTCTTTTTGGTATCAATCCGGGTCGATTAGGAGCAGGTTTAACCGGTATTCCATTTACAGACCCAACAGCACTTTCGAATAGATGCGGTATTCCTAATACACTGAATCAAAGAACAGAATTATCATCAAGTTTTATTTATGAGATGATCGCGAGCTTCGGAGGAGCCGCTGCATTTTATGCCCGTTATTATATATCTGCCCTCTCTCCCTTGGGATATGTGAAAAAAGGAGTAAATCTCAATTATTATGATTTACCCAATTACAAGACCCTGTTTGAGTCTTACATTGTCACCCAAATTAAAGCACAATTGAACTTCAAGATTGATCGCAGCGTCGCCTTCAGTTTGGGTAAAGGCAAAAACTTTGATTTTTTATATTATCTCAATAAAAAGCATCAGTTTTTTGATACGGTAGTCGCACTTCCCCATCCCAGGTGGGTCATGCAATATAAATTAAAAGAAAAAGATGACTTTATCGCTGACTATCTCTCTAAACTCAAATAAAGAGGCGATTCCCTTTAATAATCCTAGGTGCGCCTTTGATAGCTTCCGTAAAGGCCACCTGTGAGTTCCGATTTCCTAGCTGGAATTTTCAAAATTTATCTTAAGCTTACGTAGGGATACTACCGTTCAGCCCTTATTAAATATACCTGCAAGAAACTTCTTTGAATGTTTTACCTTTAGTAACTAGATTTAAATAAAATTATTTAGGAAATGCAAATAACTTTTTACGGACACAATTCATTTTTATTCAAATCAGATGTCAGCATACTGACAGATCCCTTCATCGCATCTAATCCAAAAGCAAAGCATATCATCATGAAAGATATAAAGACAAATAATGTCTTGATCACGCATGGTCACGCAGATCATTTGGCCGACTTGGATAAAATTATGGCTCACAATGATGCCAAAATCATCACCATGGTAGAAGTGGCCAGCTGGTTGGCCAAACAGGGACATAGCCATTCTCACAGTTTAAACTTTGGAGGTACCTATGAGTTCTCCAAGGAAACATCTACTAAATATGTGCAAGCAGTTCATTCCAGTAGCATGCCCGATGGAAGCTATGGGGGTCATCCAGGTTCTTTTATCCTAAAAACTGAAGATAAAACCATTTTTATCGCAGGCGACACAGCACTCCATTCTGACTTGAAATTATTTGGTGAACTTAATGATATCGACTTGGCCATCCTACCGATTGGAGGAAATTATACCATGGATACAGAAGATGCGGTGCACGCCGCGAAATTTTTAGACTGTAGTCAAATCATAGGCTGTCATTATGATTCCTTTGCTGAAATAACAATTGATCACACCGAAGCAATAAATCTTTTTAAGTCCCATCAGTTAAATTTGCAACTTATGGCTGTTGGCGCCAGTATAACTTTTTGATTTCTCATTGACTAAATTTCTATATCATGAAGCAAATTTTAACCTTAATCTTATCACTGACCTTAAGTCTGGTTATGGCCCAAGAAGCTCCCTTAACGCTGCCTGATGCTGAAATAGCTACGTCACGTCAGCAAGTTGAAATAGATGGAAAAACAATTCAATTAATTGCCCAAGCGGGGACTTATAAGCTCAGGGATGAGGAAAATAAACCTTTGGCCTTGTTTGGCTATACCAGTTATATCAAAGAAGGCGCCAACAGCACTCGTCCCATCGTTTTTGCTTTTAATGGTGGCCCTGGATCTTCCTCTTTTTGGTTACATATGGGTGTATTAGGACCCAAGAGGATTGCAGTAAACGATCCTAAATATACCCCGGCCGCACCCTATCAAATTATCAATAACAATTATTCTATTTTAGATGTTGCAGACTTAGTGATGATTGATCCGGTAGGCACAGGATTGAGTATTCCATTGGGAACGCATACCTTCAATGAGTTTTGGGGTGTTGATCAAGACATTAGAAGTATCAGTTTATTCATCACTCAATATTTGATTGAACAAGGTCGCATGAACTCGCCCAAATTTCTCTTAGGAGAAAGCTATGGCACCTTTAGAAATGCTGGTATTATGGATCATATGCTTAATCAAGGTATTGCGATGAATGGTGTAATAATGGTATCTGCCGTTTTTGATTTAAGAACCCTCATTTTTCCACCCGATGATGATTTACCTTATCTTATGCATTTTCCCACCTATGCTGCCAGTGCCTGGTACCACAATCAAATTCCTGATAAAGAACCCGACTTGGAGATGTTCATTGATGAAATAAGAGATTTCACGGAAAAAAGCTATGCTCCTGCCTTATTTAAAGGAGATCGAATCTCTTCGGAACAAAAAAATACGATCGCAGATCAATTGTCACAGTATACGGGTTTGAGTAAAGATTACTGGCTCAAATCTAATCTGAGGGTGACAGGATCTGAGTATTTTGCAGAAGCCTTAAGATCAAAGGGTCTTATTATCGGAAGATTAGACTCAAGGTATACAGGGATCAATCAAGATTTGATCTCTCAATTTGGAAGTCATGACCCTCAGAGTGCCGCAATTTCTCCAGCCTATATTACTGGATTTTTAGATTACTTTCACAATACCTTAGGTGTGAGAAAAGATTTACAATATACTGTTACAGCTGGGCGTAGAGAAGGCTTCGAATGGGATTGGCATCATGAAGGTAACCAAAGATGGAATACTCAAGCCGCGATCAATACTGCACCGAATATGGCCAGAGCCCTCTCTAGAGATCCCAATATGAAAGTACTTATTCTTAATGGTTACTATGACATTGCTACGGTATTTTATGGCGTTGAGTACACCATTAATCATCTCGGATTGACGCCTGAAATTCGTGATCATATCATCATGAAATACTATGAAGCCGGGCACATGATGTACACCCATCGACCCAGTCTCATTAAATTCAAGGAAGATGTAGAGAGATTTATTCTAGAACAGTCAAAATAATGAGCTAGTCACTGCCTAGATGCTCCTTTAAGGCAAGAATATTTGTGGGACTGTTGCCTATGAAGACCAGTCCATCAACGATAAATACAGGACGTTTTAAAAAAGTATATTCCTCTTGGATTAGCTTTCGATAATCAAACTCTTGAAGTGTTTGATCCTTTAAGGCTTTGTATTTCATGGCTCTTTTGGAGAAAAGAGCCTCATAACTCCCTGCCAAATCACACATTTGATCAATTTCATCAAAAGTAAGGGAATGGAGTTTGATATCTATTTTCTCAAACCCATCTAAAGCCATATCTAAATCTTTCATGATACGAATGCAGGTACTGCAGGTACCCAAAAAATATATTTTTTTCATAGTAAATGCTGATCTGGAAAGTCAAAATTAGCAGAAAAAAAGGCATATCTGGCGTTTTTAAAGTACTTAAGCTGTTTGAAGTTTCATTGGCCACATAAAGTATCCTAATTTTTATTAAAAATGCTGAATTTCCTTTAATTTGATACCTCATTCTTATCAAACCTCATTACATGGAAATCGCAATACACAATTGGATGCGTGCCGAAAGTATCGAAACCACCCTCAACCGAATCGCAGGTCTGGGTTATGACAAAATTGAAATCCAAGGCAGTCCTGAATTATATGACACGACTCATGTCTTGCGGTTACTTAAATCCCATCATTTAACCTGTTGGGGGGCGGTGACCTTGATGCTTGAAGATCGCAATTTGCTCGCCAAAGATATCGCACAAAGAAAAAAATCAGTTCAATATGTTAAAGACGTTATACACATGATCCATCGATTGGAAGGCAATATGGTGTCTGTGGTGCCGGCTACAGTTGGTAAACTGATTCCGGAGGGTAAACCAGAGGACGAGTGGCTATTGGCAGTAGATGCGCTGCAAGAAGTTTATGATTATTCAGAAAATCTGGGAATTTCTATTGGTATTGAACCCATCAATAGATTTGAAACCTATTTCATCAACCGGGCCGATCAAGCCCTGGCGTTGGCGAAAGCCGTAGGTCCCAACTGTGGTATATGTCTGGATACCTTCCACATGAATATTGAGGAAATAGATATGGCGGAAGCCATAAAAAGTAGCAAAGATCGTTTGGTAGGTTTTCACGTAGCGGATAACAACCGCATGGCCCCAGGGATGGGGCATCTCCCATGGACTAATATCTTAGATGCCTTGAAAACTATAAACTATGACCGTGTCCTTTCGGTTGAATTTTGTTCGCCATTGGACCGAACTCCGGCCAACCCCTATCCCAACTCGATTGATGACCATCCTGAAAACTTGAGTCCTGAGCAAAAAAAATTTTTGGAAGATCATGGCAGTTCGGCGGTAACAGAATCTTTTTATCACATGCTATCAGAAAAGTCAATTCATTTTTTAAGAGAGCTTCTTTCATGAACCTAGTCAATATCGAAATATTTGGCTATCAATTTCTCTTTGATGAGAAAAAAAAACAGGATTCTTATACTAGTTGGCTCACTTTTTTTGATATGTCCTGGGAACTAAAGATTTGGGTTTACCAGGTTGCAGTGTCGCTAAAGCGGCCTTGTTAAAGGGTCTCACTATCCTTTAAAATTTTATGAGCAATTTTAAATAATAATTCCATGGCAAAAGCACTAAAAATCAATCATGTCGCCTTAATTGTAAAGGACTTAGAAGCCGCTTGTATTTTTTATGAAAAAGAATTGGGATTAGAACCCCTTCCCGCCTTTTTATTTGACTACCCTACGGCCTTTTTTAAATTCAATGATCAACAACAGTTGCATTTAACCGAGTGGGAGGATACTCATTCGTTCCGGGGCCATATCTGTGTGCAAGTAGATGATATCAATGCTCTATTTTTTAGGATGAAATATTTGGGAATCATTGACATACAACCCTGGGGTAAAGTAAGACGACTACCCGATGGAGCCATTCAAATTTTCGTTCGTGATCCCTCAGGAAATTTGATAGAATTGTCTTCAGATCCAGAAGATCCTATTGACGCCAAAATCTTTGAAGATGAGCTTTATCAGGAAGGTATTTATGTCTCTGGAAGGAACGATTTTCGAGGCTATAAATCCAAATATGCCACCTTATATCACAAAAAATAACCTAGATGAGAATATGGGAATCGGTGTCACCGACCCAAGGCTTATCAATTTATAGAGATGGTTTTTTAGGTCCGGGAACCTTCTGACATACCAAAGCTAACCCAAAGTGAAAGGCTGTGGACTGAAGCACAAAAGGAAAATCAATATCGCCACCCATCCGATTACATTTCTTTTTTCGTCTAAAGGTATATCGTCTGTGCCTTTAGGATGGTAAACCCCAAAAAAACGTCCGATTAAAAACACAAAGAGCAACCAACCATCATAACCCACTATAGCAGTAAAACTGGTCACCACATATTGCAAGGTCAGCAGTACCACCGCAAAGAACCAGCGATCCCTTGTCTCAGTAATCATCGAAGTCACGGCCAAATAGACAAAATAAAGATAGACTCCTAAATAAGTTACGAAAATAAAGACACTCTCCAGGGAGCCGTCTGCTAGGAGATCTGGTGAAATCCAGCCCAGTCCTGCATAAAATATAAATAAAGTATAAAAAACCTGATTGATCCTTTGGGCTATTTTGGAGCCAAATAATCCAAAAACAACATGACCCCCATCCAGTTGACCAATGGGTAATAAATTGAGAGCTGTGAAAAACAAGGCTAAATAGCCCGCTAAGATAAAGGGATAATGAATCATTTCATTGGGGTGTGGCAGCAAGGCAGGATCTGCAACATAGGTCTTAAAGAACCAAAAAATTAGATTTTCTCCCAACTGAAAAGCCATTCCTTCGCCCTTATAAACATGTTCGGCATAATCCAACCCATGTACTTTGTATTCGGGATGGATTTCAAAAATGTACTCCGCAGGCGGCAAATGGCTGAAGCCATACAATAACACCAAGAGGGCCATCACAAATCCAGCGATGGGTCCCGCCACTCCTACATCAAAATATTCTCGACGACTTTGAATAACTGCTTTAATACGAATGAATGCCCCCATGGTCCCAAAGGAGGGCATACCAGGGATAAAACCCAGCCACATGGGAATATAATAGGGCAGGGTCACCTTGATCTGATTCATTCTCGCCACTATAAAATGTCCCATCTCATGAACAGTCAAAATCAGTAAAAAAGGTATAGAAAAGGACAATCCATTCCAAAGCTCCTCTTGAGTTAAGGAATAATCGTCGATAAAGAGCCATCGACCATACATCCACTCTGCTCCTGCTATGGTGGTCGTGATCACGGTGATGATAAAAAGGGCAGTATGAATCAATAATATCTTTTGTTCTTTCATCTCAATTGATCCAGAATTTGATCTGAATATGTCACTTGTATGGCTTGAATGCCGCTCGCCTGAGCCGAAGTTATGTTTTCAAGGCAATCATCAAAAAATAAGGTTTTTGCAGGATTTAAATTTTGCAAGTCAACGACCTTTTGGTAAATATGAGGATCGGGCTTCCGTAGTCCCAATTCATGTGAGTAATAAGCCGTATGCACCATGCCTGCCATGGTTTTTGAAGGAATAAGCTCTCCTACCCGTCGGTCAAATGCCCTCTGATGGATGGCATTAGTATTGCTTAAAATTAAAACGTTAAATTTTTCTTTTAATTCGAGCATCAAATGTAGCTTATTCAGCTTAATAGTACCCAAAAAGGAATTCCAGATGGTTTCGAAAGAGGTTTGAGACAGTTCGATGGACAACAATTGATTGACTACTTGACAAAATTCTGAATCTGTCATCTTGCCCACCTCATAATCGATCAAATCTTGGGATTTAGAAATTAAGCGGATGATATTCTCGGCAGACTTATTCGAATGCTTTTGAAACTGATCGATAACCCTTTTTGAATCTAGGTCAATGATCACCTCTCCGAGGTCAAAAATAATAGTTTCAGTATCTTTTAAATTTATCATTTATCTTTTATCCCATTTGCCTCAATGACTTTTTTGTACCAATCTGCCGAGGCTTTCGGAATACGTTCCAAGGTATCAAAATCTACGTAATGCAAGCCAAATCGCTTGTCATAACCAGAAGCCCATTCAAAATTATCCAGCAATGACCAGGCAAAATAGCCTTTTAATTGAGCACCCTTCTCGATCGCCTCATGACAAGCATTGAGGTAGCCTTCATAATATGCGATGCGCTCATCATCTTGGACCTTTCCTTCGGTAGGAGCATCGGCATAAGCGCATCCATTTTCTGTAATATAGATATCTGGCGCATCATATCGATCCGATATCCAGGCCAAAAGCTTTTGACAACCCCAAGGAACTACGACCCAACCCATCGCCGTTTTTTTCCAATTTGGGTCTACCGAAAGGTTGACGTCCTGGTCCTCGGAGAGGCCACCATTTCCATAAACGGAACCTACTCCCAAGTTACCTCGCGCATCGGCAGCAAATAAGGTTGTATAATGATTCAAACCAAAAAAGTCACTAGATCCCATCAATAGATCTTTTTCTTCTTCAGTAAACTGGGGCAATCGATCTCCCAATCGATCCACCATGCTTATGGGGTACTGTCTCAGATAAATGGGATCTGCAAACCAGGCCAGAAAGAATTCTAAGGCACGCTGAGCAGCAGCAACATCTTCTTTTTTATCTGTTAAGGGCTCCCGCCAATCACAGTTTAAAGTGATGCCAATGAGTCCTTTTTGATGGGCTTGAAATTCCTCTCGATAACACCTCACCGCTTGCGCATGGGCCCGAAGGAGGTTGTGACCAACCACATAGGGTTCAGATTTTGAGGTTCGTCCAGGTGCAAAGGTACCCATACCATAGCCTAAAATAGCTACTACCCAAGGTTCATTGAGAGTAATCCAATGTTTGACGCGGTCTCCAAAGCGCGCAAAGCAAACCCTGGCATAAGATTCGAAATAATTGGCGATCTCGCCGTTGAGCCAGCCATCTTCTTCCATCTGCAAGGCCAAGGGCAAGTCCCAGTGGTATAAAGTGACCCAAGGTTCGATCCCTTGATCCAATAGTTCATTGATCAGATCATCATAAAATTTGAGGCCTTCGGCATTCACTTGGTCTTTGCCGGAGGGCATAATGCGTGGCCAAGCTATCGAAAATCGATAGGCTTTCAGTCCCATGGCTTTCATCAATGCAACATCTTCTCTCATGCGATGGTAATGATCACAAGCAATATCTCCACGATCACCCTTAGCCACCCTACCGGGCACAGTACAAAAAGCATCCCAAATCGAAGGACCTTTTCCAGCTTCGTCTGCTGCACCTTCTATTTGGTAAGAAGAGGTAGCTGATCCCCAAGTGAAATTTTCTGGAAAGTTATTCATTGACTTCATTATGTAACGATATGTTATATTAAACTACTGATAATCCGCACCGCTTGGCGGTCAAATCTTGCGTAATTAAATCCATTTTCTCTTTATTCAAAGGATAAAAGCTCATCACGCATGCGGCTGCGAAGGCAATCAGGGCAGGCACCCAACTCATCAACATGATAATTCCTGTAGCGGCACCTTCGGCCGCTACTGCATCTTGCCCATCATAATGATACGAAGCCAGTACAAAGCCTATGATGGCTCCAGCGATACCTCCTCCAAATTTAGTTGCCAAAGATCCTGCTGAGTAAATAAGTCCTGTGGCACGTCTCCCATGGGTCCACTCGGAATAGTCTGCGGCATCTCCAAGCATCACAAAGAGTAAGGTAGGAAACATGGCAGCCGCAAACTCTGATATCATCCCAATCGCAAATATGGGTATGTAGTCATTGGGTCCACAGAAGATGAATAGGCAATTCACAAGAGCTGAAAAGATCAAGGCCATTATAAACAACCTCTTCTTACCATATCTTCTTCCTAAAAAAGCCACACTCATGGCCCCCAAGATGGACGCCAAGGTCAGCGCAATCATAAAGCTAGAGGCCAATAACTCATTATTGAGGTAATGGAGGAAATAAATAACAATAATACCCATTTTGATGGAGGTATAAATATTGAACAGCAAACCAATGACCAACAGCACGAGCCAAGGTCGATTGTTCAGGAGTTGTTTCAAATCTTTAGCCAAATCTTTCTTTTGATCCACTGGGGGTTTGACCCGTTCATTGGTCATAAAAAAGGTCACGATCATAAACAGGGCCAGAAATACGGATAATAAATAGATAGATTTACTGTATCCCTCTTTTTGATTGATCAAAGACAAGTCACTCTGATCGATCTCCTCTCTCCCGGATAAAATGAATACATATTCCTGCTGTGCTTTCATTGAAAAGCTAATACTTTGAGTAGGCGCTGTATTTGATGCCGCCTCTTCCTTTAACATAAATTTTCCAAGTCCTTTCTTAAGATTGATGCGCGCACTCGCTACGTCGACTGGAGCCGTAACCCGTACTTCGTATGAGCTTCCGTCAGGCAATGGCTCCCATTCGACTGTAGGATTTACATTGCCAAAGAAAACTACCAAATAGAGCAAGGCACCTTGTACCAACATTCCACCTGAAAAGGCCCCTACCATGCGATAAGATCCCAGACTGGTACGTTCCTTATCATCACCGGTCATGACCCCCATCAAAGCTCCATAAGGGATATTATTGGCCGTGTATATTAATGTAAATAGAATATAAGTGACGTAGGCATAAAGCATCTTGTCCTGATTTCCTAATTCCGGAGCGGTAAAAAGTAAGGATAAAATAAGTGCTAAGGGGACGGCAGTCCATAATATCCAAGGCCGAAATTTACCATATTTTGAGTTTGATCGATCTCCTAAGACACCCATAAATACATCGCTCAATCCATCACTCGAACGGGCCACAAGCATAAGCAGACCCACAGAAATAGGATCTAATCCAAACACATCTACGTAGAAAACAAATAAAAACGTAGAAACACCACGCCAAGCGATATTGGCCGCTCCATCACCTAAGGCATAGCCTACTTTCTCTTTTATTGACAGCTTCTCGTTTATTTCCATCGGTATCCTAATTAATGAATTGCTTAGGGCCCTCTTTGTATCGTTTTCAGTAATTGATTTAAGGATAACTATTAAATAAGCCTCTTGTAGTTTTATTCAAAAAATCCTGACTTTAAAAATAGTTTGACCTAGTTTCATTTTATTCTAATTCAGCAAATAATTGTCCAATCGTCGATAAAAAAAGAGTGACTAAAATCAAATAATCTTGTTTTGCTTCAATAAGAACGTGGCGCTTTTGCTTTTGCAGACGCCCTTTCTCAGCTTGTAATCAAAGACAAGTTCGTCATTTTTGATCTCACTTTCAAAACAATAATTGACCATCTGATCGGGATAATCTTGCTCCAAACCGCATAATTGAAGATCGTGGGTGGCCAAGAGGCCCAAGGCTTTTTGAGCAATCACCCTTTTTAGGATTTTCATCGACCCCAAAATTTTATCGTCGGAATTGGTCCCTCGCAATATTTCGTCCATCAAGAGCAAGCATCTGCCCTTCTCCAACTGAGCCATGACAGCCTTTAACTTTTGTACTTCGGCAAAGAAGTAGGATTTCCCCTCGCTCAATGAATCTGCATGTCTCATCGTGGCCATCATGGGCAAAGGATGAATTTGGGCCTGATCACTACACACCGGGGCTCCCATCTTGGCCAAAGCGAAGTTGATCCCTAAGGCACGTAAAAAAGTACTTTTTCCTGACATATTGGAACCCGTCAGTAAAATGAATTTTGAGTCCTTGAGCGTAAGAGTATTGGTTACCGATTCATTTTTGGCCACCATCGGATGACCCATGTTTATGAATTCAATCTCAAATCGATCATTGAGGATAGGAAATACGTACTCAGGGTTATTAAAGGAAAAATGGGCAAAACTATTCAAACTTTCAAATTGTCCTAGGGCTTGTATCCAAATGAATAGGTGGTCGCCAAATCTTCGCTTCCATTTTAACATCATCGTCCTCACATTTAGATGATAGAGAAAAAGTCCTCCCAACAAAAGGGCCGCTAAAGGGTTGCGAAAACTCCCCAATTGATGCACAATGTTTGACAATCGCTTGACATGATCGTGTGCCGAACGTTGCTCATAGAATGTTAATGTCTTAAGATTCGTCAAGTAAGAACTTTTAAAAACTTGCTGGTCTATTTGCGCCAAAAGTAGGCCATATTTCTTGAGGATCTGATCTATGTGATCAACCACGATGAAATCTTCATTAATTATTCTGTAATGTAGTCCTGTGATCAGCCAATTAATCAATATCGCGGTGGAACCTAAGTCATAGTAAATTTCCGATTTCGAAAAATAGTAAGATATAAACAAAGGCACAGGTAATGCTCCAAGGACTAAAAAAAGCATATTGACTACTTTTGGAATCGTTTTTCTCTTTTTCAAGGTCCATGCCTTCAATAATTCAATATGTCTCTCCTCGTCCTTCACTTCTGTAGCAATAGCCTCAAAAGATTGGCGCCACTCGATCTGGGCGGAAAGTTCTTTAATGGCCACCTGACGATCTTTTATAAACCGAGGTTCATAACTTTCTAAGAAATCGTTTTTTAAGGTCTGCAAACCCAAAAAAGTCCAGGTACGATTGATTAGATGAAACAAAGATTTTGGACCAAAAAAATCTAAGTCATACGCGTAATCATGACGCGGATCAGAAAATTTGCTCCCGTCATTATATTCACCAAAACCCAATTTATTTGATAAAATTATCTGTTTATTATTTATATTTATTTTATTAGTAATCAATGTTTTATACCAGTTAATACGATCTGTTTGTTTAATTAAAATGAGAAAAATACTAATCAAGCCCAAACCTATAAAAAAAGCCCCTATCACCCACCCTGCGCGGTAGAGTAGCACGGGTAATATAAAAGCAGCGGTAACAAGTAATCGGGAAATTAAGATGAGCAGTGCTTTCTTTTTCAAAACCTTTAAAGTTGCTTCATTTTGGTAAAGTAACCTATGATACTGTTCGAGAGATGTCATCTTTTTTTAACGAGTAATTTAGTTTATTGGTACATAAATTTAATCTGAATATAGTAGAAAAGTTGCTATGAGATTTTTGAAGAATCCCTCTCACATGGCGTCCTAAACATCGATGCAATCGACCAAAACAATGCTTCTTTACAGCACATAAAATATTACTTTTCATAGCTTTAATAATTAAAAAC
>Ga0233444_10000212_pt1 | contig 81907 bp, 51 predicted proteins | sample SI_124_October20_6_FD_182792 | JGI IMG/M metagenome (GOLD analysis project Ga0233444, IMG submission 182792) | Seawater microbial communities from Saanich Inlet, British Columbia, Canada - SI_124_October2016_10_MG | ecosystem: Environmental > Aquatic > Marine > Inlet | place: Canada: British... | reverse complement strand
TAACATCGACAAAAGATAGCAATGGGGACATCAGCAGGATAAAACTGAGGAAAAATACACTAGACTTCATGCGACCACTGGGCCTTCGACTATGGCAATGCCCTTGATGCTTTCTTCTGACTGTCGATTCAATTGATAGTCAAAATCGAGTAAAATCACAAGAATCCAAACGCATCGTACTTTTGTGCAAACGTGTAAATCATAATTGGTACAATGATGATTCCCATTCCGTGTGAACGCCTAATTCCAATTCTTGGAGGTATCAATCCCATTATGGTTCCAATGATTAGTACACCGATTCCAATCCAGCCTGTTGATAGCCATACCAGAGCAGTAACGAATATTATTACTCCCAATACCATTGATTGGAGAGGAACTGCTTCGTGGAGTTGAAGAATACCTTTTCCAACATGGCGCATCAATGGTACAGCAATCAGTCCGGCAGCCACAGTTAGTGCGAGTAATCTGATGAAGTCAGTAGTAGGGTGAAGTCCACTCCATGTGTCAACAGGATACATCTGCTTCAGTGCTAGTGTAGCACCGGAACGGGATCTTCCAATGATGTACAGGAATCCAAGAACCATGACAGTAACTGCTGTGTTTGTTGCAGATAGTAATGCAATGATTTCTAGATCTTGTTTTGTGTGTGGGCTCTCTCCTTCACCAGCAGCCTCTGCTCTTGCTAAAGCAAGTAATTCTTCATCGGTCATCTGTGTCAATTGGCGAGTTTCCCAGTCAAGACCTACTCCTTCTTTGCCCTGCAATTTAGCGGCAGCATTTCTACCACCCATTACCAATACAGTCGCTTGGGCTGCGGTCATTCCTGGTAGTACGCCCATTGCAGCTCCTGCACATGAAGATAGGAAGCATGGGACGATTAGAGGTCCCGACGGAGGTAATTCCCAATCCTCTTTCTGAGGAGGTATCTCCGAGGTTGTTGCGTAGATGTCTAGCAAGTTGGCAATTCCGAATAATCCCGCTAATGCAGGTAGTAAAAGTCCGGCACCTGGCATGTCGACAGGTGACCTTACTGGTAGGTTGAATACTCCCCATCCGTACAACCCGGATAGCAAAAAGAACGCTGTTGCAGCAATGTATCCTGCGAATCTAGAGTCGCCTCCTAATTTTCCGAAAGTGGCTTTTTGAACCCACTGCGGGAAATCAAGTCTCGTAGTTTCAGTTGCTAGCAGTAGTAATGAGATCGAGAGTAGAACGAATGGAAGTGCACCTCGTAGAGTATCGTAAAGACCCAACTCTGGTCCGAATGCGATTCTAGCTGCAACAATCAAAGGTAGCGACAAGAACAATCCCAACTGACTTCCTCTTGCAGAGTATGCTACACCTTTAGGTGCGTTTCCAGAGAGTAGCATTCTATGGCCGGGTAGTAGGGCCAAGGCAGTATCTGCTCCGGGGGCTCCTATCAGCGCCGATGGGATATAATTCAGGAAAGTGTGAACTACGCCGGTCGCGACAATAATTCCTGCTGCTGCAGACAATGGTATTCCAATTGCTAGTAATGCAGGTGAAACACCAAGTAAAATCAAAGCAACGTTGTTAACGTGAAATCCAGGAATGAGTCCAGTTAGTGATCCTATGCATACGCCAATGAATAACGCTGCTAGCATCCACGCTAATTCCAACCAGAATCCATCCATGTGAATTCCTCCTCAAGCATCCTCTGCATCATCTGCAATGCCATTACCATCTTCATCGGTAACATCTGCATTGTCTAGAACGTATATGTGTGCTAGAGTGACGTCATCAGGGACTTCGATCAGCCTTCCAGTCCACTTCAGGGTTAACCCTTCGTGCTGTTCATTAAGGCCGATTGAGTTGAATTGTGCATTGATTCTGATTTTCTGCTCCCCACCTTCTTTTTGCAGGTACATCTGGCCATCGACGGTCACAATGTTTCCAGTAATGCTAGTGATTTTGTTCAAATCATAGAACGCCGGAGCGCCATCGCTTAGGTCGTATGGGTTAGCAGAAGATGGCTCGCCAATTAGAACCATATCTAATACCATCAATTGTAATTCTGAACTAGCAGAGTTCCAAGAAACAGTTACGTTTGCAACGATAGGTTGTCCTTCTTCTAGCCATCCATAATGTTGTCCAACTGGCACGTAAGCATCCATTTTAGCAAGAGTGTTTGGATATACTGCATTGGCGATAATTATCTTTGTATCTCCTGTTTCGCTCATCAATGTAGATCCCGACACAACTCCGGTGATCAAGAATGTCGTGCCATTTGCAACATCCTCTAAAGTATCAGCAGGGTTGCTTGCGAGTTGTCCCAGCAGATTTTCAGCATCGGAAACATCGATTAAATCAACTTCAATCGAACCAGATGCATCAATACACCAGCCAGCATAGGATGTGGACCAGATTAGTCTTCCACCGAAACTAACTTCTTCTCCTTCGTAGGATGAAAGGTCACCTGAATTAAGAACACATGCTCTCAATTCTCCACCTGATTCAATAATTTCATCACCAGATATTTCACCAACTAGTAACACCTTTGCTCCTGAATTGTATGACCAAGTCTGATAGTTAGACCAACCTATAGTCGTCGCTTGAGGTTCATGTGCCCTAACTATTCTAATTTCAGGCCCTTCTGTATGAATCGTCCATTGCAAGAACTTCTGACTGTATTCAATTACTGCAGTAATCTCAACCTTTTGGCCGGCTTCTAACCACTGGCCTGGTGCGGAATGAATTATCATATTCATTTGGTGTTCATGATTACCATAATTGGGGTGATCTCTCAAGTCAAGAGAAGTAAATGTTGCATTCGGATTAACAGGTTTTGAGATGTATCCGGTAATCGTGAAAGCATCACCTACGAAATCCTGCGGATTCGCAGCAATTGTTGAGATTGCAATAATGGGAGCATCAGGCACATCAGCCTCATCCCATGAGAGTGCTCCACTACCGAGAGCTTGCAACCAGATTCGTCCATTATATTCAATGACGTCACCCGTGGCAGTCACTTTCGTCCCAATCATCGGTATCTCTCCAAAGCGATACCAGCGAAGTTGAGCAACTCCTGTGTCGTCTTCGATGATGATGTTAACCCGGTCTTCTCCAGAAGAATATGGGTCTTCTACCCATGAGAGAACGGTTCCTTCGATTGATACAACCTCATTGTTGTGTTCAACTAAATTTTCAATTTTCACTAACTCTGGTTCACGAACCATGGCATAAGCATTCATTGCAGCAACGAGTAGAACCGATAAAGCAAACATGACCCATAGCCTCTGACCTCTAAGTTCAGGGCTGTCGTCAAGTAGGCGGTCAATAAATCCTGAAACGCCTCCACTTTCAACTTCAGCTTTATGCTTAGCAACATACTCGCTGTGTTCTATTTTACCATCCGAATTTGCATCATAGGTTTCGAACACAGAATCGACGTCCATTTCGACATTCGCTTCTGATACAAGTTCCTCGACATCATCGGGTTTTGAGTCACTGTCATCCAACTGTGCACTCTCGCTCATGCCCCGTCCAAACCATCCAGTACAATAATCTCTTGCGCAGCGAAAGGACTTGATATTAGATGCCAAAGGCCCAAACATGAGGGACCGTGTAATACGTGATGAGATTCATCGCGATATCTTCGTCCCTGCACGGATAGCCAAGTTGATTGATACGCGTGAATTCCAAAGACTGCGTAACATTCAGCAACTTGCTACATGCCATTATGTGTTCCCTGCAGCAACTCACAATAGATTCTCACACAGCCTAGGTGCCTACCACTTGGCGAGAGTACTTTGTGACCATTTATCGGAATCTCAACCAGGTATTATTTCTCCTGAAGATTCAGAACTGGTATCTATTGCAGCCCTATTGCATGATATTGGTCATCCTCCGTTCTCTCACCTTTTAGAGACAGACAAAGTCTTCGCTAATTTCCACAGTCACGAAGATTGGGGCCGAATGATGCTCGAGTCTGAAGATACTGAAATCGGTATTGCAATTCGTGAAATACTTGGTGAAGAGAGAACAGGTCGTCTTTTTGCATTGTATTCTGGTCTATCTGAGTTTGATGGTAAGCCAATCGCCCCGTTCCTCAAAGAAATTGTGAGTAGTCAGTTAGATGTTGATCGTATGGATTACATGATTAGAGATCAAGCTAATTCAGGCGCTCAAATTGGCGGATTTGATTCTGCACGTGTAATCAGAGCACTTAGAGTAGATGAATCTGGACATTTGTACGCCAAGAACTGGGGACTTCCTGCAATTGAAGCATACTTGGTAACTAGATACCATTTGTATAACCAGGTGTATTTCCACAAGGTCAACCAACTAACTCAGGAGTACTTAGTCAGAGTTCTAGCAAGGGCTAAGCAACTGGCAATTGAAAACAAGTTGGTGTTAAGTGAATCTCTGGATAACATGTTATGCAATGAGGAACTAAGTGTTCAGCAATATGTTCGATTAACTGATGCTGATATCAACGGTGTTTTGATGGATTGGGCAGATCATGATGACAAGACCCTATCTGGCTATGCAAGGCGTTTGGTTTCTCGAAGAGATTACCACAAGTCAATTCGTATTGGCGAGTTAACTGCTGAGATGAGTTCCGTCGTAATTCCAAAGATATTACCAGTTGTTGAATCTGCAGGATTTAGTCGTGATGACATAATCACTGCGAGTATCCGTAAGAAAGGATACATGCCCTACAGCCAGGGCATAATGCTCGAAGACGGCAGAGATGTCGTAGAGCATTCATCTCTAATTCAAAGCCTAACTCTGGCCTCAGAACAGGCTTTGATATTCATCCCAGAGGGTGTCAGAGACAAGTGTGAGCAGATTGCAAGAGAGATAATCAAACCATCACAGTCAAGACTACCGACCTCTTGAGGTGATTGCTACGGACCTGTAGCTTAGTTGGTGGAGCACCCGGCTCATAACCGGGCGGTCGTGGGTTCAAGTCCCTCCGGGTCCACTTATTTTCAATCATTATTCAATGCGAATATCGAGTCCATAGATATCCACCCGAAGTTGTGAGAATCTTCACTTGCAGTGGGGTCTGGATTGTCGCCTTCAACGAATACCTTGTTACCATCGATTTGTGCAACGCGTTTAATACAAATTACACCACTCTTTAGAGGATGGTTAAACACTACAACAGTGGACAATTTAATGCCAACCTGATCAAAATGAGAACAACTAATGATGTCTCCATCATTGTAAGTCGGCCACATTGAGTCGCCTTTGACTATCACTTTCATGAAGCGCGAACCCATGAGATTTCACGGCCCTTGACTCCCCAGAACATGGTGTGGATTGATTCGATAGCATCCATCAGTTCTTGGGCGTGCACAGCGGAAACCTCTACCTTGCATGCAGAGCATAATTTTGCAGCATGCCAGAATGTGTCGTGAAGGTCAGGGTTTGCTTCTAGGTGTTGAGGCTTGAAGAAATCAGTCCAAAGAACTAGTAACTCATCCTTACACTTCTGTGCTTCTTCTTCTTTGATTGCTGCGTATCTGGACATAGTATTCAGGTATGCTGCCATAGCACTGCCATCATCAGTTGATGGGCAGTTTAGGGCCAACATTTTGTTGGTCATTGATTGGACGGCTTCCCCTGCTATTCTTGCACTTGCCGGGTCGTAAACACCACATGGTCCATCACAATGTGCTTCTGCTTTAACTACAATCTCGTCACTCATCAAATCCCTCTGATGTTCTGTCGATATACAATAGGCATATCAACATGTGCCTACAAATCAAAAGCAACCCAGTTCCCCTTTTCTCTAAGGCAAGTCCCCAAAATGGTTATGAGGGTCAAGGAGGTGGGTCGGGTATAGGTGATACTATGAAGGCACTACGACGCTCTTTGTTCATACTTGCAGTCTACTTTGCGAGCACCCTCGTAATCGCAACACCGGCAGCCGCTCAAGTGTCTGTTCCGGCTGTCGATTTGCAATGCCTTTCACCAAACCCAAGTGGTGCGGTTGACGTTCCAGTTTACCCAGGTGCTACACTAACTGGTTTCGCAAACTGTAGAGTTGTGAATCCTAACGCATACGCTGAGAGAATTCAGATTCAAGTTTCAGCAGATGGATTAGTAGTTGCTGCTCCTGGAACTATCTCTTTAGGTCCTGGTGCGGAATCCGAATTCCAGACCACTGTAAGAGCAGATCAGAGAATGACCATGTCTGGGCGTAACCTCATTGTTACAGCAACAGTTGTCGAAGCAAACGGAGCACCTCCTCCAAACATTGCAGAATCTCAGATTCAGATGATTATCAACATCCTTCAGTTTAGCCGTCTACAGGTAGAAGCGACTGAACCGTTCCTACAATTGTCTCCTAAGACAGATCACAACTTCGAGTTCAAGGTGTACAACCAAGGTAACTGGGCTGACAAGTTCGCAGTTGGTATTACTGATGAATCACGTGATAAATTGGAAGACAAAGGATTCCAAATCTCTATTCCACTTGTTTCCGTTGAAATAGATGGTATGGCTGCACCAACAAAGGTTCGTGTTCTAGTTAGAACTCCTAAGAACCAAGGATGGACTGACGAATATCACACACTAGAGTTCATGGCTATCTCTGAATTCTCATGCAGGTACGAAACTAGCGGATGTAACGCAATGGCACAGATGGTAACCATCTATGTTCGTGGTGTTTACCTCCCAGGCTTCGAACTGATTCCTTCTCTTGCTATGCTAGGTATGGCTGCAGCTGTAATTGCTAGGCGCAACTTGGAAGAAGACGAAGAAGAATCAGACTGGCGCGAAGCGGCTCCCGGTCTGTAAGCACTCGTTACCAATCAGTAACCAAATGACTCCTGTAGGGGTTGTATTGATAACGAAGCACATAACGTGACTTATTGTAACCGAAGGGGTAATTTGTATGAGTGGACTTTTAGACAAGGCAAATGAATCTGTAAATTCGACTGAAAATAAATCAGAGGATGATGTCTCTGATGCAGTAATTGATATCTTTCCTGAAGATTCTAATGGAAGCGGTTTGAATGCACAAAAGTTGCAATTCCAGTTGGGATCCATAGCAGTTCTAATCGTCACTATGGTAGTTGTATTCATCCTTGATAACAAAGCCATTCTAGGAGAATTTACTTTGGATGATTTGTTTATTCCTGGCGTACTAATCTCTTGGCTATTATTCAATGCTTTAGAACTGAAAGAAAAAGAGTTCGACATGAAGATGCTAGGAGCCAGTGCAGGAGCAATTCTTGTTATTTCCGTGGCATTTGCAGGATTGGCCATCTTAAGTTCCGGTACTGTCACGATTTCTAACATTGAGTATGATGGTGATGATAATGAAATCGATTTGGACTTCTATGGTCCAAAAGGAATGGATTACACCATTGAAATACTGGTTGATGGTAAAGTCGAGTATACTCATGAAGCTACAATAAACGTTGACAAGGGAACTCATTCTGTCGACCTAGATGATTTTTGGAAAGGCAACGCACAAGACATGAATGGAAAAGATCTCGTTGAATATGAGATAGTAGTCACATCTAAGGGTGGGGAAGATAGTATGACCTTTGATTCAATTATGAATCGCGAGGTTGACACTGCATTCATCAAAATAACAGAAGTGTTCGAAACTGACGAATCAGGAGCTTCCTCAAATACCAACGGAGATAAAACTTACACGGGCATAACTGTACAAATGATCGTCGGCATGGGTAATCCAGATTCAGATTATGAATTCGAAGCTGATTATTTTAGTGGTACTATCCCGCAAACCATAGTATCTGATTGGACTGCTGATGTCGTAGTAAAATATGGTTCCAGTGTGATGCATGAATATAATTCAATTAACGCTGATGAAGGTATTGTCAACGGCCTAGGTGAATTCAGTTTCGATTGGGTAACACTACCCGGCACAGGAGCTGGTGATCTCGAAAGAAGCGACTTCTATGATGAAGACGGTTGTTACACCTTTGAGGTAACCATCGAAAATGAAAATGGTGAAATCCATGTCGATTCCAGTTCTAAAATTAAGTTCTTTTGGGATGCAAATGAAGCTAATGAGAATGAGGATGAAGACCAACCAGCATCTTCTGAAAACTGTTGATACAATCTAATTGTTCCAGAGCGTATTCGGAAACAACCGTTTATATCTCCAACCTCGATGTTGATTTATGGTCAACTGGGCATTAGACTACGATGACGCTGATTCTGAAACCGCTACAATAGTTCCTGAGGTGAAGGCTAAGTCTAGGCCCTCACGTCGCAGAATCTCTCGAAGGACACGGACCAAGTCAAAGCCATTGAGTTCTGCGAATCGAGTTACTAAAGTCATCAATGGCAAGTTAGTCAGCTTGAGGGTCAGGCGTGTAGTGCGAAGTTCAATTCAGGGCTAATTGGTCACTCTATTGTTCCAATTTCATCTTCTTCACTAGCAGCTAGTTGCTCTTCGATTTTGGACTCAAGCGAATCTCTAGCAACCTCGCTATTGATTCTCATCTTGGACACCACTAGGAAGATTATAGCCGCTACTACAACGCCTATTGCAATCGGCAGAACCATGTTGGTTGACTCATCAGTATTCTCGCTCCAAACTACCGCTTCAGTAGAAGCACTCCCTGTTGCTAGGACATTGAAACCTTCTAATTGGTAAGGTACGAATATGCTGCATTCTAGTTCAAATTCACCTTCTGCTGCTGAGTCCCAGTTCATTGGAACTTCGATCGTCTCTCCTGCATCTGCGGTGTGAGGCACACTCACTCCTACATTCGCGTCTGAACCATTAGCGATGCAATCAAAGAAAAAGGTGGCAGATGCATCTCCTGTGTTAGAAACAGTTGCCATTACACCCAATCTCTTATTTGTGTCACTCTCACTGTCGCTTGCTACCAAACTGTCGAATGATAGTTGAGGTAAATCAAGTTCCATTTCGAAATGGTTTACCTTTGGTAAATTTGAGATCATGTGCTCGTAAGTACCCCAAGGTGTTACAAGAACAACTTTGCCAGTAGCGCTTTCAGTAAACAATACTCCATTTCCGTCTTGCCAACGAACCATTCTATCTCGCTCGCTTGTTGTAATTTCGATAACACTGTCTCCCTGGTTAGCACTTGTGAATGTGTTGTTATCGTTCAAAGGTCCTACGTCGGCTGAATTGTATCCTAGGTCATACCCGTAGAAAGTGACATATCCGTTTTGTACACCTACTGTGCGTGTGGTTAGAATGTTGACCCAATTATCTGTCGATCCCCCTGTGCCAACAGAGTTTTCCCAAGAAATCGTAGCATCATCCCAGATGATTATGTCTTCATCAGTAATGCCGCCTTGCAATGTTGAATCTAGAACAGAGATTGTCCCGTATACATTAATTGGTCCAGTACTAGACATAGATGCGCCATCAAATGAACACGTTCCATGACAAGTTATTCCTGCTCCGAATACAGAACCAGTTACAATCAAAGTACCTTGTACATCAATACTCCAAGCGTTATTACGGTCTGGAATTACTAGAGAGGTTCCTTCTCCTGAAAGTTCCTCAGCAGTACGAAGTTCAGGTGTCGCACCTTGCGGAGACAGTGTGATCGTGCTTATTGATATGATTTGGAACGGATGTGATGTGATGTTGACAGTCAGTGTATCAACATCCATCCCGATTCCCGACAAGTCTAGCTGCGAACCAGTCCAGTTTTCTGTTGTTGTGTTGTCAATTTCAACTGAGATTGGATATAGTACATCACTTGCGAAATCTATTCTTAATATTCCAGATTCACCAAGGAAACCAACTTGTACGCTAACATTTGCAGTACTTGCAAGGTTTAACTGTGGTTCAGAAGTTGCATTCATTGAACCTGAAACAATCATAGTAGAGCCTTCTTCCACTACAATTGCTGTGCCTTCAGATACATCGTAGGCTCCAGAAATAGTCCAAGTTGCCCCATCTTTGACTGTGTAGTTGCCAGATAATGTGCCAGTTGAGTCCTCGTCTGTATTAGATGAAATATCTGTTGCAGATACTAGAGGCTGGCTAAGTAGTATGATTAGTGCAAGCAAAATTGCTCTTCGCATATCATGGCCACATAAACGGTAGCAAATGAATTGAACCCCGTCAAACATCATCAATAGGGCACATCTTTCCAACCAATTTTGTAACCGATTAGATTGAACGACCTATGTAGTATTGGTGTAATCACAACTAGCATGAGCATTGGTAGGAGCAAGTCTCTACTGCCATGATCTGAGTTGGTGAGGAATATTTGTCCAAACAAGAATACGGACACTGCAAACGGAAGAGTGTCTAGCAATGGTGCTTTACTGGATACATCTCCCTCTCTCTTCATTCCCTTTCGTCGCTTAAAGAATGAACCAGTGGAGTCTCCAACAAGACTTGTGAATCCAAGGAAACTGCCTACTATGAATGCATTAGCTGCCCATCCAGTTGCTGCTTCTGTAGGCGAAATGAAGATCCAATTTTCTGGTGTCATAGTCATTAGCCAACATAATAATCCGCTGGTAAGAGAGCCTCCAATCAAACCATTCCATGTTTTGCCATCGCCAAGGATTCTGTTTCCATCCTTGTGAATTCTGCCTCCATCGATAGGCCATGGCCCGTATCCTGTCTTTGGCAGCCATTTTCCCCACATCATTGCAAATGTGTTTACTAGGAATCCGGGCAAATAAATCCACAATGTGAACAGCATCATCTCGAAGACGTTGAAATCATACATTACACGGTGCCCGTAGCATACAGCCTTTGAACCCAATGGCGGATTTTGTATCACGATGGCCTTATGAGCCGCTCTTCAATGGAGCGAACATGGCAGGAATGTCGGCTCTAGTTGTTGGTGGCGGAGGAAGGGAGCATGCATTGTGTCTTGGACTCGCTAGAAGTGAATCAATTACAGATATTCATTGCGCTCCAGGTAATGCAGGTACTGCCGAAATAGCAACCAATCATCCTTTCAGTGAGGTTGCAGATCTAATTCACCTAGCTTTCCAACTAGATGTTGATTTTGTGGTAGTTGGCCCCGAGGCTCCTCTATGTGGTGGATTAGCGGACAAGTTAGGAAACATGGGGATTCCGTGTTTTGGTCCAGTTGCCGCTCTAGCGAGATTGGAAGGTAGCAAATTGCATGCAAAACAAGTGATGGAAGCGAACAATGTCCCTACTGCAGCATTCCATGTTCTCGGCAACGATAGTGATGTTGAGGCAGCGTTGGATGACTTCGCAGGTAACCCATGGGTCGTAAAGCGTGATGTTTTGGCCGGTGGAAAAGGTGTTGTTGTAACAACAGACCGCAACGAAGCAAGAGATTTCATCAAGAGTTCGATTGAATCGGATGGTCAGGTTTTGCTTGAAGACTTCCTGCCTGGTGATGAGGCCAGCATGCTTGTTATTATGGACGGGAGTGGCTTTGTCTGTCTGCCTGCAAGTCAAGACCACAAGAGAGAATTCGAAGGCGATAAAGGCCGTAATACTGGTGGCATGGGCGCTTACGCACCAGCGCCTGTTTATACAGATGAGGTGATGGTGAAGACCATCAAAAGAATAGTTGAGCCAATGCATAAAGCTCTCTCCTCTCGAAGAGTCCCATATCGAGGAGTACTCTATGTTGGTCTGATGATTGATGAAAACAACGATCCCTATGTTGTAGAATTCAACGTTCGTTTCGGCGACCCTGAGTGTCAAATAACTATACCACTAATCGCTTCTGATTTAGGTGATTTATTGAATTCTGCAGCAAGAGATGAATTGTCGGATTACGAAATCGAATTTCACGATAAGCATGCATTGACGGTTGTTTTAGCGGCAGAGAATTACCCTGGTTCGGTAGAAAAGGGGCGAGCGATTGAAAATTTACCTGATTCAACTCTTGAATCATGGGTAAATCATGCGGGAACAATGTCGCAAAATGGGCAACTTTTGTCCAATGGCGGAAGGGTGTTGTCATGCACCGCTATTGCTGATAATTTGGCTGATGCGGCAAGTAAAGCATACGACCTTATCGGACAAATTGAATTGGCTGGCTCACACTATCGTACAGATATTGGTTACAAGGCACTTTGACCATTATTTCCACTGCACCTTCTCAGTACCCCGTTTCCGGGGTGCGTCGAAGCATTAGCCATCTTTTCCCTTTAGGGAACTGATAAAAAGGGGTCATTGGTGGCCGCAATGCTACAGCCTTAAGGCTGCACCTAGATACCTAGAGGGAAACACTATGTCGATGGATAACGACAAATCAAACGGAGCACCAAATGTAATGCTTGGATGGCTAATCGCCCCCCTTGCAATTTTGATGGCACTCCTCGCTGACTATGGGCTAGACTTTGGTCTAGTTCTCGAAATGAACGAATTGAAACCGTTTGCTGCGATTACTATTGCTGCAGTACTCGGAATGACACCACGTGTCTTGAAAGAATTAGAAATCATTAACACATCAGCAGCGGTTACTTCCCTCGCCACACTGGTAGTTTCACTAATTATTTCTGAAGGAGCTGCAATGTACCTTGACTCAAACTTCCTAGGTTTGATATTCTTCATTGTGATGTTCGGAGGATTCATTCTCGATTCAAAAGGTCGTCACGAATGGAATACAGTACTGATTTTCAGTATGGTTGGTCTATGGACTTCAATGGTTGCTGCGGCTAACTTCGGCGATAACCAGACAAAGTTCTACACTCTTGCTGCAGATGGACAGCAATACCTCAGAAATTCTGCATGGCAAGAGGCTATGGGCTTCGTATTCTTCAATACGTTAGCAATATTCGTAATCCTCGGATTATTGGCAGCAGTACTTCTACGTGGAGTTCTTGCTCCTGCTACAGACAAAGGCTGGTTCGGTTACATCAAGCAAAACGATGGAAACTGGGATCGTGCAACTTTGCCTCTACAAATCGCTCTTGCGGTTTGGGCGGCAACCCACATCGCAGTCTTGTATTACTTCAACACACTTGGAGACATGGACATCTTGGCTATATGGTCTGAAGATGGCTACCATGGATACATTGGTTTCTGGCCTGCTGCACTAACTGGTGTAGTTGCCTTAACCTGTGCTTGGATGAGTGCAGAACGCTGGTTCACCAGAGCAATCTTCCTCGCTTCAATGTGGATTCTTTACATTGTATCTTCATTGTATGAGTCTGGCCACTGGTCAAGTGAAAACTTGGAAGGAACATGGGCAGTATGGATTTGGTTCGGAATTACCTTCTTCATTGGAGTTGTAATTTACTGGTTCGCAACTCATGAGGATTATGGCGGTTGGATGAACCGTGAAGCTCACGAGCCAAGTCAGGCTAGAGTATTCTGGTCCAACCACTGGGCAGGAATAATGACTTTCGTTGCGTTCTTGTTCGCACTTGCAATCCGTGTACAGTGGTTCTTCGTACCATCGATGAACCCTGCCGGTGGTGCTGAATGGGACCTTACCGGAGGTTCTGACCCTTGGTACATGAAGAGAGTAATCGATTACATCGTTGCTGAAAACGCTCACTTAATCTTTGATGCTGACAGGAACTATCCAGTTGGTGGAATCAACCCACGTCCTCCATTGTTCTCATGGTCTATGGCCTTGGTTGCAATGTTATTGACTAACCTGGGAATCGAATCCAATGATGCAGTATGGTATGCAATGCTTGCCCTACCTGCAGTCTTTGGTGCATTGACTATCTTCCCTATGGCTGGAATTGCAAGAGACAACTTCGGTAAAGGAGCAGGTGTAGTTGCTGCTTGGTTAATCGCTTTCATGCCTACTCACGTCCAGAAGTCGACTTGGGGAATGGCGGACCACGATTCGTTCGTGCTTCTGTTTTTGACTGCTGCATTCATGTTCTACCTCAGAGCAGTAAATGCAGGTGGCGATGATAGACTATCTAGGGCCACTAATGCTACACCTTCTGGAATAGTGGCTGCAATGTCTGCAGTCCTTAAGGAGAGAAGAACAGCATCTGCAAATGCAATCGCAGCAGGTGTTTGTTTCGGTATTGTGGCTCTTGGATGGAAGGGATTCGTTTACGGCCCTGCGATCATATTCTTGGCATACTTTGTACAAGTTGCAATGAACATGTTCAGAAGGAAAGACAGTACAATCCTATCTGCAATCAACATTATGATGCTTGGAACAATCTTCATGATGGTCATTCCATTCTATGGTCATCCTGAACTTGACTTGATTACAGATTCGACTGGCCTACAGCCACTACTGTTCATCACACTATTCACTATTGCAATCGCTTGGATTACAACTGGATTCCGTGACAAGCCTTGGCTACTCGTACTAGGTTCTCTAGTGTCAGGTGGTGCAATCTTTGGTATCGTCATCTACACTCTACAAATCTCTGACATTTCGAATGCTTGGAATGTTCTAACAACTGGTTCTGGATACTTCACTAAGAACAAGATTTTCAGCACAATTGCTGAAGCGGGAGCACCAAGACCTGGTCAATTATACGCTGCTTTCGGACCTATTATCTTCGTACTTGCGATTGTTATGGGTATCATAGCATTGTGGGATGGAGTTGTCAAGAAGAGCCAGACCAAACTCATTTTGGGAATGTGGGTACTTGTAGCTGCATACATGGCTTGGTCCGCAGGCAGATTCCTGTTCAATGCAGCACCTGCTATGACAGTAATGGGTGCTTGGGGAGTAATCAGTCTCTGGAAAGCCAGCGGTGCTGGCAACATGGCTCGTTCATGGAGAAGAATGGGTATTAGAACTCCTGCTGAAAGAATTTCAAATGCTCGAAAGGCTCTTTGGCGCACTCCTCAATTCAGTGCGATTGGTATGGTTATGCTGATGTTAGTTAGTCAGCATGCAACTTACGGAATAGATGCTGCAATGCCTAACGGTGGCCAGAATGAAGCAGATATGGATGAAATGATTTACTACATTGTACCTGACATTCTAAGATGGAATGACTTTGGTTTCTCTCTGCTAGACGATGCTCAGTATGATGAAAACTCACGTTGGTACACTGGTTCTTTCGGTTCTGGATTCAACGGTGATGGATGGAATCGGGCTAATACTTGGTTGGCACAACAAGATTTGGATCAACCATATTCTGATAAACCAGCATTTGTATCATGGTGGGATTATGGTTTCCAAGCACTAGAAACTGGAGATCACCCATCAGTCTCTGATAACTTCCAGTCTGGAATTTCTGCTGCAGGTAACATGCTTCTGGCTCGAAGCCAAGAAGATCTTACAGCAATGTTCATCTGGAGATTGTCCGAAGCAGATCTTGCTTACAATGACGCAAAAACAGGTGACAGAACTCACACACCATCTTTCGTTAACACACTATCATCTCATTTGACAGATGACCAGAAGTCTGAATTCATAAAAATTCAGACAAGTCTAGAGTCCGATGATGTAGTAGAACGTTCATTCGAAGTAATCATGGTAAACGGTGATGTAGTAATGGCTGAAGGTCGAAACCCGTACCCTAACGGTGAAGTCAATATTGATTCGCCTACTGTTTTCAAGTTGTACGAGAATGGAGATTTAATTCCATGTACAGAAGGTTACGAGTGTGAAGGAGATGCTTTCACTTCAATGAATGAAGCAGAACCTGTCTTCAACAATAACATTAGAAGAGGGACTTCTGATACTGAAGACAACACTACACACTACATCTTTGGAGACTATTGGTACACATCTGATTTGATTGAAGAATACGGCTCCGTAAGTACAGGTATACACAGAGCGAACTCTAGAATTGCTTTGATTACCCAATTATTGTCTGCTTCATTGGCAGATGAAGATTTGCACGACTTGTATGTGGACTTATCCAACAACAAGGTGTATTCAGTTCAGGATTACGAAGGAGCTCCTGGTGACATGATCACTAGAGACCATGAAATCCGTTACTTTGCAGTAGATAACAAACTGTATCCTCGTGCTGGAATCTACAACTCTGCATACAGTGGAACAAACCCAACTGGTATTTTCTCTCCAGTTTCGTCACTATCTGGACAAGACTTCTCGTCTTTCATGACTGAAGTTTACATGACAACACGTGGACAGTTCAACCAAGAGATGACTCGTGCTGAATTCAATGAAGAAATGCGTAAGGATGTTCTCAACCAACAATCCGGTCAATCCTTTGACCCACTTACCCTTTCGAATGTTAGAGTTGACCACAACTCTGACTTCTTCGATACAATGTTGGCAAGAACATACGCAGGATATGGAGCAAGTTCTCTCGGGTTTGCTACTACTGAGCAGCCAGCTCAGCACTTCTCCAGTGACCCTAACTATGGTTCTGGAACACCTAACTCGATGCTAACCAACGCTCTACCAATGCCTGGTGCTATGTTAAACCACTTTGTAATTGCAAACTGGTACGACACAGATAACGACTATGCTATTGGAAATGCAAACACAGCAGTGAAGATAATGAAGTATTATCCTGGTGCTGAAGTTAGCGGTTCCGTGACAATGTCTGATGATGGACAACCTCTACCTAATGTAAGGCTCCTTATCGAACGTGACGCATTCTCTGGAGAAGGCGAAGCTGATCTTGACAATGACACATATTGGATTCCAATCGGATTTACAGATTCGGATGAAAATGGTGATTGGTCATACACAGTCCCAGCAGGACGTATTCGTGTTACTGCATTCGCAGGCGAGTACAATGATTTGGATGCTAAGGATTTAGTTGCTAGTGGAGAAATCCAGAACTTGATTTCTGATATTCTAACCGAAACAAACACTGACCGCGAAATCAATCCTATCACAGCACTTCTTGGTAATGTAGCCAACATGAGTTGGATGGGCGAAGTGACACAAAATGTCACAGGTGATGATGCTGACAGATTAACTGCATTCGATGGTAACTTCGATATTGCAATCGAGTCAAGTGGCGTTTCAGGAACAGTTACTTGGTCGGGAGATGAATCATTCGATGGCCAAGCACTAGATGATGTTGATTTCATCCTGAGGAATATTTGGTCCATGACCGAAAATTACACTGTAACAACAACCAGTGGTTCGTTCACAACAGAATCCGGGGAATCAAGAGTCATCCCAGGTACTGGTGAAGTAACATTCTCCACTGAAGGTACATTCGATACACAAGGAAACACAGGTATTGTTACCGGATTTACTGGTAACTACACTAGAATCGTCCAAGACGGACGTTCCTACACCGCCAATGCATCCTTTGACGGAGCAGGTTCCATAGTAGCGACTTGGATTGATTATGATGCTCCTGATTGTACAGTTGAAACATTGGATAATGACACAATTACTTCATTACCAGTATGGAATGAAACTGTAGATGATGTTACTACTGAAAATACTCATATTGCTTGTTTGAAGGAAGATGGATCTTACTTGTTTGAAGGAATCGTAAATGCTAGTGGCAGAATGACAGCTGATGGTCAAGTCACAGTTGTCAAGTACCTTGATGGAGAGACCTTCGAAGGAACTGGTGTCTACGAGGGTATTGGTACTGCTAACGGTACAGGATTATTCATTGGTGAGGGGACATTCTCTGGCCCAATGGTATCTCCTGGTTCTTTCTACAAGACTGGATTAATGCCTGGTACTTACAACATGATTGCTATGATGCCAAATGGTCGAGAGATTCTACTTCCTGACCCTGTAGAGATTACAATTGAACCGACATCTAATCTTGTCATGCAGTTGCCAGGTTCAATCTTTACAGACACGCTTTACGCAGATTATTACACAGAAGGTGAAACTACACCACTCAACAACTCTACAATAGAACTGATTGATTTCGGAATAACCGACGCAGAACCAGTTCTGATTACGACAGATGAAGATGGAAACTTCAGTTACGGACCTATTGCTTATGGCGATTACCAGTGGCGAGTTGACATTGATGGCGATGGATGGTATGAGATCGAGAATAACTTCTCAGTTGGTCTTGACTCAGAGAACATCACCCTTGGCTACTCTGTACCTACAAAGAGAGATGTAGTGATCAATCTGGAAGCAGGTAGCACTGGACTTGATATGTCTAACAGAACCATTACTTTCACTAACATAGAGAGTACAGATCTGAACAGTTATGATGTCACAGCAGTCTCTGATGAGAATGGTGTTGTACACGCTGAGGTCAATATGGGTCAGTGGATTATTTCTGACGAATCTGATGACGACTATGTCTTATGGCATGAGTTAGAAGTAACAGAAGAAGATCTCGAATTGAACCTTACTTACGCTGTAAGTGTTTGGATTAACGGTACAATCTGGGCAGGCCCAGGTAAGGAAGTTGGATTCATCGAGAACATCTTACAAGACCCTCAATACAACGTTCCTGCAGACATACCTAAGCAAGATCTCGTTGGAGCTTCTGGAGTATTGATTGAAGCACGTTCTGGTATGATTGTTCTTGATTCAGTCTCAGACGTTAACGGCAGTTACTCTTTCAGAATGCCTGAAGGTATGGAATTCCATGTCTCTGCTAGAACCTTTGTTGGAACAACCAGCAATACTCTAACAGCGGGCATGCTGATCACAAACGCATCCGAAGTAACCGATACAGACCTCTACTTGCTAAGTCCAAACATGGTTCAAGGAACTGTTTGGCTCAGAGATGCTCCAGTCAATGGCAGCGGTCTAGCATGGAATGTTGGAATATCTGGTGCTGAGGGTGCTGAAGTTATTGCCACCTCTTCCTCTGGTCTCGAATTAAGAGATGAGATTGGAACCGATGGTGACTTCTTGATGTACCTTGGTGATGGCAACTGGACATTCACTGTGTCTAATTCTGAGATGAATGTGGCTCCAGTTGAAATCAACACTGAGAATGATAGTGAGAGAGTCGATTTAGTCGCAAACCCATCTAACATCTCTGTTACATTGCATGTATTCCTTGACACCAACCAAGATGGTGTTTGGGAAAACGGAACAGCAATCACTCCAAAGTTCAACATCACTTCGATAGATGAATTTGGTATCGATGTAAATGTCACCAGTGACATGTATGATGCAACTAGCGGGGAATTAGTCGTTGAATTGTCTGTTGGTAATTACATCATTGAAATGTACGCAGATGACCCTCGTGATGAGAATGCTAGTGATTACCGTCGTAGCACTTACTCACTGCCTGGACTAGACATTGGTCTAGAATACTCCACGGAAAGTATTGACATAATCCTCGATGCAGAATACCTAATCAGTGGTACTGTGGAAATGGAGAGTGGATTTGCTATGGCCAACTCAACAGTATGGCTTCGCAATGAAGCAGGAGACGATTTCCATCCACTTGTAACAGATGAAAATGGAACTTTTGCAGACTACGTCCCACAAGGAGAATGGTTTGTAGAAGTTGCTGACTATGAAGCAGACAGCAATGAAACAGAAATATTCAGAGGATTCGTTGACATCGATGGTGCAACTACTGGTCTTGTTTGGAAGACAAAGACAGCAATGGTCGTCAGCATGCAACTTCAAGAGTCACTTACTGGAGTTAATGTTAGTTCGACTCGTATCACAGCAGTCAGCCTAGATGGACTTGGAAATGTCAGTTTAGGCCCATCGGATAGCACTGGAATGATCAGTGAAGTTCTCATGCCAGGTAACTGGACACTTGCTCTGAATCGTACTGAAACACTAGAAACATGGACTCTAGAAGAAGGAGTTTACAATTCAGCAGACCAAATGGACAACGGTACTTGGGCAGCAGAGTTAGTCGAACTTGACAAGTCTGTGCTAATCGGTGGTAAGATTTACTGGGACCTTGATGAAAACGACTCACCTTCGTCCAGCGAAGGAATTGAGGGTGTTAATGTCACAGTTACCAACGGTAATGGGTTCGACGAATCTATGGCTACTGACGAAGATGGTGTCTGGAGAATATTCGTTCCTATCCGTGACAATTACACAGTTGTCGCAGAAAAACTTGGATTTGGTTCGGTTACATACTCGGAAGATAACATCAGTTTCTACCAAGTTAACGATACTCACGAAAGCAAGGATTTCGAGATGAGTGCAGGAGTAGTAACTGTTTCAGGAAATGTAACTGACATCTTAGGCGCAACCAGCCGTTTGGAAGGTTCGACAATTACTCTTTATCCAGTTAGTGGAATAGTAAGAGATGCTGTCTCAATAACAACAACGAGCTACGCTAATGATACATTGTCATGGAGTGGAAGCATCCAACCTGGTAACTGGGTCGTTGTTGTAGAAGGAACAGATGCTGACGAGAATGGTGGCGGTGTCGCTATCGGACTACTTGAGGCATCAGTTCAAGAAGGCGCATCAATCGACTTAGTTATGGCTAAGGGTGGATTGCTATCTCTTACCACTTCTTGGACTTCATTGGACAACACCGTGTATGATGCAGGTGATGTTGCAGATGGCGTGGATGTTGAACTTGATCTTGGAGACGGAATTTCTTGGAAACAACAATTCGACTCCGAAGGCGAAATGTCAATTGTTCTACCATCTGGTGGCGTAAATCTAGACAGTAGTTTCGAAACTCTGCAACACGATTTGAACTTGACAATGAAGTACACTGCTGGTCTTTCGGTCAGTGTAGTGCAAGATACAGCTGAAGACAGAAAGGTTGAGTTTACACGCCGTGTTAACTCTGACTTATCTATCGAAGTACTATCTATTGGTGAAGAAACAGCGGTATTCAATGCCACAGACCTTACTGAGATGGATGCAATCGAATCTGAAGATGGATACACTGTAATCACATTGAAACTTGGATTGACATACGAAGGTACTGAGATTTCAGATGAGTTCACAGCATCTTCAGGCGTTGGTGTTTCACAGGATTCCGAATTCTGGACAATCGAATATCTTAACGAATCCGGTGACGGAGAATGGACAAATGTAATGGATATTGGAATGGGAATTGGTGTCGACAACAACGATACAAACCAAATTCTGTACCGAGAAGTTGATGTCAGAATCACTCTACCTCTACAGAACCAAACACGCACATATGCAGATGGACATGCGATCAACATGCGATTTACAGCAGATGGTGGTATGACTGAAACAAGCGTTAGAGTGAATATTCCTCAACAATACAATATCTCGATGGAAGATGTACCTGAATCGATTGGTGTCGGAGACGGTGGAGAAACCCTAATCACTCTTAGAATGGTTAACCTTGGAAATGGAGACGATTCGATTACTTTGGAATCAAGTCTCAGCCAAGCATGTATTGATGCTGGATGGCAAGTTACACCTCCGGAAACCAATTTGACAGTTGCTGCAGATTCTGAGCGTAGCCAATCTTTCACAATATTCGCATCTACAAATTCCACAATGGAAACTTGTGATGTTGAGTTTACTGCGGAAAGTGAGGGTGATTTCGATATTCAAACAGCTACTACAAATGCAAAGATTTCAGTGGCTAAACTTGTAATCGAAATTGATTCAATCGAACCATTCGCTGCAGATGCTGGAGCAAATGAAGACGGTATCTTCACAGTTCCAATCAGAAATGAAGGATTCCTATCCACTGGTAGTGTTGTAGTTTACTTGGAAGGTCAGGCTGGCACTGATACGGATTACGCAAGACAATCTTTCACAATTGCTACAATTCCTGCTGAAGGAGTTGCTTATGCTGAGTTCCAATACTCAGATATGGAGCCAGGTGTTGCAAGGATGTCAGTATCTCTAGAAGTTCTAGATGATACTCCTATGCACCCAGACAGTGAAGATTCTCAGTTATTCGAGAGGAAATTCTCCAACATGGAAGAAGAAGGTGATGAATCACCTTGGATCATGGTTGCTATCGTGGCATTGACCATACTCGTCCTGTTCGGTGGATTCAAAGCAGCTCGTAAGGGTTCATCTTCCCGCTTCTGATACACTTTCCCTTTACGGTAAAGTGAGACTGTAGGGGTTTACCCCTGCAGGTTTGAGACATACTTTGAAGTCTTGAAGGCGTCAGCGTTAGACTATGTGGGGTGAAAATGAACTCAATAATGTAGAGTTCATTGCAGAACCTAGTGATTCAAGAATCGTGTCCGCCGTCGATGCCTCGACTATAGGTCATCAAGAAGGTTGGAGGAGTGAAGTAATTGGGTGGAACCCCGAGCCAGTTAGGGTTGTATCTCGTCCACGTAGAAACAATCAACGTATCGCAAACGCTGGAATTTTGATGATCATTTTGGTAATCATTTGGGCTGTTTGGCGTTCGCAACTGCTATTCCTTGAGATACCTCCACCTACTTCTGAATGGGCATTTGAAGAGGTCGGAGCACGTGAGTTGCAAGACTCCGGATTATCTGGAGCGGGTGTACGTGTTTGCATGGTAGATACTGGCATTGATGTGACCCATCCCGATTTGGAAGATACAGATTTGGTATTTCGAGATTTTATTTCAGGCTCCGATGATCCAATCGAAAGAGGCAATCTTGCACATGGCACAATGATGGCAGGTATTTTAGTTTCAGATGGCTATCTCCAAGGTGTATCCCCCGGTGTGACACTAGGCATGGCTGCTGCACTAGGAGATGATGGAGATGGCAGCAATAGTGGTGATGAGAATATAGTGGCTAATGCAATTGAATGGTGCTGGAAAACATTTGATGCAGACATAATATCTCTTTCACTTGGCGGGGAAAGTGATCCTGACGCAGAAAGAGATGGACCTACTACTAATGCAGTACAATTAGCTCTGGCAAACGGAGTATTCGTTGTAGCCGCTGCAGGGAATGATGGCGGAACAAATGATGATGGTCGTGTTGCAACTCCCTCTGATGTGAAGCTCGCTATCTCTGTTGGTGCATTAGATCGAGATGGTGATGTATGGAGTGGTTCCTCTCTGGGGTCGCAAGCAGATGGAGAAGATAATCCTCATCTCAAACCAGAAATATCTGCCCCTGGTGTTGGCATAATCTCAACAGCTGGTGACGGTGATTACTATTCCTCGACAGGTACAAGCGATGCAACTGTGTTTGTATCTGGAATTCTAGCATTGATTCTTGAGGCTGAGCCCCAACTCCAAGATAGTCCAAGTCTCGAATGCATTGAGGATGTCAAAATAGCATTAATGAATTCAGCAGACCCGCTTGAAACTGGAATTTCACACGATTCCCGTTGGGGATACGGTGCTATCAATGGCCAAAAATGGTTAGATGAAATCAGAAGTAATGTTCTCTGTTAAATCGATTTTCGGAGTACTGCTACATTTGTGTGCTAATTCGCGAAAAGATACAAAAGCCATATTTTGATACTATGTTATTTTTTTGGTTCATAATATGTGATACTTTAACACTATTTTTGATACAAACCAATTGATTTCTAGCCCAATGTGTTAAGTCGGTCCTGTTAGTGGAGTATTTGTTAGAGGGTAATCTCATGTCAATAAATGTCCAAAAAAGTAAGAGTATTGGTTTAATCAGTATCTTCCTTATGTCTCTATTCTTAGCTATGGTTACCACAACACCTGTTGTGTCTGCTGTCAATGAAACTTCTTCCGGTACCATTACTGGAACTGAAACCTGGACGGGAGTAATGAATCTTGATGGTGACCTACTGGTCGCTGGTGGTGCAAAATTGATCATCAATGCAGGAACTACAATCAATATTCCTGCCAACAAGAGCATCGAGATTGAGGGTTCTATCTGTGCAGGAGATTCGGCTTGTGGTGCTTCACAGGCTAGTACTGGTTCTCCAATTCGATTCATTTGGGGGGCAGCATCCACTGCGCCAAATCAAACAGGTAGTTGTTACGTTACAGGAGTTTACAATCCCGACCTGTCTTGTGGTTCTGGAATTTACCTGGCTTCAACCATCGATCAATCTCTAACTCGAATGAACCATGTTACTCTAGACGGTGCATATGGAATCCCAGTCGACATTGATGGACAAGGAACAATCAAGTATGGAGCAATGGTTTTCGATGGCGCAAGTCTTAGCGTTACTAACCCTACTTTCAAAGATACCAATACCACTAACATCCTTGCATTCAATGGTGCATCGCCAACTCTTGACGGCGGTACCTTTGCTGTTGGAATAGATGGGCAAGGATATCACGGCGCTGCAATCCAGGCATATGGAGCAGGTGCTGGATTAGTGGTTATGCAGATTCTGAATTCAGCATTCACCGGTGAAGAAACAGATTGTGGAGCACAGGGCGGTGGCCGTTCAGCAGTTTACTTGGAGGATTCTTTCGTTAGAATGGATACAATCTCAATCACTGAGAACTCATATGGTGCTTTCCTCCGTTCAAGCAGTGGATACCTTACAAATTCGACAGTTACAACAAAATGTAACGCAATCGATACTAACTCTCACTTGGTAACAAATGGCCAAGTCCAAACCTTCGTTATTTCAGACAACACAATTACCCCAACAGACGGAGCCGGAATCACTGCTTACGATGGAGCAATTGTTGTTGCTGAACGAAATACTATCTCTGGTGCTGCAGAAGGGTCCGGATTAGGAATTCGTAGTTCAATGGTTGAAATCAATAACAACGTCATTGGTCCGATAGGTGGCTGGAATGGAATTTGGATATATGGTGAATCAGATGTATCTGCAGAAAACAACACCATTCTAAACAGTGCTAAAGAACCTGTTCTAATCGGGGAATACCATCACAAAGATCAGGGTTGGAATGTACCTTCTCCAACAAAGGCTAGATTGTATTTTGCTAACAATGTCATCTCAAACAACACAGGAACCTGTAACTCAGTATTCATGTATGGAGGCGACTTCCCTTGTCCAGCATTCCACGTTTACATGTCATCAGCTACTTTCATTGATAACACTGTGACAAACAATGCGGGTGACGGTTTCAGAATCAAGGGCGGTGTAGTAAACGCTCAAGGTAATGACATCGAATTGAATGGTGGTTTCGCAGCAAACATCAGTCTCTACGATGATAATTACGGAAACAAATACGGCTCAATTGCATACTTTTCAGACAACGTGTATTCCAATGCTTCGCAAATATACAACGTAACTGAATCTAGAGTTGCAGTACAAAGCGAATTCATGCCAGATCCATCTGGCAATGAGTTGTTTCCAGTTTCTTTATCCTGGGGTGGAGCAGAATGCCCATGGGATGCTTCAGAGTGTATTCAGGCACCACTAACTGCAGATTGGCCTCCTAGATTTATGCCATTGTCTATGGAAGTAAATCCTAACGCTACCACATTCACATATTCTGATATTCAAAACTTTGACAGATCTAAGATACACATTCAGAACCAAAATACAGCGTGGGGTGTCCAGGTTGAGCAAGGAGAACTAGTTCGCTACCAAGTGAAAGCAGACAACTCTCAGGTCTCTGATGCACTAGTAACAATCAAAGATGCTAACGGGAAACCATTGTACAACGTGACTACCGACTCGTACGGCTACACGCCTTGGGTCACCCTGCCTTCCAACTTCCATATTGATACCAATTGGAACCACTTGGCTATTGATGCGGGCGAAGATTCCTGTGGTGACGGTTCAGATAATGATGGAGATACTTTGGTCGACGGACAGGACCCAGACTGCCAGAATGGCGGACGAGAAATGCCGACTTACAGCGTTGAAGCAAAGAAGTTCGGTAAAGGTACTGCGACAAGTGACTTCACTCTTACAGGTATGGTCGACGAAGTTATTTCCCTGTCAAACATTGCTCCTTCTGTTGGTATTGATCAAAACGATGGGACCTCTTTCGCACGTTCAATAGTAATATCTGGAAGTGCTTATGACGGTGAAAGTGGACCTTATTTCAATGATTATGATTCATGGTTGAAGCAATTCGGTGAAGTAAAGAAAGTGCAAATACAACCTCATGGAAAGGTAGACTGGTATGAAGCGATCGATACTTCAGGTTCTAATGGTGTAGTGAATATGACTAACTGGCCATACAAGACTTGGAGTTACGAATATGACATGGCTAATCACTTCGAAGAAGATGTTACTTTCAGAATTCGTTCTTTCGATGGATTAGATGAATCTACAGTTATCACCCGGATTTTCAAGTTGAACATTAATGCTCCAAACATCGTGTTGGAAGCACCATTAGATGGTTCACTTCATGACGGCCAAGAAATAATGTTCAGTGGTACCGCATCTGATGATTACAGTGGTGTTCAGGGAAGCGATATCAGAGATATTTGGTTCAGTGTTTCTGGACCAAACAATTACTCTGCAAACTACCCTGCTAACAGTGGTGGTGGAACAGTTTGGTCTGATTCGTGGAACTTTTCATCACTTCCAAGCGGTGATTATTCGTTCACAGTATGGGCAAGCGATTCCAACTACTGTCATGAAACAGTGGATGTCTGTAACCCAGAACATGTAACAATCACAATCGATAATGATAACCGTATTCCAATTATTCAGATTAGTGAGCCTCTGCCAATGCAAAGTGTAAGAGCTGACGAAGAGACAATAATCAGTGGTGTTGCAAGAGACAATGACGGACAGGTTACAAGAGTTGAAGTTGCAGTATTTGATTTAGCAAGTGGAATTGAATTGAATAGTGGACCAGATCCAATAACTTCATTCCAGCCTAATGGAGCATGGATGGTTTACTGGGACACTAGTGATTTGATTCATGACCAACAATATGAGGTCCATGTGAAAGCATACGATGGTGTTGACTATTCTGACACACAAGTTGTTCGAATTATAATCGACAATCCTACTGATGCTGACAACATAGCGCCTATATTCGACCCGACCGACTGGGCTGATACTTTGACAATATTCTGTGACGAAAAGTCCAGTGCTTTCGATAAGTGTGGCACAGGTGTCGAGATTGATTTGCTAGAGTACTTCAATGATTCAGATGGAAATGGCCCTGAATATAGCCACATGGTTTTCGACATCTATGATGACCCGTCCACTTTATTGGACAACGAATACGCAAATCACATTAGAATCACAGCAGAAGGTAAAGCAATTTACAATCCTATGGACTCAATTTATCAGACCTCTTCTGAGATCAGTGATTGGTCCTTACCTGGTGTGATGTTCGAAGCACGTGACATTCACGACTCTGTAGTATTTTCATATCAAGTGAATTTCATCGTTAAAGGTGTAACATTCACTGCACAGAGAACCGATACTGGGGCGGTAACATTCGAGGACGCAGCATTGTTCGAAGGAACCGGACTTCCAAACTCCCAAGTTAAAGCAAGACTTCTGAAAGGAGATACTCTGTTGAATACAACTACCGTTGCAGCAGATGGCACCTGGGGAATGGAAATCTCCTCGTCTCAACTTGGAGATGATGGCGATTATAGCATCTATTTTGCACAAGATGGTCAATTCATTGGAAAGGATGACAACTCACAAATCAAATTAAAGAGCGGTGAATCATTGTCTGAAGGTATGGCTACATGGGTTTGGGCACTGATAGCGATTGTAGCAATCGCAGTACTACTCGGTGTAGGTGCCTTCTTCTTCCTTGAATTTGAAGAATTCGAAGATGATGACCCAGATGCAGCAATGGAACAACAGAAGGATGAAGACCCATATGCGTGGGCCAAAGCAAGAGCTGCAGAACAAGCGGCTGCTGGACAATTAGCAGCAGCACCTGCTCCTGTTCCTGCAGCCCAACCGCAGCATCCTGGCTGGATTTGGGATGCCCAATCTAACCAATGGGTTGCAGATCCTAACTACACGCCACCTCAACAGTGATTTCGCACGGAATTACACAACAATCTAAGAGGACTAGATGGAGTCGACTTTTATGCCAGTGCGCCCAAAGCCCGGAGTTCAAGAGAGAATCCTCTTACATTTGTCTGATTTTTCAGATTTTATGAATTCGGTAGAAGTGCCATTTGCCTTGTCGCAAATGGGAATTGCGAATGCGGTTGCAATTGCTCGCTCTAACGTACCACGTGCAATTGCTGGATTGAAAGATCAAGGGTTACTGGTAGAAAGACAGGCGCACGTACAAGGTGTAAGTCGCAAAAGAAAAGCATACTTCCTAACAGATACAGGGATGAATCTAGCCGAAGAGACATGGAAAAGACTCAGAGAGTTCCCATTGAGGGCCATATTACCCGGAGGGAATACAATTAACTCCACTCTTGGGGAAATACAGGATCGTTTACCTTTCACCATGAGGCCAGTTGATGTTATCCGTTATCTTGACGATAATGGAGTTCTGGATGTTCGCTCATTGTCTGCCGATCTTGTGGAAAGAGATTTGTCCAAGCATGTTGAGAAACAATTGGTAACCAGTCTTGGTGACTTGCCACGATTGAGACACTTCTATGGGCGCTCTACAGAACTGGAAAATATGGTCAATCTTCTCGAAGCACGTTCTACTACCTTGATGATTCCAGGTATTGCAGGAATTGGTAAAACCTCGATGGCGGCCAAAGTTATCGAATCATTCATGCATCGCAGAAATCTTCTGTACCATCGCTGTCAAGATTGGGATGGGAGTCGTGCGTTCTTTGAGAGTATAGCAGACTGGTTGTCTAGCATTGGTGATTCGATGTTGACCGATTACATTTCAGCAACTCCTGTTCCGCAGGCTGCAGATGCTGCAAAGATAATCACAGATTCACTTTCGAACTCGCCTGCATTAATCGTGATAGACGATTACCACAAGGTCAGCGACAAGGCATTACATCAGACAATACAAGCTGTGTCAAGAGGTTTAGTCGAATGTGAAGGAGATGTGGGATTGGTAATCTTTTCTCGTTCATTCAAACAAGTCGTTCCTCTAAAAGATGCAGATGGAAGAATCGTGTCTCTGGTATTGCCTTTAGAAGGTCTGGACCAAGAATCGACACGTTCACTATTGTCGGCATTCGATGATTTAGACCAGGAAAAACTCCTGTATATCCACTCTCTTAGTAGGGGGCATCCATTAGTTTTGGAACTCATTAACAGAGGGGCGTCGGCAGGGGCATTCCACGAATCGTTGGAGAACTATGTCAATATCGAGATTTTCTCGAAATTATCTGGCGAACAAAAAAGATTACTTGGAGCACTTTCTGTATTTAGAGAACCAATTCCTTTGGAGGCAATAACCGAACAAGGGCTGAATGTCGATGAATTAGATTCACTAGTTGAATCAGGATTGGCACGACATGCTGATTCTGATGCCTACGATGTGCACGATTTAATCCGTGAATTTTTGCTACAGAGCTTAGACAGTCAATCTCGTGAGGAATTGCATAACAAAGCAGTGTCATGGTATGAGAAGCAAACTTCCGGTAGTCAGATTGCACTCGAATTAATCTATCATCTAATCGCTGCAACTAGGCATGAAGATGCAACTAAGATAATTGTTGAGCGTGGGCGTGATCTCATCAAGGAAGGGCATATCGAATTACTCGGACTCTTGGAATCAATCGACATAAAATCCATTGAAGCAGAAAGTGCCTGTCGTATCGACAGGTTACGTGGTGAAGTCCTGGCTCTGCTTGGACGTTTTGACGAGGCAGAAGATGCCTTCAGTCGAGCAAGACCGCCTGCTGAAGCTGCAGGTTTAGATGATGTCATCGCTGACATTTTGTCTAACCTGGCAGACATTGCTCTGAAGAGGGGAGACTCCGATGCAAGTTTGAACATGCATCGTAAAGCCCTCGAACTATTCATTTCGATGGGTGATGCAATCGGTGCGGCTCGCTCGTACAATAACATGGGATACATTCTACGTCGCAATGGTGACAAAGTCAAGGCACTCGAAGCTTATTCTGAAGTCGAACAGATTCTGACTGAAGATGATTCTCTGGATTTGATTCCTGCACAGATTGTTCTTGCCCGCTCACTACTGGACTTGGGAGAACATATCAGGGCTAGAGTCCATGCTCTCTCTTCTTACGAACGCTCTGAATCTTCTGAGGACCCAATTCTTCATGCAAGAGCACGTGCAGTTTTAGGCCGCTATTACGCTAAAACTGGCGATGCTGACCTCGCATTGCACCACTACACCGATGCATTGTCCACAATGGGCGAGGCAGGGGAGCCTCTGGCTTTGGTTGAAGTTTCAATCTTGTTGGGTGAAGTTCTCCAAGATAGTGGTAGGATTGAGGAAGCACTCGAACGCTACCGTGAGGCTCTAGTTATCTCGGAGGCTAACGATTTGAGGATGCAGATCGGTGAGTTACTGGCAAGACTTGGCGGCGTCGCTCCTGATCGGCAGAGAAGGATGGAATACCTTCAGAGAGCACTTTCAGTTTTCCGTGAACTAGGGGCACAAACTCGAATGCGAGAAGTGCAAATGATGGTTCACACTGCAGTAATGGGTCGCTGATTAGAAGTCAGGTCTTTTAGATGCTAAGTAAGTGACACCCTCGTCGTGAACTATCCAGATTTCTGAGATACCGGACAGGGTAATGCGACCGTCATATGTTCCAGCACCAGTTGCTGAAATTGAGACATCCCTATCCAATTTGTTTTCTGGATGGTCTAAATGAAGACCCTCATCATCCAATGTTAGGACGAATAATGACTCATCTGCTTCTGTTAATCTCCACTCTACAACTTCTGCATATCTGACACTACTATCTTCTCGGCTGGCTAAATCTGCTCTTTCAACACCTGCAGCAAGGTCTGCCATATTGACATCGACAGCTGTTGTATTCCAGTTTTCACGAGTTGAAGTTTCAAGTCCGAAAGCCCAAACGCTGAACATAGACAAGAACAGAACTCCCAAAAGGAAGGTGAAGATATATCCTAGTTCAGTGCTAGCCCCTGCTTCGTCTTTGGATAGTTTACCCTTCATGATGAGGCCTCCGTGAGATGTACATCTATACTACTGATTTGCAAATTGAATTGAATTGGCTCGCCCCCAGTGTGCCATACGGCCTCACTCGGTCCGAATGATGGAATCGGAACCCATCCTGTGTAATCGTCGAGTAGGTCCATGCGTCCAGGGTTAACAATCCAATCTTCAGAAGCCTCTAATCCATTGGTTGACCATGCTGAAATAGCATCACCATAGGGTCCAATCCAACCTCTTCTAACATCGTAGGCTGTAGTTGATGCTAGACTTTCACGCATCGTTAATTCAAGGTCTAAATCCATTTCACCAGAACCTGTCACAGATGTTTTCGTAGGGTGGAGTGATGGAACTGTGGCACTGAATCTTGGGCCTGGCCCTTGCCTATCAGTAGGGCCAACTAGAATTGCAGGGTTTAATTCAGGATGATTGGTTACAATTGCTCCTGCACTCCAAGCAACTTCGAGCCCATTGATTGATGTATCAAATTCATATGTTAGTCGTGAGATGTGGAATGCCCAGGCTGTTGCTAGGTTGGCATGTGTTGCATCTCCATTTGTTCCAATTAGTGTAATCTCAATACTGGCTGGGTGATCCCCGTTTCTCCAAGCCGTAATGATTTCACCCTCTGGTAAGCCGTTCATGGATTTCCAAGGCAGTGTCGTTGAAATCCAACCAGATGCGGTTTGATCAATGGCAATACATCGCATTGCTCCCTCGTCCTCTAGGAGAATAATTCCAGAATCACCAGACGAACCCAGTTTAGATGAGTAGTCCTCAAAATCGGATGTATAATTGGCGAAACTTTCAGAATTATCATCCATGAATGTAAGTCCAGTAATCTGACCTGTGTCCAATGCAGGTAGCATCACCATGCCACTGTCTCCAACACCCCATTGCATCTGAACGAACTCACTGCTTTCTACCATGGTTGCATTTTCCAATCCGGTAGGTGGCCATGGCACGACTTGAGTTTGGTTTGTTGGAACTGAAACACCTCCATCCCTCCAAGTTATAGTGGCGGCGTTTTCGTTGTGGTTAGAAATCGTCAGATTACCCTCATTGTAAGGTGCGATAAAATATTTTGAAACATAACTTCCTTCTTCGCCGAGTAAGGAAGTTCTGCCTTTCTCACCATGGCTAATCATCAAATGTGCGTCGACGTCAGTTACTATTTCAAGCATAGAATCCTCACTCAGATTAACACTCTTAGTCCATGAATTAGCTAACCTAACGCCTTGAGGTCTGACAATTACTTCATCGCCACTCTGTTCCTCAAGTGTCCATTGTACTAGTAAATCATCGTCTGCAAAAACTTCGATAACAGATTCTCCAGATGGAATTGGAATGGCCCAGTGTTGCCCCTTTCCAGTAGATGGTTGTGCTTTTGTGGGGGTTGCCAAGATGGTTCCTCCGTCGCCATTAACTTGTAATCCTGTAAGGTCATGAGTAGAGCTAATTTGTGAATCAGAATCCAGGCGCATGACCTCTCCTATTGAAAGTGCGAATTCATTACCATTCTGCTCTATCATCACTGGTCCTAGAGGGATTGTAAGTCCATGTTTGGGAGTTACTAGCACATAATCTGCTTGTTCAGCAGGGGTAAACAAGAATGGTCTGTCAGGGCCAAGACGCATGTCTTCGTAACAAATCGCTTGTACATTACTTTCAGCGTGGCGAATATCAATTTCTCTATCCAAATCTAGAGCACCTTGAATCCGGAACGAATTATCTTCATGCCAAGATGCTGAATACCACATTCCACCTCGAAGTCTATCCCATCGAAGTTCTCCATCTACTGGGATAATTTCAACTTGAGATGAATCTCCTGGTACTCCGCTTTCAGAAAGTAGTGTGACTTCATGGCCCATTATTTCCATCTGAGATTGCATATCGTTTCTCTTCAAAGAACCTTCCAACTCTTGAATAACAGGCATCATGGAAAGTAACATAATACCAATGATGGTAATCACTCCTCCGAATAGAAGCACAGTTGCAACTGCTGCACTTACCGCTTCATCATCACGGTATGATTTGGCAGCAATCATTCAGAAACCTCCACTAGTTGCAAATCAATCTCCAAATCAATTACTGATTCTCCTTGGTCAATGGTCATTCCATCTGCGCCGCTAGCACGTAGCCACGGGCTAATACCTCGGTGTTGATCCAGTGTATTTGATGCTCGGTGTAGTGTGTAATCAGTCAACCACCCCTCATTCATTTGAGGTGTAATGGTAGGCCCAAGTGTAGACTCAAAGTTGAATCTAAAGTTCCATGCATCCCCACTGAACAGTGAAATTGGTCCGGCAGAACTGATGTCGTAGATTGCGTTTCTGCCATCTGGTATTGGACCTACGACCTCTACATTGCGAATCGAAAGGCTAGCACGCATTGTTCCATCAAACAATTCTTCAATATTCAAACCCGGAGTTTCGGAAATCGTCCATGGCTCGTTTGAGAATTTGTCATACCTAGCATCATTGACAAGAGCGATTGAGTGTTCTCCTGTCTGTACCTTTGTGCTTACCAATAATCCCGAAATTGAGATACGTGCTTGGCGGTGTAACGGAGTGTCGTCTTCGTCGTGAATAGTGATGATGTACAAACTCACTACATTCAATTCATGGTCAATAATTACCGCTTCAGAACTCGGAGAAAATGAGATTGTTTCCTCTCCTTCCTGCGTCCATATTGTCGCACTGGTTGCAGATTCATTTTGCGCAAAAATACTGAATGCTGTTTGATTGAGACGCTCTACTGTAACAGATTCTTCAGCGGTCAAATCTGCAGCCACGGTCCACATTTCGATTCCAGATATGGGTGTTATCGAACTGGTGCTGGATGGAACAGTAGTTCTGATTCCAGTGTCTGCACTAGCGCCAGATACAACATCGATACGGCCATCAAGCCTCTCTGCAATGCCGTTTGCATTCGACCAAGCTGTATTGTCTTGGAAATCATTAACGTAAGGCGTGAGCATCACAAACACTCCCCCCATCATGGTGATTACCATGGCTAAGAGCATGACTACGCCAATAACCTCGCTTACGGCGAGGTCTTCTTTGGCCATGCGGCTTGACCTCATCGGACTGAAGAGAAACAACCCCCCTCTTATGGTTTGACCAAAAGCGAGCCCTTACAGGGCTCATCCACGGAGTGTAATTCCTTCTCGGGCAATCCTCTCAGATTCGGATTGTCCGATGTGGTGAGTGAATTCTGGGCCGTCTTGAAGTGAGATTCTGATGTCTCCCTCAAATAGGTCATCTACATGGTATAAAACAGTTGACTCAGCAAGATGTGGAGCGTTATTTTTCTCAGAGAGATGGGTTAGGACGAGGGATCTCGTATTACTGTCTACAACTTGTGACAAGAACTGACCAGTTTGATCATTTGAAAGGTGACCTCCTCGTCCTGAAATTCTATCTTTCAATTGGGTTGGATATGGCCCATTCCATAGTCTTGAATGGTCATAATTTGCTTCTACCGAAATATGTTGGCAACCCGACACATGGTTGACTAATTCATCGGTCCATGAACCTAAGTCAGTAATGACTGCTCCACGCTCACCTTTGTGACTAGCGATGAATGCTACATTGTCGGCTCCGCTATGCGGTACTGGGACGGGTAATATCGCAAGGTCATCTGCAAATTCTAGTGCTTCTAAATTTTCGAATAATTGAACTCCTCTGAGGTCCAAATTTAGTGCAGTTGCAGTACGGTCATTACAAAATATTGGTATGTCCCATCTACGTTGTGAAATCCCAGCGCCTCCGCCATGATCTCCGTGGTGGTGTGTGAGCACAATTGCATCAATTTCTTCTGGGCGGATTTCCATTCGAGCTAACCTTTTCTCCAATTGTTTGCCGCTGAATCCCTGGTCGATTAGGACCTTTGCATCTCCACTTTCGATAAGTGTCGCATTACCGCGACTTCCTGTACCAAGGTGAGTGAACGCAAGCGACATGGGAACTATGGTAGGTCGTCGCGTTGAGCCCTTGAACTCACCCCTCTAAATGCACGATTTGATGGCATTTTGGCGTAACTTCTTGGATTACCGTAGGTAATCTGAGTCTGAACATTGCTCCATCACTCTATTAAGGCTGATTCGCTGGTTCAGGTCTGGTTGAGTGCTACCGCGCTCGACGGTGATACCTATGCGCCGCTCACAATCAACGCTTTTGATGACCCTTCTAGTGGTATCGGGACTCTTCTTTGTCTCACAATTACCTGCAATCTCAAATGTTGGTACTACCAATCCAAATTTCACTGATGGTGACCGCCCTCCAGTTACTGATTCCGACAGGGATAAGATTCCGGATGTGCATGAAAATTTGTTCAGTGAATGGGTGAATTTCACATCCACTGATGGGCGTGCAGTGGTGATGAAAGGTATGGACCGAGATAATGCCTCAGATGCATCAATAGATATTGATATTGATGGATTAAATGCAACAGAAGAATACTGTTGGCCTTATCCTGCTGAATGTACCGAACCATCCTTCTCACGAGGTTTGACTGGGGTAATCAATGAATCCGGAGAGCGGTGGTACCTTGACCCTCGTGTCTCAGATACAGATGGAGATGGAATGCCTGATGGATTTGAAGCTCACATGTGTGAGAAATTGGGCGGTTTTGATTCAGAAGAGAAGCGTTTTGAATGCGATACTTTCGATCCTCTAAATGCGAGTGATGCAGACTTAGATCCTGACGAAGATGGTTTCGATGTAAATCGTGATGGTTTCCTAACCGTAAACGAAATGCTCACCTCTCCAGAGGAATATTCCTTCGGTGCCCCTGCAAACTGGACGAATGAATTAGATGGATTACGTTGCTATGCTCCAAATCCTGGTGCATCAATACTGTATGATTGGCCATTTATTTCAGAAAATGAAAACTATACTTTGTTTGAAAATATTTTATCGGCATGTGCTAGAAACGGTACAAGCGATATAATCGATGAGTATATCTGGCTAGGTACTAATCCGGTAGAAGACGACAGTGACAGATTCAATTTCGATGGAGTAAAACATCGAAGATTATTCCCTTCTAGTGGAGATGGCATCAAAGACGGATGGGAAATTCATTTCGGACTCGATCCATTGAACCGTTCAAATGCTCTCCTAGATTTAGATAATGATGGATGGGATACCAACCGTGATGGAATCATCAGTGTCGATGCTGCTAGGTCAGTAGAAGCGTTGGCTTTAGGTGAACAACTCTCAACATTAGAGGAATATTTCGTCCATCTCGATGATGATAACACTGTCAAATCCGGAATGCGTTCTGTTGAATTAGGTGCTAAAGATGGCACATATTCGGAATATCTGTTGACTCCAGAAGCGGGAGTGGATGATATCTCAATTCTCAATCATGATGTACGTGAGTTACGAGATGATGGGACACATTTGTGGGTCGGCTCTAAGTTAGGAATTACGATAATTGATTTTGAAACATCAGTATCTACAGATCATCCTCTTCCACAAGGTCACGACCTTCATGACATGGTCTTACTGGACACCCACCTGGTCATGATGACTGAGCTCGGTACATGGATTGCTGGCCGTGATTCTGGTACCATGGATGACATCTCTCTTTGGCAATATTTCCCTGGGAAATATACAGCAGGTACTCAGTTAATCAACGATGGTGGTGACAATTATGTCTTGGCTTTGGGATACGGAGGATTTGGTTCAGTTTTCCAGATTAACGGTGCCTCAATATCGAAGTACGATGTTGGAACGGGGATATCGGATGCTATGAACAGTGGCAATGCTACAGCAACCTCCATTGTACATGTTGATGTAACATCTGGGCCTCTGACTCTGTATGTTGGAACCGATGTTGGTTTATTCACAGTTGAAACTGCATCTGCAAGAGATGCATCAATTCCGAATTGGAAATTCTATTACTCTTTAGAACCAACATCAGTCGCTTCCAATATCAATGATCTACGTGCCCTTGGTGCGCAAGGTGGAGCGAACCCTGCAATTGTTAACGATTTGATTTCAGATGGACCTGAAGGGGGAGCATCTCAGGCAGTTTGGATTGGATTACCATCTGGTATTCACAGAATGGATTTACAATCTGGATTGATCACTTATGGAGGGGACCTTGAACATCCTGGTGTCGATGGCGTGACTGTTGATTCAGCAAATTCGATACATTCGTTATATTCTACCGGTGAGCAACTAATCGTTGGTTCAGGTTGGGGTATGTGGTCTCTAAATGGTGGTTATGCTGCAGTATATGGGATGACAAATCAAGAATGGGTTCCGGGAATGATAACTGCAATTGTCGTTCATGAAGTGGCAGGAGTCGATACAGTCTTCTTAGGGATTGGACCTGGTAAATATTCGAATCTTGAATTGATGGACCCTATGGCCAATGATTCAGATGCAGACGGTATGCTGGATGGCTGGGAAGTCAGATATGGATTGGACCCAACCGATCCTTGGGATGCAGACCTCGATGCAGATGGCGATGGAGTTAATCTAAACGATGATCCAATCAATGAACGTCTTTGGACTAACCTTGACGAATTCCGATATACTGCCATCACCAACAATGGATACGATGCAACCGACCCAAGGTCTGCAGATACAGACAATGACGGAGTTGGAGATGGTGCGGAGTATTTCGGATTGTTCCACGAGTTCACTCCACTATGGTGCCATTACACGAATCAGTATGATTACGAACATATTTGTGGAGATGCGGCAGGATTGGCCGCTAATGCAACTTACTTAGCCTCATTAGGAATTGATGCCCGTACCGATGCGACAAACCCAGATTCAGATGGCGATGGAATGCCTGATGGTTGGGAAATAGAAAACCGTCGTTGGATTGGTACAACCTTTACTGGTTCAAACAATTGGACAATGGACCCAATGGATCCTGCTGATGCGAACTGGGATGCAGATGGAGATGGGCTGTCTAATTTGTGTGAATACCAATGGACTCTAATCAAGGCTGCTGGAATCGCAGGTGATCTATTAGAGAGCCATTTGGAATCTGAATTGTCTGCTGAATCTTGGGCAAACCCAGATCCTAACAATGTTGATTCAGATGGTGATGGTTTACCTGATGGTTGGGAAGCTCGTGGCGCTTGTACCTGGGATGTAAGTCGGGCAGGAATCAATCCATTAAACGGAAGTGATGCCTTTGAAAACCCTGATGGCGATGGATATGACATTAACCACAATGGCGTTATTGAGGATAATGAGGCATTCGTAAACTGGCTCGAATACAATGTGAGAGACAATCTTTACAGCGGAAATATGAGTTTCGATGGTGAACTGATACCTGATAATTTCACCACTGATCTTTTCATGAACATTTCAGATTGGGGCGTGCCAGAATCTAATTTCGGAGATGGCGAATTAACCGGTGACCCTACAGATGCAGACAGTGATTCTGATGGAATGCCTGATGGTTGGGAGATTTGGTATGCTAGATGGCACCTACTTGAAGGCGAATGGTCTCTTAATCCGCTGGACTCCACCGACAGGTGGGATGATTCGGATGAAGATGGAATGACTAACTGGGAAGAGTACAACAGTATCGCCCCATCTCTCTCTGAAACAAACAGTAATCGCTCAAGTCCTCAATGGTACGTGACTACAGTTGGTGCAGGATACACATTCCAGCAATGGTCTGGAATCACTAATCCTGAATCCTTTGGGTCATTTGTCGGCCAGGATTTGATTAACATATCTGGTTACACAACCGATCCTACAAATCCAGATACAGACTCAGATGGTTTCCTTGATGGACTTGAATTGATGTTCACTGCTTGGAATGACACTGCACAAACCTGGACTCTCAATCCATTAGTTCCAGGAGATGGTACCTTCGATGCAGATGATGATGCATTGACGGATGCTCAAGAGTTTTCATTGGCGTCAATCAACCCTGTGAACGGAGAAAACCATCCATTAGATGCGCCATTGATGCATATAGATGGTGACCTAAATGACCCTACTCAGAAGTCACAGCGTGTTTTCAACATTATCAGTGACAAAGGTCAGAGGGGTAAGAGGCACTTGGCTGAATTTACAGAATGGCAATCTACTGGAATCGCAAACACATTTATCTCGACTCTCATGAGTATTACAGATCCTACCATCTCAGATACTGATGATGATGGTATGATTGATGGTTTCGAATATTGGTTCACGAGTTGGGATTTAGAAAACAACCGTTGGTCGATGAACCCACTAATCGATTCAGATCAATGGCTAGACAGTGACCAAGATTCTGTTGATTGTGACCGAGATGGTAATATCTCACTCGATGAACAATTCACTAACAAACGTGAGTATGAATCTAGAGTTTACGGGAAATACACTGAGCGTTTGAGCACAGGTGCTGGATTGATTGGATTTGGAGATGATGCGATTGATGCTTATGTTGAAGAAGGCAGTACTGAATTGGAAGCTCGCCGTGCTATTTTCAATAATTACCGAGGAAGGGATGCTGGAACTATTGCAAGAATGGATATGATTAATTTGGAAGATGATAATACTTTTAATCGTACATTGTTCGGAATCTCTGATCCAACCTACCCTGATACTGACGGTGATGGAATAAACGACGGGTGGGAGTTCTGTTACGCAGTTTATGGTCTACCTGATCCTTCAACACAGAATCATTGGGCAACTAACCCTGTGAATCCATTCGATGTTGATTATGATCCTGATAGCGATGGCTGGTATGGCCGAACTTCATTCGATATTCCTGCAGCCCAAGGTACTTGGGAGGACCGTGTTTTCACTCCGTCAGGGGATGTAATTCAGAATGGAATTGGAGACTTACCTTTCACAAATTACATGGAATATCTGAATGGCACAAGGCCAGATTCAAATGATTCTGATGGTGATGCAATTACGTTCAATACTGCAGTCAGTGCGGGTGTTGTAACCGCACACGACCAAGATTGGAATCTTTCAGATGGAAGAGAGGTTTTCAAGTATGGAATAAATCCAATGGATAACGATACAGATGGCGACATGCTACCTGATTGGTATGAGTATGAAAAAGGTTGGAATGAGAGTAATGACAACTTCTCATCTAGGCTCAATGTCGAAGTTCAATGGATTGATGCTTCAACCGGTGGTGTTTGTAATTCTAACACTACTTCATGCCGTCCGCTTTCACAAAACCTTGGAACACTTTCACGTCCAAACTTAGGTTGGACATGGGCCACATTTGATCCAGCAGATGCGCTAGATGCGAATGAAGACCCAGACCAAGATGGAAATTGGGATTGCAGTGCAACTTGTGTCTACACGCCTTATACAAATTTCATGGAATTTTATGCAATTGCTAATCCAAATTTGGACTCGCCAGATTCAGTGAGATTATCTGGGGAGACTTGGGAAGGTTCTCCAATTACGGAGTGGTGGCAATTCAGAGCGTTTACCTTAGGACTTGGCGAAGTTACTGAAGATTCGACTAATTATTTGGGCATGAATCGAAAGAATATCGATGATGAAAGCTATGTTCTGGTCATTGATGATATGGATAATGACTTCTTAGTACTAGATTCTGGAGATGATGTAACACTGTGCTCTGGCGATTTAACTTCGGACTGGGACTTGTATTATGTTGGTAATACAAACCGTGCCCCTTCTGTAGATTTGGGAGAGCATGAATTCGGTTGGTACTTGCTGGACTTAGACGGCGATCACATTGCAGAAGGAAGCGATCCTTTGAACTGGGATACCGATGGAGATTGGATGGTCGATTGGTTCGAAGTCAAGGACGATGAAGTAGATGGATTACGTGGAGATTCTTCGCCGATCCGCTACGATAGTAGAAACACCGCTTAAGCACCAGAATTCCCCCTAAAGGGGGATTTCTGTTCTGACCTGTCGCCGGATGGTTCAAGACTTATGTCGGATGTCGGTAGGGTAGGTGAATAGTATGTCTCAGAGGATTTCTACCCGTGCTATGCTGACAATGATGCTTATGCTTCTTGTCCTAACTCCTTTCAGTCCCCTTGCCGAAACCTTCGTGGGGCAGGCTCAAGCAGCTGGTTCTTCGAGGCACATCTACACATTTTCAGATGGTAGTGTTGAAAATATAGCACTCTATCAAGGTGGTGCAGACAAAACTACGAAAGTTGCAATTCCCAAAGGTGCAGAAGTTCTTGATGTTCACATGACACTTTCGGGTGCATCTTCAACAGGCTGGTCGCAAGTTTCGACCGACAATTATGAAGAATGGATGGATGGTTATTCTAACCGTGTCGATTCTAGAAGCGAGGAATTAACACTTGGGTTCAACTCTAGCGACCTAGAGTTCGCGTCACATTCTTTGGATGAAGAGATAGTACCTGGTTCAAATGCTTGGTTGGATAACGGAAGTTATGCAATAAGACAACCACACACTTCGAACTCAACCGAAAGTCGCTTGAGTAATCAAGTAAAAATCACTAGTCAGAATTTTATGGCACAAGGGCAGGGTGCAATCTTACGAAACCATGATTGGATTTTCATGTCAACCTACACTGGGACCTCATTCGACAAGGTAGTCAACAGAATGCACCCTAACAACGTGAGCAGAGATATTGTTGTTGACTTACAGCGTGAGTCTGCTTGTACACTCCCTCAAGACCCAAGTTCGACATACTACAAGGGTTATGGTTTCAAAGATTGGACCATCACAGACGATGAAATGCTCTATGGAATATTTTCTACTTACAGGTACTCTTATTCACAAACTACACCAATTCAGCATATTCGTGTTCTAGCTATTGATGTCTCAGATGATTGGACTTGGAATTGTGTTGGGTCATATGATTTATCTCCTCAATACGGCGAATACAATGGTATCTCTTTTGATAGAGAAACAGGAAAAGTTTGGGTTGCACATGGACAACAACGAAGGTTGGTTTCATACGATTTTGGAGAAAATGGACAGTACACCAGAGGGGATGACATGTATGTGTTCTCATCAGGTTCGTCTTCGACAACTGAATGTGGAAAGTCTACAAGTAACGTTCATGGATTAACAGTTAACAACGATTTTTTCTACATGCGTTGCATGAAAGGTAATTATTACCAAGACACTGATCAAATCAGTGTATGGGCTGTTTCAGGTTCATCATCTTCTCTAGTCCCACAAAGTGGTACACGAGATGTTACAGCCAAAGGATATGGACTCTACTATGATGGAGAACGCATACTCACAGTGGATTCAGGATATTCTACATGGAACCAGAAAACATTGTATTACCGTGAATTCGGAATGGGCATTTCATTCCCTACTACCCCTGCTCCAGGAACAACAACATGGATTGGAGAGACGATTGTGACGGATGAAGATGTATTAGCGGTCAATGTGCAAAACCATTGGTCTGCTCCAAGTCAGGGTGATAGGGTCGACTACTGGGTTAGCGCAGATAACGGTACTCATTGGGAACCTGTCAGCAAAAACCAGACTATTCATTTCTCACATCCTGGTAATGAATTAATTTGGAAAATGCAACTCATCGGTTCTTCCGCAGTTTCTTGGTGGATTAATCTAGAATATGCCACCTCGTATGTCTCTTCTGGAGATTGGACTAGCCCTAGTGTATCCACCGGTACAAACGTCGGTAAGGTTAGAGCCGTTTGGATTGAAGATACCCCGAGTTCGAGCTTAATTTCGGTAAAAGTGTCTAATGACAATGGTACCAGTTGGGAAGATGCTTCAAACAATATTGAGGTTTCATTCTCGACAGAGGGTGCTGGTAATGAGTTACTATATTCTGTACTCATGAGCACAAGTGATGACACACAAACTCCCAAAGTTGATTCATTCATTCTTTGGTATGAGGAAGGTTACCCTGACCAACCACAATTGGATGTTGGTGATGACAATACTTGGGATTGGAAATCAATTTTATTCCTCAACGAGAGTTCAGTGGTAGCTTCAGATGACTCACAAGTCGGCAGTGTGGTTTCGGATGCGCCAACTTTGGTTGATGCATTTAACAGTCATATTCCTAGCAATGGAGTTGGAACTGTTGAAATTCCTATAGCCGTTAAGGCAAATACCCCTGGTCGTGTCAAGATTACAGATTTAGATATCGAATACCGATTGAAGACCAGAGTAATGGACGCTTCGCTAGAAGGTGGCTTAGTTGCTCCGGATGGTGTTTATCGTAATCTAGTGGTCAGACTTGCTCACGGGGATCTAGTTGATAGAGTGACTGAAGCAACTATTGGCTTGAACAATTCTCATGGTGGTAATCCTGCTTTCAGTTGGTTACGAGGAGATACATGTAGCCTTGTGGATAATGCAAATGGGATTGTTGAGTTCGATGTTGGTAATTGTACATCTACAACCGACTCTGAAGGCGTAGTTTCTGTTAAGATGCCAATGCGTGTAAATTGGACATGGGATGATGAAAGGAAAATGGAAGCAGTAGTTTCAATGAATGATGACTTGGGCCCCCAAGTTAACGCTTGGACTACTGACACTTTATCGCTCAATGTCGAGAACGATATCCAAATGGATGGCATGCGAGTATGGGAAGAAACTGGAAGAGAATTGTATCCCGGCGATTGGGTTCGAGGCGGTTTCAATCTCTCGATTAGCGGAGGTATTAGTTTCCAAAACTCTGCATTTTCACCAAAGGCTGGAGAATTCGAACTCAGAGTCTTAGGTCAAAATGTAACATATGATGGTGATCCAATTGGTGAGCCATACGTTCTGCATTCAGAAGGTAACCCTGCATTCGGTCAATACAACATGACATTTGAGTCACCGATAGAATCTGCTCCTGGCGGAATGGTATTGTATGTTGAAGCAGTTAACTTGTCAAATGGTTCCGATTATGTTAACCCGGGATACAATACAATCAAATTAATCTTTGATGGTAACGCTCCATTAGTACTCTTTGCTAGTCCTCTAATGGCTTCTGAAATGCACAAGGGGCCGCCATCTCCGGGTGGGCAATCATTGGAAATCATAATCCAAGATTCAGTAGACCCTCCTCAGGTAGTCGACTTACATTACTGGGTTGGTTGTCAAGCAGGTGAGCATGAAAAGTGTGATGATTCAAACTTCAATGGTCTCCCTGAACCTATCGAATACAGGTCGAAGACACTTACTACACCTGAAATTATAGCAGGAGGTCTGAATATTTTCAATGGCCTAATCGATGACTCAATGCTAGCACACGGCCAAATGGTCGCATTCTATGTGACCGGACAAGACGGACAAGGAAACGTGATTGCTATGGGTGGTTCACCAGTCTGTGAAATAGAATCAGGACAATTCTGCGGTGAACGTACTGGAGATATACAACCAGTTTGGGATAATTCCCTCTCATGGTATGTCATTCGTGAAGAGTTTGAGCCAGTGATGGATATTGATAATTCTACAATCATGGGGCATGACGACATGTCTCCACTACACCCGGGAATCTCTTACACTGCCACATTCATGGTCTCTGATATCAATGGATGGTGGGATGTAGATTACGTTCAACTAGCTCTTGCTGGGGATTTTGATGATAAGGAAACATCAATCTATGCACAAGTTTCGAGAGACCTCAACGGTCAACCTGAGATTTATCTCGAAAGCGGAGGTTCTGGCTTAGCGGTATCGAATCTCTACTCTTCGGTTATTCTTGATCCTGAGAATAATTCTAGAATGGTAGTTTCAATCAAATTCCAATTGACATGGAATTTCCCTGAAGTTTGGGATACAAATGGCGAATCACATTTCATACCTAAGGTTTGGATTGAGGACAAGCCTTGTGGTTTGGACCAAGAAACTCCTTGTAACATACACAAGGCTGGTTTAGGTAATGACCTTTGGAGTCTAGATAATGATTTGCGGTTTGACACACAACCGGGGCACATTCTTGCAATCGAGTTGCGTGATGGAACCAATCACTACAATCCTGAATTTGATGAAACTTTGATTGGTGCTGGACAAGCATTGCGTTTCAGTGGTAGAGTTTTGTTCGCAGAGGATGAAACACCCGCTCCTGCAGGTTCATTCACAATCGAACTGGGTGACTATGATAACAAATGGACGACAACGAGTCGTGAAGGTGGCTATTTCAGTATTGACATGCTAGTTCCTGATGTTCGAAGTGGACACTTAGACATGCGTGCCAAGTTGGTCGATTTACCGGGTCTTGCTATTGATGAATCAGAATTCAAACCTAGGTTACGTTTAGCAGTAGACAGTGAAAGACCGACGATTCATGAAGTGTATCTTGCAGGAATTGCACCAGGTGATGAGATTCCTATCTCCTTGGCTGGTAATTTGCAGGTAATGCTGGAAACAAGGGACGACCAAGGATTCAGTATCGATAATCCTGCAGTTATTCACTATTTGGTTCGAGCAGGTGAAGCTGAGATAAGCAGAGGTTCCTCTCCATTACCTGAAACAACTCCATTCGAGGACCAATTCTTCTGGACAGGGTACATTGACTTAACAGATGGAGGAGCAACAATGCTTCTTCCATCTTACACAATTGATGTTTGGGTTACAGGTTCTGATTCATCTGGCAATCCTTACAATAGTCTAGGAAATACACTCATTGAACCACTTGCTTCATGGCCTTTGGCTCTAACAGGTCCTGACATTAGTTTGCGTGGAGAAGATTCTTTCTTTTCTTGGTCTAATCCAACACCGGTATCAGGCGAGTCGGTATATCTGACCGTAGATGCCCGCAACAATGGTGCATCTGGCGAAGTAACATTTGTATTACAACGCTTAGTATCTGGAGATGACTGGAATACAGTATCTACAGTTTCTATCGATGCTCCTACTGGTAGAGTTGTACAGGTCAAGTTGAATGCTGTAGCTGAAGGTATCTCTGGCGACACATTAGAACACAGAGTTCTGCTACTTGATTCAGGGGTCGAAAAAGAACGAATTTCAATCAGTCCATTGTTGATCAAAGAAGAAGTCGACAGGGATGGTGACGCTTTGGCAAACCAAATCGCTGATTCTCAATTGTCAGTAGTCATGTATCTCATCGCTTTAGGTGCGATGTCCTATGCGGTTTGGACTATGGTTCAGATGCGCCGAATTAAACGAGGCGAAGAGGTAGATGAGTCTGACCAGACTGCAGTAGTTGCAGAAGAAATGTCTGGTAAAGTAGTACCAACTCTCGAACAACCAACACAAGATGTGCAACCTGTGCTACCGCTTCCTCCAACTGGTTTACCAGATGGCTGGACAATGGAGCAATGGTCACATTACGGCCATCAGTATCTCGAATCGATGAATAAGTGAGGTTGGGCGAATGTCTGGTCCTGAATCAATGGTCACTCTGCAAGAGCGCATGGTGAATTTAATCAATCAACTCAATATGCCAGTATTGGAAACAAGTCTAGTAATTTCCCGTTGGAGTAATCGTTTGCTCAAACAATTACAGGATCATTCAGAAAACATCCCTGAGAACCTGGCACACCCTTGGCCGATTGATGTTGAACCAGTTGAAAGCGACTCTACATTTGATTTGGACAAGGCCTTGTCATTGGTAGACCGAGACCGTATGGACATCTTTGATACATTGATCAGAGTGACCTTAGAGGAAGAACAAATGTTGGTAAGTGATGCATTAGGAGTAATCCGTTCATGGGAGCAACTTGTGAGGACACAATTGTCTCAAGCAGCTGGCCCGGGTCAACTGTTTAGTCCGACCGAAATTCCAGATGATTTTTAGGTGATTTTTTGCGACTTATTTTGATGATTACCTTACTCATAACCTCGTCTTTCGCAGGATGCTTTGGCGATACCCTAGACGGTGAAGAGGAAAGGGGTGTATCCGGAGGATTGGCTCTGGCTTGTTTACAAGATGACAAATTTGAAAAAATGGAAATCCATTTCCTGCATGAGCCAGGATATGCGCCCATTGCTATGGATTTAGTGAAAACAAGACTGCAAGAAGTTTGTGACAAACCGGACGGAATAAAAATAGTCTCTGAGGAAATTGATTTCAAGATTGATTCAACATGGTCTTCAGATGATGTCAGGGATGCCAGATGGAAGCATGGTGGAGATGCTATGGGTTCTGACACTCTGCACTGGTATTTGTTATTCCCCGCAGGTAAGTATGAGGATGATTCAGTTCTAGGAGTTGCAGTAGATGCATCCACAATAGCGATTTTCAAAGATTCAGTTGATGAAGCAGAAGGACTGTTTGGTCGACCTTCTAGTGAAGAGGTTGAAAGAGCAGTTTCTGTACATGAGGTTGGACACTTGCTGGGTTTGGTCAACTTGGTGTACACCTCACCAATTGATCACGAAGATTCAGGACACCCTGGTCATTCCAATAATGATAATTCAGTTATGTATTGGGCCATTGAAAGCAACAATGTTGGCAATTTCATAACGGGTAGTTTGCCTGATGAGTTTGATGATGACGACAAATCCGATTTGCAAGGAATGGCTAGTGGCTCAATTAAATGCAATCGCCAATTGTGGTCATGATGTATTAGAGACGATTACACTAGAACCTCGCCACGCATCAAATATTGACCATACATAGAGTAGTATCCACAGTACTAAGGTAAATGCAAGTGGTATTTGCAATAGGAACCAATCACGACCACGGCCATGGTTCCTGTTGAAATGTTGGCCAAGGAAAAGAAATGGAACGAGTGAAAGAACTACTGCAAGAATAGGCCTAAATGCGCCCCAAATTCCAACGCCAGCTGTGATTTCGTTCCAAATAGTCTTACTGACAGCCAATGAGTCAAGATCTGGTTCGTCTACGGGTACAACGACCTCGATGACATCCTCTTCGCCTTCCATCAAACTCCCGTGTAAGCGGCTACTTGTCAATGTGGCGACGCAAATCTCATTGAACTGGACTTCTCGAAGACATTCATGCAGGGTCGGATATTGGTCACTGGATTCGAACCATTCGGAGAACATCTTTCCAATGTCTCCGGGGATATTGCTACATCTCTTGAAGGCGAACTCATCAGAGGTTGTGTGGTTGAATCTCTAGTTTTGCCAGTTGATGAATCAGGGTCAAAAGTTGTATCTGACATGTTAAATGATAACAAATTCAGTGCAATAATGCATATTGGGCTTGCTGAAAAAGCAGCGAGTCCAAGAATCGAAATACGCGCAAAAGATATTCTCGATTTCCGCATTCCTGATAATTCAGGCCGGCTGGTTAGAGACTCGAAAATTAGTGGAATGGGTGATTTATTCTCTACAATCATTCAGGAAGATTGGGATATTTCCAACATGATTGATTCTCCGGTTATCAGTAATGATGCTGGTGAATATTTGTGCAATGAGACTCTCTATCGAACACTGCATGCTTTGGATGATGATACTCCATGCTTCTTCCTGCACTTACCATTGAATCAAGATGATGCTAGAGGTCTTGCGCTCCAATGTTTAGATCGCATGTTGCGTCCTCCTTGCTTAGATGTTGGAGCGGGTGCGATTATTCATGAGGGGAAGTTCTTGGCTGCTAGGAGGGCACCTAGCGAAAAACATGCAGGTTGGTGGGAATTCCCTGGCGGCAAATTTGAACCGGGTGAAGATGCATCTGCATGCTTAGTTCGAGAGATAATGGAAGAGTTAGAACTTGAGGTTGAAATTGGAGACAGCATTGGGCTTTGGATTTTCGATCATGGCGATGTGGTTGTGAGGCTACATGTAATGGAATGTCGAATTTTATCCGGTGAAATGAAATTACACGTACATGATAAGGTCGTTTGGTGTGAGGGCCCTAACGAAGTAGAATGGTTAGGTCCTGACCAAGAAATAGCAGAAGCGATCAGTGCCAGGTGACTGCTTCACCCTCTTCATCCATTGTGAATTCGTCCCCAACCTTTCGTGGGATATTCTCTCTACCACTATGCCAAGTTGCAGCTTCGAGCCAATCCTCAAGATTCTCTCCGCCGATTTCAACGGTTATCAGACCGCCCAGTGTTTTGTCACCTGGTAGAGGGAACGCTACTTTCCCTGCCATTGCGGCCTGTCTTGAAATATGGAATATTGTTCCACTCGGGTCTAGATTTGCAGACATGAAATCAAGTGAAGTGTCGAGTATTGATTGAGTATGTAGTAAGTTTAGGAAATTGTCGAGAGGTACTCCCTCGCATGCTAATACATCATCTTGTACAGTTGGGAATGTTGGGCTACTTGGAAGCCCACAGGTGAATTCAGGAAACAATTTCAATATCGCATCCAGCACAATCTCCGGGTTGTCTGCGCCAGTAATTTCTGTCGAAACCAATACGGACAAACCTTCGTCGACTCCGGTAAGTTTGAGTCTCGGCATATACCTACCCAGAAGCCCATGGTCAATGAAGTTGACAGGCCAACCTTCACATTCTTGATGTTGACAGAGAGTCTCATGGAAGTTCGGGTATGCGCTGTAGTACCCGTTCTCAACGAAGGACTGTTCATTACACGATGTATCGATAGCCTCCTAGCTCAAACTATGCCTGTTGATGTGTTAGTTCTCGACGGTGGCTCAACAGATAATACTCTAGAATTACTTTCTAAATATGGTGATTCGATTACAGTTGTTAACAATCCAGGTAAAAGAGTTGCACAAGGAAGAAATCTAGCGCTAGAACATATTTCTGAAGAAATTACTCATTGTTTGGAAATAATTGGTCACTCATGGGTCGATGAAGACCATGTTGCTAAAAGAGTGACAGATCTATTGGAATTAGAAAGTCGTACAGATGGTAAAATCGCAGCGATCGGATGCCTTACAGAATCCGGTGATTCTGTTAACAGTATTTCAAATTGGATAGAGGGGGCCCTTTCAACTCCTATTGGTTCAGGGGGCGGTCAGTTCCAACGGTTTAGTGGTCAAGAGAGAACAAAGGTACCAGCGTTTTGTCTACATAACGTGAAAGCACTACGAGAAGTAGACGGCTGGGATGAACGTTTCATCACAAGTCAAGATAGTGACCTGTCTATGCGCTTAATTGCTGCTGGATGGCAGTTGTGGCGTTCCGATGTGTCGAGTGTTTACATGCACAAGAGATCATCTCTGTCTAATTGGTGGAAGATGTGTCATCGTTATGGATTCTGGCGAACCAAAGTCGTACTTAGGCACCCAAAAAGGTTGGATGTACGAGAACTGTTACCACTTGTTGGCCTAGTAATGATTTTCGCTTTACAGCATTGGTGGTGGGCTCCAGCAATATATGGCGCTACGATATTGTTGATGGGTCTGGTGTACAAGAGGAAAGGTACTCCAAGTTCAATTATTGGAATTCCGATATGCCTAGTTATTCTTCATACTGCATTTACACTAGGTCTAGTTGATGGGTTGTTTAGAACGGGTAGACCTCCTCGGGACCGCTCATGATGCGCAAACCTTCATTGGTGTAGTAAAAAAGGAGAGAATTAGATGGCAAGGCAATTCACTGCGATAATACTTCTTTTCACCCCGGCCATTGTTCTCAATGCACTGAGATTCTTGGTCACACCTTTGGGTGATATGATGTCGATATCCGTTGGGCTGGATGTTGCATTGCACGCCATAGCAATCGTAATAGGGATTATTTTGTTTCGAAAAACTCGCCTTGTCAGGGACCACGAATGGCAACGTAACAAGGCTGTAAAAGCTGTTGGCAATCAGTTCAAGGCAGAAGAACGAGGTGTTTGGGAGAAAGATGTAGTCATGGAGACCCAATTATCTGTTGAAGGGCAAGCTAATCTGAAAGGACAAGTTTCTGGTCTGACAGGGAATATGGCACCAGTCAGTGACAGAGAAATTGAATCAGAGGTTGAAGTTGAGATGCTGATCGATGCTGAGCATGTCCGAAGGGCACAAGCTAGAGTTTCCGGTGATGAACAATTCGAGGAAGGTGCAGTTCATGCTACAATTGGTGCAGTCAGAAAAACTTCTCCGATGGATACATTCCTAGACTACATTGCCTCGTTTAGGGGGCGTGATCGCAAAGCAGAAAGAGAAGCGAAAAGAAATGCTTCATTATCAGCAAGAAGTAGTCAGTCTCCAGTAATTGCTCAACGTCCAATCGCTCCAATTCAACCAATTGAATCTGAAGAAAGGAAACCACGGCCGATGGAAATGGTTTCAGTTACGGATACAGGGATTGAGACAGTCACTATCAATGAAGAAACGAATGAGGTTAGTACTCCGATTGTTCAAGAGATGTCAATCGAACAAATGGCGTATGGCGCCCCGCCAACAAAGAAATTTTCTGGGACCTCACAATCAGGTTTCTCTCCCTTGCCCACCTGTAAGTCATGTGGTGCAAGAAACACTGTCGGAGAACGCTTCTGTTCAAACTGTGGTATCGATTTATGAGCGTTGGACTGAAAAACCCCCTCCTCCCCCCATTGGAATGTCGAGGTGGTCAATATGTCTGATAAGAGAGACTACTACGAAGTTCTTGGAGTATCAAAAGAAGCAGATGCAACCGAGCTCAAAAAGGCATTTAGGTCCTTAGCTCGTAAGTATCATCCAGATAAAAACGATGCACCTGATGCTGATGAGAAGTTTAAGGAAATTCAAGAAGCATACGCTGTTCTATCTGACAATGACAAGCGTAGGAATTACGATCGCTTCGGACACAGTGGTCCGGGTGGTTCCCCGTTCGGGCCAGGTGGATTCCAAGGATTCAATATTAATCTAGACGATATTCTTGGTGGTGATTTCTTTTCGAGTATGTTCGGCGGTGGAAGAAGTTCACGTTCATCTCGCAAACAGGGGCACGATATACTCGTCAGGCATGAGATAAATCTCGAATCTGTATTGGAAGGGGGTAAGGATGAACTTGAAGTTGACTTACCTGCTACTTGTTCAGATTGTGAAGGAACTGGTGCAAAAGATGGAGTTACTACTCAATGCAACGACTGTGACGGTGCTGGTCAAGTTAGGGTCAGGCAACAAATAGGTCCATTTGTACAAGACTCAGTTCGTGCCTGTCAGTATTGTGCGGGTTCTGGTAGAACCTACGCCTCAAAATGCAAGTCATGTTCAGGTGACGGAGTACAATCTGAATCCCAAGTTCTAAGATTTTCAGTCCCTAAAGGCGCTCAAGAAGGAACTCGTTTGAGAATGCGAGGGAAAGGTCACCCTGCTCCTCAAGGAAGAGGTGTAGCCGGAGATCTATTCATTGAATTAGTCATTGAGGAACACCCTTGGTTCGAGCGTAACGGTATGGATTTGATTATGTCTTTACCTCTAGGTTTCTCGGCATTGGCTCTTGGGTCCTCCATTACATTGCCACATATTGATGGCAAAGACTTGGTAATCAAAGTACCAGCTGGCACAAATTCAGGAGATACAATCACCATTGCTGCCAGAGGCCTCCCATCTAGTAGGGGAGTTGGCCGTGGAGATGTAGTAGTCTTATGCAAATTACACATGCCAAAGAAGTTCGACAAAGGTACTCGAAAAACTCTTGAGAGTTTGAGAGAAAACCTCGATGGCAAAACCAATATGATTGACAAAATCATTGCAGATGCTGAAGACCGAAGAAACTGATTATTCTTCGGATTGGTTAGCCCTCTTGTAAATTGTATTAGCGGGTTTAGCAGCCATAGGTTCGCCATCAACCATTCCTGACAAGTGTACATCCAAGGCATCACTAGTTCCTTCGATTTCAACCTGAACGAATAGGCGTGAATCTTTCGTAAGTGAATCAAGGAATATTTCAGAACCACGGGTGAGGAGTTTCGGCTCAACTTTATTCACATTCCATGCTTCACCCTGCGGTGATTCAAATCTGATTGCAGCGACGTTCCAATCACAATCTTTAGCACAAATTCCAATCAATAGTGACCACTTTGCATCTTCTTTGATATCCAATGACCAAATCGCCATGTCAATTCCTGTAGTGAAATGTCTGGCTTCAGAATCACCCCACACCTCTAATGCCTTCTCCCATTCGAGAGAAGAGACCGCCCGCAATGCCCTAGTTAGGTCACTGTGTGATACTTTACCTTCAGATAATTTCTGAGTCAGCCATTGTAACCTATTTTTCTTGCTAGCAAATTCTTCAGCAAATAATTTCTCTTTCTGAACAAACCGATAAAACATGATAAAAGGAAGAATCAGGATTATTCCGATCAACCAGTAGAATATGTTTGCAGCCTCCTTAACTGCATCAGATGCAGGGAACCATGGTTCATCACCTTCTTCTATTACCGCTGTATTGATTCGTATACTCCATTCAACAGATTCTCCGTTTTCATCTACAGAAGAACTACCATTGATATGTTCGATTTTTATGAAGTGCGTTCCAAGACCGACATCGAGCGAGAGGCTAATTCTGTCCATGGAATAAGTAGATGAAACTTCGTTCAATACATCCCATGTTTGTTGGTCCATATCCCAAATCGTAACTCTCATCTCGTAAATGTCGCCTTCAACTATCACATCTACGAGATGAATTGATTCATTCCACCCTGTAGTTTCTACTCGCAAAATATCTTGGTAGTCGCCCATATGTAGCGTCAATTCACCGGTTTCTGTATGGCCATCCATTGCAATCAAGGGATAGGAGGAGTTGTCGCTATTAGCACTCAAAGGTCTGTATGCAGGTGCATCCATCTCCCAGCTTGCATCAAAATGGCGGTAGCGTGACATTGATGCCATCCAACTACAATCACAATCCCATTGGAATTCAATATAATTAGAATCGCTGATCCCATGGATTCTATCATTCAATGTTGCATTTACCCATTCCGATTCGGAACTTGGATAAACATGACGATATTTGATCGGGACTTGTTCCAGGTCGGTAGAATCGACCGATTTTGTAATTGTCAGTGATTCGTCTTCTGCGAGTGAATAAGAAAACGGTGAGTTACCAATTCCTACAATATTGTCTAAGTGATTTAATTGGTTCAGGTTAGTTGTATCGAATATCTCACTACGCATTGACCATATTGTGTCTAGGCTTGGACTTGTGATTGAAACAATCATTCTTCCATTGTTTTCTACCGGTATGTAACTGACATATTTTCCACCAATTGAAGTGTTTAATGGTAGGCTGAATACCCTGCCCATCGATACCTCATTGGTATCGTTCTGGAAATGTAAATCTACGTTGATGCTGGTTGATGATGCAACCAATGTCAATACGAGCATGTTACCTTCTGTAACATTAATCGCAAAAACGTCAACTGAATCATTGATTAAATCCCCAGAGGTGTATTCTCCTTCACAGGATATGTAAAATCCATCCTGTGGGCATATTTCAGAACTTAATGTCACAAATTCCTCAGTTGGTGCCGGTCTTAGATTCGGTAATTCATCCGTTAGAGGTATGACTCCTTGGCACTCATCGACATCGCCAATATTTACTGTATGGTTAGCCGATTCTAAGCCAATAGTGAAATCTGTCCCGTTAGCAATAATATTTCCCGAGTTATCTTCAATACTAGCCCAGGAGTCTTCGCAATCAAACCAAGCAGTTCCCTCTGCAGTTAATTGAGTGCTAGAATACGCCATACTTACTACTGGCAAGACCATTAGCATTGCCAGAAGGCAGGTCAGGAGTCTCCCCATAGTGGGTGCGGTACGCTCATCCACCTTCAAATCATTCAAGACCAGTATACTTCCAGACCCTATTCATGGCAGGCTTAGGTCGGACAGTTATGGCGCGACATCGCATGTCCCGTCTGTGGGGATTAGGGGACCGTGCTAAACCATCGTCAAAGACGCCAGGTCTAGTGTTAAGCCTAGGTGAAGACATGGATGTAATCTGGGCACCATTTTCTACATCCAGTGATGGTTCAATTCCTCGTTCGATTGAATTGAACTCCCGTGCACCATTTGCTCCGTGGGAAAGTCTGGAGAACGGGCCAACTCTCACCGCTACAATTGGCCACGTACTTCCTCCATCCTTAGATGAAGCAGATGCTGGTGAGGTTGCATCTAAAGGTGACTTATTACCGGTTTCTTGGCAATCACTAAATCACGATGGTGGATTGCTTGAATCTTCATTAAACCCGCACGTTGTTGTACTGACCGATGCTTTACAGCTGGCTAACAGGCCCGGTAAATTAGTTGAAGCAATACATGTAATCAAGCGTAGATTCCCGGGGGCTCTTCTTTGGGCACCAGGCATTGGTGGGCCAGATAACTGCGCAGTAATGACTTGGTTTGGCATCGATTTGTTTGATACAACTAGGTCGCAGCAAGCAGATGCACATGGGGCGGTACTAACTTGGAATGGGCCAAGGTACCTGTCTGAAGATGAACCATCGGCCAATCATTGGGAAATGGCATTGGCAGAGACTCGTTCTGCAATTGCAAGTAACTCATTGAGAGAATTAGCACAGTCACAATCACTTTCAAGTCCAAGACTTGTTGAACACATGAGAAATTTCGACAAACTGATGAACAAACAAGAAGGATATCTCTCACAAGTAGTTGACTCATCTACTACACTACGAATACATAGTGTCGAATCACATGATGATCCAATAATTACTGACTGGGTGGACTTTATTGTAAACAAATATCAAGCCCCCGTGAGTTTAGATGAAGTTCTGGTCTTGTTACCCTGCTCCGCACGTAAGCCATATTCTTCCTCTAGAAGTCACCAATCATTCCGCAGGGCAATGAATCATAACTCAGCACATGAGGTAATGGTGACATCGCCTCTTGGCCTTGTACCTAGGGACTTAGAAGAGGTGTGGCCTGCTGGTCATTACGATATACCTGTAACAGGTGATTGGACCCAAGATGAAGTTTCTAGAGTTACTAGAATGCTAGATGCGATAACTTCTCGCAACAAATACCGAATAATAATCAATCACTCTGGTCTTGAATACCACAGTGACATTCCAGTAATTGATACGAGATTGGGTGATTCTGCAACAAGCCATAGTGCATTGAAGAGGTTGAGTGAGGCCGTACTTGACAATATGAGAGTTAAGAGACGAAGTGGCGAACTCATGAATTCAGAAAATTTCAGATCTGTAGCCAGATTCCATTACAATAACGATACTTGGTTAGATGGGGTTCAAGTTCGAGGTAGATTCCCTCGTTGGAAGATTTTGAAAGACGAAATTCAAATTGCAATGTGGGCTCCAGAAAGAGGTGGTTTTTCTCTTTCGAAATCTAGTATCCCGCTGTTGGATTCGCTCGATTCGCTCAAACGGGTACAGTTGAAGCCGGAAATCAAATGGAAAGGCGATATTAACCTCGCAATCTTGGATTCCTACGATAATTCAATCCGTAAAGGAGAAGATATTCTGGTCATGCAAGGCACGCAGTGTCTCGGTTTGGCACGCGCTGCCGCTCCTGCTTGGGAATGGGAAGGAACTCCTGGACGGCTAGCAAAAAGCCATCAAAGAGTGTGAAATAATTTCTCGTTTCATGCGTAGCGGTTAAGAATGGGTTACAGGTCGGCGGAATGCTAGGAGGCATCCATTATGGCACGTATGTACGCTAAGAGGAAAGGTAAGTCCGGTTCCACAAAGCCACACAATGAGACCGCACCAGAGTGGTCCAACAAAGATTCATCAGCAGTTACTGGGCTCATCGTTGAGCTAGGTAAGGCAGGTCATTCCTCTGCTGAAATAGGTACAATCCTTCGTGACCAGCATGCTGTTCCTGACGTTAGAGCAGTTCTTGGTGGAAAAAGAATTTCCACAGTACTAGCTGCAAATGACATCGGTGGTACTTACCCTGAAGATATGATGAATCTAATGCGCAAGGCTGTTGGCATCATCAATCACATTGGTTCTGGAAACCACAAGGATTTACACAACAAGCGTTCACTAGAACTTACAGAGGCTAAGATCCGCCGTCTGGCCAAGTATTACATCGGCGAAGGCCGCTTAGATTCCGATTGGAAGTACAAGCGTGACCAACTCCGCTTGATGGTTGAGTGATTGATACTCAACTTGATGAACCACCTTCGAGGTGTCTCGGATAGGTGCGACAATGAATAGTCTACTTCAATTGTCAGTTTTTTCTTCTATCGGAGATAAATTGAATGAAGTATCAGAGGCCATTTTAGGTGCCAAAATGATTCAGTTGATGGCTCCTGCAGATTTAGATGGGATACTTGCTTTAGCTCAATTAGAGGCGGCGTTTCTAGACAATTCCCTGCATTATCGCCGAAGAGTACTTTCTCCTCGTAGGCACGTAGGGCGAGATCATGTGGAAGAGTTACCAGATGTAGATGGACTAATTGTACACATAGATCCATTCAGTGAATCAAGAAAATCATTCGATATCAGTGAGAATGTAATTCACATTTATCCTCTTGAAGTTGAACTTACCTTTCCATCTTCAAGTAAGACACATCATGGAGCGGTTGATTGCGTTGCAATTTGCGCAGCGGTTTCAGCAATTCTTTCACCAGAAGGGACAAGAGTCCGTAAGCAGCGCTCTATGGCCATAGCGGGATGTTGGTTGCGTCAAGGCCTAGATGCAAATTATGATCCAGTTATGTCGGTTCTTAGAGACCATTTGGACGCAGAGGGTTCAATCGACATACGCCCGCTTCCTGAAGTAGCCAACCCTGCTCCCGGTTTGATACCAGGTTTGCCTGAAAGAATGCTAAAGCGCCTTTCTAAGGGTTGGGCCGGAATGGATGTAGATGCTAGAAGTTCCGCAATCAGTGAATTAGTACTTCCTGCATTAAGGCAAGACGGCATTTCAACGATGCGTCTTGAAGAATTGATTTGGCATAGAGTAATGATTCCCGGTTTTGATACCGATGTGGCAAGTCAACTACACTTAGCGATTGAGGGTTGGCCTGAAGATGCAGACGAGGCAAGAGTCCATTCGAGCGTAATTGCAGATTCTCTAATTATGAATGGGCACTTGTAGTCTATTCTACTATTTTCAAAATTCTCGAACAGCCCTGACAAGGTAATCTGAATGGGCGTATTTCAGATGTTATCGCGTTGGTTATACTGCAAGCTGGACAATCAATTGTGGGGTAATCTGCAACAGTTTTACTTGCGAGTTTCACTCCCTTTCTCGTGGGGCTAGCTACTGCCGTGATTATCCATATCGAGATTGTGATGCCCGTTATGACTCCAACAGTAAATGGTTCGTATGCCAAGTATAGAGAAAGTAAAACAACAGGTAAGAGAATCATTTCTATCCACAACGCACTCCTTCGTTTTGATGAAGTGATAAGCATAGATGCATACAATCCTCCTAGTAATGAAACAACTGTAATTGCGGATAGAGAGAGTGGTGCATTGAGCAAATTACTGGTAGGCATTGCAGTCAAGACGAACGTAGAACTTGGTTTCAATTCGTCCGCATTTATTTGCATACTTTCACCCCATGGTGTTCTTGTTTGTTGAAGACTATTTTTCAGGGAGTCGTCTCCTTTGATAGTGGCTCCAGTTAAACTAGTTCCGTAACTGGTCTCGATGTTGATGTTCAAATCAATAGATGACCAAATTGGAGATGGTTGTACAATAATGAAGTTCCGCAGTATATTGGCAGATTTATCTGCTTTGATAAGTTCCAATGTTGAAATAGTCATTGTAAGCGGGTGCGGTGTTACTCTACTCTCGCCTTTTAGATCTAATGATACCGAGAAACGTTCCAAATTCTGGGCATTACTTCCGATTAGTTCTTCTAATTCGAGAGCCATTCCCTCGTTCATGTAAGTGACTGCAAGATTGAACATTTGGTTCTCAAATTCACTGATTTCAATATCATCAATAATTCGATTTCTTCTATCTTCATCAGTTATCATTCCCGACTTGAAAATAGTCAAAGGCGTTGAAAGTGCAGGATCGCCTCCACCCATATTGTCTAATCCCCATCGCATCCAATATGCAATGTCTTCATCGATAATCAATTCAATTTCTCTTTCAAGTGTGAGGAAATCCTTTTCTTTGTCCAATTTGATTTCCATGTTTGCAATTAGAGGTGACCCTGTTCCATCAGTTCGAACAGGCTCCTCTGTAGGATAGAATACCCCTCCTCCATCATTTCCATCATCATAAGTTGTGATAGTAAACTGGCCTCCGCCTGTAAGGGCGGGAGTTAACGCCTGGATTCGAATATTGGCTTGAATGCTGATGACTTGCTCACCTTCATCCGAGGCTCGCCATGTCCAAGTTAATCTGACATAATCTCCGCTACTAGTTCCAATTGGGTCGCCTGTCAGTGTAGCGCCATTAACTATGATTTCCAAGCTGTTCGAATGAGCTGCAGTCATCTGGCCAAATGGAGATGCAATGATTGCTGAGATGTAAACATCCATTCCCTCTGTAACTGGTTCATCAATCAAGATATCAACTATTGGCAGGTCCGCATTAATAGATGACTTGTCATCATCGCCTCCCCACTTGAATGTTAAGCCTGCGTCTGAACCTGGAACACTAAAGACCACAGTTTGTGCATTTAGTGTAACTCTTATTTCAGTAGATGTTGGAATTGTTCCTGAGTCTACATCCACGTCAATAGTGAGTGTACCTTCTCCCGATAGGAATGAGTTAGATTGGTCGGTCGAGCCAGTGTATGTTTCGCCACCGACCTCAACACTCACTGTAGCATTTATTTGTGCTCCACCAGCATTTGCCACGTAATATTTGATTCCAAATTCCCATGTGGAAGATGGATAACTTCCAGTCCATGCTGGATTGATTGACCATGTTGCAATCTCTCTTCCCTGCGCAATAGCATCTGTGATTACAACTTCTTGAGATTCGGATTCTAATTCTACATCAAAAGGAGACATTGTTCCAGAACCAGCCGCTCCAAGGAAAAACAATTCTACTGGGCCAGAATCACAACAAATCTCTACTGAATCAGCAGTAGAATATTCTGCAGGTAGGCTTGAGAGAAGTACAATCGCGCACAATACCAGGGGTCTAAATGTACGCATAATCGATTCCCTATGACGCTCTGTGAGCACTACCCTCTTGAAAACTGTGGCCAGATGAGCCCTAAAGGGCTCAAAGAGCCTTCTCTAGCAGATTGCCGAGTTCTTTCTCGAAAAGACCTACTAGCGCTTCACCAACTTCTCCTTGAAGTTCATCAGGAAGAATGCGTATTCCTAACTTGGCAGCGGCTCTGCTCGCCTTTAATTCAGCGTAAACTGATCTTGCTTTGGCGTTGAAATAATATGAAATCGCTTCTTTTAATTCAGCTTTTAATTCCTGGTCGGCTTCGACTTTTTCTCGGATGTAAGTTTTGATTTCATCCTTGACTAAATCTCGAACTGCTTCAAGCATGATGTCTTCTGTTGCCATCAATTCTTTTACTTGTGAGCCCAGGTTCCCAGTCAGTAGTTTCTCGATTGCCATGTTGTCTCGTATACGGCAACAGTCTTGAACCCATCTATGGAAATAATTCATGAACCTCCCCGCTTAGATAGTTGTATGGAGTTCACTACTATCGGGTATGAAGATTCAATCGATGAGGCGAAAGTTCGCCTAGAATCTGTTGACGGATTGATTGTCTGGGGGCAAGAAAAAATCCTCGGTGTGCTCACATTGGAACACCTAAGTCGAGGCAATAACTGTGGCTCTGCATGTGAATTGGATATCCTTGTTGACCCAACACCTGAACAATCTAATCATTGGCGTCCGAAGTTTATCATAACTACCGATGACGGTGAGCCAGCATTGCTTAGTCGTGGACCATGAGAAGTCCGTCTTCTTCGATGATTGCATAACCAATTCTTTCGAGTTGGACTATCGTGCCTACTGGATGTGTATTTGTTTCTAAAATACCTTCAACTGTAATTATTTCCTGACCAGAAGCAATAGTCAGTTTAGATGGACTTCCACCTGCAACCCAATGAACGACACTTCTCTTGTCACTCCTATCGATACTCTCGACATTTCCGTTCTCATCAATGTCGCACAAGTCTTTCAATCTCAGAGGTTTTCCTAAGTCTTCTTGCTCAACCCAAACTCCCTCGTCAATCGAATATTCACGTGGAGGCATGTCGGTGTCAGAATGTGATTGAATCGTTCCCTTTCTCGGTAATTCTCCCGTTAGAACAACAGGTACAGCATCTCTTACAAATGCCAAACGTGGGGCATTTGGGTCGATCGCTTTTGTATTGTGGGAATAAAGAGTGGATAGTGGTACTGCAATGTCTTTTTGTGTTAGACCGAGTTCAATCCAAAATGATCTTAACGCACCAGATTGAATCCCTCTTCGAGATAATGCCGATAAGGTTGGAAGGCGAGGATCATCCCAATCTTCAAACAACCCAGATGCGATATCTTTCTTCATCTGCGAAGTAGAAAAGGCCCCGAACTCGTGGACTTTAACTCGGCCCCAGTAAATTGTTTCAGGATATTTCCAGCCAAAGTGGGAGTACAGTAGGGTTTGCTTTCTTGTAGAATCCATCAAGTCCTTTCCACGGATTATGTGTGTTACTCCTTGAAGGTAATCTTCGATTGCAGACTGGAAATCAAGTAGTGGCCAAACTCTCCATTTGTTGCCTACTCTTGGATGTGAATTTATTTGAATTCTGGCGGCTGGCCAATCTCTTAATGCTGGGTTTTTCAGAGTCATATCTGTTTTGACACGCAGAACGGCATCACCAGGCTGGTAAGCATCTGGGTCGTTCATCATGTTCCATCTTTCTAAATTCAAATCTTTGCTGTTATCCCTACATGGACATTCTGTCATGCCAACTCTATGAACCTTGAAGTCCTCTGCTGAGCAAGTACAAACATAACCGAATTCACCATCTAACATTTTATGTGCGTAATCGTGGTAATGTTCCATTCTTTCACTTGCAATAACGATTCGATGCGCTGCAAAACCACACAACCATTCTTGTTGCAATGGAATCGAGTCATAAGCTTCTAGCATTGGAGGTTTGACCGTAGTATCTGTATCATCAAATCTCAGGATTAACTCTCCATCTAACTTTTTGGCATATTCACCATTGATTACAAGTCCTCGTGAATGGCCAAAGGACAGTGGGCCGTTTGGGTTTGGAGCGAAACGAAGAACTGGCTTTCTACCATCGAGATTAGGCAAATCTGGTAGCCCCTCTCTTCTTGTCTGTACCTTTCTTTCCAGCAACTCTGGAGCTTCTGATTCCAAGATTGCAGTAATACTATCCAAGCCGTCATTTAGAGCCTTAGCATTCGATTCGGCTACCGCTTTGGCGACGAGTGGGGCTATGTGCTTCCCAAATTGTCTCAAATCTGCACGATTACCCATAATCCTGCTGATGACTGAACCGGCTTGCCCCTTACCAGCATACTGCAAACTGTTCTGCAGTGCAAGGTGCCTAATTAGGTCGAGAGTTTCCTGGTCGGGTTCCCACTCCATGACAAGGCGTGGGGCTTTTAGTTCTTCAAAACAAGGTTTGTTGGCGTGAGTCTGGGCGGAGTGGAGGAGTTCTTCCCATCGCATTTTCAACAGTCTTCCAACTCCATCTCAAACAGTCATGCGGAACGTCTCCCTTGACCAATTCAGCAACAGCGAGTTTCGTCTTAGGGTCTGATGGGTACCCACTACCGATGTCGAATCCTATCTCTTCTTTCAATTGATCAATAATCCGGTCTCGGGTAACTTTTGCAATAATACTAGCAGCGCTGACTTCTGGATGGTTTTCATCAGCCTTGTGTTCTGCAGAACACTCACGTTCTGACAGTTTTGAAACATTAGTGGCAAATCTTTCTTCATTGACATCACAAGCATCTAGCATAATGCTTCCTTCAGGCATCCCTGCCAAAGCCTCTGCAAACAATTCAACCTCCAAGGAATTAAGATTAGGAGATCTATCAATTCGTTCAGGTAAACATACTATCACTTCATGCTGCATTAGCGAAAGGATTTCAAATAACTCATTTCGCTTTTTTTTGCTTAGGAATTTGGAATCTTTCACTCCTAATTCTCGCAAATAGGTTTGCGATTCTGATGCAAATGCGCAAACCACTAATGGTCCAATAACTGGGCCTCTGCCTGCTTCGTCTACTCCTATGAACATAATAATCACAGGTCAAGGTCGTCTAAATCTAGCATGGTCGGTATTTGTTCAGTAACTTTCTGAACAGCAACAGTTCTATCTGTAATCGCAACAGCATCATCAGGTAATGCAACATTCGCAATATGTGGCTTGCTGATATTACCTGTGGAAATCTGATTTGCAAGATCATCGAGTTTCGATTTCATAGCGATATTATCATGATGGTCTAATACCGTATTTGCAGCCCCTACCAATCCGGAGTCCACTGGTGTAGCACTCTGTTTGCGTGGGCCACTGATACTCTCAAACATCCCTGTGAATGTTTCAGAAGGCATAGATGGCGACTCAGCAATCTCGGGTACTGGCTGTTTTTTGTTGGCAAATTCTGCCATCCAGTCACTGGGCTTTTCATCAATTGTGACAGGTGTGTTAAGCGCAGCATCTTCTAGTCTGGCCTGCCTATCTCTCAAAGATTTGTTAATCATCAGACCGCTTACACAGGCTGCCATTACAATCCATTTCCAAGCCCATAGTGTTGCACCGATTGTGGATATTACATTGCCAAGAGCATCTACTACGCCATTACCCTCTTCATCAACTGATTCTTGAGCATCAAAAGATGAATTGGCGACATAAACGAATGGATTATCTTCCGCTAAACGACTATTTGCAGTAATGGTTAGCAAAAAGTCATCGCTAGCCTTCTGGTCGTCAGGTATCTTAGCCCAAGCTCTGAATGTGAAGTTCTCTCCTTTGTCGATATCAATAACCTCGAAAGAGCGGATATTGGTGCTGCCATCTTCAACAATGGAGTTACTTGGTGGAATAAAACTCATGTCTGTGTAATAGGAAGAAGACATCCTAACGATCAATCCATCCGCAGTATTACCTTCATTTCGCATGGTAATCACAACTTCGATTTTCCCATCACTGATTGAATTTTCAGCCTGCTCCCAAACCCAATTTACATGGGGTGCAGTAAGTGATTCAATGCTCATGCTATCCAACAATAATCCATCAGACCTTCTCAGTTCCAAATTTGTATATGCTTGTTGCAACCCTTCTGCATTGGTGAACGGTGTTAGGTTAACTGGTATTCCTTGGCTCAGTTCTCCTTTAGAGAGACCGAATGATTCTGAAGTTATTGAGAAATCCATTCCAGTACTATCACTTAGTTGGAGCGTGAATTCATCAAAGAAATTCCCTGTGTTTTCAATCTGAATCATCTTTTGGCAGGTTTCGTTCCAGTCTACAGTTGTGCATGAATTGTCGAGTGACGACAATAATCCACCTCTGTTCCACTGAATTTCTGATGATACAGATGTTGTACTGAATCTTTGAGGGAAGGCTTGTGGTTTGACTATTAATTCCACTTCAAGGCTGCCGTAGTTTATGTTAGGAGACTCAAAACCGATCTCAATTATTCTAGATTCATTTGGCGATAGTATCTGGAATTCGAATGCGTTGAATAAAGCTACTGTCCATCCATTTGTTTCAATTCTATCCTCAGTGACACTGCCAATTCTTAGAGATGCATCCAGATATGTATCGATATTGCCGTTGTTTCTTACAGTAACTTCCACTCTTCCAGTGTCGCCAGGATTAAGTTCCAAATCATCTCCTGTTAGATCTATACTCATGTTGTGAAAAGTTTGCATTTCTAGTTCAAAACTCCAACTTGCCACTCTTTTATCCAATCCTGATACGGCTTCGAGAATAAAATTTGGACCAGTACCTGCTAATGGGGCACCGTCAACAACAGAGGGGGTAATTATCCAGAAGTAGATGAATTGATTATCTCCATCTGGTAAATCAATGAGGACTTCATTATCTCCATTCATATCATCAAGAAATCCATATTGCCAATTTGATGAAGTTTGCATTCTTATTTTGACCAAATCATCATAGCCAGCATTGTTTGAGATGTTAACCGCTAAACTCGTATTGACATTCTGTTGAACGTAAAAGGATGAACCATCGTTAGCTCCAAATTCTAAGTTCGACCATTTTGAAATCAAAGCATCTACACTGAAACTTAATTCCCAATCGGGAACTTCTAGGCAGGTGATGTTAATGGTAAATTCAACGGTTTCATAGCCTGCCGATGAATTAGCAGTCACGTTGATATTCAACTCTCCAAGGCGCCCAGAGGCAACCCTTGTCCAATTTTCGGGAATATCTTCTATCGTGATGTTAGAATGCGATTCAACCTCCAGTTGAAAGTGCCTTTCATCGTTTACTATGTTATGCCATGCGATTCTGAATGGAACGGTTTCATCCGGGTGAATGACAACTTCTTCCTCGATGTAAAAGTCGAATGGAACCTCATTAGCGCTAACTGGCAATTGTGGAAGCATCATTGCTATGATGATGATTAGCAACAAGCGGCGCATAAAACCTGCACAGGGTTCTACATTTCAAGAGTCCGCTGAAGATGCGTGAGCCTCGATTCAGGTCTATGTTGTAAAACAAAATGGTATATACTCAATCGAACGCGTTGGTGGATAATGCAAAGAAAAACTGTTAGTTTGCTCGTAGCCTTACTGTTGTTGTCCGCAATACCGTTGAACGTATCAGCCGACGAAAATGACGACATACCGGCCAATGCCTCTTCTACAGGCGTACACAATTCTCTCGTGGCAGCACTTGCTCACGCAGATTTAGTCACGACTCTACAAGGCGACGGGCCATTCACAGTCTTTGCACCAACGGATGATGCATTCGATGCGGCAGGTATCGATTTAGCTGATTACAATGATGATGAGATGAATTCAACACTAAGTACAATCCTCCTATACCATGTATATGCAGGACAAGTTCTCGCCGCAGATGTGACCGACGGTCTGACCGTTAACATGGTCAATGGTCTGCCGGCAACATTTGGCGTTGCTGACGGCGTTGTCACTGTTGGGGATGCCACGGTAACAACTGCTGATGTTATCTCAAGCAATGGTGTAATACACGTCATTGACACAGTACTGATCCCAACACAATGGCAAATCATGGCAGTCGATGGAATGTCAATGTTCGACACAGACGGAGACAGTATGGTCTCCTGGGATGAATTCGATGCCTTCATCGCTACAGATGGTGGATGGGATAGCGACGAAGAGAGGGATACGTCCTCAGCAAACTTCAATCAAGCAGATTCGAACGGTGATATGTTGCTGGATCTCAACGAACTAGCTGTTTTCGCAGAATTAGATAATCAAGAAATGCCTGACATACCATCTGTCGCATCTGAGACCGGTATCCACGAATCCCTGGTGGCTGCAGTAGTTCAAGCAGAACTTCTGGAGACTCTCCAGAGCGATGGCCCATTCACAGTATTTGCACCTACGGATGATGCATTCGCAGACGCGGGTATTGATCTCAGCGACTTCGAAACAGAGGAAGGACTAGCAACACTTGCTGACATCCTACTTTACCACGTGGCTTCAGGAGAAGTTACATCTGACATGCTCTCTGACGGAATGGTTGTAACAATGGTCAACCAAGATGATGTGACCTTCACTGTCAACAGTGACGGTGTAATGGTTAACGATGCAACAGTAATCATGGCAGATGTCGGAGCCAGCAATGGAGTAATCCATGTTATCGATAAAGTATTGATGCCACCGGCTGATGTTGAAGGAGAAATCTGTTACAACTTGAACACTCACACTATCGTTGCTGGAGCAAGTCAAGCAGAATGTGATGCGTACATGTACGTTGTAGATTACGAAATCGACGGACAGTCGGTAACTGGATGTTACAACGGCGTCACTCATGCGGTCGCCGATGTTTCACAGGAAGTCTGTGAAAGCTACGTATGGACTGCAGCAGTCGATATTGCATCCACTGCATCTGCTACTACAATCCACAACTCTCTTGTTGCAGCACTAGCACAAGCAGAACTTGTAGCAACTCTCTCTGGCGTTGAAAACTACACAGTATTCGCACCGACAGATGAAGCATTTGCAGCCGCTGGAATCGACTTGTCAGATCCTGCATTGACACAAGATGTACTTGCAAACATCCTGCTATACCATGTGGTTCCTGGGACAATCATGTCATCTGACCTAAGTGTTGGTACAACGACAGTTACAGCCGCTAACGGTGACTCTCTATTGGTACATGTGACCGATTCTGGAGTAATGGTAGGTACTGAAATGGCAGTAGTAACCCTCGCTGATGTTCCTGCGAGTAACGGAGTAATCCATGTTATTGACAAGGTTATCATGCCACCGGCAGACGCAGTTACATGTGATGTGACTATTGGGATTTCAACTGATGGTTATGCCTTTTCACCTGCAGCTGTAACAATTGATGTCGACCAAACAATATGTTGGTCTTGGACTGATTCTAGTATGTCTCACAATGTTAAGGAAGTAGATGGAATGAAATCCAACACCTTCGTTGATGGTGGAATAACATCTGGTGCACCTTCTAAGACTGTAGATTTCTACCACACCTTCACAGAAGACACAATCTTCTACTACGCCTGTGAACCTCACATCTCCGTTGATATGTTTGGTAAAATCACAGTTGGTGACGGTGGAGTTGAACCATCTTCTGACGATGACGATGATGACAGTGAAAATAATACGCCAGGTTTCCTTGGAGTCACCATGATCATGGCGACCTTAGGGGCAGTCCTCTTCGCTAGGTCTAACCGCGATGAAGAGTGATACATTGAATTGGAGGAAGTTAGTCGCTACAGCCACGATACTTATTGTGGCTGTAGCGGCCGTTTGGCTTTACCTAGTTGCTTCATACGAATCAGAATTAGGTACGTCCAATGTTGTTTTGACTGACTCCTCGTCTTCAATTTCCAACGACTCTACAGATAATCAATTACTAGAACTGCGATTTGATGAAGACGCCGAAGATCTTCTTTGGTCGTCAATTGAGATTTCACTTGACATAGACGGAAAATCTAACACTTGTTCCTTCGGTACTCAATCTAACTCTAATCAAAGCTCGAGTAATGTAACGCCTGTTCTTAGTGCAGATGGACTAACTTTCACAACATTGATTGATGCGACTGATGAAGAGTCGTTTACACTGTATGATTTGTCAGAGCAATTAGAGAGTAATGATTCCAACTACTGGATGAGATTTTCCACAACAGATGTTTTTCTAGACAGCAGTGTGAATTGGACTTTCATTGATGGTGCGGATTTTGATGAAATTGTTAACGAGACAGGATTAGATTTGTCTTCAGATAACGAAGAAAGACTAGAATGGTACACTTACGATCTGTCAGTTCATCGTGTTAACCCCAACGATGGAGTATATGTTTTTGAAAGAAATAACTCATTTTACAAAGTTAAATTCCTTTCGTACTACGACTCAAATGACGATTACAGATATCCTACTCTCAAAGTAGCAGCATTAGATGGTACTAACTTCCCGGCACTTTCGAACCCCGATATTGTAGTTCCATCTCCCTGTCTAATAGTTACAGAAGACTTGGACCTATTGTCGTGGAATGCAGACGAGACAATCAGTCTTGTAGAAAACGGAATAGACTTATGCAAAAATGAATGTAAAATCGCCGTGAGAATATCATTCGAAACCATTTCAGTAGATGTCGAACAGTCTGAAGTTACTATCTAATCAATGTACAGGGTCATCTAACACGCTAGATAGAGCTGTCATGTCGAATTGTGCACCGCTCATGGGAACCTTCAGGTCAAATGATTCAGAAACCCTTGGGTCGATTTCACCACATTCGCCAACAACTACTCCATTGACTGAGATATTGGCAGATCTACCAGATAGCCATGGGCCAGATTGGCTCTTTTCTAATGACCAATCAGAGCAACCTAGGTCTCTCATCAGTCCCTGTATCCTTCCTCTCAACGATGCAAACCCACCGGTTCGTTCAGCGATGAGGAATGCAAATCTATCTCTGTTTTTGTGCTCGATTACAACAGTTCCTAACTCGTAAACTCCTTGTGGTAAATCGTGATGTCTGTTTGCAGCAAGAAGTCGTAACAAACCAGGGAGAATATTTTGTCTCAGGATGGTGTGTTCAGTCGTAATTGGGTTAGTCATTCTAGTAATTGGACCATCTGCTTTCCATCTCATTAACTCGAATTGGTCTGAATCGTTAGATAGGGTGAGTGACTGAATTTGGATTAGTCCCAAACCTTGCAATGCTTCTCTAACTCTTCTTCGCAAATGGCCATCGCTACGTGGTATTGCGGTTAGTGGCGCTTTAGGGACGTCATGGGATAAATCATCATATCCGTGACCAATTGCTATCTCCTCGACTAAATCTATTGGATGTAATATATCGAATCTCCACCTGGGCATGGATATCGACAATACGCCAGATGTATCTCCATTGTAGGTCCCTCCCATTCTACGAATTGCATCTTCAATTTGGTCATCAGAAAATGAATTACCAAGTATGCCTTCAACCAGGCTTCTCTCTACTTGATGTGCAATTGGTGAACCGTTTAGCATCCATTCTTTACCATCATGGCCTGTAACTCTTACAGATTCGACAGTACCACCTAGTACCGATAATTGTAAACAAATCAACATCAGTGCTGACTCACAGGCTCTCACATCAAGGCCTGTGACATCTACGAAAATGTCACGAGTGCCAGTAGTAACTGTGGTGTGATCCCCATTGATAATTGGTGGGAAGGATAAAACCGAGTTATTCGAATCAAAAATAATCGGGACCTTGTCCATACCCTGTAGGAGATGGGCATAGTCAACACCCTTAGGGTGCTCGGATAATATCTCATCAATCGTCATTTCATCTTCCATTGCAAGAGGTATAAAAGAATGTGACCGTTCAACAGCCTCAACTCTAAATGGTGGAGAAATTGTTGCTAGATCGTGAACTCCGATTGAAGCTCTTTTTCGTCCACGCCCCAACGCGAAATGCAACTTTTCTTGATGATCCATTAGACGTTTGATAATCTGTTCATCAATGTCTAATCCTCTTACTACCGCTCCAAGAATTACTGGTCTTATATTCGATAATTCAGGGGATACTTTCATCGAAATAGTACCTGGCTTAATCGCTAATCTTGGGTTTGGGGGTGAATCATGAAGAAATGGCATCATTCCATGAAATAGTGTTTCTGGAGAAAGCAAGTCTGGTCTGTCGGGGAAAATCTCAATGTCTAATGTTTCTTCATTGCAGGTGTCAATGTCAGTACCCATCAGCGGGAGTCGAAATGCTAAATCTTCAATGTCATGTTTACGACCTCGAGATTCAACAAACCTTCGGAGAAGGCTTTGTTCGACATTAATTGTTGGCATTTAATCACCTGGCAAACCAGTGCGGCATAGGTCTGTCATAACCCGCTAATCGCAACCCACTAACAGCAGCAGTGTCTTGATCACATGCACGTAAATTTGCTCTAGATAGAGAATCAATAGATGCTAGACCTAAACGGTTGAGGTGTGCTGAAAGCCCTGCTGTGACTTGTGCTATCCACCCGGCGATATTTTCATCAGGTGCTGGACAAATCGTGAATCCAACATTTGAAGCACAGAGAATTGCTAAATCCTCACATGTCGCCGACCAAGGTAACCAAATAGAGGCCTGTGAGTTTTCGTTCATTGTCGATGCTGAACGTCCCACCATTGGCAAGGCTGCAGCAGCGGAAAGTCCACTTCCGTCATCTAATACGCTAATCGCAGCATCTGCACCATGGTGTTCAGAATCAGCATGTAGCGATGCAGATTGACTTACTCCACGAATCATTAGAACCTTAGATTTGTCACCTGCAATGCAGCGAAGAGCGACCAGTAATCCATCGATTGCAGCACCATCTAATCTTGGTAATGTGTCCATGTCTATGGCAAAACCTGCAGCCGATTTAACCAAATTAGCAGCGTCTGCTATGTTATCTGAATTGATTATCACTATGTCACAATCACGAGGATTAGCATTTACCAAACATGGATGGAACAGATCATCTTGTACCCCGTTTGGAACATATGGAAGTAGTGGTATCGGTAATGCCAATGCATCTTCGTTACCGATTAATGCAACAGTATCGCATGTTGAATGGTTTGGATGATGATTTGTTGTGGCGGGTAGCAAAGCAATTCCTGAGAGGTCTTCTTTGCAAGAGGACATTATACCCTCAACATATTCTCCGTCGGAAACCAAGCAAACAGCGTCAGCAGGAACATGTAGGTCCTCATCAGCTAATGTTTTGTTGATTTGAGTGACTTCACTTTTTTCCAAAGTTCGAAGAACAACGCCAGGTGGGGGTGAAGGACATCTTCCATTGATTATGATTCGTCCACCGGTCATTCCAGCGCCAGGGTCGCCCCCTACGTCTCCGTGGACGACGATGTCTCCACCGCTCATTCCACCGCCGATTCTGATTCCTGCATCTCCTCTAATGACAATCAGACCACCAGTCATTTTTGCACCAGCGTCGTCTCCAACGCCATCAAGGATTGTGATTCTACCACTTTTTTGTCCGTAGCCAGCGCAAGCCCCAGCAGTTCTTTCACAAGTTATGCGGTTGCCATTATTTCCTGCTCCAAGGAATGAACCGATGTCGCCCTGGTGTGTGTAAGTTCCGCCTTGTCCAAAGGCAGCAGTAAATGGCCCTAAGTAGCCTAAGCTTCTGACTTTAGAACCGTCCGGGAGATTAGGGCATAGGCCCAGTTCACCATCTTTTGGAACAGGTTCTCCGCCAGTGGTCCAACCAATGCGTAGTACAATGTTTCTCTCGAGAGCTTTTTCGAGTTGCGCGGGCAACCTCGAGTTGATACTCATCGAACTCGCAACGATGTCGTCGATACCTGCCATCAACCCTCGGTGAATGTTCTCTTTCATCAACCGTTTGCCTCCAAGCTGTAACAATTCCGCGAAGCAATGTTCATGAGAGTGGCGCGAAGGCAGGTACATTGGGAGCCTCATGACAATCAAGGTTGCAATCAATGGGTATGGAACAATTGGAAAGCGTGTTGCGGACGCAGTGTCTTGTCAAGATGATATGGAAATCATCGGTGTGACTAAGACTAGGCCTGCCTTTGGATGCGATTTAGCGGTGCGTAAAGGATATCCTCTGTACTGCACATTTGATGATGCTGACCGAATTGCTGCATTTGCTGATGCAGGATATGAATGTCACGGCGGACTAAGTGATCTGTTGGCAGTCGCTGATGTTGTAGTGGACTGTTCTCCTGGTAAAATGGGTGCAGATAACAAATCTAAGTACCAAAATGCAGGAGTCAAGTGGATCTTCCAAGGCGGAGAAAAGCATGCTATGACTGGGTTATCGTATACTTCATGCGCAAATCACAGCGCTAACATGAATGCAGAAGGTACTAGGGTAGTTTCTTGCAATACAACAGGACTTTCCCGAACTTTGGTTCCTCTCTACAATCACTGCGGAGAATTATCAGTTGAGTGCACAATGATACGAAGGGCTGCAGATCCTGGAGATTCTAAAAAGGGGCCCATTAATGCGATTAAGCCAGTATTGAAAGTTCCTAGTCATCATGGCCCTGATGTCATGACTGTGAAACCAGAAATTAAAATCAATTCTTTGGCAGTTGCAGTACCAACTACAATCATGCATGTTCATTCAATAGTTGCAACTCTGCCTGAAGGGCATGGCCTAACTACTGAAAGCGTTCTCGAAATGTGGAATAACAGCCCTCGTGTTGTAATTATGCATGGTGAAGAAACCGGGATCACTACTACTGCTGAAGTAATGGAGTTTGCAAGAGATATGGGCCGAACATGGGGAGATTTGCATGAAATTTTCGTATGGGAGGATGGAGTCAAATTAGTTGGTAATAATTTGTATTATTTCCAGGCGATTCATCAGGAGTCAGATGTTATTCCTGAGAACGTAGATGCGATTCGTGCTTTGATGGGTACAGAGCCTGATTGGCAAGCCTCTGTGGCTAAGACAGACGCAGCGATTGCAGCTCTATTTGAGTGAGCCCTATAGGGCTCATCTGAGGCTTGTATTCAAGTACGGTTGCATGTTCCGAGGTATATGCTCGCTGCACAAAGGTCCTTTTTCATCTTAGCAGTGATGCTATTGGCTCCAATGGCTAGCGCAGTAGATAATCAAGTGGTAATTGAAAGTGATTTACTTGATGATGCGGCAATGAAATGGCATGCTATGGAGCCTTTGGACACAATCCATTCCCCCCTGAAAAATGTAGATTATCGTATCAACACACCTGCTGGAATATTTGATCCGTTGGTTGATGAAATTCCTAAATCACGATTGGACGACTCTAATGATTTCAGAACGACTGGAATGGCAGTTGTTCAATTACAGCACCACACTGGTGATGCGCTTTACAATTTAGTGGATGAGTATGGTGTGTTTGTCTTAGATAATCTTGGATCTTCTACTTGGTTGGTTAGATTATCTCATCCGAACGATCTGTCAGTGATTCAAAGCGACGATTCAATTCGATGGGCGGGTGCAATGATGCCTGGCTGGAGAATCTCTTCTGACGTAGACTCATACTCAGATTATATTGCAGCCATTCCTGCCGTTGATTTGAATCCTGAGTCATTGGATACCCTTGCTTTAGACTTGGTCAAAATGGGTGCTGATGAAGCATGGTGTGGCTTCCACTTGTGTGAAATTAAGGGGTCGATTAATTTGGAATCGCTTTCCAGAGATGGTCGGGTAATTTGGGCAGAAGAAGCTCATGAAATGCGGTTGACAAATGCGGTAGCAGGTGCAATTGTCGGAACTCCTGAGGTTTTCAATTCATCACTTGGGCTAGATGGTTCGGGCGAAAAAATATCTTTTACAGACACAGGAATTGACCAAGATCATCCTGATATTATCGGTAGAATCGCTGGAGTTTACACCCAATTTGGTCTCGATCCTAGCCCTGCAGATTCAAACGGTGGTCACGGAACCCACGTTGCCTTGACTATTGCTGGCGATGGAAGCGGAGACTCTTCGTCAGTTGGAATCGCACCAGGTGCTAACATTGTTGCATATGCCTTAGAGCACGACCCTACGGGTGTGTTTGGTAGAATTGGTTCAATTTACGATATGCTTAGCCATGCTGAACAGGAAGGCTCCAGAGTTGCAGTAAATGCCTGGGGTCTTAATGGAAATTATGGGGCTTACACTGCCGATTCACGTTCACTAGATGTTTTCGTTCACGATAATCCCGATTTCCTTCCATTGTTCTCTGCTGGTGATGATCCTAATCAAAACGCTTCCAAGGTAATGGCGCCTTCGACTGCTAAGAATGTACTATCGATTGGAGCCTCAACTACAAGTCCTAGTGGTTCAGTTGCTAATTTTTCAGCTAACGGTCCATCTTTGGATGGTCGAGTCAAACCAGATTTAGTTGCCCCTGGAGTGTCGATTTGCTCAGGAAGAGCCCAAGAGGCAGCAATTCCGGTTGGATTTAGTTGTGGCACAGGCACGCATTCTAACGGTAACAACCTCTACATGTCTCTTTCTGGTTCAAGTCAGGCAACTGCGGTTGCAGGCGGTTCAGTTTCTTTGATTAGAGAATTCATGCGTGAGGAAGTTGGTATTTCAACTCCAACAGCATCACTACTCAAGGCTGCAAGCATAAACGGAGCATTAGACCTAGGAGTTGCCAACATCCCTAACTCTCAGGAAGGTTGGGGCCAGATTTCAGTATCAAATACCGTCATGCCTAGTTACAATGGAAATGACCTGAATACTTTCCACGATAATTCGAGGACATTATCTGCTGGTTTTTCGACTTTGTATCAATTCGACATCGATCCGTCATCTGGCATCGACATTACTCTGCATGGACAGATGTAGCGGGTAGTGCTAACTCAGCACAGAATGAAGCAAGGCTTGTCAATGACTTGGATTTAGTTTTGACCGCACCAGATGGTACTATCTTCAAAGGCAATGTGATGTCTAATGGGTTTTCAGTACCAAATGGCGTGCATGATACTTTGAACAATGTTGAGCGAATCAAAATCTCTCCTTCATCATCTTTGCCAACTGGTAAGTGGCAGTTGCAAGTTACTCATACTGGAGGACTTGACCAATCTTTCTCGTTGGTTCTAACCGGAGATGCTACCATCGACCAAAAAGCGGATTTGGTCGCATTTGATGGATCAATTTTCCCATCATCTTCATCCCCATTGGTTAACGATTTGATTACAATTCGAATCTCTTGGCTCAATCAGGGTACTTCTAGTGCAGGTACATTCAGAGTGACATTGGAAGATCTAACAGCAGGAGTAACAATTTACGACGGTAACCGCTCATCATTGAATGCAGGAGTAATGGATTCTTTGACTCTATTCCATTCTTTCACAACTACTGGTGACCATGACATGAAATTAACAGTTGATGTCGACTCTAGCATTGTAGAAATTAATGACGAGATAAATGGTGTAAACAATAACATCGAAGAGATGACAATCTCAGTTGCTGCATTAGGAGTTCGACTTGTAACCCTTGACAGTAGTGGTTCTGAAGATGAAAACATGGTTAACCAAACATTGAATCCAGCCATAGCTGAAGGATTTACTTGGCCGGTTGTGTTGAAACATGAAGGAACAGAAACTCAATCCGTGAAGTTACATTTATCACAAGTTCAAATGCCTAATCCATTACGTGATGACATGTTGTTGCCTACTGAAGACACTTGGTCTCGTAGTTCAGATCTTTCAGGTCCTTTCAGTTTATCTGCCATGGGGAATGCCGGAGACAGAATCTATCTTAACATTACAATGAATGATGATGATGCAGATTTATCTGGTCTCACAGATCGGTACGCAATGGCTGGAACTTACGTCATGGATTTGACAGCAAAATACAGCAATAATCCATCAGTAAAGCACACTATCAGACTACGCCTAGTAGTTGACGAGGTCAAGAATGTACAGGTCGCACCTGCTGGAACTAGCGGATTAGAGGCAACTCCTGGTGGCAGTACAGCCTTCTCAATATCAGTCAGGAATACTGGAAATTCTCCAGCCGTATATGACCTTGATTGCTACAGCGAAAACCGATGGCAAGTTCAACTTGGCCAATCTAATTCATCATCGTACTCTTTCGAACCACTTGACATTCTAGAATATCTGCCAATGCAGGTCAGATTGTATGTTCCTCCTGTGGCGGATGGCCTTCCTTCTGCTGGTAGTACCGATTCAGTAACTTGCTCAGTAACAAGTGAAACCGATCTAACTTTGAACATAAGTGAAACAGTAACTCTTACCGTTAAGACACTCGAACTGTTCGATACTAAGTTAATAGATGATATGGGTATTGAAGTAGGGCCTGCTGCACTTGCGAAAAGTGTCAATGTAGATACGGGGGAAAGATTGAACCTTACTCTTGAAATCGAAAATACTGGAAATTCGGAACTCGATTTAACAGTTAGAGTGAATCCTGAGTTGACAACATGGACAATTCAGGTTAGCCATGGTTTGCAAACCGAGAATCGTGAAGTGGACGTGGCTATTCAGCCAGGGCAATCTGCAGAGGTTAATTTCGAAATTTTAGTATCTCCAGTTGCGGTTCGGAATGATGAAAACCATTTGGTAATCAAGACCTCACAAGATCAATCGAACTTCTTGATTAATGAGACTACACTATTAGTCAAGGATGAGATTGGTCTGTCTATTACTCATGGGGATAATTTCTCAATGTCAACCCAAGCGAATGGTGAATTCAACTTCAATACACTCATAGTAGAGAATACTGGGAATTCCGGAGTCAGTGTTGTGTGGTCAAATTCGCTGGCGCCTGATGGTTGGGGTGTTGGTTTCTCAGATCCTCCTGCCTACCTTCAACCAAGACAAACTGTAGAGGTACTTGTTGGAATAAAGGCTCCATTGAATGAGCCTGCAGACAATAATGCCTTCACTCTAGGGGTGTATGCAAGTATCAGCAATGGTTTCGAGACTATGGATGTGTCAGAATCTTATCCTGTTGAGGTTCTTGCAGGTGCTTTCTGTCTGATTGAATACGACGATGAATCCAGTTCTTTGTTGGGTATTGAGCGAGGTAGCAGTTCGTCACAAGCAATAACTGTGCGAAACATAGGTAATTTACCACTTGATTCAGATTTGTCTATTCAATTGGATGCTGACGATTGGAGTTACGACCTTTCAGAAGGCACAGTGGTTGGATTAGGTGTTGGTGAAGAGGTAGATATTACTCTTGATGTATCAACAAGTGATGACACTGCAGCAGGTATCGAGGAATTGACATTCAGTTGTGGTTCCAGTTCAGTCATCCTTGAAATGAGTGTTGAGAACACACAAAAGCAAGGTGGCCTGTTCGGTATAGTCTCACCGACTGTTGGTTATTCAATAATCTCAGGCTTGGTATTCGTCGGCATAATTGTTGCCAGAAAAATCAAGAAAACAGCGCCCAAAGATTTGTCCGGCGAAGAATTAGTTTCACCAGATGCTCACTCAATTCCAGATGATGGAATTAGAATGCAGGCGGTAATGGATTCAGTAGTAGGTCAAGAGTCTCTGGCTAGTGGTGGAGTTACAGCTGAAGAAATAGCCAGTGCTCTCGCCGAGTCAATTCCTAGTTTGCCGCCTCCTAATGCTCCAGTGATACCTTCTGGCCGCCCACCATCTGCTGTTCCTACAGGACGACCACCTGTTTCAGTTCCATTAGGTAGGCCACCTTCTCCAACACCAGCCCCAGCACCCGTACCGGTGCCTCAAGTACAGGCTGGGCCACCTTTGCCTCCAACAGGCCTTCCTCCGGGTTGGTCAATGGAACAATGGCAGCATTACGGCCATCAGTGGCTTGCCCAACAAGGCCAACAGTGAAAACAGGAACACTCCACGCCGTTAACATGGAGAGCATAGTTTTGTTCGGTCCCCCTGGTGCCGGAAAGGGCACTCAGGCACACCGAATGATGCAGTCGACTGGTTTACCACAGGTTAGCACTGGCGATATGCTACGTGCATCAGTTGCCGCTGGAACCGATACTGGAATGGAGGCAAAGAAATTCATGGACGCAGGACAACTCGTCCCGGATGATGTGATCATTGCACTAATTCGTGACCGAATTCAAGAAGCAGATGCTACAAATGGAGTAATGTTTGATGGTTTTCCAAGAACAATTCCACAGGCAGAAGCTCTTGCAAACATTACCAATGTGTCTCATGTAATTGCGATTGAAGTTCCTGATGCGAGAATAGTTGAGAGGATTTGTGGCAGATACACCTGTGGTGGATGTGGAGCAGTATATCACGACACTTTCAACCCAACAGAGGTCGCAGGAGTTTGCAATTCATGCGATTCTACTAATTTCAAGAGACGAGCAGATGATAATGAAGATACAGTGTTGAGTAGACTTGATGCCTACCATCAACAAACATCTCCGTTAGCAGAATGGTATGATTCGAAAGGGATTTTCTACAGAATTGATGGCGATCGGGCTATTGACGAAATTACTAACGATATCTTGGCAGCTTTAGAGTGAGATGAAAATATGGGCCGGAATAAGAATAGGGCGAAGGCAAAACGCCAACGTCGAGAGAATGCTCTTGAGGCTCAATCTCACCTTTCTTCGGTAATGTCTGATGTTTCTATGCCAATGATTGCCCGAAGAAATGCCGCTAAGCATCTACTCAAGACCTCTTCAAGAAACAGATTGCCTCTACCAATAGTTCAACGCCATTGGATTTGCAGAGGTTGCAAATCAATTTTGATACCAGGTGAATCAGCAAGAATCAGGATTCGTGGCGGACAGAGAATTACAACTTGTTTGGGATGTAATCGTGTCAGGCGTTTTGGCGGCGGACCCAAATTCCACAGGGGGCTATGACATGGTCGATATTCCTTCCAGCATAAAACGACAAGCAATGGATCGTGATTTCCAACCGAGCGTCAGAATCGGTAAAACAGGGGTCACTGAGAATATTATCGAAGAAATTCGTGGTCAACTAATCAAAAGAAAGTTAGTCAAGATCAAGATTAACAAAGGCATTTATGAGCGCAATGATCGAGCAATAGTTTGGAATCATTTGGCTGAAGAAACTTCATCGGTGCTTGTTCTCGCAAGGGGCAATGTCGGCGTTTTGTGGTTCAAGTAATGACCCAATGCTCATAGAGGCGTGATTACTCGCCACCTTCATGCGTGCTAACCGAATACTCAATCGGCATCCTTCTCAATGGATATCCTTGCTTGCTTTGGTATGTGCTGGAGTGATGTCTTTTATCGCTTCCTCTAATGCAGGAGGAGGAGCTGCTGTAGATATTGGAATTACTATGAAAGATGGGTTAGGTAATGAGCCTGTATGGGTCGGTTTAGGGATTTTAATTTTCGTCTATGCACTGATTATAACTGAAGTAGTTCATCGTACTTTAGCTGCTGCTGTTGGTGGCCTAGCTGCAATTTTTGCCCTTAACCACTACAAGGTTGGCGGTGCTCTTACTTTGGCAGAGACAACCACTCTGATTGAATGGGAAACCATAGGTCTACTTTTGGGTATGATGGTAATGGTGGGGATTATTTCTCACACTGGTATTTTCGAATGGTTTGCTGTTCAAGCATACAAGAAAAGTAATGGAAATGTTTGGACTCTTGTCGTGATTTTATGTTCTGTTACTGCAGTACTTTCTGCGTTTTTAGACAACGTCACAACAATGCTACTACTCACGCCAGTCACTATTCAATTAGCAAGAGTGTTAGACCTGAATCCTATCCCTCTTCTGATTGCTGAAGTATTATTTTCGAACATTGGTGGGGCGGCAACAATGATTGGGGATCCTCCAAATATCATCATAGGTTCGATGATGAGTGAAAGTGCAATCGAGAAGGCAGGTTACTCAGATTTGGCAGGTGATGGTGTCGCTTTCAATGATTTCATATTGGAATTAGCACCTGGTATTCTACTGACCATTGTTCCAACATTCATGATGTTGAAATGGATGTATGCTGAAGAGTTCTCAGGCGAAAGAATTCGTGATGTTAAAGAACTTGAGGCAAAGTATGGTGTTAAGGATGCAAAGATGCTCAAAACTTCTGGAACAGTTCTTGGTCTTGTGATTCTCGGCTTCTTCCTCAATCCGATATTACACATTCCTGTATCCTGGGTTGCCTTAATCGGTGCAGTTTTGATGCTCCTAGTTACAGATCCTCATGAACTTGAAGAACCTCTAGAAAAAGTAGAATGGACTACACTAATTTTCTTTGCTGGTCTATTCGTTCTAATTCATTCTCTACAACATTTAGGTGTCATCGGATGGATTGGCGACCAAGTCGAATCTGCAATAAATTTCTTTGAAGTTGAATACCAATTTGTAGCTGCATTGGTCATCATCCTGTGGGTTAGTGCAATCGCATCTGCATTCATCGATAACATTCCTTACACAATCACAATGATCCCTGTGGTTTTGCAGATATCTGATTCATTAGGATTGGAATTAGGTCCAATGATTTGGGCTCTTGCATTTGGGGCCTGCCTGGGTGGAAATGGTACATTAATCGGTGCTTCAGCGAATGTGGTAACTGCTGGAATGAGTGAAGAGGCAGGATATCCTATCTCCTTTAATGAGTTCTTCAAAGCCGGTTTCCCCGTAATGCTCATGACGGTTTCAATCATTACAGCATATGTGGTAATGGTCTACTGGGTTGCAGAAATATGGAAGTTCATCTTCCTAGCAATCGCCTTATTTGGAATTATTTGGCAATATTATAATGGCAAGAGCAAGGGTAAGAACTGGGCAGAAGCTTTGGTCGATTCTGAATCTATAATCAAGATGGTTCCGGAATCTCTTGCTGGGAAAGAAGAAGAGTGATTCACGCTCATATTTGCGGTGTGTTCAAAGGTTGTGAGCACCCGTGGCCTAATGGGCCGATAACATGCAAGAGTGCAGAGTCTGCGGATTACTATTCCTAGGTGGAGGGGCTTGCCCTTCCTGTGGCTCACAAGTCGCAATTGATATTGACATTGATGATGTCGTAATGGACGATGATTCCATTCCCGGATTAGATGATGTTGTTGAGGCCATTGGCTCTACTTTGGACGAGGAAGAATCCGCTGAAGTGTTACCGTTTGGAATGGGTGCTAAAGCAGAGGTTTTAGACTCCTCTTTACCCTTTGGAGTTGGCTCCTTCAGCGAAGGTGTCGAGGAAGTCGCAATACCTGTTTCTAAGTTTGATTCAATCGATGAACCAGATGAAGAAGAAGAAGATCTAGTTTCAGTTGAAGTTACTGAGTCCCCAGATGGTAACTTTGAAGAAATAAAAATCGAAGATATCGATGACAATATCAATGACAATATCGATGATGACATTGCATTGCCTAAGGACTACTCAAAATCGGTTTTCGAAGCAGTTACTGTAACTGAGATGCCAACAATTCCTGAACCCGAGTTGCAAGTACCCGCAGAATCAATAACTCCTGATGTAGTTCGACTTGTCGCTGATACGGCCGCAGAGGTCACATCGAAACCAGAGGCTGTCGTGGCCACAGTCAACATCGAAGCCACACCAGATGTCGTCTCAGACGAAGTCCCTGATATGTGGCGCATAGATGCTGCTGAAGTCGATTTGGATGCGATATATTCGCAAGACGAACAAGTGATTGAAGTATCATTTGATGATGACTTGGGGAGTGGTGATGTTGAAGTTACATTTGATGAATTTCATCACGCTGCAGTTGAAGACTCAATGGCATCTGATGAAGACGCCCCTGAACTCCATCCTGCTCGTGCACTAGCCACTGATGCCCAAGGGCAGCCAGAAGTGGCTGAACTGATTAACACAGCGTTTGGATACCTGGGAGAATCTGCATGGATTGAAGCAGCACAGACTCTTTCATCAGCATCTTCAATGCGCCAAAATGATCCAACAATACTAAACAATTTAGGTTTGGCATTACTCCAATCTGCATTGGATATGGATTCAAGTGGGGATTCGATGTCTTCTTCGCAATACGAGGCTGCAATTATGGCTCTTCGGCAAGGGGCTAAAATCGATCCGGCTAACGACACAATTTTGCTCAATTTAGGCCACGCACTTCTCGTTAGTGGTAGGGCAGAAAAAGCTCTCGGGGTAATCAATGTCGTCCGTAGTAGAGATTCGTCAAACGTGGAGATTGAGAATGCTCTAGGAGCATGTTTAATCCAACTAGGAAGAGATGAAGAAGCCCAGTCAATTCTCTCACCTTATGCTCATGACGAAATAGTATCTGCAAATATCGCACTAATTTAGCCGAGTTCCGCTAACGTTTTCGAACAATAATATGCCCATTTTTTGGTATCGAAACTCCCGGCACTAAGTGCGACACTGCGAGCCTGTTTCGTTGAGAGTTTGACCCCCGCCTCGCAATGTGGTAGTACGATGCCTTGATATAGGGGAGGTAGGTCGGGGGCTTGCTTATGCACTCGGGCATGCAAATATGCCTGGGGAAGTGACTAGAAGGGCCGCCCTGCGGGGAGACGGTCTTTCCAAGATGTCTAAATTGGCATGACTGGATACCGAAGGGTTACTCGCACAGGTGTGGTACATACACATTCTGTTGC
>Ga0233444_10000207_pt1 | contig 82806 bp, 84 predicted proteins | sample SI_124_October20_6_FD_182792 | JGI IMG/M metagenome (GOLD analysis project Ga0233444, IMG submission 182792) | Seawater microbial communities from Saanich Inlet, British Columbia, Canada - SI_124_October2016_10_MG | ecosystem: Environmental > Aquatic > Marine > Inlet | place: Canada: British... | reverse complement strand
TCTACATCATCAATAATGCGGGCAATAATGCGGTTGTAGTTCTCTGCAATAGTCATGCTGTGTATTCCTCGACTGTTTCAGGTTTTAGCTTTCGGGCAGTACCAGCGGGCCAGCGGCTGATACATCATATTTAACAACATCCATGCCGGTTATCTCGACGGTGCCGCAGAAGGTCATAAATTCAACAATATGGGGCATGGCCAGGTGGGCCATCAGTGCCGCTTCACTCTCCCACTGTTCAGAGATCCAGATTACATTGGCGTCGTTGACGTCTACTGCAATGGCATAGCGCTGACAGCCAGGCTCTTGATGAGTGGGGGCGATAATCTTTTGTGCGGCTGCTATATAGGCAGCGACATCTTTGGCGGCCAGTTCAATTTTTGCGGAGATAGCTAACATAATTTAATCCCTGATGTTTTTATTAATAGGTTTTGTTAAATGGGGTTTATTGCTGTTGCGCTGAAATTTGGTCGAAGCCCTGATACATCAATTCGTAGGCGCCAAGTAAAAACCCGCGGGCCTCGTCTTCGCGGCCTTGCTCGGCGATAAATTCTGAGTCATAGGTCAACCGGCAGCCACCACCTTCGAGTTCGGTAAGCTGTCCCCTTGCTTGATAGTGCAGCAGTCCAGCTGGGCGATCGCCGATAATGGACAGAGTAATAATGTAGTTTTCAAGATCCAGGTCGTCGAGGCGCTCGGCGACAGGGTTGTCAAAGCCTGCGTTGTGCATATAGCGGACCATGCCTGGGCCGCTACCCTCTATCTCCACTCGTTCAATGTGCACTGGGCCATTTTCAGGCCACCAGGCTTCGATATTGCCAAAGTCCATCAATAGCCCCCAGATAATATCTCTGGATGCGCCTATATCATGGTGGGAGTGCAGTTTTATCATATTGCCGTGCTCGCTATTTATTATTGTTATTTGCGGCTACTTATCAGCTGTTGATCAGCTAGCCATTTAAACCAATATCACCTGATGCATGCATAGTTGTCAACGAGCGGTGGGCGATGCGCCAGCCGTCGGCGGTGCGCACCAGCTGGTCATTGTATTCACCCCAGACAGTAAAAATTTCTGCGGCGTAGTCACCCAGGCCTGCGTGCATAGCCGACAGATAACAGCTGGCGGTAGCCTTGTCGCCATCGACATCAATCGTATAGTTGCCAAGTAGGTGCTGAGTTACCGCGCATTGGGTCAGCACGCCGGTAACCAGGTCGGTAATAGCCTGGCGGCCCTCGCAGACACCTATGCCAATAAAGTCGGCTACTGCATCTTCAGTAAAGACCTGCTCCAGGTCAGACCATTGATGCTTGTCCAGTGCTGAGGCATAGAGGTTGAGCACCTGCTGGATTTCCAGGTGGTCGGCGAAATTCTGTGCTGTGGTAGTTGCCATGGGAGGCCTCCATTTGTGCTAGGTTGGTGGTGCCAACCTGAGTAAAATCAGGCAGCGCAACAGTTGACCATGGGTCGGTTTTTATTGTTCTAACAAGCCTTTTAATCGGGCTCTTTATACAGATCATAGTACTTTGGCACCTGCAACTCGTCAATAAAAACCATCAAACATGTTTGTTATTTACCTATTGGGTTTGCTGAGGTAACATAAGTTGAAAAGGCGGCTCCCAAACCGCTGCGGATACTAATAAAAAAACTTGGATATAAGTATATGACCCAGATGAATACACGTGTATTGCTCGCGCGCAGGCCAGCAGAGCACCTGGTAGCGGCAGACTTTGCCGTTGACACCCAACCGCTTAGAAGTTTGCAGGGCAGTGAGTTCCTGATCAAAAACCTGTATCTGTCTCTGGATGCAGGTTTTCGGCAGTGGATGAATGAGGGCTCTGGTGATAACTATCTGGAGTCTATGCCCCTGGGTGAGCCAGTGCAGAGTATTGTTATGGGTACCGTGGTGGAGTCACTCAATGACCAGTACCCGGTTGGCAGCATTGTAATGGGCAGAACCTCTTGGGAGCAGTACAGCATTGCCGATGGCTCTGACCTGATGAGTATTCTCGAACCGGATCCCGGTGTTGAGCTGCATGAGTATCTGTGCAGTCTGGGCCCCTCTGGTATGACCGCCTATTTTGGCATTATGGATATAGGTCAGCCCAAGCAGGGCGATCTATTTGTGATCAATGCCGCAGCTGGCGGCATTGGCTGTATTGCCGGGCAGATTGCCAAGGCAGAAGGCTGCACCACTGTAGGTATTGCCGGTGGGCAGGCCAAGTGTCAATGGCTGCAGAATACTCTGGGCTACGACCAGGTTATTGACTATAAATCGGCCGAGCCTTTTGAGCAGCAGCTGCAAAAAGTGGCGCCCGAGGGTATGGATATTGTCTACGACAATGTGGGTGGGCCCATGCTCACTACCATGCTCGGCCAGCTGGCAGAAAACTCGCGTATTATTCTCTGTGGTGCTGTGTCCCAATATGAGCGAGATGGCGGCCATGAGGCGGTGGGCAATATGTGGGAGCTGATTACCAAGCGCGCCAGAGCTGAGGGCTTTATGTTCTCGGATCATGTGGATCGCTATCCGGAAGCCATTGATTATATTACCGGGATGCTGAAATCCGGCTCTTTGGTCAGCCCGGTTAACTGGTCTGAGGGTATTGAGTCTACCGGGCAGGCTTTTATCGATATGCTGGCTGGCAACAATCTGGGCAAATGCCTGATCAAGCTGTAATTCTATGCCTTTAGAAGCTGTTACTGCCGCTATCCTCGCCGAGATGGCGGCATCGGATGCACCGCAATTTCATGAGTTGCCCGCCGCTGAGAGCCGCGCTATTTATACAGCGGCCCAGACCATACCGCCCACCATTGAGCTGCATGCTGTGCACGACAGTACTGTACCTGGACCCGCTGGTGATATTGCCATTCGAATTTACCGGCCTCACAGCGGGCCAGCGCCAGTACATGTGCATTTTCACGGCGGTGGCTGGGTGCTGGGTAATCTGGTTACCCATGATGCCGACTGCCGAGAAATCTGCGCGGCCTCTGGCTGTATTGTGGTGGCTGTGGACTATCGCCTGGCCCCTGAGGATCCATTTCCTGCAGGCGCGGAAGATTGCTATGCAGTAGCCTGTTGGGCCGCGGCCAATGGTACTGAACTGGGCGCCCAGCAGGGGCCTATTAGTATTGGTGGTGATTCTGCTGGTGGCAATCTGGCCGCTGTCGTGGCGCTGATGGCGCGGGAGCGCAATGGCCCTGAATTTGCGCTGCAACTGCTTATCTACCCGATTACTGAACCCAGTATGAGCACCGAGTCCTTCCAGCAAAATGCTGAGGGTTATCTGCTGACCAAAACCATGATGAGCTGGTTCTGGGATCATTATTGCCCGGATATTGAGCAGCGCCAGAATCCTTTAATCAGTCCATTGCTGGCCGAAGATCTATCGGGTCTGCCGCCAGCCGTGGTGATTACAGCGGAGTTTGACCCCTTGCGGGATGAGGGTGAGGCCTATGCCAGACGCCTTGCCGAGTCAGGGGTGGAGGTTGAAATGCGCCGCTATGATGGCCTGATTCATGCCTTTTTCTCTCTGGCCGGCATTATTGAGGCTGCCCGAGAGGCGGTGGATCAGGTGGGCAGCGCACTGCGCCGGGCCCACAATATGCCTGACTCGCGCACAGGCTCTAAATAGCCAACTACTTCATAAAAAAGTCTGCCCGCGGCGTGCCAGTTTCATCGTAGACCGGCTCGCAGTGGTCAATACTGTATTTGAGAATATCCGTGTCCAGTATCTCGTAGTTGTAGAGTATGGCCAGCATATCTGTATAAAAGTGGCTCGCCAGATGGGCGCGCAGATGCTCAACGGACTCCCAGTTTTCGTGCACATAGATTCTGCCGGGCACTGCTGGGTCGAGGCTCCAGACATAATGGCGGCAGCCTTTTTGCAGACGGGTCTCGGCCATTAGCTGGGCGGTTTCGGGCAATACTTTTATCGCATCTTCAGGCTTGAAATTAACAGTGCCATTAATCAGTACGGTCATTAGGGTTACTCACCGTACATAGAGTGGAAAATACGCTCTTTAAACAGCCACTGGCCATCGACTTTGATCAACTGATCATCGTATTGGCCTCTGGGGCGAATCTCTACCCCCTCTAATGTGGTGCCCACTTCAGAGGCATAGGACCTGACCTTGGCGGTATCGCCATTAACTTCAATACCACCTACATTAAAGGCCATAAAAATAAAGGGAAACATCGACATGCCGGTTTGCCAGGCATTGACTATATTGTCTTTGCCGCTGACATTTTCCATGCCTGGTATCACTGGTAGTTTCCAGCTGGAATCCTCTGCCCAGGTTGAGGCCCAGAGTTCGGTGTCGCGCTGGTTAACTGCGTCAGCATAGATATCCAGCAGCTCGCGAATAGCGAGGCGGTCTTCGATTGGTCCGGAAAAAGGCATAGGATGCTCCCTGTAGTTATTTTTATTTGGCGGAAATCACTATACCTTACAGGGCTTTAAAAAAACAATCTCAGTTGATTTTTTATTATTAAACAGGTACCTTGAAACCTAACTATGAGTCTGGGGTTAAAGCATTTACAGGCCTTCAACTAATTAAAATAAAAATGGGAAAAACCATGTCAATCCACTACCAGCAGTACTATCTTCATCAGCGCCCAAACGGAGCTACCACTGACAATGACGTTAAGGTTCGCAGTGTCGAGGTGGACGGCCTAGCCGATGGCCAGATACTGATCAAAAATGAGTATTTCTCGCTGGACCCGGCGATTCGCGGCTGGATGAGCGATGAGCCCAGCTATATGCCACCTATAGAGATTGGCGATGTAATTCGCAGCTCGACTGTGGGTACTGTGGTTGAAAGCACCCACCCTGATTTTGCTGTGGGAGATGAGGTCTACGGCCTTAATGGCTGGGAACAATACAGTCTGTCTGATGGCTATTTTATTACCAAGGTGCCCAAAGATAACCAGTTCCCGCTGCACTATTATTTAAGTGCATTTGGTGCTGTGGGCCTTACAGCCTACTTTGGTATTAAGGATGCGGCGCAGCTAAAGCCAGGCGATACATTACTGATGAGTGCTGCTGCCGGTGCGGTGGGTTCGCTGGGTGGCCAGTTGGCAAAAAACATGGGTTGCCGTGTAGTGGGTCTGGCCGGTAGCGATGATAAATGTCAGTGGCTGACCCAAGACCTGGGTTTTGACGCGGCAATCAATTACAAAACTGAGTCAGGTAATCTCAATGCTGCCATCGCCGCGGCTTGCCCGGAGGGCGTTGATGTTTACTTTGATAATGTGGGCGGGGAAATTCTCGACGCGGCACTGCTCAATATTAATAGCAATGCGCGTATCGTGTTCTGTGGTTCTATCTCTACCTACAACGCCTCAGAGCCGGTTCCCGGCCCCTATAACTGGTGGCAGGTGTTGGCTAAGAGCGCCACAGTTCAAGGTTTTTTGATTAGCAATTACCTCGACCAATTTGAGGCTGGTGCAGCTGCCATTGCCGAGTTACTCCGCGAGGATAAAATCCAGTTTAAGTACGATATTGTCGATGGTTTTGATAATACATTGACGGCATTTCACAAGCTCTTTGATGGCAGTAATACGGGCAAATTAATGCTCAAGGTGTAAGTTTATGGCTGAGCAAAAACTGCAGGGCAAGCGCGCCATAGTCACAGGTGGTGCCACTGGTATTGGCTATGGTATTGCTCAGCGATTTATTGCCGAGGGCGCGGTGGTCATTATTAGCGATATAGATCAGCCCGGGGGCATAGCCGCAGCGCAGAAACTGGGGCCAAACTGCGAGTTTGTGCAGCAGGATGTTTCGCTGCCCGCCGATTGGGAGCATCTGTTTGCTGTTGCAGACGAAAGGTTTTCAGGGCTGGATATTATGGTTAATGTGGCCGGTGTCACATTGATGGGTACTATTGAGGATATGGATGTCGAGACCTGGGATAAAACCATGGGTATCAATCTGCGCAGCTGCTTTCTTGGCTGCCAGGGGGCCATCAAGCTGATGAAAGCCGATGGCGGTGGTGCCATTATCAATATGGCCTCGGTGTCTTCGTTTAAGGCCCAACCCGAGTTGGTGGCCTACAATGCCTCCAAAGCCGGGGTCGATATGATGACCAAATCTGTGGCTCTGCACTGCGCGCGCAGTGGCTATGGCATCAATGTCAATTCAATTAATCCCGGGGTTATCCAGACCGATATGCTGAAAAAGGTGATCAGCCAGGTAGAGGATGGTGAGGCGCTGATGGACAGCTATAAAGCCATGCACCCGATTGGCCGCATTGGCGAGCCTGAAGATGTGGCTGCTATGGCGGTGTATCTGGCCAGCGAAGAGGCTTCATTTATTACTGGCTCTGCATTTACTGTGGATGGTGCTCTGGGTCTTAACTAACTATTGATAGGGGTAGGACGATGACAGAAGCATTGAGAGAGGGCGGTTGTCTCTGTGGTCAGGTGCGCTATAAGGTGCCGCACACACCGGTGGAAACTGTGGTCTGTCACTGCAAAAACTGCCAGAAGCAGGCGGGTTCTGCCTTTTCGGTAGTGGCCTTTTACCCTCGTGATAGTCTGCAATTAACCGGTGAGTTAAAGACCTTTGAGGATGTGGGTACTAGCGGGCAAACCGTATTTCGCCGCTTCTGTGGCAACTGTGGTTCGCCAGTGATTACGGATACTGAAAATGCGCCGGCTATGGGTTTAATCTTTATTAAGGCCGGTACGCTGGACCAGGTGGATGATTTAAAACCTTCAGTACATGTGTGGACTGAGAGAAAGCATTGTTGGTTGACCCTAGCTGAAGATCAGGTGCAGTTGGAGAGAGAGGGGTAGGCGCTACCCTACAGGTCGATCTTAACCAGCGCCTTACCCACAGTTTTGCCAGACATCAGGTCACAAAATGCCTTCGGTGTATTGGCAAACCCTTGGGTGATATTTTCTATCACATTGATCTTACCGGCCCGAATCCACTCCTCAAGCTGGGCCATGGCTGCTGGCACCTTAGCCTGATAAGTGGGCAGCAAAAAACCCTGCATGGTCAACTGCCGTGACACCATTTCCCAGAGATTGGTAATCGGGTTGGGGTTGTCGGTGCGGTTGTAGTCAGAGATCATGCCGCAGCCGACAATACGTCCATAGACTTTCATGGCGGGCAGCATGGCATTGAGTACCGGGCCACCGACATTATCAAAATAGATATCTGCACCCTCAGGTGCCAGTGCTGTTACTGCCGCGGTAATATCGTCGGTTTTATAGTTAATGGCAGCATCAAAACCAAACTCGTTGACAATCAACTGCGCCTTATCATCACTGCCGACAATACCTATCACGGTGCAGCCACAGAGCTTGGCAATCTGCCCGGCCATGCTACCGGTGGCACCAGCTGCGGCACTGACCACCACAGTTTGCCCGGCCTGAATCTGGCCCACTTCATGAAGGCCAATATAGGCTGTGGCACCTGCTCCCCCCAGTGAACCCACATAGTAGGAGAGGGGGATACCCTCTTCTGGCGACAGTTTTTCTAGCAAAATAGCGTCGCTGTGGCAGATCGAATAGTCTTCCCATTGGTTGAGGGCAAATACATAGTCGCCTTCGGCAAAATCTTTGTTGCAGGACTTAATTACCTGCCCGACAGAGGGCCCTCTAATAACGCCACCAATGGCAATGGGCTCAAAGTAGTTGGCTTTGCCATCTACCCAGCCGCGAATGGCGGGCTCCATAGAGAAGTACATATTGCGCAGCAAAAACTGGCCATCGCCGACATCGGCAACTGGTCCTTCCGACAACGCAAAATTTTCTGGTTGGGCGGCATCACTGACGTAGGAGGCGAGAACAATTTGCCGGTTAATCATGGTTAGTCTAGCTCCAGTTGCAGATTGCCATTGTCAGCCAGACTGACATCATAGGTTTTTAGCGGCACTCTAGTCAGTTCGCCCAGGGGCTGGCCGGTGCGCAGATCAAAGCGTACGCCGTGCAATGGGCAGGCCAGATAGCAGTTTCGTATCCGGCCCCCGGTCAGCTCTGCACGCTGATGAGTACATTGGTTGTCCACAGCATAAAATTCTCCGTTGGCCTTACAGATCAGAATATTTTTGCCATTGAGGGTAACAGGCACAGTCTGCTTGTCGCTGATATCGACGGCGGGTATTAAGGTATCTGTAATGGCCATAGAGCTCTCGTTAGTTACAGTGCAGACGCAAATGCATCAGGCATTAAGGTATTTATCAATGGTTTGATGTAGGTGACGAATACGGCTCTCCTGATAGCTAGCCAGACTGACGGCGCCTTTTCTGGAGGCAATCATGCCTTTCTGTACCGCGGCCATATTGCTGTCGTCCTGATCAAATACCGGCCCCAGGCCACCAATTTCTGGCGCTTCACTAAAGGCCTGATCCGGGCGCAGGATATTCTTCTCAGCGGGCTCTGGCTTTTGGGTACCCTTGGGGTAGCGCATCAAAATCATGGTTTCAAAAATACAGCTATTGTGATCATCGCCATTGGGCAGGAAGCGGTAGACAATATTGCCGTTGTAGCCGATCCATACCTGAGTATTGGGAAACAGCATATACAGAATGGCATCTTCCAGCTCTGACTGAGTAGCCTGATCCAGAGGCTCACCGATCAGTTCGCTAAACATCTCGCGGTTGGTCTCGGCAATATAGGAGCGGGCAGTCAGGCCCTCGGGCATGGCATGGCCTTCGGCATTATCTGTTGCCATGCGTCCCGAGAGTTCCAAAATATCGCGCATGGTCTCTTCTTCGGTGACCTCGGGCATATGGGGGCTGGCTACACCCATGGGAGTCACAGAGCGGCTTACATGGTCGCCAAAGGTGTCGTACTGGGAGTTGGCATCGCCGGTAAAGGTGAGGATTTCGCTGTGAGTCTCAAGAGTGTGGAAAGACTCCATAAAGGCCTCGGCACCGACTTTCCAGTTGCACTGCACTACACGCTGAACATGGGCGCCTTTGTAGTAGTCGTGCAGAGGGAAGCGAGAAAAATGCTCGGGCAACGGATTGAGATAGTCTTCCAGAGACTGGCAGTTTTGATCAAAATTAATAAACACAAAGCCGCCCCAGGTATCGACCTTAACCTGTGGCAGGCTCATATCTTTCTGGTCCAGATGGCTAAAGTCCCACTTGCAGGGAATGCCTTTAAAGTTGCCATTAATATCCCAGGTGGCGCCGTGGAACGGGCAGACAAATTCCTCCGCATGGCCATCGCAGTCGCGCAGAATGCGACCCCGGTGCAGGCAGGAGTTAATAAAGGCTTTAATTTCATTTTCGCCGGTGCGGGTAACAATAATTGACTGATCGACAATCTCATACACATGGTGGTCGCCCACCTCAGGAATGTCTTCTTCGCGACAGGTCATCTGCCAGACCTTGGGCCAAAGCTTTTGTTTTTCCAGCTCGTGAAAGTCTCGTGAAATCCAGCGGTCTACAGACAGATCTTCATCGCCCATATAGGGGTTGGTGTCTTCCCGCAAGTAGGCTGGTACTTCGATGGTTTCATTATCTAATAGATCCTGATAGCTCAGGCCCTCGCAGCGGGCTTCACCCTGCTGCTTTACTTTAATTAGTTCAGACATCGCATTTACTCCTGCTTATTATTTTAATTATCTGGTAATAATATTTACGCCGCTGATGCCCGGGGCACCATAGACATGGGTGTAACCGACCCTGGGGTTGTTGGGCACCTGCCGTGCACCGCCTTCGCCGCGCAGCTGCACACAGACTTCATAGACCTGGCGCAGACCCGAAGCGCCCACCGGCTCGCCATTGGCCAGGCAGCCGCCATCTGTGTTGATGGGCATGGAGCCGTTGATACCTGTGGCACCTTCGCGCAGCAGTTTTTCCTGCTCGCCATGTTTGCAGAAGCCATTTTCCGCCATATGCATAATCTCTGTGCCGCTGTCGGTATCTTGCAGCTGCATCACATCGACATCTTCCGGGCCTATGCCGGCCAGCTCAAAGGCTGCCTTGGATGCGGTCACCGTGGGTGCATCTGCTACTTTCATGGCCTGGGACGGGGCAAATACTTCAAAGCTGCCATAGTGGCGGGTGCGCACGGCGGCGGCTTTTAAAAACAGTGGGTTGCTGCAGTACTGATGTGCCTTGTCGGCATTGCAAATAATCAGTGCCGCGCCGCCCTCGGCGGGGCTGCAGAACATGTATTTGCGCAGCGGGTCGCTGATCATTGCTGAGTTGGCAATCTCGTCGTAACTCAGAGCCTGCTGGCGCCAGGCTGTGGGCGTTAGCGAGCCATTGGTAAAGGCTTTTTCTGATACCCGAATCAGGGCATCTTCGGTAATGCCATGGTCATGCATATAGCGCTGGGTTTTAAGCGCAAAAAACTGCGTGGTTAGCATTAGCCCGGTTTCGCCATACCAGTCATCCAAACCCCATTCTTTGGGCTGGGGATTAAAGGCACCTCGGGGGTGTTTGTCGAAACCTACCACTACGCCCAGATCATACTCACCAGATTTAATGGCGCTGTAGGCGGCATGCAATGAACTGCCGCCGGTGGCGCAGCCATTCCAGATATTGGTAAATTGCAGACCGGTCAGCCCCAGTTCATTGACTAGCGCATCGGCATTGCCGGCGTCCTGGCTGCCACCATAGGCAAATTGCATATCTGCCCATGAGAGGCCCGCATCAGCTAATGCTGCGCGCACCGCCGAGGCGCCCTGTTGCATGCCGGACATATCCGGGGAGCGGCCAAATCTGTGCAGGCCTATGCCTATAATTGCTACGTCCATAACTATGCTTTCTCCGCTGCACTAAAACTAAAGGTCATTTTTTGCTCGCCGTTTTCATCTGTGCGAAAGGGCACAATATCCAGTTGCATGGGCATACCAATCTTAAGCTGTTCCGGGCTGTTGGCCTGGAGGCGGGCTTCAACCCGCACGCCGCCGGGCATTTCCACATAGCCTACGCCGTAGGGGCGAAATGTCTCTGGGGTTTCATCGCTAAGATAGGGCTCTTTGGGCATAAAGGTCTGAATGGTCCAGGTCCATAATATGCCGCGGTCTCCCAGTTCAATAATCTGGGTGTCCCGTGAGCCACAGCTGCGACAGTCGGGCTGCGCGGGAAAGGCGGCCTCTGCGCATTGGCTGCATCTACTACCCAGTAGCTGGGGTTGGCTTGAGGGCCAGGTAAATAGGCCTTCTTGGAGTGGAACTTGGTTGCTCATGGCTTATCTCTAAACTCTATTGATGAAGTGAAAGGCCAATGCTGTCGAGAACAGACTCGTGCATGCTTTCAGATACTGTTGGATGGGCAAAAATGGTATGGGACAGCTCCTGTTCTGTGGCCTCAAGCTGCTGGGCAATACCAAAGCCCTGAATCTGCTCTGTGACTTCCGGGCCTATCATATGGGCACCCAGTAACTCACCTGTATTGCTATCAAAGACGGTTTTAACCAGCCCCTCGGCTTCATTAATTGCCAGAGCTTTGCCATTGGCGCCGATATTAAAGCGGCCTGTATTAGTGCTGTGCCCCGCGGCTTTAGCCTGGGCTTCTGTGAGGCCAATACTGGCAATTTGCGGGCGGCAGTAGGTGCAGCCGGGGACGCGGCGTTTATCCAGTGGTTTGACCCCCTGGACGCCGGCAATATTCTCTACACAGATAACCGCTTCGTGGCTGGCTTTATGGGCAAGCCACGGAGCGCCGGCCACATCGCCAATGGCGTAGAGGCCAGCCAGATTGGTTTTGCCAAATGGATCGGCAACTATAAAACTGTTTTCAGTGGTCACGCCCAGGTTCTCAAGACCCAGGCCCTCAATATTGCCTCTAATACCCACGGCCAGAATAACCTGGTCAAATTTCTGCTGTTGCTTGCCATCTGGTCCTGCAATCGATGCCAGTGACTGTTCGCCTGCACCATCAACCTCATCGACCAATGTATTGGTTAAGACGTTGATGCCACGCTGTTTAAAGGATTTTTCTGCCAGCTGGGAAATCTCGGCATCTTCTGCCGGTACTATGCGCTCTGCTGCTTCCACCAGGGTGACATCGCAGCCCAGATCATTGTAGAGGCTGGCAAATTCCACCCCTATGGCTCCGCCGCCAATGACCAGCAGGCTGCCGGGCAGGCGGCTGGGGGTCATGGCTTCACGGGCGCCCCAGACTAGATCGCCGTCAATTTTGATATTGGGTAGATTGCGGGCCCGGGCTCCGGTGGCAAGAATAATATGGTCGGCTCTGTATTGGGTGACTGAGCCGTCACAACTGACATCGAGCCGGCATTTGTCGGCTACGGTGGCAGTGCCGTCTATTACCTTAATATTGTTTTTCTTCATCAGATAGGCAACGCCACCGCTAAGTTTGCTGGCTACGGAGCGGCTGTGCTGCACTAGCTTGTTGATATCAAAGCTCAGGTTGTCGATAGCAAAACCAAAATGTTCTGCCTCTTTAATAGTATGTGCAATATCTGCACCGCGCAGCAGTGCCTTGGTGGGTATGCAGCCCCAGTTTAAGCAGACACCGCCCAGGTGCTGCTTTTCAACCAGCGCGGTTTTAAAGCCTAACTGGGCGGCGCGAATAGCCGCCACATAGCCGCCAGGGCCGCCGCCCACTACCATTAGGTCATAATGCTGCATACTCAATTAAACTCCTAGACCAGCATGGTTGCCGGTTGCTCGAGGAAGCCTTTGAGCACAGCCATAAACTCAGCGGCCACAGCACCATCAATAATGCGATGGTCGCTGGAGAGAGTCAGGCTGACCACTGTGGCAACAGCCAGCTGGCCATTTTTAACCACCGCGCGCTGCTCCCCGGCACCTACGGCCAGAATAGCACCCTGGGGCGGGTTGATAATGGCATCGAACTGCTTAATGCCATACATGCCCAGATTAGAGATGCAGAAGCTGCCGCCCTGAAATTCTTCAGGTTTTAGGCGATTGAGTTTTGCCCTGGTGGACAGATCGCGCATTTCATGAGAAATGCTCTCAAGTCCTTTGTTATTGGCACCTGAAATAATAGGTGTGATCAGGCCGTCTTTGATTGCCACAGCCACACTGATATCTGCATTGTTAAAGTAGCTTACCTGCTCACCATCAAACTGCACATTAACCGCCGGCACTCTGATCAGCGCGCTGGCACAGGCTTTAATAATAAAGTCATTGACCGAAATTTTGGTCTCGCTATTGGCATCGTTAATCTGCTTGCGGGTGGCGAGTAGATGATCTAGCTCGGCATCAATCTGTACCCGATAATGGGGGGCTGTCTGCTTGGATGACTGCAGGCGACCGGCAATAGTCTTGCGCATACCACTGATTACCTGTGCCTCTGAGCTGCTTGGCGCCGCGCTTACGGCTACTGATTGAGCGGGCAGTTTATTTTTTAGCGCTGCAGCGGCTTCAACATCGGCCTTGCAAACACGGCCTCGCTCGCCACTGACACGGCACTCATGGAGGTTAATGCCCAGCTCTTGAGCCATGCGCCGGGCTACTGGTGTGGCCTTGACCTGGCTATCATCAGCATGCTGAGTTGCGCCTGCTGGAGTTGCGGAGTTGGTGCCTATTAGCTGACCACCGGCGGCAGTCACCGCTGTCTCTAGGTCAGCCTTGGATATACGTCCATGGCGGCCTGTGCCGGTAATATTGTTGAGGTTAACACCATAGTCTGCGGCCAGTCTGCGAGCCACAGGGGAAGCGGCAATATGACTATCATCGCCACCCTCAGCCAGGGCTGCATTATTACTGGCCTGGGGTGCAGGTGCTGCCGCTGGGGCTGCTACAGGTTCTGCTGCCACAGGCTCAGGGGCTACTGCTTCTGTGCTGGCAGTTTTATGGCTATCAATAAATGCCTGAATCTCTGCTTCGCTGGTCTCGGCCGAGGCCAGGACCCCGAGAAGGGCACCCACATCGTGGGTTTCGCCGGGCTGGGCAACAATAGCTCTCAGCACACCGCTGTGAGCTGCAGTGACTGTATTGATGATTTTGCTGGTTTCGACATCCACCAGATCATCTTCAGCATTGATCTGTGCACCTATTTCAACATGCCAGGTGTTAATTTCACCCTCGGACATTTCCATGCCCCATTTGGGCATCTGGATCGACTTAATTTCATTGCTCATGGTTAGGCTCCAAGCACTTCCCGAACAGCGGCAAGTACTTTATCCACATTCGGCAAGTAGGCATCTTCTAATTCAGGTGCAAAAGGTACCGGCGTGTGCGGTGCGGTGACAGTGCGAATCGGCGCTCTAAGACTGTGAAAGCCTTTTTCGGCAACAATACCGGCGATATCTGAGGCCAGTCCACAGCGCGGGTTGCCCTCGTCAACTACCACCAGTCGGCCTGTGACCTCGACACTTTCCAGAATGGCTTCATCATCCATTGGCGACACGGTACGGGGGTCAATCACATCGCAGCTAATACCTTCTTGGGCCAGAATATCCGCAGCGGCAATGGCATGGGTGACCATATTGGAGATAGCCACTATGGTGACATCCTTGCCCTGGCGGGGGAATGCCGCTTCACCAAAGGGAATGGCATATTGCTCGTCTGGCACTTCGCACTCGTTGTCGTACATGACTTTATGCTCGAGGAAGATTACCGGATCGTCATCGCGGATCGCCTGCACCATAAGCCCCTTAGCATCATAGGCATTACTGGGCATAACCACTTTGAGGCCGGCAATATGGGTGACAATAGAGTGCAGCATGCTGGAGTGCTGTGCACCGGCGCGCCAACCGCCGCCCACTGTGCCACGAATAACCATGGGGGTTTTTGACTTGCCGCCAAACATATAGCGGAACTTGGCGGCCTGATTAAATATCTGGTCAAAGGACACGCCGATAAAATCAAAGAACATCAGCTCGGCAATAGGTCGCAAACCATTGTTGGCAGCACCTGCGGCAGCACCAATAATGGCCGCTTCTGAGATGGGGGTGTCAATTACCCGCTCGCGACCAAACTCGGGCATTAGCCCTTTGGTCACACCAAAAACACCGCCGTAGGCATCATCTTCGCCGTCACAACCGGCGCCGCCGGAGACTTCTTCACCCAAAACTATCACTGTGGGGTCGCGGCGCATCTCTTCACGAATGGCATCATTGATGGCGTCGCGGTAGGTCTTGATTGAAGTCTTACCTGTGACCTGTGCGTTATTAGAATTATTAGTCATTTGGGTCACCTTAGTATGAGCAGTAGACGTCGGACATTAGGTCCGTGGCGGGATCTGGGTGCGGAGCCGCAAGGCCATCTGCAACCGCCTGTTCTATTTCGGCTTTGATTTCTTTATCGATCGCGTTCATGGCGGCGGCTTTTAGCCAGCCTTCTTTGATTACCCGATCACGGAAGATTTTCAGGCAATCCTGATTCTTGCGGGCATTTTTGACCTCATCTTTGCCGCGGTACAGCTGGGGGTCGCCAATAAAGTGGCCGTCAAAGCGTACGCATTTGGCCTCAATAGAGGTGGGGCCACCACCATCCCGTGCTCGCTGAGTGGCCACCTTGATAGCCTCATAGGTGGCAAAGAAGTCATTGCCATCGACACATTCGGCGGGCATGCCAAAGCCAGCATTGCGGTCCGTCAGGCTGTCACAGCCGAGGCCATAGTTGGCCGCTGTGCCCTCTGCATAACCATTGTTTTCGTAAATAAACACATGGGGCAACTGCAGCACAACCGCCATATTCATGGCTTCCATGGCCGTACCCTGGTTGGCACTGCCATCGCCGTTAAATGACAGGGCAACATTCTTGGTACCCAGGGTTTTCGAGGCCAGTGCTGCGCCATTGACCAGCGGTGGTCCGCCACCAACAATGGCGTTGGCACCGAGCATGCCTTTATCAATATCGGCAATATGCATGGAGCCGCCTTTGCCTTTACAGAGGCCGGTGGAACGTCCCATAATTTCCTTCATCATGCCGCCAATATCACAGCCCTTGGCAATACAGTGACCGTGACCACGGTGGGTACTACCAATAATGTCGCTGTCGCTAAGATCAATACAGGCAGCGACCGCAATGGCTTCCTGACCGTTGGAGGCGTGCACAAAACCGGGCACATTGCCGCCCATAAACTCGGCAATACAGCGCTCTTCGAATTCGCGAATAGTTCTCATGGAGCGATAGGCTCTGAGTAGAAATTCCTCTTGATATGGCATGGAGATAAACCTTTTGTTTGTTTAGTTATAGGCTGAGTAAACTATACATCTTTTAGATAAAAAAACAAACGTGATGGTTTTCGTTAGGCGGGTTATTTTGCCACTTTACTGTATTGGCAAGTCAGGGGGGGTAAAAGGCTGCGCTGTATGCTCTGGCGACGGGACTTTCGACAGCTGTTGTTGCTGTGGTTGGGAGGGGGTTAGGCAATTGCCCGTTATTGCTAAGTTCATGGGGCTGCCGGGTCCCGCTTACTGATAAGACGGGACAGGCAGGGCCAATTATTCTGGCGCTATTTAGAACTGTGACTCGGGTAAATGGATTACCAGGCCATCGAGTGCATCGGTCATTTTGACCTGGCAAGACAGGCGGCTATTGTCCTTGGGATCAGTAACACAGTCCAGCAGGTCCTTCTCCATTTCGCTGGCGGGTTCGATTTTGGCGACCCAGCTGTCGTCTATATAGCAATGGCAGGTTGCGCAGGCACAGGCACCGCCACATTCCGCAACAATGCCGTCAATCATATTGTCTACAGCACCCTGCATCAGACTGACTCCAGATGCGATATCAATTTCATGACTCTGGCCGTTGGCCTCTACATAGGTGACTGTGGGCATATCTAAACTCCGTTGCTGTATCTGTGGTTAAGGTTTGGCTGCAATATACATTGTTTAAATTTAAAAACAAGATGGCCGGTTTTGTGGTTTAAGCTCTACAAAAAAGCCCGTACCTGGCAACAGACACGAGCTTCTAGGGCAAGGTTATAATCTTACTTGAGGCTGCTGTAGTATGCGGCCAGATTGGCAATATCTGCATCGCTCAGGCCTTTGGCCATTGCCGTCATCATGGCGTTTTTGCGCTCCCCAGCTCTAAACTGTTGAAGCTGGCTGACCAGGTAGGGTTCTTTCTGCCCCGCCAGGTTAGGCCACATGCCATTGTTGCTGATGCCATTGATGCCGTGACAGCCTGCACAGGTCATGGATTTAGCCTTTCCTGCGGCCGGGTCGCCGGCCATGGCGCCAAAAGATAATGTTGCTGCTATAAAGGTAATAACAAGTTTTTTCATGTTGCTTCTCCAATGATTAATTCGGTTAGCCTTGGCTTTTAGTCAGTGAGTGGCTGATAAATAGCGATGCGCTTAAAAGGGCGACTGCTCCGACCTGGTGAGCTGCTGCTACAGGTATGGGAACATAAAAAATTAACGTGCTGATGCCCAGGCTGACCTGCAATATCAACAGGCCAATCAGGCAGAATACGGCGGTTCGTATTGGGCCTTGAATACCAGCCCTAAAGGCTTTGGCGGCAAAGCCGAGGACCAGGGCGACTATAATGTAGGCGAAAATACGATGGTTAAACTGGATGGTGGTGATATCTTCAAAGGCTGATAACCATGCTGGTGTCATGCTGTATAACCCGGCTGGGATAAAGCTGTCACCCATCAATGGCCAAGTTGGATAGGCGTAACCCGCCTTGGTCCCGGCCACCAGTCCACCAGTCAAAATCATCAGGAAGATCAAACCGCTGAGACTGTAGGCAAAGGTTTTTAGCTGTGCTGGTTGTTCTGTTCTGCGGCTTACCAGATCAAAAGCGGTCCATAGAATAAATGAGTAGATCAGAACTGCGGCACCCAGGTGGGCACTGAGTCTGTATTGGCTGACATCAGGCTTGTCCACCAGGCCGCTCTTAACCATGTACCAGCCTAGCAAACCCTGACAGCCTCCGCCGATCAGCATAATAATCAGCTTTGGGGTAAGGCCAGCTTTGATGCGCTTGGTAAAGTAGAAAAACAGGAATGGCAGTATAAAAATAATTCCGATCAATCGTCCCAGCACCCGGTGCAGGTATTCGTACATAAAGATCGACTTAAAGGCTTCCATAGACATACCAGCGTTGATCTGTTGGTACTCTGGGAACTGCTTGTATTTAAAGAACATATGCTCCCAGTCTGCTTCCGATAGTGGCGGAATAATCCCCATTAAAGGTTTCCAGTCCACCATGGACAGACCTGAGTTGGTCAGGCGGGTAACGCCACCCAGCAGTATCATGCCGAAGATAACTGCGGCACAGAAAAATAACCAGTAGGCGATTTGACGATCGTATTGATCTTCAAGGATTCGGGCTGAAATAGCTTGGGGCATTTAAAACTCTATATGATCGGCTAATGTTGATTTGGCGGTTGGCGGTGAAGCCAGTCTTTTTTACGAAAGCGGCGCAAATTCAGACTAGATTTTATACCAAAATCCAATAACGAAGTTGCATAGAGCCACATCACATCGGCGCCGATCTGCACCAGTACAAAGGGTACCAGTACACGGCTGAGAAGAATACTGAACATGGTCACCATCATTGGGTATCTGGTGTCGCCCGCGCCGCGCAATGCGCCGGCCATACTGAACTCAATTCCCATTAATGGCAGGCTACAACTAATGATGTAGGTGAAGGGCACCAAAAGTGCTATCACCTCGGGGTCATCAATAATAAATCGCGCTATTTCTTCGGCAAACAGGCTCATCATTGCGCCGCCTGCCACCATAATGTAGACACAGGTGCGCATGGTGCGCCAGCCAGCATTATAGGCGCCTTTTTTATCTCCGGCCCCAAGGTGTTGACTGACCAATGTGGCGCTGGAGATTGAAAAACTAAAGGCGATTACGATCATTAGCCCGAGAATAGACAGGCCAATACCATAGGTAGCAAAAGCTGCATTGCCATAGCTGGACAGAAATACCAAAAATACTAATAAACCGGCCTGAAAAAACACCTGCTCAAAAGCGGCGGGCATGCCGATTCTAACCAGATCACGGCTATTGCTAGCCATGCCCGGTAGTGGGTTGGCCGGTTTAAATGACAACCTGCCCAGTAGCCACAGACCCATAAACAGCAACACAGTAATAATGGCTGCTACGCCGTTACCTATGGCAAGGCCGGACAGCCCTACAGGGGCTATGCCATGCCAGCCATAGGCATACACAACACCTAGATAGATGCCTAAAACTGCACCGATAAGCGCTGCCCACAGGGGCGTTTTGCTGTCACCGGTGGCGCGAAAAGCCATGCTGAAAACCAGCACTATGAGCATTGGTGGTGCATAGAGTACGGTGTAATAAATAAAGTCTACAGCTGCCACATGGGCTTTCGGGGTAAGGCTAAATATCCCCACCAGTTGCTCTAGAAAGGGGATCGCAAGCCAGGATAGAAGTATGCCGGCAAAGAAAAAGATAATTACCGATAGGGCGGCAATACGTCCTGCCATCTGTTGGTCGTTTGCTCCCCAATAGCGACCCACCAGAGCCGTGGTGCCACTGGAAAGCCCCATCATCACAGCGAACAGAATAAAGAACAGCCTCTGGCCTGTGGTAACTGCGGCCACTTCGTCCAGACCCATACCACCGGCAATTTTCAGGAACACGAGACCGGTCAGCATAAAGGCCATATTGCTGAGGATGGTCGGCCAGGTGAGGCGCCAGATATTGAAAGTGGAGGCAGTTTGCATGAGCGACTATGATAACATTCACAGCAGTTCTTCAGTTAGCATTTCATAGTCGCAATTCAGGTTATTAATATGGCGGATCAAAATACGGTCAAGTTAGAGCCGAGCTGGCTCAATGTGCTCGGCGGAGAATTTGATCAGCCTTATATGCAGCAGTTACGGGAATTTCTGGTGCAGCAGAAAGGGGCCGGTCGGGTGATTTATCCCCCTTGCTCCCAGTGGTTTTCTGCCTTTAATTCGACGCCATTTGATCAGGTGCGTGTGGTTATTCTCGGGCAGGACCCATATCATGCTCCCAACCAGGCTCATGGTCTGTGCTTCTCGGTAATGCCCGGGGTCAAAGTGCCCCCTTCGCTGATAAATATTTACAAAGAGTTACAGGATGATCTGGCTGTGCAACCTCCGGCCCATGGCTGTTTGACCAGCTGGGCTGAGCAGGGGGTGCTATTACTCAATGCCACTCTCACTGTGGAACAGGCCAATGCAGGTGCCCATCAGGGCAAGGGCTGGGAGCGCTTTACTGATCAGGCGATCCGAGCGTTAAACGACCAGCGCGATGGCATTGTGTTTTTACTCTGGGGCAGCTACGCTCAAAAGAAAGGTGCTTTTATTGACCAGTCCCGACATCTGGTTCTCAAGTCGGTACATCCATCGCCGCTGTCGGCCTATCGGGGATTTTTAGGTTGCAAACATTTCTCCACGGCGAATAATTACCTGCAGCAGCGGGGCCAGCCTGCAATTGACTGGCAGCTGCCTGCACAAGCCAGTTTGGATATCTAATTTTAGGGGAATAGTTTGACTGTTAAATCCTGGCAGACGCCAAAGAATTTACTTCTGGTGATGACTGTCGCCATGACGATTGCCTTTGCTGTATGGATGGCTCTGTTAAATAACTTTGTCATTGAGAAGGCGGCTTTTACCGGCGCTGAAATTGGTATGTTGCAGAGTATTCGTGAGATACCCGGTTTTCTGGCCTTTACAGCGGTACTGGTACTGTTGATTATTCGCGAGCAGCTGTTTGCTTATCTGTCACTCGCGCTGTTGGGTATCGGTGTTGCTATGGCCGGTTACTTTCCCTCTGTGGTGGGGCTGTATCTGACCACCTTTGTAATGTCGGTGGGCTTTCATTATTTTGAGACGGTAAAGCAGTCTCTGGCTCTACAGTGGTTGAGTATTGATGAGGCGCCCAAGGTGCTGGGCCAGTTGATTGCGGCGGGCTCTATGGCATCTCTTGTGGTTTATGGCTTTCTTATTTTGGCTCAGAGTCAGTTTGGTCTGACTTATAAAATGATCTATGTTATCGGTGGTGTGGGCTGTCTGGGGCTGACATTATTTGCCTGGCTGGCTTTCCCCCATTTTAAAAGTGCCACGCCCCAGCGCAAAAACTTGCTGATGCGCAAACGTTACTGGCTCTACTATGCACTGACCTTTATGGGTGGTGCCCGGCGCCAGATCTTTGTGGTGTTTGCCGGATTTTTGATGGTGGAGAAATTTGGCTATTCGGTCCGCGATGTGGCGACGCTGTATCTGATTAATCATTTGTTTAACTGGGCTTTTGCCGGGCGTATAGGTGCATTGGTGGGGCGCATTGGCGAGCGTCGCGCTCTGACATTTGAGTACTGTGGGTTGATCTGCGTGTTTACCGCCTATGCTTTTGTCGACAATGCCTATTGGGCGGCTGGTCTCTATGTGCTAGATCATTTGTTTTATAGTCTGGCCATTGCGATTAAAACCTATTTTCAGAAGATTGCTGACCCAGCGGATATGGCCTCTACGGCTGGTGTTGCTTTTACCATTAATCATATTGCCGCGGTAGTGATTCCTGCGCTGTTTGGTTTGGTGTGGCTGGTGTCGCCCACGGCGGTATTTTTGATGGGCACAGGTATGGCGGCTATCAGTCTGGTACTGGCTCTCAATATTCCGTTGAATCCCACCGCTGGTAATGAAGTGGTGATGGGGCGGGTGAAGGCTGTGGCTCCCGCTCTTTAGGTGTCGGGGTTATCAGGATCCTTCACTTATTTCGTCACGCCCCGCAAAGCGCTAAATCAAGGGCGGTTTTTTCGCCTTAGCGCGCAGCCAGTTCAGGCTTTTTAACACAGCCGGGGTGTTTACTATTTTGCGCTCAATACGAAACTTACCCGGGTAGTCCACCAGCAGTAATCCCGTGATCATAGTAAGCAGCCCCTGGCCAGGCAAAAACAGCATCAGTATGCCGCCCAGCAGAAGTACATAACCGAGACAGTTTTTACCGATCAGAATAATTAATCTAGCCAGTGGTCGCTGAGTTTTCCACTGGGTGGGCTGGCGCTTTTTTGGCACAAAATAATCATCGGGAATCTGTGCCACCAACCAGGGCAGGCTGAGAAGGCTGATAATAAATACAAATACCGAGCCTATGCCCATCCATACCAGCAGGTGCTGATATTTTTCCAGCAGCCCCATTAGCAGGTTCATGGCCCGCTGGGAATGTCGTAGGGCAGGGGTAGATGACTCACCTGGTAGCTCTGGCCAGCAATAATAATTTCTGTGCTGTCCCTGGATTTGTCGGCCAGCACCGCCAGTACTTCAATAGTTTGGTCGTCTACCTTGGCCGCGCTGACAATATTACCTATGGCTTTGCCCTCGGGGCTGAGAATTTCTGCACCCAGAGTTGGCAGTACTGAAGCTGTTAGCTGCAGATGATGCATTCTGCGTTTTACTGCACCGCGGTAATGGGCGCGGGCGACAATTTCCTGGCCTGTGTAGCAACCTTTTTTAAAGCTTATATAGCCCTGGGCATCAAGGTTGAGCATTTGTGGGATAAACATATCTGTTGTATCTGCAGTCACATCTGCGGAGCCGTTGCGCAGTCGCTGCAGATCAGTTAGTTCTGGAGTCTCTGGTTGCCCGTCGATTTGCACAATCTTGGTTTTAAAGAAAACAGCATATTTTTTCAGGCTGGCGATAGCGATTTCGACGATTGAGCTATGGGTCTGCAGAATAATATTGTTCTGCTCGTCGCAGCTGGCTTTAAACAGAAAAATGATCCGCCCCTTGGGGGTGCACTGTGCGCCATAGATACTCTGTTCCTGACTCAGGGTTGTCATATCGCAGGTCACCTGACCCTGGAGAAATTTGCGGCTGTCGGGGCCGCTGAGTTCAATATAGCCTCTGGTGCTGTTGTTGCTCTGTTCGGTCATTGCCAATCCGTCGATTTTAGCCGGTAAATTTACGCCGGTAGGCGTTTGCTCAATTGTCTCCTATAATGCCGCTTTAACACAATTACTGATTATCTATGAATAAGAATCGCCTAATGTGGGCCAGTCGTCGCGGTATGCTGGAACTGGATCTAATCCTGCAACCCTTTGTTGAAAATTCCTACGATTCTCTTGAAGAAGATGATCAACTGCGCTTTGAAGCGCTGCTCGAGCGTGAAGATCAGCAGCTGTTTATGTGGCTGATGAAGCGTGAGCAGCCAACAGATCCCGATACTCAGAGGATAGTGCAAATAATTCATGACAATCACGGAAAGCCGTCTTGAAGTTACTTTAGTCCCGTCAAAAACTCTAGCCCTGATTCAACTGTGGATGGTGATTCTCCTGCTAATGCTCAGTGCCATGTTGCCTGTTTTGCTTTGGGCGAAGTTGCTGCTTTTGCTAATCATTATCTCTGTGGCCCTAATCTGGTTGCAGGAATGGCGCAGCGCCGATGCTGAGGTGCTGGTATTTCACCCTTTAGAAAATAAGTGCATTGCCGGCAATGGACTGCATTGTCAGCTCAGGCCTCGGCAGTTTGTCAGTCGCTATTTGATTGTTCTCTATTTGCGGACAAATAGCGGCAAGGCCATCAGTCGCGCAATCCCCCGGGATTCTCTATCTGAAGAGCAGCACAGGTTATTGCGCCAGTTACTTATTCTGCGTCCGGGGGATCGCGATGGATAATCACATCCTGACCGGCAAAGTTGATCGGTACCATAATCGTATCCCGGGCAATCGCAGATACTTTTGGGTAATCCAGGGTGTAATGCAGCCCACGACTCTCTTTGCGCTGCATGGCACAGCGAATAATTAACTCTGAAACGGTTGCCAGATTGCGCAGTTCCAGCAGATCTCTGGTGACTTTGCAGTTGCTGTAATATTCCTGAATTTCACTTTGCAGCAACTTGATGCGGTGCTGTGCTCGCTGCAGGCGTTTGTCGGTGCGCACTATGCCGACATAGTCCCACATAAAGCGGCGCAGCTCGTCCCAGTTATGGGATATCACCACATTTTCATCTGAACTGCTGACTCTGGATTCATCCCAGTTAGGAATAAAGTCTGGCTCGTTGATGCCCTCACTAAGCTGGTTGATAGCTCTGGCGGCTGACTGGGCATAGACTAGGCACTCCAGCAATGAGTTGCTGGCCATACGATTGGCACCGTGGAGGCCGGTAAAGGCCGCTTCACCAATAGCATAGAGATTGAGCAGGTCGGTCTGACCATTGTCATTGACCATAATGCCGCCACAGGTGTAATGGGCGGCCGGGACGACGGGAATCTGGTCGGTGGTGATATCTATGCCAAATTCGAGACAGTTTTTGTACACCGTCGGAAAGTGCTCGATAATAAAGTCGGCTGGTTTATGGCTGATATCCAGATACAGGCAGTCGCTGCCCAGTCGCTTCATCTCGTGGTCAATGGCTCGTGCTACCACATCCCTTGGCGCCAGCTCCGCGTCAGCATGGAATTTATCCATAAAGCGGCTGCCATCGGGCAGACGCAGCAGTGCTCCTTCCCCGCGCAGGGCTTCGGTAATCAAGAGTGATTTGGCCTTTGGATGGTACAGGCAGGTGGGGTGGAACTGATTGAATTCCAGATTGGCCACGCGGCAGCCTCGACGCCATGCCATGGCCAGTCCATCACCACTGGCACCATCCGGGTTGCTGGTATACAAGTAGGCTTTGCTGGCGCCGCCAGAGGCCAGAACCACACTTTTGGCCTGAAACAATGACACCACGCCGGTTTTTATATTGAGCAGGTAGGCACCGGTGCAGCGAATCTTGCGCGAATTATTGTCGGCCTGGGTGGTCAGGTCTACGGCGCATTGATGGTCAAATATATCGATATTGGACGCAGCTGCTACCTGATCAACCAATGTGCTGGTGACTTCCTTTCCGGTGGCGTCAGCAGTATGCAGAATACGTCTGTGGCTATGCCCACCCTCTTGAGTCAGATGATAATGCTCCTGATCCGAGTCCCGGGTAAAGTTAACTCCCTGATCTATCAGCCAGTTAACTGCCTCCGGGCCATTTTCCACCACCAGGCGGACGGCATCTTCATGGCACAGGCCCGCACCGGCGACCAATGTATCGGCGATATGGGCGTCAGAGCTGTCATTTTCATCGAACACTGCGGCAATGCCACCCTGGGCGAGCCAGGAGGCGCCAGCCTGCATGGAGGCTTTGCTGATAAGGGCAACGCGTAGAGTTTTGTCGAGCTGCAGTGCCAGGGTCAGACCGGCGACACCACTGCCAATAATTAAAACATCATAGAGATGGGTTTGTTTCATTTGATAGCCACACGGAGTTGTCGCAGCATGATAGTATAAGCGCAGAAATCGTGCGACTAAATCGCGAACTTATTGCTGCCCGGCAGGTCTGTCTTTGGTGGCCGCTGAAAGTTGTGATTTCTCAGCTATAAAAAAATAACCCATAGGGTTGGGAAAACGGATTGCTCCATGACGGAAACTAAGACTGAGCCGACTGACCAGCAGTTGGTGGTTAGAGTACAAAAAGGCGACAAACGCGCGTTTGACCTGCTGGTGCTCAAGTACCAGTACAAAGTGCAGGCTATTGTAGGGCGTTTTGTTCGCGACAGGGATGAAGTAGCTGATGTGACCCAGGAGGCTTTTATCAAGGCCTATCGTGCGCTACCCAGGTTCCGCGGCGATAGCCAGTTTTATACCTGGCTGTACAGAATTGCAGTGAATACCGCAAAAAACTATCTAGTGTCGCGCAGCCGTCGGCCACCATCTTCGGATGTAGATTTGGCCGACGCTGAATACTATTCCGGCAGCGAGCGTTTAAAAGATGTGGGTACGCCGGAAAATCAGCTGTTTCGGGATGAGCTTGAGGTAGTGATCAAAAGTGCAATGGAAGATCTGCCGGAGGACTTGCGCACGGCTGTAACTTTGCGCGAATATGAAGGGCTGAGTTATGAGGATATAGCATCGGTAATGGATTGCCCTGTAGGAACAGTCAGATCAAGGATTTTCCGTGCTCGAGAATCAATTGATGTGCGGGTTTTGGATTTAATGGGTGAGAATTAATTGATTGGTGAACCTTTCTGATAATCACCGGTCATACCCTGAGACTTTTTGGCAACACGACTTAATTTTGTAAACGAGGTAAAACAATGAGCGACAGCAAAGAGCGCTTGGCAGAATCAGTTTCGGCCCTAATGGATGGGGAGACTAGCGAGATTGAACTGCATCGAATACTAAAGGAAGTAGGTATTGATCAGGATCAACAAATTGACTCTTCAGACTCTGTGCGCGGCATTTGGCAGCGCTACCATATGGTGTCGGCATCTATGGCCGGTGAGCCGGTGGATAAAATCGATCTCTCTGCTTCTATAGCAGTGGCCATCGACGCAGAGGATACTCACAGACAGAATCCCGTTACACGTTTTGCCAGTTTAGCTGGTCGCTTTGCCATTGCCGCTTCTGTTGCCATGGTAGCCGTCCTCGGTGTGCAACAGCTCAATAGCCCGGATCCCGCCAGTGCAGATGCGCTGCAGTTCGCTGAAATGGATATTGATGCCAGCCAGCAGAACACAGGCCCCGCTCTGCAGTTCCCCGAAGGTTTTCAGCCCAACGCACCAGTTCGTACAGTCAGTGCCGGAGGTTCTGTAAAAACGTCTCAGCCCCCTGTATCTGTGGTTCAGGTACGACCAGTTAACAGTATGAATTTTTCAGAAAAGCAATTGCGCGGCTACATGGATGACATTATGCTTCGACATTCCAACAATGCAGCACTTAACAGTAACCGGGGCATGCTGCCTTTTGCCCGGATTACCAAAAGTGAGGCTGCTAGCAGCCAAGAGTGATTCAATGAGGTTAAACCATTGGTGTAAGAACCTAAGACTGGCGGCTTTTATAGCCGCCATTTTTGCTCATGGGCCATTGTTCGCCGAGTCAGTTAAATCGGCCTATGATCTTGTTCGCGGCACGGCCAAGGCGTCTAAGGAGCTCAACTATCGGGGTGTATTCACCTATGAGTTTCGCGGCACCCTGCGCAGCATTAAAGTCGTTCATCTGGTGCGCGATGGTCAGAGCTACGAGCACATTGTGCATATGGATGGTGCTGGCCATGAGATTGTCCGTCGCGGTGATGATGTAGGCTGCACTCGTCCGGCTGAGATGCTGCTTCTGGGTACCGAATTCGCGGCTGACAATAGCCCTCGCTTGGATGACCTCTACAGTTTTTATATCCGCGGCAATGCGAGAATTGCCGGGCGAATGGCCTATATGGTTGAAATTCGGCCCAAGGACAAGCTGCGTTATGGCTATGTTGTGGCCATAGATAAGCTCAATGGCCTAATGCTTCAGTCGATGTTGATCAGCCAGTCCGGCAAGCCACTGGAGCGGTTCCAATATGTTGATATTTCTTTTCCCGGTGAGCTGGACAATATCCAAATCCCGGAGCAGTTGGTTAATTCTCAGCAGGCGCCAGGCTGTCTCGAATCCAGTGAAGCGGTCGATGCCTCTGCATCCAAATGGCAGCCCACGTGGTTGCCCTCTGGTTTTGTTCTCTCCGATATCAAAATAGACAGCAGCACCGGTGATGAGTCCTGGATGTACACAGATGGTCTGGCTCTGTTCTCGGTGTTTATCGATTCGGCGGAAAAGAGTCGCCGTTTCCCTCCCGTGGATGCCAAGCTGGGCACCACAGTGGCTGTGTTGAGCAAGGTGACTGTGGGCGAACAGCATTATGCTATCTGTGTGGTGGGTGAGATTCCCGATGCCACAGCCCGACAGATCGCCGCTTCCATTAGTCCCCGGGCCAGCACTATAGAAGGTGCAGTGCAGGCAATTAAATGATTGTTGAAACCGGTACTGTAGTGGCTATTGAGTCCGACAGTCTGTGGGTGCAAACTATTCAGAAGACTGCCTGTGAAGCCTGTGTTGCGCAGAAGGGTTGTGGCACCAGGGTGCTGTCTAAACTAACCGGCAAAACTAATCGTATACGAGTGTTACTTGATCGGCATTCCGCCGATGCTATTGCTATAGGTCAGGATGTGGATATCGCTATTCCCGAAGACGTTATTGTCAAAGGTTCGCTGTTGGTTTATCTGTTGCCTGTGATCTGTGCGGTCTCCGGCGCCTGGCTGGCGGGCTCTGCCGGCGATACTGGCAGTATCTTGGGCGCCCTAGGCGGTTTGCTGGCCGGCGGCATGATGGTGAATTTTCACAGTAAAAAAACAAGGAACGATTTGCGTACTAACCCTGTCTTATTTGATAGCTATTGCGAAAAGCAAAATCTGGATTTTCTGTAATATCGCTTTCACAACATAAATATTGGAGATAACTCTGTGCTGAAGAAATTTATCACTGTCACTGCATTTTTCTTTTTTGTAAGCGTACCTGTCCATGCCCAACTGCCAAATTTTGCCGATCTTGTAGAGGATGTCTCTCCTGCAGTGGTAAAGATCAATACCATCAGTAAAGGCAAAGCACCAGTTCAGCGTAATTTCGAGGGGCAGTTGCCGGATATATTTCGCGAGCTGCTGGAGCAGCGCAATCGACCACAGACCGAGCGGCCTGCTCGCTCAATGGGTTCGGGATTTGTTATTTCTGATGACGGGTATATTTTAACCAATCACCATGTGATTGATGGCGCTGACAAGATACAGGTGCTGTTTGCCGATCGCCTTGAATACAGTGCCGAGATTGTAGGTTCAGATCGGCGCTCTGATCTGGCCCTGCTTAAGATAGAAGCAGAGGATCTGCCCACAGTGGAGTTTGCCGATACTGACGAACTGCGAGTGGGTGAATGGGTGCTTGCCATAGGATCACCTTTTGGCCTTGATTACTCTGTGGCCGGAGGCATCGTCAGTGCTATTGGGCGCAGCATCCCCACCGAGAAGGGCGAGAACTATGTGCCTTTTATACAGACAGATGTGGCGATTAACCCAGGCAATTCCGGGGGGCCTTTATTTAATCTGGATGGAAAGGTAGTGGGTATTAACTCGCAGATCTATTCTCGCTCCGGGGGGTCCATTGGGCTGTCTTTCTCGATTCCCACCAGCGTCGCTCTGGGTGTTGTCGAGCAACTTAAGGAGAATGGCCGAGTGCAGCGCGGCTGGCTTGGAGTGGTTATTCAGGATGTGGATAGGGCGCTGGCCGAGTCTTTGGAGCTGGGCAAGCCTCAGGGTGCGCTGATCAATGCAGTGGAAGAAGATGGCCCTGCAGATAAGGGCGGTATTCTGCCCGGGGATGTTATTGTTCGATTTGATGGCGAACCTATTGTCGACTCCGGTGATTTGCCCCATGTGGTGGGTATGATGGCGCCGGGAGAGAAAGCCAGGGTTGAGATCTATCGGGAAGGTAAGCGTAAAATTCTCAATGTCACAGTGGCTGCTCTGGACAAGGATGCAGATGATGTGGCAAACATCGGCGACGGCAGTGATCGACTGGGACTGGTCACTCAGGAGCTAACTGATCGGCAGGCGGAATCCATGCGCTTGCGCGGCGGTGTAGTTGTTGCCGAGGTATCGGCCAATTCTTCAGCGGCCAAAGCCGGGATTAGAAAAGGCGATATTATTGTGCAGCTGGGTTACAGCCGTATTGATGATATTGATGAGTATTCCCAGGTGATCGCCGAGTTGCCGGAAAACACTCCCATAGCGATTCGCTTTTACCGTCAGGGCAGAGCCATCTTTAGAACCTTTGTCATCGATTAGGGCTGATCTGTCGGCCACTTGGTTTTTGCTTGAAAAAACAAGTGGCCCTGAGTCTCGTGATAGCTACTGAGACGCAAATAGGCTAGAATCCGCACGCATTTTTTAACGGCAGCGCAAACACTTTGTCAGATCTCAGTCATATCAGAAATTTTTCTATTATTGCCCATATCGACCATGGCAAATCCACCATTGCTGATCGCTTTATTCAGCTCTGTGGTGGCCTCAGTGAGCGGGAAATGGCCGCTCAGGTGCTGGATTCCATGGATATCGAGCGCGAGCGCGGTATCACTATCAAATCCCAGAGTGTTACGCTGCCCTTTACTGCAAAAGATGGCAAAACCTACCAGCTCAACTTTATCGATACGCCCGGCCATGTGGATTTTACCTACGAAGTCTCCAGATCTCTGGCGGCCTGTGAGGGTGCGCTGCTTATTGTGGATGCAGCTCAGGGCGTAGAAGCCCAGTCTGTAGCTAACTGCTACACAGCCATTGCCCAGGGGCTGGAAGTGATTCCGGTACTAAACAAGATGGATCTGCCCCAGGCAGAGCCGGAAAAAGTGATCAATGAGATTGAGAATATTATTGGTATTGAAGCTGAAGAGGCAGTGCGCTGCAGCGCCAAAACCGGTGATGGTATCAAGGATATTCTCGAAGAACTGGTAGAGCAGGTGCCCGCCCCCATCGGGGATGTGGATGCACCGCTACAGGCACTTATTATTGATTCCTGGTTTGATAACTATCTGGGCGTTGTGTCCCTAGTTAGGGTTATGCAGGGTACCCTCAGCATCAAGAGCAAAATTGTCGCCAAATCCATTGGCAAGCCCCATGTGGTCGATAGTGTTGGTGTGTTTACCCCCAAGCGTCATGAAACCGGTGTGCTAAAGGCCGGTGAAGTGGGCTTTATGGTAGCTGGGATCAAAGATATTCTCGGCGCGCCAGTGGGAGATACCATCACCCATATGAGCACCTCCGAGGCCGAGGCACTGCCCGGGTTCCAAAAGATTAAACCTCAGGTCTATGCGGGTATGTTCCCGGTTGATTCCGATGACTTTGAAGATTTTCGCGAGGCGCTGGCAAAGCTGGCGGTTAACGATGCTTCTTTGTTTTATGAGCCTGAGAGTTCAGATGCTCTGGGTTTTGGTTTTCGCTGCGGTTTCCTTGGCATGCTGCACATGGAGATTATTCAGGAGCGACTGGAGCGGGAATATAACCTCGATCTAATTACCACTGCTCCCACAGTAGTCTATGAAATTATTACCAGTAAAGGTGAGACACTCTATGTGTCAAACCCGTCGGATTTGCCAGATCCCGGTAATATTGAGGAGATGCGCGAGCCTATCTGTGAAGCCAATATACTGGTGCCCAAAGACTATGTAGGCAATGTTATTACCCTCTGCGTTGAAAAGCGTGGAGTGCAAAAAGATATGCAGTTTATTGGTGGCCAGGTGTCAATTCGCTATGAGTTGCCAATGAGCGAAGTGGTTATGGATTTCTTTGACAGGCTGAAATCCGTCAGCCGTGGATTTGCCTCATTGGACTACAGTTTCATTCGCTTTGAAGCTGCCTCTCTGGTCAAGCTGGATATCCTTATTAATGGTGACCGTGTCGATGCCCTTGCAGCGATTATTCACCGCGACCACTCGGTGCAGAAAGGCCGCAATCTGGCAGACAAAATGAAAGAACTGATTCCCCGTCAAATGTTTGATGTGGCCATTCAGGCGGCGATTGGTGGCAGTGTTATTGCTCGAACTACAGTGAAGGCACTGCGCAAGAATGTGACCGCTAAATGTTACGGCGGCGATGTCACTCGCAAGAAGAAGCTGCTGGAAAAACAGAAAGCTGGTAAAAAACGTATGAAGCAGGTGGGCAGCGTGGAAATACCACAGGATGCTTTCCTGGCTGTTTTGAAAACTTAATTCGCGGTTTGCAACGGAGATAGGTCCTATGGATCTCAATTTTGAACTGATTCTGACCCTGATATTTCTGCTTGCAGGGATATTCTGGCTATTGAATAAATTTGTCGTTAAGCAGGAAGAGGGGCTGGTTGAATTTGTCGGCTCCCTTGCGCCGGTGCTTGGCCTGGTTTTAATTCTTCGCTCATTTGTGGTTGAGCCCTTTCAAATTCCCTCCCAGTCAATGGTGCCAACCCTGAAGGTAGGTGACTTTATTCTGGTGAGTAAATGGACCTACGGTATCAGGTTGCCAGTGCTGCGGACCAAAGTGATTGAAGTATCCCTGCCAGAGCGCGGCGATGTTATGGTGTTCTTTCCACCCCATGAAGACCGCTATTTTATCAAGCGTGTGGTGGGTCTGCCCGGGGACAAGATTCAGGTGCTAAATGGCTTGCTGTATGTCAATGGCGAGCAGATGCAGCAGACCCTGGCGCTGGAAGAAGCCAACTCGGCCCGCTCCATGGTGATGACGGAAAACTTGACCGGCGTTGAGCATCTGATGCAGAAGCGGATATCGCCTACTCGCCTGAGTCAGAATTACTCGTCGCTGGTGCCGGAAGGGCATTATTTTATGATGGGTGACAATCGGGACAACTCCAGTGATAGTCGAGTTTGGGGTCCGGTTCCTGAGGATCGCATTGTGGGTAAAGCCTTCGCCCGCTGGATGTTTTGGAATGAATTTTTCAGTGTTCCCAGTTTTGATCGCGCAGGAAAAATCCAGTAAGGTAATAGCGAGTTAAATTAGTTTTCTATTCAGGACGAATATTTTGGTTTTAAGAGGGAGCTTGGTATGAAAATAAACAGTCAGCGCGGCGCAACCCTGACCACTACCATTATCGCGATTTTTATTGGTGGATTTTTTTTAACATTAGTATTTAAGCTCGGCCCCCATTATTTGGATAATCGTATTGTTGCAGGGGCCCTTGAGCAGGTCGGCCAGTCTGGTTTAAAAGGACAGTCGAGTACAGATATTCGACGCAAGATAGGCGATTTTTTTACCATTAATAATATTCGCGATATCTCTGCGTCTAAGGTACAGATCAAACGCAGTCCCGAGGGGGTTGTTTTAAGTTTGGACTATGAAAAACGAGTAGAGCTGTTTGCCAATGTGGATGTTGTTCTGAAGTTTACTGACCAATTCAACAGTGCCGAACATACCGACTAAACTGAGGATTATCATTGAGCAATGCCCGGCAACTTCAAGAGCGCCTGCAATACCAGTTCGGCGATCAGCAGCTTTTAACCATTGCACTCTCCCATCGCAGCTGCGGCAGCAACAATAATGAACGCCTTGAATTCCTCGGTGATTCCGTTTTAGGTCTCAGCGTTTCCGAATTTCTCTATCTTCAATTCCCCCAGGCTCGGGAGGGCGATCTCAGTCGCATGCGTTCACAAATTGTGCGCGCAGAATCACTGGCCCAGGTTGCCAGAGATCTTGAGTTGGGCCCCGAACTATTGCTGGGTCCAGGCGAGATGAAAAGCGGTGGTCACAGGCGCGACTCTATATTGGGCGATACAGTAGAGGCGTTGATTGGCGCTGTGTATTTAGATGCGGGACTTGAGGCTGCGCGCAGCTGTATTCTGTGCTGGTTTAAGCCTCTGCTTGATGCAGCCTCTGATAGCGAGCCGGCAAAAGATGCTAAAACCAGTTTGCAGGAATGGTTGCAGCAGCGGGGCAAGCCAGTGCCAAACTATCAATTGACCCATACTGGCGGTGAGGCTCACAGCCGACTTTTTACCGTCAGTTGCAGAATTGCTCTGTTGGATAAGGATTACAGTGCCACCGCGAGCAGTAGGCGCAAGGCTGAGCAGATGGTAGCAGAACAACTTTTAAATGATCTGGAGAAAGGCCTTTGACTGAAGTATCAGCCCGCTGCGGCTATGTGGCTATTGTTGGCCGCCCCAATGTAGGCAAGTCGACTCTGCTCAATCATATTCTGGGGCAGAAGCTTTGTATTACCTCCCGTAAGCCTCAGACCACCAGGCATACATTGCTGGGCATTAAAACGGAAGATGATCTGCAGATGATCTTTGTCGACACTCCAGGTATTCATACCAATCAGGAACGTGCCATTAACCGGGTGATGAATCGCTCGGCTGCCAGCGTTATTGCCGATGTCGATGTAGTGGTTTTTGTTGTCGATCGCTTCGAATGGAGCGAGGCCGATGAATATGTCGCCAAGTATCTGGGCAATAACTCTGTGCCGGTAATTGTGGCGGTGAACAAGGTGGATATGATTGAAGACAAAGAAGCTCTACTGCCCCATCTGCAGTTCTTGTCAAAGAAAGTTGATGCTGCCGATCTGGTCCCCCTGTCTGCATTGCGCAGAACCAACCTTGGTGAGTTGGAAGAAAAAATCAAAACCTATATGCCAGAACGAATGCATATGTTCCCGGAAGATCAGATTACTGATCGCAGTGAACGTTTTTTGGCCGCCGAGATCGTGCGGGAAAAAATAACTCGTCAACTGGGTGCTGAAGTCCCCTATCAGGTGACAGTAGAGATTGAAGAATTTCGCGTTGAGAAAAAAATCACCCATATCAGTGCTTTGATTCTGGTTGAGCGGGATGGGCAGAAGAAAATTATTATTGGTAGTAACGGTGAGCGGATTAAGAAAATTGGCGCTCAGGCTCGGGCTGATATGGAGAGTCTGCTGGATTCCAAAGTAATGCTTAGAACCTGGGTTAAGGTTCGCAGTGGCTGGTCTGATGATGAGAGAGCGCTGCGCAGTCTTGGCTATATGGATGAGTGATTACGGTGCGTATCGAAGCCGAACCAGGATTTGTGCTGCATGTTACGCCCTACCGCGAGACCAGTCTGCTGGTCGATCTCTACAGCCGCAATCACGGGCGCGTGCGCTGTGTAGCCAAAGGCTTTCGCAAGCCTAACAAACAGGGCATCAGTCGCGCCCTGTTTCCCTACACAGAGCATCATTTTGGCTGGCAGGGCAATGGCGAGCTGAAGACCCTGACCCGCGCCGACGCCATTCAGGCACCGGTATTTTTGCGTGCCGAAGCATTGTTTACCGGACTCTACATCAATGAACTTTTGCATCGTCTGTTGCATGACTACGATGCCCATGAATATTTCTACCAGCAGTATCGAAAATTTATCTTACAGTTGGCCAACCATGGGCCCGATGAGCCGATGCTGAGGCACTTGGAAATGTCGCTACTGGAGGAATTGGGTTATGGGCTGGTATTGGATTTGGACTCTCAGGGTAGTGCGATAGATTCTGAGTTGCTATATCAGTATATTCCGGAGCAGGGCTTAAGACTGCTCAGTAATCAACAGCGACCTGATGCCAATGCTCTGAAGGGTGCGGATTTAATTGCTCTGGTCAATGGCGACTATAGCCTGCCTTCGGTCTTGAGAACGGCGAAGCAAATTAATCGTGGCGTGATAGACTTTTATTTGGGCGGCAGACAGCTGCATAGTCGTGAGCTTTATCGCCAGCATCTAATGTCTGCTGATGAAAAATCAGATAGTCTGCAACAGCAGGCGGAGCAAAAGTAATGGCACTGGCAATAGGCACAGACATTGTTGAGATAGCGCGCATTGTCGCCATGCTGGAACGGCAGGGTGATAAATTTGTTCAGCGTATACTCTGCGAGCCAGAGCAGCAGGAGTATCATCGCAGAAAGCAGGATGCTGCCTATGTGGCCAAGCGGTTTGCCGCGAAAGAAGCCGTTGCCAAAACATTGGGTACCGGCATAGGTCGCGGTGTGAGCTTTCAGGATATCTTGATTGTAAACAATGATGTTGGCGCCCCGGGAGTGGAGCTTAGTGGAGGAGCATTGAAAGTGATGCAGTCATTGGGCGGCAGCCGGATACTATTGAGCCTGGCCGATGAACAGCAGTATGCCCTGGCCTATGCTGTCTTGACCTGATTCAAGATACCTGAATCAGGATAGATGAAATAGTTCTGTGATATAACCACCCTGCAGAGGCGCAAGCGCATCGCTTGAGGCACAATGGGTGATAACTTTGACCAATTGTAGATTGTGAATATGGACTATCCCAGCATCGAACATTGCGTTGGCAACACCCGTATGGTGGCGTTGCAGCGTATGCCCGGTAAAACATCCAATACTATTCTTGCCAAGCTGGAAGGTGACAACCCTGCCGGCAGTGTTAAAGACCGCCCGGCGCTAAATATGATTAAAGGCGCCGAGGCCCGGGGTGAGATTAGCCCCGGAGATCATTTGATTGAGGCGACCAGTGGCAATACCGGTATTGCTCTGGCCATGGCTGCGGCGATGAGGGGCTACCGCATGACATTAATCATGCCGGACAATGCCACGGATGAACGCAAATGGGCAATGACCGCCTATGGTGCCGAGCTGATTGAAGTCAGTCAGGCAGAGGGCATGGAAGGGGCTAGGGATCTTGCGCAAAAAATGCAAGCTGAAGGCCAGGGCACTGTGCTTGACCAGTTTAATAATTCGGATAACCCCCTGGCTCATTATCAGGGAACAGGTCCGGAAATATGGCGCGATACCAAGGGCACCATTACCCATTTTGTAAGTTCCATGGGAACCACTGGCACTATTATGGGAGTCTCTGCCTATCTCAAAGAACAGAATCCGGCAATCGAAATTATCGGCTTGCAGCCCGAAGACGGTGCATCAATTCCTGGTATCAGACGCTGGCCCAAGGCCTATATGCCAGGGATTTTTGATCAGGCCAATGTGGATAAAGTAATGGATATTTCTCAGACCGATGCCGAGCAGGCAATGCGTCGTCTGGCCAGAGAAGAGGGTATTTTTTGCGGTGTCTCTGCTGGCGGCTCTGTGGCTGCGGCACTGGCGCTGAGCGAAACAGTTGAGAATGCCACCATAGTGGCAATTATCTGTGACAGGGGAGATCGCTATCTGTCCTCAGGTATTTACGCCTGAACCAACTGAGGCTTGCAGTTTGAATAAACACTACAGTATTGCCGATCTGCGTTATCTGATGTCGCGCTTGCGCGACCCCAATACTGGCTGCCCCTGGGATATAAAGCAGACTTACCAGTCCATTGCTTCCCACAGCATTGAAGAGGTTTATGAGGTAGTAGATGCTATTGAACGGGGCGATATTGAGCATTTAAGCGAAGAGTTGGGCGACCTGCTATTTCAGATTATCTTTTACAGCCAGCTGGGCGAAGAGGATGGCCAGTTTGATTTTGATCTGGTGGTATCCAAAATCACCAGTAAATTATTGCGTCGTCATCCCCATGTTTTTCCCGATGGCACCCTGACTTCAGTGCGCGAAGAGCAGCAGGTTGCCACTGATGCAGAGATAAAGCGCAACTGGGAAGCGATCAAGCAGCGGGAGCGCACCGCAAAAGGTGAGTTGGGCACCCTGGGAGATATTCCCCTGGCACTGCCTGCCATAAGTCGTGCTGCCAAATTGCAAAAGCGCGCTGCTAGTAAAGGCTTTGACTGGACAGAGGTCAGTGCAGTAGTTGCTAAAGTCAAAGAAGAGTTGGCGGAATTAGAAGTAGAGATAGAAGCTCAAAATACTCAGGCTATTGCAGATGAACTAGGTGATCTGATGTTTAGCTGCGTTAACCTTGCTCGTCATTTGGCGGTAGATGGGGAAAAGGCGCTGGCCGCTTCGAACAATAAATTCAAGCGTCGCTTTGAAGCTATGGAAGTCCTTGCCGGGGCCGACAATTTAAGCCAGTTGAGTCCAGAGGCAATGGAGTCTCTCTGGCGTCAGGTTAAACTCGAGGAATAATCCTCTTGGTATTAGTTGTGGGCTTTAGGCAGACTTGTCGCCACCCTTTTCTCAGGGTTGTTTGGTCCAATTATTAGGTGTATTGTGTGCGCCGCATTTCCATCGCTGAAGCGCTACGGCGCCGGTTAGCTTTAAAAGCTTTTCTCGACATCAGCTTGTTTACCTTTAAGGGACGTATTTATGAGATTGATTCTGTTAGGACCACCAGGTGCAGGAAAGGGCACTCAAGCACAATTTATTACGGAAAAATATGGCATTCCCCAGATCTCAACTGGCGATATGTTGCGTGCGGCGGTAAAGGCAGAGTCTGACCTCGGTTTGCAGGTCAAAGACATTATGGCCTCAGGTGGTCTGGTATCTGATGATCTTATTATTGCGCTGGTAAAAGAGCGTATTCAGCAGTCTGACTGCGAAAGTGGGTTTTTGTTTGATGGTTTCCCTCGCACTATCCCTCAGGCTCAGGCACTGGTCGATGCTGGTATCGATATCCAGTTTGTTATTGAGATCGCCGTTGACGATGAAGAAATAGTCTCCCGCCTCAGTGGTCGTCGAGTACATGAAAGCTCAGGACGTGTTTATCATATTGCTCACAACCCACCAACGACTGCAGGTCAGGATGATGTGACTGGCGAGCCGTTGGTGCAGCGTGAAGATGATCAGGAAAGCACTGTGCGCAATCGTCTTAATATCTATCACGACCAGACCAAACCACTGGTAAAGTTTTATACAGATCTTGCCGACAGTGGTCAGCAGGCACCGACATTTTCTTCAATCAATGGGTTGGGTTTGCTGGCTGATGTGCAGTCTCGGATTGTTTCTGTTCTCGGATAAATTTTTTAGACTTCTCTGCTAAATCGCAAACAATCCCTCTAAAAATAATTTAATTCCATGTAATTGAGCTTATTTTCTGTTATTTGGCGTCAAAAGGTTGCTAAAGCAATTCGCTGGCGCTTAAAATTCACGATCCTATAACAAAGCAAAGTTGAGCCATGTCATTTTTAGATTCTATTTTAGCTAGGTCACGGAGAGTTGAAGTGAAAAAGCAATCGAGCAAACCAGCAGAAACAAAAGCACCAGCAACAGCAGTTGTAACTAAAGCGCCAGTTGCAAAAAAAGCATCTGTTAAAAAAGCCCCAGCGAAAAAAGCCCCGGCTAAGAAAACATCCGCTGCCAAGGCTCCTGCGAAAAAAGCTCCAGCGAAAAAAGCTACCAAATTAAACAACGTGCAAAAAGCCGCAGCAGCTGTAGTTGCTGTGCAGGGCAAAGTAACAGCTCAGGCATTGCGTGTTGATGCATCGCGCAAAAAAATTGCCGCAGCGAAAGAGAGACTGGCTAAGAAAGCTAATGCGGTTTCACGAAAATCTCTAGCGGCAGCGAGAAAAGATTTCAAAGCGACTAATGCCAAACTTCAAGGTCTTCAGGCTGATGTAAAAACGGCTAAAACTGCCCAGCGGGTTGCGCAGATAATGCAGACTGTAGCAAGTGCGGAAGCAAAGGCACAGGCCTCATTGAATAGCCTTGAAGCAAAGATGGCTTCAAGTGCTAAAGCAGATCTGGCAACAGCCAAAAGCAAGTTTGAAGCTCGCTGGTTAAAGACTCGTGCAGCTCAGGATGCCAAGAAGGCTGTGGCGGCGAAGAAAGCAGCAGCGGCAAAAGTAAAAGCGGCAGCTAAGAAAGCGGCAGATAAGATTAAAGCTGAAGCAACAAAAGCGAATGCAAAGCCCAAAAAGAAGACTGCGGTGAAGAAAAAAGTAGCCAAGGCTGCTGTGGCGAAAAAATCGGCAGCTAAAAAAGCAGTAGCGAAAAAGCCAGCCAAGAAAGTTGCGGCAAAAAAACCAGCAGCTAAAAAAGTTGCAGCGAAAAAGTCAGCGGTTAAAAAAGTAGTAGCGAAAAAACCGGCAGCTAAGAAAGCGCCTGCCAAGAAAGTTTCTGCTAAAAAGCCAGCGGCAAAAAAAGCAGCAGCAAAAATAGCTCCAGTCAAGAAATCCTGATGGTCTAAATGTCTGTAGAGTTGTAAAATCCCTCACCTCGGTGGGGGATTTTTTTTGCCCACGAATTATTGGATTTTAAATGACCGCATTATTGACTATCGATACCTCGACGCCAGCCTGCTCTGTGGCGCTGCAGGTGCGTGGTCGTTCTATGAACAGATATTCAGAGGAGCCCAGATCCCATACTAGACTGATTATGTCTATGATCAATGAGGTTCTGAGTGAAGCTCAGTTGAGTGTTAGCCAATTGGATGCTATTGGGGTTACCGTTGGCCCGGGATCCTTTACCGGGTTGCGAATTGGGTTCGCTACTGTGCAGGGGCTGGCATTTGCTGCGGATATACCAGTGGTACCTGTGTCTACATTACAGTTGATGGCGGCGACTTACGGGCGACTTGCCGATGTTCCTGCGGGGACTACTGTTGTGCCTGTGTTAGATGCTCGCATGGCAGAGTTTAATTGTGCTGTTTATCGGATCGAATCAGCCGCAAAGGTGACTGTTTTAGAGCCGGATCAGCTGCTGAGTGCGGCACAGGCATTGGCTATTATTGAGCAATACCCAGCTGCAATGGTGGTTGGGAATGCCGGACCTCTGATCGAAGAATCTGAGTTCAGCGCGGATAACTACAGGTCTGTTTACCCCAATGCTCTGGATCTGTTGGCAATCGCAGAGAGCGGGTTGGCAAAGGGTATGGCTCAGTCGGTGGAGACCATCGACTTGGTTTATTTGCGTGGCACAGAGGCTTGGCAAAAAAGAAAACGTATCAGGGAGTTGTAGTATATGGATATTATTCAAACTGTGTGGCTGGCTTTGATTCAGGGACTATCAGAATTTTTGCCCATTTCCAGCTCTGCCCACCTAATTCTGCCTGCTCAAGTTTTGGGCTGGTCTGATCAGGGGCTGGCCTTTGATGTGGCAGTGCATGTGGGCTCCTTGGTGGCCGTAATAGTTTATTTTCGCTCCGATCTCAGGCTCTTAATATCTGAGTGGTTTACCAGTTTGTCCCCCAGCCAGCCCAGCACAGCATCGAGTCTGCTGGCCTGGTCGATTATTGTTGCCACTGTTCCCGCTGCATTGGCAGGTTTGCTTTTTGTCGATTTTATTGAGGCCAATCTACGCTCTATACTGGTTATTGCAACCACCACTATATTGTTTGGCCTGTTGTTGGGCTGGGCAGATCAGCGCTATCGCGGCAGTAAAACCCTTGATCAGCTAACCTGGAAAACTGCGCTTATAGTAGGCTTTGCTCAGGCTCTGGCACTGATCCCAGGGACATCAAGATCTGGTATTACCATGACTGCGGTGCTTGCACTGGGTTTTGATCGCACCTCGGCGGCACGATTTTCATTTTTAATGGCCGTTCCCATTATTGCGCTCAGTGGTGGCTATAAAGGTTTGCAGTTATTAGGCGAAGAATCTGTGGCCTGGTTTGAAATACTGTTGGGTACTGCATTGTCAGGAATTACCGCCTACCTCTGTATACATAGCTTTTTACGCTTTGTTGAACGAGTCGGAATGATGCCCTTTGTGATCTATCGGTTGCTACTGGGAGCAGGGTTAATTTTTATTCTCTGGACCCAATAATATGAGCAACAAATACCGGTTAGCTTTTATTGGGCTCGGGGTTATGGGTTACCCAATGGCCGGTTGGCTGAGTCGTAATGATTATGCGGTGACTGTGTACAATCGCACCAGTGCTGTTGCTCGGCGCTGGGTCGGGGACTATAGGGGTGAGATTGCCCTAAGTCCGGCTGAAGCAGTGTGCAACGCTGATATTATTATACTCTGTGTAGGCAACGATGATGATGTCACCGAGGTGATGTTGTCTGAACATGGGGTACTGGCAGGGGTTAAACCGGGATCAATTATTATTGATCATACGACCACCTCTGCAGGACTGGCCAAACGCATGGCCGCAGAAGCTAAAAAGGCAGGTGCAGACTTTATCGGCGGGCCTGTTTCGGGCGGGCAGCAGGGCGCGGAAAATGCTCAGTTAACAGTAATGTGTGGCGGTGAGGCTGAGACCTTTGAGCAGGTAGAGCCAATAATAGGCTGTTATGCCAAGTCAGTTCAGTTAATGGGTGATCAGGGCAGCGGGCAGCTGTGTAAAATGGTCAATCAAATTTGTATTGCAGGCCTGGTACAGGGGCTTGCCGAGGGGCTGGATTTTGCTGAGCGTGCTGGTCTGGATGCAGAGCAGGTGATTGAGGTTATCAGTAAAGGGGCAGCCCAGTCATGGCAGATGGAAAACCGCTATAAAACCATGTTAGCTGGTGAATATGAACACGGTTTTGCGGTGCAGTGGATGCGCAAAGATCTGGCCTTTGCTCTGCAAGAGGCGACGCGCAACGGCGCGCAATTGCCGGTCACGCAATTAGTGGACCAGTACTATGAGCAGGTGGAGAAATTGGGTGGCAGTCGCTACGACACCTCCAGTTTGTTATTCCGCTTAAAGAATTTAGCGGCAAAATAGAAAGGACATAAGATTATGAGTAAAGGCAATAGTGCGGAGCAGTTCAATCAGGGGCTGGCTGAGTTTCTGAATGCCTCGCCAACACCATTTCATGCGGTTAAATCTATGGCCGAGCGTCTTCAGTCCACGGGGTTTACTGAGTTAGATGAGGCCTCAGACTGGTCTTTAAGTGCCGGTGCCAAACATTATGTGGTGCGCAATGGCTCTTCTATTATAGCCTTTGTGGTGGGTTCTGCTGCGCTGTCCGAGTCTGGTTTGCGCATGGTTGGTGCCCATACAGATAGTCCATGCCTGATGATCAAGCCGCAGCCTGAATTGCACCGCAATGGTTATTTTCAGCTGGCGGTTGAAGTCTATGGTGGTGCGTTGCTCAACCCCTGGTTCGACCGCGATCTGTCCATTGCTGGCCGTTTGGTTTACCGCAATAAGGCTCAGCAGTTGGTACAGAAGCTGGTGGACTTTAAACGGCCGGTTGCCATTATTCCAAGCTTGGCGATTCATCTGGACCGTCAGGCTAATTCTGAACGCACTGTGAATGCCCAGTCTGATATCCCGCCTCTGGTTATGATCGATAAAGATGGCACAGGGGATTTCAGATCCTTGCTGGCAGAGCAGTTCTTGCCTGCCAAGGCAGAGGTGTTGGATTATGAACTCTGTCTCTATGATACTCAGCCAGCGGCCACGGTTGGTTTAAAACAAAACTTTTTTGCTTCAGCGCGTCTGGATAACCTGCTTAGCTGCTATGTGGCCACAGAGGCTCTGCTGCAAACCGGCGGCGAACAGACCTGCCTGATGGTGTGCAATGATCATGAAGAGGTTGGCAGTGTTTCTGCTGTAGGCGCTGACGGGCCATTTCTAGAGGCTGTGATTGAGCGTATTGTTGCCGCCAACGGCGAATCCAGTCTCAGTCGACTGTTGGATAATTCACTGATGATCTCCTGTGACAATGCCCATGGGGCGCACCCCAATTTTGCCGATAAACATGATGCTGCCCATATGCCAATGTTAAATGGCGGACCGGTGATCAAGGTCAATGTTAAACAGCGCTATGCCACCAATAGTTTAAGTGCCAGCATGTTCAGGCAGCTCTGCGCCGATGTTGATGTGCCAGTACAGACTTTTGTCTCACGCAGCGATATGGGCTGCGGCAGTACCATAGGCCCGGTGACTTCGTCGCGGCTAGGTGTGCCGACGCTGGATGTGGGTATCCCCCAGCTGGCCATGCACTCCTGTCGCGAGCTGACAGGTTTTGAGGATCCGGAGCGGCTGACTCAGGTGCTGCAGGGATTTTTTAATAAATCGGGAAATTTAGCTATAGAGGTTGAGTAACCTCTGTGATGCACTATCATAGCCGCCATCTTAAATTAATAGAGTTTGTATGAGCCAACAACGCGTTTTAACCGGTATTACCACTTCTGGGTCGCCCCATCTGGGTAACTATGTGGGTGCAATCAGGCCTGCTATTGAGGCCAGTCGCTCGGGAGAGGTTGAGTCCTTTTTCTTTTTGGCTGACTACCATGCACTGATCAAGGCTCAGGATCCAGATCTGGTGCATCAGTCGACATTGGAAATTGCCGCTGCCTGGCTGGCTCTGGGTCTGGATACAGACAGGGTTACTTTCTATCGCCAGTCCGATATCCCTGAAATCCCCGAACTGACCTGGCTATTGACCTGCATGACTGCCAAGGGACTGATGAACAGAGCCCATGCCTACAAAGCAGCGGTGCAGGCTAATATTGATGGGGGGGAAGATGATGACACGGCCATTAATATGGGGCTGTTTAGCTATCCGATTTTAATGGCAGCGGATATCCTTATGTTTAATGCCCATAAAATTCCCGTTGGCCGTGACCAGATTCAACATGTTGAGATGGCGCGAGATATTGCCCAGCGGTTTAATCATCACTACGGCGAGCACTTTGTGTTGCCTGCTGCTCAGGTGGATGATGATGTTGCCATATTGCAGGGCCTGGATGGGCGCAAGATGAGTAAAAGTTATGGAAATACTATTCCGTTATTCCTGACGGAGAAGAAGCTTAAAAAGCATATCAACAAGATTAAGACTAATCTGCTTGAGCCAGGTGAGCCCAAGGATCCGGATACCAGTGCGGTATTCCAAATCTGGCAGGCCTTTGCCAGCAAGGATCAAAGCCAACAGATGCGTGCCGAATTTGCCAATGGCATTGCCTGGGGAGAAGCCAAGCGACAGCTGTTTGAGCTGGTCAATGAACAGCTGCGTGAGCCGCGAGAGAAATATCTTCAGCTGCTGGAAAACCCTGCGCAGGTTGAGGCCGTATTACAGCAGGGCGCGCAAAAGGCGCGGCAGCAGAGTTCTGCGCTGATTGCCAAAGTGCGCGGCGCTGTGGGAATAAGGCCTCTGGGCTAGTTTATAACTTAGTCTGGTTGAGGGCGCAGCTTGCTGTATAATGCCCGCCACAGATTTTATATTAGATTTTTTACATTCATGGGAGCAACAATGAGCCACTTAAGAATTTTCGCATTAATCACAATTTCCTGTGCCATGCTCTGGGGTTGTAGTGCCAAACAGAATCAAGAACTTACCGCAGCTCAGGAGCAGGCAGTAGCAGAGCGTATTGCACCTGCTGGGCACGTGGTTAAAGCCGGCCAGGTTGTGGCTGCTGTCGCAGTCTCTGCTGGTGGTTCGGCCCGCGCAGGGGATGCCATTTACAATAGAAACTGCATGGCCTGTCATAATTCCGGTGTAGCTGGCGCGCCTATGTTCGGAGATGCTGGAGCCTGGACTGCACGCCTGGAGAAAGGTATCGAGACTGTTTATACCAATGCCATCAATGGTATTAATGGCATGCCGGCCCGCGGCACCTGCATGGATTGCTCTGACGAGGAAGTGATTGCAGCCATTGATTATCTTCTGGATAACAGTAAGTAACAGTCATATAAAAGACCAGTATCTGGCATATAAAAATGCCTGACACAAAAAAACCGCGCTCTTTCGGAGTGCGGTTTTTTTATGGTCGGTTAAAACCAGTGCAGCTGCTAATGAATGATGGGTGGTGGTTTACTAAACATATCATCCACATGGTTTTTGTGGAACTCATATTTCTCGTTACAGAATTCACAGGTAATCTGCACTGAGCCCTGCTCTTTGCAGATATCGTAGATTTCCTCTGAGCCCAGTGAAATTAATGCCTGCTCGGTTCGCTGCCGCGAGCAGCTGCAGAAAAAATGCAGTGCCTCTGGCTCGAACAGGCGCACCCCGTCTTCGTGGAATAATCTGTACAGCTGCTCTGCATGGGACAGGCTCAACTGCTCTTCGGCCTGCAATGTTTGCATCAGTGCTGAGATATGAGCCCAGTCGGCGGCAACCTTTTCCGCTGTGTCGCGGTTCGGCATCTGCTGCACCAGCACACCGGTGGCAAGCTGTTTATCGGCGCTGATTTTTATCTGGGTTGGCAGTTGTTCCGACTGATTAAAATAATGCTCCAGACAGCCGCTAAGATTGTCTGATTCCATGGGCACAATGCCCTGATAGCGCTCGCCGCCCTCAGGTTCAATGGTAATGGCAAGGCTGGCATTGCCGAGAAAGTCCTGCAGGCATTTGGCTTTGCTGCCAGCGTCGAAGTCGCCGCGCACAATACCGCGCAATTTAGTGCCCTGGGAGCATTCCGCCATTATTGCACTCAGCGGGCCATTGCCCATGGCTTGAATCGTAACAATTCCAGAGAACTTAAGGGTCGCGCTGAGCAAGCTGGCGGCCACCAGAAATTCACCGAAGAGTTTGGCTACGGGCTCGGGATACTGTTGCTGGGCGACCAGAGTTTGATAACTGGTAGCAAGGGAGGTAATTTCCCCCCGGATATCAGTGCCATCAAAAAGAAATCGCTGTCTGCTGTCATGATCGTTCATGGCGGGCATTGTACTGCAATATGGCTTTATAGCAGCCTTAATTACTTAAAAAACGGTGAATTTGTCGGCGCTGTTTTTTGTTGGGTCGTTCACTGGACGGGGTGGAAATATTAAAGGCCTTGCGTTCGGCGGCGAGCTTTTCCCGCTGGGCAATGCTGTCTTCGGTTTCCCTATACAGCTTCTGCGCCTCCGGGGCTCCGCGGCGATGCTTGGAGATGGCAATAACCTCAACTATCCTAGTATCTAAACCCTGCCGAATACTCATATGGATACCCACTTCTACTGGTCGGCTAGGCTTGGACTTTTGTCCGTCGATCTGCACCTTACCCCCTTCAATTGCCGCTTTGGCGAGCCCGCGGGTTTTATAAAACCGGGCCGCCCAAAGCCATTTATCAATACGGACCGTATCGCTGTTATCCATTGTCCAGCCCTAGTATCTGTGCGAATTGGCCGATAGCTGGATAGCCATGATCCGGCGCCGGGGGCTGTTGGCTGTCTGGGGTTTCGATAGCCAGCAGATACGCAATGCCGTAGTCTCTGGCCGAGTTCAGCACTGGCTTTGAGTCATCAATAAATAATGTTCTCTGCGGATCAAAGCCGGTGCTGCGCTGCAGCTGCTGCCAGAAGCGCTGATCTTCCTTGGCATAGCCATAATCATGGGAAGTGATTACCTGATCCAGCAATGGCTCAATACCGGTGACTGCGAATTTGATCTCAACACTGTCGCGGTGGGCATTGGTAACCAGAATACGCTGCTTGTTAATCTGGCCTAGGGCCCTGAGAAAATCCAGAGCCTCGGGCCGCTCGCCAATCAGATGTTGGATTTCCTGCTTCAGGGCAACAATATCTACATTTAGCTCCCTGGACCAGAAGTCGGTGCAGTACCAGTCGAGCGTGCCACGTTTGGCGATGAGCCGCTGGTGTACATCTGCCTTAGCTTGCTGTTCCTCAAGCTGGTGCTGCTGACTGTAGCGCTTGGGCAGATGATGCAGCCAGAAGAAGGTATCAAAATTCAGGTCCAGCAAGGTGCCGTCCATATCCAGCAGCACAGTATCAATGCTCTGCCAGTCAAAACTTTCAGCCCAGGCCTGAATCAAAATAGGTCCTCCGGCAGTGGGCTCTGGTTATCCGGGCCTTTCAAACTGCCGGGATCTGGTAGTGCCGGTACATTTTCGGTTTTAAAGAATTCAAAAATACCGGTCTGATTCGGAGCTACTCGCTTTCCCGTTTTGGCGTCAATCTTGACCATCACAATGCCATTGGGCTGCGGTCGCTGTATCTGCGGTTTGTCTGCCAGAGCCGCGCCCATAAATTCAATCCAGATGGGCAGGGCGGAAGAACCACCATATTCATTGCGCCCCAGCATCGAGTTGTCGTCGAATCCAACCCAGGCAGTGGCAACCAAATGGGGGGAATAACCGGAGAACCAGGCATCTCTGGGACCGTTGGTAGTACCTGTTTTGCCCGCCAGATCTGAGCGTTTAAGTGTTTTCGCCTTGGTGCCAGTGCCGCGTAAGATAACATCTTTCAGCATAGAGTCGATAAGGAATACGGTCTGTTTATCGATCACCTGCCTGGCAGGAATCGTCTCTGCTTTTTTGCTGTTCTGCAAGGCCTGGGCTATGGCCTCCCAGCTGTCCTGTTCATCCTGAAGCAGCGATTCCTCGGCCAGATTATTCAATAGCTCTTCAAGTTGCAGGTCGATATTTTGCGACTCTGCCTCATTGGTGACAATGGCATCAGTGCCACAGGGGTCGCATACAGTCTCTGGGTTTGACTGGTAGATCACATTGCCATCGCGGTCGATAACCTTGTCCAGGATATGGGGTTTGATCAGATAACCGCCATTGGCAAATACCGCGTAGCCGCGGGCGATTTCCAGAGGGGTCAATGCATAACTGCCAAGGGCAAGACTGAGATCCAGAGGCATTTCGCTGGTATCAAAACCAAAGGTTTGCAGGCTTTCCAATGTTCTGTCGATACCCATGCGACGCAGCAGGCGAATCGACACCAGGTTGCGGGATCTGTAAAGAGCCTCGCGCAGTCGCGTGGGCCCATAGAATTTGCCGCCGTCATTTTCCGGTCGCCAAGTCTCTTCCAGTTTGTTGTCATCAAATACTACTGGTGCATCATTGATAATGGATGCCGGTGTAAATCCATTTTTAAGTGCCGTGGTATAGATAAAGGGTTTAAAGTTTGACCCAGGTTGACGGGTTGCCTGGGTAATTCTGTTAAAGCGACTCTGGCGATAATCAAAACCGCCAACAATAGCTCTGATACCACCATTTTCTGGTGCCAGAGCTACCATTGCAGCCTGAGCCACTGGCAGCTGTGCAAGACTGACCCTGTTGTCGGCATGGCGTTGAATGCGAATCAGGTCTCCCCGGGAAAACAGCTCGGCGGCTGAGGTGATTGGCGCAGTGCGGGCATTAACAGTTTTATACAGTCGCAGATTTTTCAGACCATCGGCCCAGTTTAAAGGTACTGACAGGCCGTCTCTGGTGAGTAACAGCAGATGGTCTTCGGCCACATCGGTGATGATCGCGGGTTCCAGCCCGCCGTAAATAGGGGCGTCGCGCAATGTCTGCTCCCATTCTTCTTCTGCAACTGCGGCTTGTTCTGTACCCCTGTAACCATGGCGCTGATCATAGGCCATAATGCCTGCCTGCAGTGCTTTGACGCCGGCGCTCTGCAACTTGGAATCCAATGTGGTGATGGCGGTGTAACCTTCGGTGTAGGCTTTCAAGCCAAATTTTTCTACCACTTCCTGACGTACCATTTCTGCGGCATAGGCGGCATCTAACTCGGAGATCGAGCCGTGATAGCTAGCGCTGTCAACTTCGGCAATAGCCTGGTTGTACTGCTCCTGGTCAATATTACCCAGGCCTAACATGCGCCCCAGTATCCAGTTGCGGCGCTCCAGAGACCGCTCGGCATTGGCAAGGGGATTGTATCTGGACGGTGCCTTGGGTAGCCCGGCGATGGTGGCGATCTCGGCCAATGTCAGTTGGTCCAGGGTTTTGCCATAATAAACCTGAGCTGCGGCACCTACGCCATAGGCCCTTTTGCCGAAATAAATCTTGTTGGTATAAAGAGACAGGATCTCCTGCTTGCTCAGTTCTTCTTCAATTCTAAAGGACAGCAGTATCTCATTGAATTTGCGGGTAAATTCCTGACGCTTGCTAAGAAAGAAGTTGCGCGCTACCTGCATGGTGATGGTGCTGCCGCCACTGCGAATGGAGCCTGTGGTAATAAGTTCCATGGCTGCGCGGGCCAGGCCGGAAATCACTATGCCCCGGTGTTCAAAAAAGCTGTCGTCCTCCGCAGCCAAAAATGCATCGATCATCGGCTGGGGTATTTCATCAAAACTCACCGGCGAACGCTTCTTTTCGCCAAACTCGGCAATAACTTTCAAATCTTGTGAATGAATTCGCAGTGGAATTTGTAACTCGATCTCCTTTAGTTCCTCGACTGAGGGCAGTTTTGGGCTAAGGTACAGATAGAGGCAGGAGGCCACTACAAGGAACCCCCCGGCACCCAGCACAGACAGAATTGCCAGAGATTTTAGTAATTTACGCTTACTTGTGGACCGCATTTTTCAGGCACCATAATAATCAGCGTCTATTATAAGGTGTAGAGAATGTGAAGTGCATCATTTGCAGGCTGTGGAAACATTGTTAATGTCGCTTCTAGCCACGGTTGGCCGCAAAAATAAAGGATGATAACTAAGTAATGGGATTTTTAGATTTCTTGTCAAAACCGGCCAAACCCATGTTGGGGCTGGATATCTCGTCTTCCGCGGTCAAATTAATCGAGCTCAGTCAGTCCGCCGACGGTTATAAAGTCGAGGCCTACAGAGTGATGCCATTGCCCGCAAACACGGTGGTCGAAAAAAATATCGCCGATGTAGATGCCCTGGCCAAGACCGTAGAGCAGCTGGTCAACCGTTCTGGTACCAAACTGACCGACACCGCAGTCGCCGTTTCTGGCTCTTCAGTGATTACCAAAGAGATTGAATTGCCCGCCGGACTCACTGACTTGCAGCTGGAAATGCAGATTGAGGTCGAGGCAGATCAATATATTCCCTACCCCATGGAAGAAGTGGCTTTTGACTTTGATGTGATTGGCCCGGTGGAGAACAATCAGGACTTGGTCAGAGTGCTTCTCGCCGCCTGTCGTCAGGAGAATGTCGAACACAGGCGTCAGGCGCTGGAAAGCGCCGGACTCAACCCCAAAGTAGTGGATGTCGAAGGTTTTGCCATTGAGCGTGCCTACGGACTGGTGGAAGATCAGCTGGATCAGGGCAGTGACCAAGTGGTGGCAATCGCTGATATTGGCGCCACCATGTTTACCTTTACGGTGCTGGTGGATGGCAAAACAATCTATTCTCGAGAGCAGTTATTTGGTGGTAAACAGCTGACCGAAGAAATTCAAAGGCGCTACGGACTGTCCTGGGAAGAGGCCGGAGAGGCCAAGCGCAAAGGCGGTTTACCAGAGGATTATGAGTCAGAGGTGCTTGCGCCATTCAAAGAATCTCTGATTCAGCATATAAGCAGATCCCTGCAGTTCTTTTACTCGTCCAGTAACTACAATTATATAGACCAGCTATTCCTCGCCGGTGGCGTATCTGCCATTGAAGGGCTGGTTGCCGATGTGGAAGCCTCTCTGTCTGTGCCCACCGAGGTCGCCAATCTGCTGGCCAATATGCAGGTCAATCCCAGTATCAATCGCTCTGCCCTGGCCAATGACGGGCCGGCGATGATGCTGGCGGTGGGACTGGCGCTGAGGAGTTTTCAATAATGTCACAAATCAATCTTTTGCCCTGGCGGGAGGAATCTCGGGAGCAGTTAAAAAGAGACTATCTGGGCAAGCTGGGGCTGATGGCACTGAGTTCAACAATACTGGTTTCCCTGTGGATCAGTGTGGCTGGCTCTGCGGTGGAAGAGCGGCAAGAACGCAATGCCTATCTGCAAAGCAGTATTGCCGAGATGGATAAAAAAGTTGCAGAGATCAGTGAGCTGAGAAACAAAAAACAAGAAATGATTGTACGCATGAAAGTGATTCAGGATCTGCAGGGCACTAGATCGGAGATTGTTAAGATTTTTGATGAATTGGTGCGCGCTATTCCGGACGGTATCTATCTGTCGGAGTTGGATCGAGTAGCTGGCCAGATAAAAATGTCTGGGTTCGCTGAATCGAATAATCGGATCTCATCACTGATGAGAAATCTGGATAAATCTGGCAAATATCGGGACCCCAACCTGGCCAAGGTGGAACAAAATGACCAGCTGGGTATTCAGGGCAGTGTATTTCATTTGCAGATAGGTATTGAAGAGCCGGCGACGGACGAGATTTAGCCAATCTGAGATTTTTGAACAATAAGCAGGGATGATATGTCATTTCAAGACAGCTTAAAGGAACTTAAGGATATAGATTTTGCCGATCTAGATATACAGCAGATTGGCGTATGGCCAGCATCGGTAAAAACCGTTTTGCTGATGCTGGTATTTATTGTTGTGTTGCTTGCAGGCTACCTTTTCAAGGTAAAAGAATTGCGCCACCAATACCAGATAGCCAGCAATAAAGAGACAAGTTTGCTGCAGCAGTACGAGACCAAGGCTTTTCAGGCGGCTAATTTGCAGGCCTATCGCCAGCAGATGCTGGAGCTGGATGAAACCTTTGGTGCACTGCTTAAGCAGCTGCCCAAGGATACCGAGGTGCCGGGTCTACTGGAAGATATTACAGAGGTAGCCCATGCCAGCGGTTTGAGTATGAAAGCAATTTCCCTGCAACCGGAAAAAGTCTCTGAGTTTTATGTTGAGTTGCCGATCAAGATTGATGTGACCGGCGACTACCACGACTTTGGTTCCTTTGTCAGCGGTGTTGCCGCGCTCTCAAGAATTGTCACTCTGCACGATTACTCCATAGAGGCGGGCAATGGCTCATTGCTCAATATGGTCATCGAGGCCAAGACCTACAGATATAAAGAGGAGGCCCATTGATGGCAGGCGTGTCTTTAAAATTGCCGGTAAAAACGCTGGTTATCTGTTCTGTCGCATTGATCTGTGGCTGCTCCTCAGACAGTCAATTTGATGATCTTGATGCCTTAATGGCTGAGTCTCGTGAGCGCCCTCAGGGCAGTATTGAACCTTTGCCGACTTACCCTCCGGCAGAGCGATTTAATTATTCAGCTCTGGCCATGCGCAGTCCCTTTGAGGCGCCCTTGCTTGATACTGGAGATGGCCGTTTATCCGGTGCGGCCGTGGCAGAGCCAGATCAGATCAGGCAGCGGGAACCTCTGGAGCAGTTTAATTACAGTGCCTTGTCGATGGTCGGTACCCTCAGTCGCGACCAGCAGATATGGGCATTGATCAATGATGGTGAGGGCAGAATACACAGGGTGACCCAGGGCAATTATCTGGGCCGCAACTTTGGCAGAATTACCCAGATTGACAGTTTCGAGCTGGAAGTTTTGGAGACGGTTCCCGACGGCAGTGGTGGATGGATTAACCGGCCCAGAACATTGGCCATGAATGAAGAGTGATCAACTCATTAGGGAAGATAAAATGATTAGTCGAGTGAAATGCTGTTTTTTAATGCTGAGTCTCTATTGCTTTTCCTGGTCTGCGGCAGCCATAGATAACAGGGTAACTGATATAGATTTTACCTCGCTGTCCAGCGATCAGTTTGAGATCAGTCTGCAGTTCTCGCAGCGGCCACCGCAGCCCAAGAGCTATGAAATTGCCGAGCCCGCGCGTCTGGTATTGGACTTTGCCGATGTGCAAAGCCAGCTGGCGAAGAAAAAATATCCCCTGTCCTTTGAAAATGCCCGGGATGCGGTGGTGGTCTCCGATGGCAGTCGAACCAGATTGATTGTCAATCTCAATGAGTCTGCGCCCTTTATCACCCGCATAGAGGGTGATCGTCTAATGGTTAAGGTGGGCGTAGATCAAAGCGCCAACGCCACCAGCGCCATGCCCATTGCTTCAACCTATGCCCAGGGCAGCGATGACAGGCGTGCTGATTTCACTGAGTTGAGTGCCGCTTTAACTGGCGTTGATTTTCGGCGCGATGCCCAGGGGGCCGGCCTGATCAAACTTGATCTCAGCGACCCTGCGGTGAATATTGATATCAATAAAACCGGCAGCAAAATTCGTTTGGAGTTTTATCAGACGGAACTTCCAGATCATCTGGATAGACGTCTGGATGTAGTTGATTTTGCCACACCAGTCACAGCTATAGATACAATGCAGCAGGGTTCTACGACTGTGGTGACCATTGAGGCTGAGGGTCAGTATGACTATCTGGCCTATCAGGCAGATAAACAGTACATCGTTAGCGTCAAGCCACTGACTGCGGCCGAGGTGGAGCTGCACAACAAAAAGTTCGACTTTACCGGTGACCGACTGTCACTTAATTTCCAGGATATTGAAGTGCGTTCAGTGCTGCAGCTGATTGCCGACTTTACCTCTCTCAATCTGGTGGCCAGTGACACTGTAACCGGCAGTATTACCCTGCGTCTGGATAAGGTGCCCTGGGATCAGGCATTGGAAATTGTGCTTAAAGCCAAGGGGTTGGATAAGCGTCAGGAGGGCAATGTGTTGATGGTTGCTCCAGCGGCAGAGATTGCCGAGCAGGAGCGGTTGCAGGTAGAGGCCAATAAGCAGCTGCAGGAATTGGCGCCATTGGAAACTGCCTTTGTACGAATTAAATATGCCGATGCGGCAGAGATTTTTGAACTGTTTACCGCCGATGATTCCCAGTCTGGTCAGTCCGGCGGTGCCACTGAGGGCAATGCCACCACCAGCATATTGTCCGAGCGGGGCAGCGCTATTGTTGATCAACGCACCAACACCATTATTCTCACCGATACTGAAGAAAAGATTAATGAGTTTAAGCGCCTGATCAGTGAGATTGATGTGCCAATCAAGCAGGTGTTAATTGAGGCGCGGATTGTGATTGCCAATACCGACTTTAAGAAAGAGCTGGGGGTGACCTGGGGTCTGGCGGGCCTCGATAAGCTGTCCGGTGGGCAGTTTTCAAGTGCCAGTGGCGACCGCAGTCTGGGCTTTTCCGGTCGCAGATCCGGGCTCACACCTGGTGCCGGGGTAGTGGAGACATTTACCTATCAGGCGGATGAAGTAGAGGTTGATGATGGTCCGGATGGCTTGCCTTTTACCGCAGATGATATTACCACTGTGACCCAGAATTATGACTTTGGCCTAGGCGATAGTCTGGCTGTGGATCTGGGTGTATCCAACCCTACGGGCTCCTTTAGTCTTGGATATCTGACCGATAATTTTTTAATTGATCTGGAGCTCAGTGCGCTGGAGTCAGACGGCTACGGCGAAATTGTCTCTCAACCCAAGGTGTTGACCGGAGATAAACAGCAGGCAGTGATCAAGTCTGGTACCGAGATTGCCTATCAGAAGGCGACTTCCAGTGGTGCTACCAGCATTGAATTTAAAGAGGCCGTGCTGCAGCTGGAGGTGACTCCCCAGATTACCCCGGACAATCGCATTATTATGGATCTGCTGGTGTCTCAGGATTCTGTGGGTGCGTTTACTCCCACTGGCGAGCCCTCTATCGATATTACCCAGATTGAAACCCAGGCTCTGGTGGGTGATGGTCAGACGTTGGTACTCGGCGGTATTTTCCAGACCGAGGAAGTTAAGGGGACAGAAAAGGTGCCCATGCTTGGAGATATCCCTTTTTTAGGCAAGCTTTTCAGAAATGACCTGCGAAATATTGAAAAACGTGAAATACTCATCTTTATAACTCCAAAAATAATTGACGATAATCTTCTGGACAGATGAGCGAACAACATATTTTTCTAGTCGGCCCCATGGGGGCGGGCAAATCGACTATTGGGCGGCAGCTGGCCAGCTTTCTCAATCGTCCCTTTTTTGATATTGATAACGAGATTGAGTCTCGCACCGGTGCGGATATTCAGTGGATATTTGATATGGAAGGAGAGGCGGGCTTTCGCGCCAGGGAAACCAAAGTGTTACTCGAGGTTGTGGCCAATGAACAGTCTTCCGTGATTGCAACTGGCGGCGGTATTATTCTCAGTGCAGCAAACCGTGCCACGCTGAAAGAAAATGGCCAGGTTATCTATCTGTCTGCCACCAAAGAACAGCTCTATGAGAGAACCCGCAAAGACAAAAGCAGGCCTCTATTGCAGGTGGATGATCGCAAAGGGGTGATCGATAAACTGGTGGAGACAAGGGACCCTCTGTATCAAGAGGTTGCCGACCTGGTGTTCCCTTCGGGCTCTGTTGCCCCCAGCAAGTTAACAAAAAACCTCGCAGAGGCTCTCGCAGGGCTTTGATAATTCGTCTGGTCTAAGCATAATACCAGTCCAGACCACAGTTGAGTTATTGCCCCATGAGCAGCACAGTTTCCACGTCAACCCCAGCCAGCCAAGTTACCTCGGTCACCGTTGATCTGGGCGATAGAAGTTACCCTATCCATATAGGTCCGGGACAGCTTGCTGGGGCCAATATTTCTCAGTATGTGCAGGGCAAAAAGGCCCTGATTGTCACCAATACCTCCATAGCGCCACTTTACCTGCCGGCCCTTAAAGATCAGCTGCAAGATAAGCATATCGACACAGTTATTCTTGAAGATGGCGAACAGTACAAAAATCTCGACAATCTCAATCATATCTACAGCCAACTGCTGCAAAGCCACCATGACCGCAAAACTACTCTCATAGCACTGGGCGGTGGTGTTGTGGGAGATATGACAGGATTCGCTGCGGCCAGCTATCAGCGTGGGGTGCCATTTATTCAGGTGCCCACTACCCTGCTGGCCCAGGTTGATTCTTCAGTGGGCGGCAAAACCGCGGTCAACCATAGTCTGGGCAAAAATATGATTGGCGCCTTCTACCAGCCCCAGGCAGTGATTATTGATACTGATAGTCTGGCAACTCTGCCCGATCGAGAGTTCTGCGCGGGGATGGCTGAGGTTATTAAGTACGGCCTAATTGCTGACGCTGAATTTTTTCACTGGCTGGAAGATAACCTCAGCGCCCTGTTAGAGAGGGATAGTGCAGCTCTGGCCTATGGGATTGAACGCTCCTGCATCAACAAAGCCGAGATAGTTAGCGCCGACGAGACTGAGCAGGGGGTGCGGGCTATTCTCAATCTGGGCCATACCTTTGGTCACAGTATTGAAACTTTTCAGGGCTACACTGACTGGTTGCATGGTGAAGCAGTAGCTGCGGGCATGGTTATGGCAGCGCAGCTTTCTGTTGCCGCCGGTGATATGAGTGCTGAGGAGCTGCAGCGTACGGAGACGTTGATCGAGGCCTGTGGTCTGCCTACGCGACCGCCAGCGGATATGACCAGTGAAGATTTCTTACAGCTTATGGTTCGCGATAAGAAGGTTCTCGACGGCCAATTGCGACTGGTGTTGTTAAAAGGCATAGGTCATGGGTTTGTCGGTGCTGACTTTGACATGAATCTGCTGCAACAGATTCTGGCTGATGCCTGCTCCGATTAGCCCCGTCGAGAATAAATCCTTAAATAAGGATAGAACTAGTCCTCTAGGCTACGCCGTACAATAGCTGTAGCGCGTATAACTGATTGTCCAACAAGCGCTAAATGTGTAAAATGTCGCGCTTTTGTCCATTAGCACAGAATGTGCGTTCGACTATCCATCAAAACTATTTTTTAGAGTTCTACTATGACTCAAAGCTTATGTCGGCTTGACGATTTTAAAGATAACTGTGGTTTTGGCCTTATTGCTCAGGTAAAAGGTCAGACAAGTCACAAATTATTGCAGAATGCTATTCAGGCGCTTACTTGCATGACCCACCGCGGCGGTGTAGCTGCAGATGGTAAAACCGGCGATGGCTGTGGCCTGCTGATGCAAAAGCCAGATAGCTTCCTGCGCACTGTAGTAAAAGAAAGCCTGCAGTTGGAATTGCCTGAGTCCTATGCTGTGGGTGCGGTGATGCTCAGCACTGACCAAGCTCAGCGTGACCAGGCGAAAGCTGTTCTGGATCATGAATTATCCGCTCAGGGGCTGGTTGTTTTGGGCTGGCGCCTGGTGCCAACAGATAATAGCTGTCTCGGGCCTATTGCTTTGGAATCACTGCCTGCCTTTGAGCAGGTCTTTATTGCCCCTGGCGATATTACTGACCAGCAAAAATTTACCGCGCGCCTGTATATGGGCCGACGCAAAGCTGAAAAACGTCTCGAAGAGGATGACAGCTTTCATATTGCCAGCCTGGGCACCAATATTCTAAGCTACAAAGGGCTGATGATGCCGGTAGACCTACCGGGCTTTTACCTGGATCTCGCCGATGAACGACTGGAAACGGCAATCTGTGTGTTCCACCAGCGCTTTTCTACCAACACCATGCCCAGATGGCCGCTGGCTCAGCCATTCCGCATGCTGGCCCACAATGGTGAAATCAATACCATTATGGGTAACAGAAACTGGTCTGTAGCCCGCACAGCAAAATATAAAAGCGAGCTGCTGCCAGATTTGCTCGAGGCAGCGCCACTGGTCAATCGCACCGGCTCTGACTCCTCAAGCCTGGACAATATGCTTGAAATGCTAGTCACAGGGGGTATGGACCTTCATCTGGCCGTGCGTACTCTGGTGCCGCCAGCCTGGCAAAATGTTGAAGACCGCAACCCTGACCATCGCGCTCTGTACGACTATGTGTCAATGCATCAGGAGCCCTGGGATGGCCCGGCCGGCTTGGTTATTACCGACGGTCGTTACGCGGTTTGTACTCTGGATAGAAATGGTCTGCGCCCTTCACGCTGGGTGATGACCGATGATGATGTGATCACCGTTGCCTCAGAAGTCGGGGTCTATGATTACGAGCCGGAAAATGTTGTGGCCAAAGGCCGTCTTGGGCCTGGTGATATCCTGTCTATCGACACCCAAGAGGGACGCATTCTGTTCCGCGATGAGATCGAAGATCAGCTGGCTGCGCGCAACCCCTACAAAAAATGGCTTAAAGAGGGCCGCTTTGCGATTGAGTCCAGCTTTGATAGGGACAACATTGAGCTGGAAGGCACTCTGAGCCGTGAACAAATAAAAACCTACATGAAGATGTTCCAGGTTTCCTTTGAGGAGCGCGATCAGGTATTGCGCCCCCTCGCTGAAGGTGGCCAGGAAGCTGTGGGATCCATGGGTGACGATACGCCAATGGCCGTGTTGTCGACCAAGCAGCGCAATTTATTTGATTTTTTCCGCCAGCAATTTGCCCAGGTCACCAATCCGCCAATCGACCCACTGCGCGAGGCGATTGTTATGTCTCTGGGGGTGGAACTGGGACGTGAGAGCAGTATTTTCGAGGAGAAATCCAAGCTGGGTCAGCGCATAGGCCTGTCCAGTCCAGTGTTGTCACCGCGCAAATACTACGCATTAAAAAATAATGATTTTGCTGAGTTTCCGGTTAACAAGTTTAAGCTTAACTATGATCCTCAGCAGGAGAATCTACAGCAGGCAATTGTACGAATCTGTGCTGATGTAGAGACTTCTGTGCGCAATGGCACTGTGATCTGTATTCTTTCTGATCATGATATCAATGAAGGTACACAGCCGATTCACTCATTGCTAGCCGTGGGTGCTGTGCACAATCATCTTATTGAACAGGGTCTGCGCTGCGATACCAATATTGTTGCCAGCACAGGCTATGCCCGGGATTCCCATCAGGTCGCCACCCTTATTGGCTGTGGCGCCTCTCTGGTTTATCCCTATCTCAGCTACCATGTGCTCTGTGACCTGATCAGCAGTGGTGAGCTGCTGGTGGATGTGGATACCGCTTTTAAACAGTACCGCAAAGGTATTAACAAAGGCCTGTTAAAGATTCTGTCAAAGATGGGTATCTCCACAATTGCCTCGTATCGCGGCGCGCTGTTATTTGAAGCTATTGGTCTGCATTCGGATATTATTGACCTCTGCTTCCCAGGTTTGACCAGTCGACTGCAGGGTGCGACCTTTGCTGACTTTGAGCAAGATCAGGCTGAATTGGCCAAGTCGGCATGGAAGCTGCGCAAGCCAATCAACCCCGGTGGCCTGCTGAAATACGTCCATGGTCAGGAATATCACGCCTACAACCCGGATGTTGTGCAGACTATGCACAAAGCGGTGCAGAACAGTGATTATAAAGCTTGGTTAGACTATGCCAAGTTGGTTAATACCAGACCAGCGGCGACTCTGCGGGATCTTCTGGCAATCAGTGGCAAGGCTAGGCCAATTGATCTGGACGCTGTTGAGTCCATGGAAAATATTGTTCGGCGCTTTGACTCTGCCGGTATGTCTCTGGGTGCCCTGTCTCCAGAGGCCCATGAGTCCTTGGCCGAGGCTATGAATGGTCTGGGCGGTCGATCAAATTCTGGTGAGGGCGGTGAAGATCCCGCTCGTTATGGCACCATCAAATCATCAAAAATTAAACAGGTGGCCTCAGGTCGCTTTGGTGTGACGCCAGCCTATCTGTCCAATGCTGAAGTGATTCAGATTAAAGTGGCGCAGGGTGCCAAGCCAGGTGAAGGCGGGCAGTTGCCCGGCGGCAAGGTCAATGACCTGATCGCGCGTCTGCGTTATTCGGTGCCCGGTGTTACCCTGATTTCGCCGCCGCCCCATCACGATATTTACTCCATTGAAGATCTGGCCCAGCTGATTTTTGACCTCAAGCAGGTTAACCCCAGCGCTCTGGTATCGGTCAAGCTGGTGTCTCGCCCTGGTGTTGGCACCATCGCCGCCGGTGTGGCCAAGGCCTATGCCGATCTGATTACTATCTCTGGCTATGACGGTGGTACTGCAGCCAGCCCTATCAGTTCTATCCGCTACGCCGGGTCGCCCTGGGAGCTGGGTCTGACTGAAACTCACCAGACATTGCGTGCCAATGATCTGCGTGACAAGGTGCGAGTGCAGACCGATGGTGGCCTCAAAACAGGCCTAGATGTGGTAAAAGCCGCAATTCTGGGTGCCGAGAGCTTTGGCTTTGGCACCGGTCCTATGGTGGCGCTGGGTTGTAAATATCTACGTATCTGTCACCTCAATAACTGTGCCACTGGTGTAGCCACTCAGGATGGTCGACTGCGCAATGATCATTACCGTGGCACTGTGGCAATGGCGACTAACTTCTTCAAGTTCGTGGCTATGGAAACCCGCGAATGGATGGCTGCTCTGGGCGTAACTTCACTGCAGGAGTTGATTGGTCGAGTGGATTTGCTCGAAGTACTTCCGGGAACCACCAGCAAGCAACAGAATCTGGATCTTAGTCCTCTCATTGAAGACCGTCCTGAGATTGCCTGTAAACCTCAATACTGCCGGGAGCCTAAGAACGAGCCCTTTGATAAAGGCCTGTTGGCTGAGCGAATGGTGGCCGATGCTCTGCCCTCCATTGAGGCTCAGGTTAGCGCCAGCTTTGATTATGAGGTGGGCAACTGTGACCGGTCCATAGGTGCGCGTCTGTCTGGTGAAATTGCCAAACGTTATGGCAATACCGGCATGGCAGAGTCCCCCATCCGCCTCAATCTTAAAGGTGTCGCGGGGCAGTCTCTGGGTGTGTGGAATGCCGGTGGCCTTGAGATTTATCTCGAAGGTGATGCCAATGACTATGTGGGCAAGGGAATGGCCGGTGGCAAACTGGTCCTGAGTCCCCCTGCAAGCAGTCAGTTTAAGTCCAATGAAACGCCTATTATGGGTAATACTTGTCTTTACGGTGCTACCGGCGGGCGAGTATTCGCTGCGGGTCAGGTTGGCGAGCGTTTCGCTGTGCGCAACTCCGGGGCCGTGGCTGTGGTTGAGGGTGCAGGTGATCATTGCTGCGAATATATGACTGGCGGTATTGTGGCAGTGCTTGGTGCAACCGGGCACAACTTTGGCGCCGGTATGACCGGTGGCTTTGCCTATGTACTGGACATGGATCGGCAGTTTGTCGACCGCTACAATATGGAGCTGGTGGATATCCAGCGGGTGACGTCGGAGTCCGCCGAATCCCACCGGGTATTCCTCAAAAGCATGATCCAGGATCACGCCGATGCGACTGGCAGTGCCTGGGCCCATGAATTAATTGATAATTTCTCCGATTACGCGTCGCGGTTTTGGCTGGTCAAGCCAAAAGCAGCCAGCCTCAGCGGCCTTTTGGCTCAGGCCCACGCAAACCCGCAGTAACGCTAACAGCAATAGAGATTAAGAATATGGCAAGACCAAACAATGAATTTCAGTTTCTCGATGTCGGGCGTGTAGATCCGCCCAAGCGCGATATGGAGCGCCGTGTCGGCGAATTTGTTGAGATTTATGATCCATTCACTGAGGACAAAGCAGCCAGTCAGTCCCATCGCTGCCTGTCCTGTGGCAACCCTTATTGTGAATGGAAATGCCCGGTGCATAACTATATTCCCAACTGGCTGCAGCTGGTTGCGGAAGGCAATCTGATTGAAGCGGCAGAGTTGAGTCACCAGACTAACTCGCTGCCGGAAGTCTGTGGCCGAGTCTGCCCTCAGGATCGTCTCTGTGAGGGGGCCTGTACCCTCAATGACGGCTTTGGTGCAGTGACTATTGGCTCGGTAGAGAAATATATTACCGATACGGCTCTGGCTATGGGCTGGCGTCCGGATATGTCCAAGGTGGTATGGACGGATAAAAAGGTTGCGGTGATTGGTGCCGGTCCCGCTGGTATTGGCTGTGCCGATATTCTGGTGCGCAATGGCGTCAAGGCAGTAGTCTTTGACCGCTATCCTGAAATTGGTGGCCTGCTGACCTTCGGTATTCCCGAGTTTAAGCTGGAAAAAGAAGTGATTCGCACCAGACGCGATGTTCTTGAAGGCATGGGCGTTGAGTTCCGCCTCAATACAGAGGTGGGCAAAGATATTCTGATTGATCAGCTGCTCGAAGAATATGACGCAGTCTTCCTTGGTATGGGCACCTATACCACCATGAAGGGCGGATTCCCCGGGGAAGAGCTTCCCGGAGCCCACGAAGCGCTGAATTTCCTAGTTTCCAATGTTAATCGCAATATGGGCTTTGAAAAATCTGCCGACGACTTTATCAGTGTCAAAGGCAAGCGCGTAGTGGTGCTTGGCGGTGGTGACACAGCCATGGATTGCAATCGCACCTCCATTCGCCAGGGCGCTGCAAGCGTTACCTGTGCCTATCGCCGTGATGAAGAAAATATGCCTGGCTCGCGACGGGAAGTGAAAAATGCCCGGGAAGAGGGGGTAGTCTTCAAGTTTAATATGCAGCCAGTTGAACTGATGGCTGACGCCAATGGTAATGTTGAAGGCGTCAAAGTGGTTTCAACCAAGCTTGGTGAAGCGGATGAAAATGGCCGACGCCGACCAGAAGTTATTGCCGGCAGTGAAGAAGTGCTGCCAGCAGATGCAGTTCTGGTAGCCTTTGGTTTTAAACCCAGCCCACCAGAATGGCTCACCGGTATCAAGGTTGAGACAGCAGACTGGGGTGCGGTGCTGGCAGCTGAAGAGCAGACCTTCCCATTCCAGACCACCAACCCGAAAATCTTTGCCGGTGGTGATATGGTGCGCGGGTCTGACCTAGTTGTGACTGCTGTATTTGAGGGTCGTCAGGCTGCTGAAGGTATACTGGATTATCTGGAAATTTAATGTCTGAATTAAAAAATGATCGTTTTCTAAAAGCGCTGATGCGTCAGCCGGTCGACCGCACACCAGTGTGGATGATGCGCCAGGCCGGACGCTATCTGCCAGAGTATCGTGCCACCAGAGCTCAGGCCGGCGACTTTATGAGCCTGTGCAAAAATACCGAATTGGCCTGTGAAGTGACATTGCAGCCCCTTGAGCGCTATGAGCTGGACGCCGCGATTTTATTTTCCGATATTCTTACCATCCCTGACGCCATGGGGCTCGGCCTTTATTTTGAAGAGGGCGAGGGACCTAAATTCCGCAAGCCTGTGCGCACTGAAGCAGATATTAACCAGCTTCAGGTTATTAACACAGCTTCCGATCTCTCCTATGTCACCGACGCAGTCAGCATGATTCGCCGCGAGTTGCAGGGCCGGGTACCACTGATTGGCTTTTCCGGCAGCCCATGGACCTTGGCCACTTATATGATTGAAGGGCAGAGCAGCAGAGATTTTGCCCGGGCTAAAACCATGCTCTACACCCAGCCAGAGTTGATGCATCAGCTGCTGGATAAACTGGCTCTCTCGGTAATTGATTATCTCAATGCCCAGATTGTTGCCGGTGCCCAGGTGGTACAGATTTTTGATACCTGGGGTGGCGCGCTTAGCCATGCCGCCTATCAGGAATTTTCCCTGGCCTATATGGAAAAAATTGTTGCCGGTTTAATCAAACAGGCCGATGGCCGAGATGTGCCGGTTATCCTGTTTACCAAAGGCGGTGGTCATTGGCTGGAAGCCATGGCAGATACAGGCTGTCATGGACTGGGACTGGATTGGACAGTGGATATTGGTTCTGCCAAAGCCCGGGTGGGGGACAGGGTTGCGCTGCAGGGCAATATGGATCCGGCGGTTCTGCGCGCTGATCCGGCTACCATTGAACGCGAAGTACAGAGCATTTTGAGTTCCTTTGGCGGTGGTGCTGGCCATATCTTTAATCTGGGACATGGCATTACTCCGGACATAGATCCAGAGCATGCAAGAGCCTTTATTGAAGCGGTTCACAAATTTTCTGCAAACTAAGCCTCAGCCCGGCTAATTCCTGGTCTATATTTACCTGAACTATTAGCTGGCGCACAGTTTAGAAACCACAAGTCTTTACATTACCTTCTATCTGTCTGCTATGGAGTCACAGGGCTCAATAGTCTGAATATCTAATGGATTAGATGGTGCTGTATGTCTCTTAAGCAATTAAAGGTGTTTATCCATGAGCTCGAGGTGGGGATGTTTGTCTCCGCTCTGGATAAGCCCTGGGCAGAAACTCCTTTCCCCATTCAGGGTTTTGAGATCAAGAATGGCGCCGATGTCTCCAGGGTCAAAGCCTATTGCGACTATGTCTATATCGATATAGAAAAAGGTCTGGCGCCTGTGGATATGGAGGCGTCCTCCGGGACTGTCACCAGAGGCGTTACTCTGGGTCAGCAGTCCAAAACCCATCATTCTCCCGTTAAACACAGAGCCTCAATACAGTCCCGCTCCCGGATCGAACGCAAAAGTCTGGTGATTAATCCCAGCACCTACAAAAAAACCGTTGAACTGGCCAAAGAAATCCCCACCGCCCGCAAAGCCATGAATAACATCCTTGGCTGCCTGACTCTGGCAACCAGAGCAATGCTCCGGGAGGGGGCATTTGATCAGGCTCAGTTACAGGACTCAGTCAATGAGATGGTCGACAGTGTCATTCGCTGTCCGGATGCCTTTACCTGGTTATTGCGCCTGCGCAGCAAGGATAGTCATAGCCATGATCATTCAGTGCGCTCGTCCCTGTGGGCCACCCAGTTTGGCCGCCATATAGGGCTGGAAGTAAACCAGTTAAAGGATCTGTGCCTGGCGACATTGTTAAAGGATATAGGTCGGGTCAAACTCGATCGGTCGCTATTGCACTGCCGCAGTCGCAATGCCCAGCAGGAGGCGGAATATCGCAGCTTTGTCAGCTACAGCGTAGAGCTGTTGCACAAAGCCGGGTTTGATAACCGCCAGGTTCTGAACATTATTAAGTTTCACTGTGAGCGTTTTGATGGCAGCGGCTTTCCCAAGGGCTGCGCTGGTAATCGGATTCCGTTTCTGGCCAGTATTGCAGGCATAGCCTCTGAATTCGATTTGCTGTGTAATCCCCGGGAGGCAGGTGCCACCATGGCACCATCCAAGGCCACAAGCCATCTGTATCAGATGCGTGGTAACGGCTTTGCCGAAGAGCTGGTGCTAGAGTTTATTCAGTCCGTCGGCCTGTATCCGGCCGGTACTATTGTTGAATTAAATACTGGCGACTGTGGCATGGTAGTGGAGCAGAACCCAAAGGCTCGCCTGGCACCCAGAGTGGCTGTTTTTGATGATGAGGATGGCAACGTTGATCAGAGCAACTGCATATTTATCGACTTAAAAAATAATCAACAGGCACTTGAGCGGCTGCAGAAATTTGGTAAACGCCGGGCTGCCGAGGTAAGCAAGTTGGCGATTGTTAGGGATATAGAGCCAGATAGTTTTGGTATTGAATATAGTTTGCTGGAGACCTTGATCGCGCGTCCCTTTAATGCTGTCAATGCCCAGCCATTATCAGCACAGTCGGAAAGCTCCCGCAATCAGGGGTTTTTCTCTGCATTAAAGCAGCGTTTTGCGGGCTGACTTGTTGTGCGCTCGGGATACTGCATCCCAGTTCTATTTACTTTTCTTTTTACTGCCCACTTTATTGTTCATTAGGGCAATCTCTTCCCCCATCTGAACCACTGCATAGGGCTCGATTTTCTGAGACCAGTCGATGCTCTGCGGGGGAAACAATAATATTACCGTGGAGCCAAATTTAAAGCGGCCGATTTCATCGCCTTTGTCAAACTGTAATCCATCACTGGCATGGTCAGTCTCCCGCACTGCACCTGGCCCGGGCTGCTCAAAGCCGGACCACTGAGTTTCAATGCCAGCCACCAGCATGGCGCCGACAAAGACCAGACTAAAACGGCCCAGCTCAGGTGATTCAAACTCACAGACCAGTCGCTCATTGCGGGCAAACAGGCCTGGCAGAGCCTGAGCGGTTTTATCATTGACTGAAAACAGTTCGCCCGGGATATATCTGCTGCTCAGTAGTTTGCCCGCCGCTGGCATATGCACTCGATGATAGTCTTTGGGTGACAGATAGATGGTGGCAAAGCTGCCATCCTGATAAAACATAGCCTGACTAGAGTCACCCAGCAGACGGCTGACGGAATAGTCGATACCTTTAGCCTGCAGGATTCTATTTTTGCTGATAGGACCGGCCTGGCTGATAGCGCCATCTGCAGGGGAGACAATGCTCGTCTGGCTCCTATCAATTGGCCTTACCCCGGGTTTCAAGGCGCGGGTAAAAAAGGCATTAAAGTTTTCATAATCATCGAGGTTGTCTGAGACCGCCTCTTGCATATTGATATCGAAAGTCTTGATGGCGCGTCTGATCAGCATATTTTTTAACCAGGGCTGCCGCGACTCTGCGGCTCTGGCAATTAGCCGGGACAGAAAATGTTTTGGCAGTACTCGCTGCAGGGCGACAAATAGTTCGGCGCTATTGCTCATGTTGGTAATACTCGATAGTTATATTAGTTCAGGCCCGGAGATTACAGGCCGAGTTCCACCGGGGTTTGCTCATTGTTGCCCCATTCTGCCCAGGATCCGTCATAGCCGCGGATATTGCCATAACCCAGTATTCGCGCCACCATATAGGTAAAGCTGGAGCGATGATGACTCTGGCAATGGGTGGCAATCTGTTTGTTCCTGGTAAGACCGAGACTGTCCAGAATCTGCTGGGCATCGTCACGGATGCGCAGATTCTTCTGTCTGTCCATCAACTCGGTCCATTCCAGATTGATAGCGCCGGGAATATGGCCGCCGCGGGCTGAGCGCACCATATCGCCAGTATATTCTCCGGGGCTTCGGGCATCCCAGACGGCAAAATCCGGGGAGTCCAGTTGCTGGATAATTTCATCCTGACTGATCCGGGCCTCGGGTTGGGCAAAGGTTACAGTGGATGTAATACTGTTGGGTTGGTTGGCCTGAGACTCGGTGACAAAGCCCTCTTTGATCCAGGCGACTATGCCGCCATTCAAATAGCACCAGTTATTTAGCCCTAGCAAATCCATGGTCCAGGCCATACGACCAGCCCAGCCGCCGCCTTCGTCATCATAGAGAATGACCTGTTTATCGCCATTGATGCCCAGATAGTTGATCACCTGCTGTAGCTGCTGCAAATCCGGGCAGGCGCCAGGCACTGGTGGGGAGCCTGCAACCAGATGATTGCCGGGCAGATGCACGGCGCCAGGCACATGTTTCTGTTGGTAGAGTGCCTGATTGCACAGATCGACAATAATCAAATTGCTGTCGGCAAGTCTGGCTTCCAGGTCGGCGGGTTCTATCAGGTGGCTGCTGGTCATGGCTGTTCCTTGTTGGAGCGGGATTCTAGCATTTTTTAACCCCCGGGCGAGCCTACCTTTCCTGCTGGCTAAGAATAATTTGGCGATAGTTATTGAGTCTTACCTGCAGTACTTTTTTATCAGCTACCGCCTGCAGCAGTGCACAGCCGATTTCTTTATTGTGCTGACAATCGCGAAACTTACAGTTGCCAAGATAGGGTCGGAAATCAATAAAGCCATCAATAATCTTGTCCTGACTCAGATGGGTCAGAGCAAATTCCCGAATACCAGGGGAGTCTATTATCTCGCCGCCGCCAATCAGGTGGAAAAGTCGCGATGCTGTGGTGGTGTGAGTACCTTCCTCTTTGTTTTCAGACAATGGGCCTATCTGCATATTGGCATTCGGAAGCAGCTGATTCAGCAATGAGGATTTACCTACGCCAGACTGGCCAACAAAAATAGAGGTATGCTCCGCCAGATAATTTTGCAGCTCATCAATACCCAGCGCGGTTTTGGCTGAGACCTCAATGACCTCATAGCCAATGCTGCGATAATCAACCAGCAGCTGGTCCACATCCGGATAGTCTTCATGGTCGAGCATATCTGCTTTGTTGAGTACCAGCAGCGGGGTGATGTCCTGAGCTTCTGCAGCCACCAGATAGCGGTCCAGAAGGTTGCTGTGGGGAATGGGCTTGGGGGCAAAGACAATGGCAATGCGATCAATATTGGCCGCCACTGGTCGCAGTTTGCCGTAGATATCTGGGCGAATCAGCTCCGACTGGCGGGGCTCGCAGGCCACCACCACGCCATGGGGTTCGGCATGGCGCCAGATAACCTTATCGCCGGTGACCAGGGTTTCCATGTTGGTACGCTTGTGACAGCGCACAATCTGTCTGGCGAAGGGGGCTTCAGCTCCTTCGATATCCACCTGGGCGCCATAGTTGGTAATCACCGTGCCGAGAGTTTCCTGCCCCAGGCCCTGAAGGTTCTTCAGCTCCTCATCATTGACCGTCTGTTTTAGATTGGCCCGCTCGCGCCGTCGCTCCTGAATAGCCTGGATGCGATCTTTTTGACGCTTGCTGAGTCTGCGATTGCTCAATACTTTACCCTGGTTGCTTTGCATGTCTGGCGTTATAGCCGTCAAGGATATAGCATAAACGCTCTCAGTAACATTTTGCATATAACCACAGGCGCGATTATGACTGCTCAAGACCCCCTCAATTTGATTTGGATCGATTTGGAAATGACCGGCCTGGATCCCGAGCGGGAGCGCATTATTGAGATAGCCACGGTGGTGACAGATGCGGACCTCAATGTGCTGGCGGAAGGACCCTCTCTAGCAGTCCATCAGTCAGACCAACTGCTCAGCGAGATGGATGACTGGAATACCAATCAGCACGGCGGTTCCGGGCTCACTGAGCGGGTGCGCAAAAGTACAGTAACAGAGGCTGATGCCTGCGCAGCCACCATTGAGTTCTTGCGCCAGTGGGTGCCTGCCGGCCAGTCACCTATGTGTGGCAACTCCATTGGTCAGGATCGCCGTTTTCTGGTGCGCTACATGCCAGAGCTGGCTAACTTTTTTCATTATCGCAATCTTGATGTCAGCACATTAAAAGAGCTGGTAAGACGCTGGAAACCGGAGCTGGAAAATGGCTTTGCCAAAAAAGGCAGCCACCTAGCGATGGATGATGTATATGATTCAATTGCCGAACTGGCCTATTACCGCGACGTCTTTATTCAGCCGTAGACGCGAGTTTTCCCCGCTGCTGGGCGATCGCCCATTGCACATGTTCCCGCACCAGAGATGAGGGGTGGTCGGCTCGCTTGTGCAATTCATTGAGAATAGTCTGCGAGCCACTGGCATTGCCGAGGCCAACAGCAAGGTTGCGCAGCCAGCGTTCATGGCCGATGCGGCGGATCGCTGAGCCTTCGGTATTGGCTTCAAACTGCTGCTGATCCCAGTTAAATAATGTCACCAGGTCTGGGTTGTCGAGATTGTGTCTGGGGGTGAAGTCATCTTCCTTGCTCTGGGAAGCGAAGCGATTCCAGGGGCAGATTATCTGACAGTCATCGCAGCCGAATACACGGTTGCCCATTTTGGGCCGCAGAGCTTCAGGGATAGCCTCTTTGCTTTCAATGGTGAGGTATGAAATACATTTTCTGGCATCCAGTACATAGGGCTCCGGAAAGGCATCTGTGGGGCAAACTTTCAGGCAGGCGCGGCAGTTATTGCAGCGATTGCTCTGATCACTGCTGTCGGTTGGCAACGGCACTGAGGTGTAAATCTCGCCAAGAAAAAACCAAGAGCCTGCTTCATCATTGAGTAGCAAGGTGTTTTTGCCAATCCAGCCCAACCCTGCCTGCTCTGCCAATGGTTTTTCCATCACTGGCGCACTATCCACAAAGGGCCGCTGTGACAGCTCCAGCTGAGGCAGTTCTTGCTCAATCATGGTGACCAGCCTTGCCAGTCGTTTGCGAATCAGTTTGTGGTAGTCTCGACCCAGTGCATACCTTGATATATAAGCTTTATTGTCATTTTTCAGCACTGCGATCATATTGTTATCGGCGAGATAATCCATGCGCACAGAAATAACCCGCAATGTATGGTCGACTAGTTTGTCGACTTTGTAGCGCTTGTCCCCATGCTCTCCCATCCATTGCATTGAACCCTGAAAGCCATCCGCCAGCCATTTGTTAAGGCGGGCCGATGCCTGGCTGAGATCGGGTTCGACAATAGCGACTTGTTGAAAGCCCAGGGCTTCGCCCCAGGCCTTGATCTTGTCGGCCAGGTCCTGCAATTTTTCTGATTCAGTGTCGTCGTGCTGCATGTTTTAGTCTTGGTTCTGACATATAATTGCGCTAATTTTACGGGGATATCTGCTTCATGTCGCACAATCTTATTCAAGACGCATTATTCAGTGCCAAATCAGTGGCACAATTGGACCGAATTGCTATAGAAGAGCAAGGTATTGCCGGCATTATCTTAATGAAGCGCGCTGGCCGGGCTCTGCTCAATGAACTGCTTGAAAGTTTTGGCTCCCCCAGTCTGCTCAGCATATTCTGTGGTTCTGGTAACAATGCCGGCGATGGCTATATTGCTGCGGCTCTGGCTGCGGCAAAAAATATTCCAGTTCAGGTTGTTGAATTATCCGACAAGCTGAGCCCAGATGCGGCTCAGGCGAAACAGTTTGCCGAGCGAGCCAATGTCAGCTTTGTCCCCTTTGACAGCAGTATCGATATTGCCGAGGGCGTGATTGTCGACAGTCTGCTAGGCACTGGCTTTCATGGTGAGTTGCGCCAGCAATATGGCGAGGCAATTCAACTGATCAATGATTCCGGCCTGCCCGTGGTGGCGGCGGATATTCCCTCCGGTTTAAATCCCGACAGCGGCCATATTGCCGAGGTGGCAGTGGCGGCAGATATTACGGTGACTTTTATCGGTGCCAAACAGGGGCTGTTTAGTGGCAAGGGGCCAGCGGTCTGTGGCGAGGTTATTTTTCATTCTCTGGATGTGCCCGAGCAGATATTTGACCAGGTGCCTGCAACGGCTGAACTGATGGATCTGTTTGAGCTGATGGACCTTATGCCCCAGTTGAGCATTGATGGTCACAAGACCCAGCGCGGTCATGCCATGGTCATTGGTGGCGATCATGGCTATGGCGGTGCTGCCATTATGGCCGCTGAAGCCAGCCTTCAAGTAGGTGCAGGGATGACCAGTCTGGCAACTCGCCCTGAGCATATAGGGCCTATGCTGACCCGTCAGCCTGAGGTCATGGCTTGCCCTGTGGTCTCTGGTCAGGAATTGGAACCTCTGCTGGGTCGAGCCACTGTATTGGTGGTGGGGCCAGGGCTGGGTCGCTCTCCATGGTCTGAACAGTTACTGCAAAAAGCTGTGGCCGCGGGACTGCCGATGGTTGTGGATGCAGATGGATTAAATATTATCGCCGAAGGCCGGGTAGTGCCAAACCCGGATGGCAGTCAGTGGGTGTTGACGCCCCATGCAGGAGAGGCAGCGCGACTACTGGGTATTTCAGTGGCAGAGGTTCAGGCGGATCGCTTTGCCGCGGTGCACCAGCTGCAGGAAAAATATTCTGCAGTGGTGCTGTTAAAAGGGCCGGGCACATTGATTGCCGGAGCTAATGAAATTATTAAAGTCTGTCCCTATGGTAATCCTGCCATGGCAACTGCAGGTATGGGGGATATTCTCAGCGGTCTGATCGGCGGTTTAATTGCCCAGGGCTGTGATCTGCAAACGGCTACAGAGTTGGGCTGCTGCCTGCACAGCAGTGCGGCTGATCTGGCTGTGCAAGAGAGCGGCCTGCGCGGTCTTACCGCTACCGATCTACTACCCCAGCTGGGCAATTTGCTCAATCAGGACTATGTATGACCATTGCCCCCGCTCTGGCCGAGATGATGGTTGAGCTGGCAGATGAGGCGGCAACACTGGGTTTTGGCGGTGCTATGGCAGGGCATGTTATAGCGGGGCATATTGGGGAGCCTTTAATTATTACCCTACAGGGCGATCTGGGGGCGGGCAAGACCACTTTGTCCAGGGGCATATTGCAGGGCCTGGGGCATCAGGGCGCGGTAAAGAGTCCCACTTACACTTTGGTTGAACCCTATCAGCTGGCTGCCCTGGGCGCGGTGTATCATTTTGATCTGTACCGCCTGGCGGATGCAGAAGAGCTCGAATATATGGGCTTTGCTGATTATCTGGCCGATGCCGGGCTATGCTTGATAGAATGGCCGGAGCAAGGTCGGGGCTTTTTACCTGAGGCAGATATTGCAGTCCGTATCAGTCAGTCTGGTGAGGGTCGCTGTGTTATTCTGCGCGCTTATTCCGCTGGCGGTGAGCAGCTGGTCCATCAATTAAAACGGGGCACAGATTGAAGAATTTTTTGCAGCATATTGTGATTCTGCTTAAAAGCTCAGCTATTGCTGTGCTGTGGTTAATGCCGATCCAGTTATGGGCTGCGGATATAGAATCTGTGCGACTGTGGCGCGCGCCGGACAAAACTAGGCTGGTTCTGGATCTCAGCAACACTGTTGAGCACAATATTTTTTCTCTGCAAAACCCCAATCGCCTGGTGGTGGATCTCAGTGATTCCCGTATCAAAACCACATTCGAAGGCCTGGAACTCAGAAATACACCTATTGCCGGTATTCGTGCTGCCGTGCGCAATAAAACCGATGTGCGAGTGGTGTTGGATCTTAGCGGTACAGTAAGCCCAAAAAGTTTTACCCTGCCCGCAAATGAACAGTACAGTAATCGGTTGGTGATTGATCTGTTTGATAATAAACGGGTGATCAGTCGCACCCTGGATGAGGTGGTAAAAAAGAAAGATCGCAGAATCATTGTCGCTATTGATGCTGGTCACGGTGGCGAGGATCCCGGTGCGCTGGGTCCAAGAAGAGTGCGAGAGAAAGTTGTGGTTTTGCAACTGGCTAAGAAAATTAAAAAACTGTTCGACGGTAATCCAAATTTTCAGGGGGAGCTGGTGCGCAGCGGCGATTATTATTTGGCCCACCGCAAACGTACCCAGATCGCACGGGATAAACAGGCGGACTTCTTTATTTCCATCCATGCGGACGCGTTTACGGATCCCTCCGCCCATGGCGCTTCAGTCTATGCTCTGTCAACTACAGGGGCGACGAGTGAGCAAGCTCGCTACCTGGCCGATAAGGAGAACAGGGCTGATTTGATCGGTGGCGCCAGCTCTCTCAGTCTTGATGGCAGGGACGAGGTGCTGGCTGGCGTATTGTTGGATTTATCTATGAATGCGACCCTGAGGCGTAGTCTCGACGCTGGTTCTTATGTGTTAAAAAATATGGGCACTGTAGCCCGTCTGCATAAAAAGAAAGTTGAGCAGGCCGGGTTTCTGGTGCTCAAGTCTCCGGATATTCCCTCACTGTTGCTGGAGACTGGATTCATTTCAAACCCCAACGAGGCGCAAAAACTCAGCACTAGTGGCTACCAAAACAAAATGGCTCAGGCCATCTTCGAGGGTATTGAGCAGTATTTTTTAGATAACCCACCGCCGGGTACATTGCTGGCCAAAAATGGCAACCGGGTGGACCGTATCTATGTGGTAGCCCCGGGGGATACATTATCGGAAATTGCCGTGCGATTTAATGTCTCGATGAAAAAGATTAAGCGCTACAATAAAATGTCATCGAACAAAATTCGTGTGGGCAAAAAGATTAAGATCCCGCCCCGATAAACCCAGGTTAAAGGTCAGTATTAATGTCTAGTATCAAGATCCTCAGTCCGCAATTAGCTAACCAGATTGCGGCTGGAGAGGTGGTCGAGCGCCCGGCCTCGGTGCTTAAAGAGCTGGTGGAAAACAGCCTTGATGCCGGTGCCAAGCGCATTGATATAGAGATAGAACAGGGCGGCACCAAGCTGATTAAAGTCCGCGATGATGGCCATGGCATTGTCGAGGCTGAACTTGCCCTGGCCCTGAGCCGTCACGCCACCAGCAAGATTGATGATCTGCAAGACCTGGAAGCTGTGGCTACACTGGGCTTTCGTGGAGAGGCTCTGGCCAGTATCGCCTCTGTCTCCCGGCTGGCTCTGACCTCCAGTGCTGAGGGCAACACCAATGCCTGGAAAGCGGTCTCTGAAGGCCGTGATATGGACGTGGATCTGCAGCCTGCAGCCCATCCCCGAGGCACCAGTGTTGAGGTGCGCGACCTGTTTTTTAATACCCCGGCACGGCGCAAATTCCTGCGCACAGAGGGTACTGAATACAATCGCATTGACGACAGCATTAAAAAGCTCGCCCTGAGCCGTATGGATATCGCATTTAGTCTGCGCCACAACCAGCGTGCACAAATTAATCTGCATCCGGCCAACACTCAGCTGGAGCAGGAAAAGCGGGTCGCTGATATCTGTGGTCCTGCCTTTATGCAGCAGGCACTTTATGTGGACAATGACCGCACAGGTATTCGCCTGTGGGGCTGGATGGGGCTGCCGACCTTCTCCAGAAGTCAGGCTGATCTACAGCACTTTTTTGTCAATGGTCGCTGTATTCGCGACAAGGTAGTGTCCCATGCCATTCGCCAGGCCTATCAGGATGTGCTCTATCATGGCCGCCACCCCGCCTATGTGTTGTTTCTGGAAATTGAACCTGGGGATGTGGATGTCAATGTGCATCCCACCAAGCATGAGGTTCGTTTCCGCGATAGCCGGGCTATTCATGGTTTTGTCTACGGCACCTTGAACAAGGCACTGGCCCAGGATCGCCCTCAGGATCATCTGCAGGAGGGGGAGATGGCGATAGGCCAGCCCCAGAATTCCCAGCAGACTGAATGGCTACCCAATCAGTCGACGCTGCAGTTTCCCTCCGGCACAGGCCAGCCCCAGAATGCGTCGAGCTATGGCCAATTTCCCTCAACAAGTCAGGTTGGGGTTAACACCCCCATGAGTGCCTATCAAAGCCTCTACAACACCCAGATACCAGAAGAACAGGGCGATATACCGCCCATGGGCTTTGCCATTGCCCAGTTAAAAGGCATCTATATTCTGGCAGAGAATGCACAGGGCATGATTATTGTTGATATGCATGCGGCCCATGAGCGCATTACCTACGAGTCCATGAAAACCGCTTTTGATAATCAGGGCCTGGTATCCCAGCCTCTGCTAGTGCCGGAGAGTTTATCGGTCAGTGAGCGTGAGGCGGAAATTACGGACAAAAGCTCAGAGATTTTCAGCCAGCTGGGTTTTGTGGTGGAGCGGGCCGCGGCAGAAAGTATTATTGTCCGGGAAATCCCTGCGATTCTGCGAGGTTCAGAGGTGGAGGGTCTGCTTCGAGATGTCATATCGGATTTGCTTATGCACGGCTCTTCCGAGCGCATTCGCCACCATATCAATGAAATTCTGTCGACCATGGCCTGCCATGGTTCCGTGCGCGCCAATCGCAAGTTAACCATTCCCGAAATGAATGCGCTGCTGCGTGATATGGAAGCCACAGAGCGCAGTGGTCAGTGCAACCATGGCCGTCCAACCTGGTCACAGCTAACTCTGGATGAGTTGGATAAACTGTTTCTGCGCGGTCGTTAAGCATGAGCAAAAAGCCAATGGCCATCACTGTCATGGGACCCACCGCCAGCGGTAAAACCGGGCTGGCCATTGAATTGCGTAAACATCTGCCGGTGGAGCTGATCAATGTAGATTCGGCTCAGGTCTATCGCTATCTTAATATCGGCAGTGCCAAGCCCGATGCAGAGACGCTGGCTCAGGCGCCTCATCGCCTTTTGGATATTCGCGATCCCTGTGAAATTTACAGCGCTGCAGAATTTCTTGCCGATGCACGCCGGGAAATGGCTGAGATCAGTGCCAGCGGGCGCATACCTCTGCTTGTGGGTGGCAGCATGATGTATTTTAAGGTGCTGCTCGAGGGGTTGTCCCAACTGCCCGAGGCTGACCAGAGCATCCGTGATGATTTGGAACAGCGCGCCGCGAAAGAGGGTTGGCCCAGTCTTTATGCAGAGCTGCAGCTTGTTGATCCGCAGACTGCCAGCCGTCTGCACCCCAATCATTCTCAGCGCATACAACGGGCTCTGGAAGTGTATCAGTTGACTGGTGAACCTATGTCGGCACTGCAAGGCGAGTCTGTCGGTGGACTCGCACAGCAGTATGATTTTCGTCAGATTGCTTTAATTCCGCAGAACCGAAGCCTGCTGCATCAACGTATAGAACAGCGATTTGAGGCTATGATGGCCCTCGGCTTTGCCGAGGAAGTTCAGGGGCTTTATGAGCGCGGCGATCTGCATAGCAACCTGCCGGCGGTTCGCTCGGTGGGTTATCGGCAGCTGTGGGATTACTGTGCCGGGGACTGCAGTTTGCAGGATGCAGTGGAAAAAGCAGTAATCGCTACCCGTCAGCTGGCCAAACGACAGTTAACCTGGCTGCGCAATTGGCCCCAAGCTATTGAAATTAAAGCAGATAATCAGGATGGATTTTTGAGTACGGAAAAGATCTGTAATCAGAGCTTGAAAGTACTTTAATGGGCATCCATATACTATAATAGAGGCAGGAGCTGATTCCTGTTCTCAGGTGAGTTGCAATCCCACCGAAATATTTGCCGCGACTATTGTGGCACCCATTGAATTTTCAATATTAAGGAGTAGTAAAATGTCAAAAGGGCATAATCTACAAGACCCTTTTCTGAATGTCCTAAGAAAAGAACGTATTCCAGTTTCCATCTTTCTTGTTAACGGTATTAAGCTGCAGGGGCAGGTTGAGTCTTTCGATCAGTTTGTTGTGCTGTTGAAAAATACCGTCAGTCAAATGGTTTACAAACATGCAATCTCTACAGTAGTTCCATCTCGTGCGGTTCGTCTGCCTGCCAGCAATGCCCAGAGTGGGATGTCAGATGACGATGATGCTGGTAACTACAGCGACGACAACTACTAAAACGAGTGTCATTATTTTTTGAACGACCTGATTTTGGCGAGCGCGCGGTTCTTGTTCACCTCAAGCTGAATAGTGAATCGGAACCCGAAGACCCAAGGGAATTTGAAGAGTTAGTGATATCTGCAGGTGGTGATCCGGTCGAGTTTTTGACCGGGTCTCGCCAATCCCCCCACGCCAAATTTTTTGTCGGCACCGGCAAGCTGGATGAAATAGCTAGCACTGTCAGAAGCTGTGACGCCGAACTGGTTATATTCAACCACAATCTATCTCCCAGTCAGGAACGCAATCTCGAGGCCGAATTAAAGTGCCGGGTACTGGATAGAACCGGCCTGATTCTGGATATTTTTGCCCAGCGTGCCCGCACCCATGAGGGCAAGTTGCAGGTTGAGCTGGCGCAACTGCAGCACCTGTCGTCGCGGCTGGTGCGCGGCTGGACTCACCTGGACAGGGAGAAAGGCGGCATAGGCATGCGTGGTCCGGGTGAGACCCAGTTAGAATCTGATCGGCGCATGGTTCGAGACCGTATCCAGACTATTAAAAAGCGTTTGGAGAAGGTGAGAAAGCAGCGCAATCAGAGTCGCCGCTCCAGAGACAGGGCTGAGATTCCCACTGTATCACTGGTGGGCTACACCAATGCCGGGAAATCTACCCTGTTTAACAATCTGACCGGTTCTGACGTGTTTGCTGCAGATCAACTGTTTGCCACATTGGATCCGACCATGAGGCGGCTGGATGTGCCTGAGCAGGGTTCAGTGATCTTTGCTGATACGGTGGGTTTCATCAGTCATCTGCCTCACCGTTTGGTGGATGCATTCAGGGCTACATTGGAAGAAGCGGCCTCCGCCACATTGTTGATTCATGTTGTGGATGCGGCGGCGGAAGAGAGAAGTATCAATATCGAGCGTGTGCAAGAGGTGCTAAAAGAGATCGATGCCCACCAATTGCCGACGCTAATGGTTTACAACAAGATAGATCTGTTGGATGATCCGCAACCACGTATCGAGCGTGACGGCGATGGTATGCCGGTGGCCGTTTGGCTGTCTGCTCTGTCGGGACAGGGTTTGGACTTGCTGCTGCAAGCAGTGATACAGCGTTTGCCGGGCAAACTTGTGCATAAGCACTTGCAGCTGCAACCTGATCAGGGGGCTTTTCGGGCCGCACTCTACAGCCACAAGGCCGTGGTGGCGGAACAGGTCAGCGATCAGGGCTGCTTAAATTTGGAAATAAAGCTGGCGGAGAGTGATTTTTTGCGCCTGCTAAAGACTTCGGGGTTGAAATTGCAGGATTTGGTCACATTGTAAATACGGTGACGAAGCGCTATAACCTCATTGCAACATTAACTTTTAATTGGAGAAGACTATGGCCTGGAATGAACCGGGTGGCGGCAAAGATCCCTGGGGCGGAAATCGCAACAATGATGGGCCACCAGATATTGATGAAGCACTGAAAAAACTCAAAGAAAAACTGGGTTTGTTCGGTGGTGGTGGTTCCAGTAATGGCACCGGCAATGGGGGCAAAAGTCTGCTGCCTATAGCGCTGTTTGCTGTAGCTGTCCTTTGGGGACTGCTGGGTTTTTACCAGATCGATGAGAAAGAGCAGGCGGTAGTGCTGCGGCTTGGTAAGTACGATAATACCTTGGGCTCAGGTCTGCACTGGAATCCTCCCTTTGTGGACTCGGTGACTACAGTGCGAGTGACTGAAGAGCGCCAGTATTCAGCCCGCGGATTGATGCTGACCCAGGACGAAAATATTGTAGAGATCTCTTTGACGGTGCAGTACAACATTGCCAATGCCAAAGATTTTGTCCTCAATATTAAAGATCCGGAAACAAGCCTCAAGCACGCTACTGACAGTGCCCTGCGCCATGTGGTCGGCAGCACAGGTCTGGATGGCGTGATCTCCACCGGCCGCGAGCAGGTGGCGGTTGGAACTGCAGAAAAACTCCAGGTACTGCTCGATATGTATAACAGTGGTATCAACGTGGTTAAGATCAATATCGAGGAGGCGCGCCCGCCTACAGAGGTCAAGGCGGCCTACGATGATGTGATCAAAGCGCGGGAAGATCTCGAGCGTCTGGTTAACGAAGCCCAGGCATACTCAAACGGTATTATTCCTGAAGCCCGCGGTGAAGCTCAGCGACTGCGCGAAGAAGCTGAGGGCTACATGTCTCAGGTTGTGTCCAAGTCTCAGGGTGAAGCCAAGCGTTTCACCAAACTGCTGACAGAGTATTCAAAAGCACCTGTGGTTACCCGTGAGCGTCTCTACATAGATGCCATCGAGGAAGTCATGAGCAACAGCAGCAAGGTGCTGATGGATACTGAGGGTGGTAATAATATGCTCTATCTGCCACTGGATAAAATTGTTCAGCAGGGCGCTTCAGTACAGGGTCGTCCATCGGTGAGCAATGATCAGATGATTGATCGAATTGCCAATGATGTGATCGAGAAATTACAGAGAAACAGCGAGAGAGTTCAATCGGAGAGACGACGATGAATAGTTTATTTAAAACATTTGGTCTGCTGATAATTGTCCTTGCTGGCCTGCAGAGCACTCTTTATGTGATCAGCGAATTTGAGCGTGGTGTGAAACTGCAGTTTGGTCGCCTGATTGAAGCGGATATTCAGCCGGGTCTGCATGTGAAAATCCCGTTTGTTGATGATGTGCGTATCTTTGATGCGCGAATTCTGACCGTTGATGCTCAGCCTGCGAGCTTCTTCACCATTGAGAAGAAGCGTCTGATTGTAGACTCCTATGCCAAATGGCGCATTGCCAATGTAGAGACCTACTACAAGGCTACTGGTGGTGTTGAGTCTGTGGCTCACAACCGCCTGGCCAATCGTGTTAACAATGGTCTGCGCAACCAGTTTGGTACGCGTACATTGCACGAGGTAGTGTCTGGTGAGCGGGACCTGCTGATGAAGAATATCACTGAAGACCTCAACAGCTCAGTATTGGATAGTCTTGGTATCGAAGTGGTCGACGTGCGCGTCAAGCGTATTGATTTGCCCCAGGAAGTGAGCAGTCAGGTGTTCCGGCGCATGACCGCAGAGCGAGAGAAAGAAGCTCGTGAGCTGCGTTCAACAGGTAAGGAGCGAGCAGAGAAAATTCGCGCCTCGGCAGATCGCGAGCGCACTATTGAGCTGGCCAATGCCTACAGAGATGCGGAAGAACTGCGTGGTGAAGGTGATGCAAAAGCGGCCAGTATCTATGCTGACGCCTACCAGAGAGATCCGGAGTTCTATGCCTTTGTGCGCAGCCTCAATGCTTACAAGAACGCCTTTGCCAACAAAGGCGACATTCTGTTAGTTGAGCCAGACAGTGACTTCTTTAAATATCTCAATAAGCAAAACTCCAGATAGATTATGCTCATCTGGAGTAGCAGGGGTGGATGGACTATTGATCCAATCAATTAGTGCAAAAACCTCTGCCACATTGAGGGCTATTTTGTTAGAATTCGGAAACCGGGGCGACTCGGTTTTTTTATGCCGAATTTGAGGTGAACACAGATGCTCGAAGAACTTGGCAGAGCAGTGGGATTGATGCTGGTATTTGAAGGTATTATACCGTTCTTGTCGCCCAATCGATGGCGCGATATGGCCGCAAGTCTGGCCGAAGTGGACAACAGGTCCATGCGTTTTATCGGTTTGTTTAGCATGTTGATTGGGCTCTGCCTGCTGATTTTTTAAGCTGGCCCGATATTAACAAGGGGTTATTGTGAAAAATGTAGATCGTTGGTTGTTGCCTGATGGCGTCGATGAAGTGCTGCCCGGGCAAGCACAGGTTGTCGAGCATCTGCGCCGCCAGCTACTGGATCTCTATCACAACTGGGGCTATGACCTGGTAATCCCTCCCATGGTTGAATTTACTGAATCCCTGCTAAGTGGTTCAGGCTCTGATTTGGATTTGATGACCTTCCGTGTCACTGACCAGATCAGCGGGCGCATGATGGGTATTCGCGCCGATATCACTCCTCAGACCGCCCGTATGGATGCACACAGCCTGCGTCGCGAAGGCCCGAATCGACTCTGTTATGCAGGCACAGTTCTGCACACACGCCCGAGGGGGCCGCTGGAGTCGCGCACACCAATCTCTGTGGGCGTCGAGTTATTTGGCGAGGCCACATTAGCGGCAGATATTGAAGTTATTGAATTATTTTTACAGACTTTAAAGACCTCAGGTGTTGCCAATGTGCATCTGGATCTTGGTCATGTGGATATTTTCCGCGGGCTGCTGGCCAGCGCCGATCTGACCCGCGATCAGGAAACTGAACTATTTGAATTATTGCAGCGCAAAGCCAGCGGTGAGCTGAGCCAATGGGTCGATGCAAATATTGGCGACAGCCAATTAGCTGGCTGGTTAAACGCACTGCCCGGTCTGGCTGGCAGTGGCGAAGTGCTGGCAAAAGCAAAAGCAGCCCTTGCCGGTGCCCCTGCAGCGGTTATCGAGGCAATTGCGCAGCTGGAAAATATTATTGCAGTTCTTAAAGATATCGGCGTCAGCATCTATTTGGATCTGGGTGAAATGCCTGGCTATCACTATCACACCGGGGTGGTTTTTGCCGCCTATGTGCAGGGCTATGGCAAGGCACTGGGTAATGGTGGGCGCTATGATCATGTGGGTGAGGCCTTTGGCCGCTCCCGCCCGGCCACCGGGTTTGCCTGTGACCTAAAATCTCTGGTGACTCAAGGGCAGGGCAGCAGAGATAATCTGGGTGGCATATTTGTACCCGCCAACAGTGATCCTGAATGTCAGCGTCAGGTGGCGCTGTTGCGCAGCCAGGGCAACCGAGTGGTGCAGGGCTTTGCTGGACAAAAAGTAGATTTTAATGAGATAAATTGCGATCGTCAGCTGGTAGAGCGGGACGGTCATTATGTTATTGATAAGTTGTCCTGATCTCCGCGGTCAGGTGGTGTAAATTTTTCGAGTAAGCATTCTTATGGGTAAAAATGTCGTTATTCTTGGTTCCCAGTGGGGGGACGAGGGCAAAGGTAAGATCGTCGATCTTTTAACTGATAAAGCAGCCCTGGTGGCGCGCTTTCAAGGAGGGCACAACGCTGGCCATACATTGGTTATCGACGGCAAGAAAACGGCACTGCACCTTATTCCATCCGGCATTTTGCGCGACCATGTTACCTGCGTGATTGGCAATGGCGTGGTGGTCGCCCCCGATGCACTGCTCAAAGAAATTAAAATGCTTGAAGAGCGCGGTGTGCAGGTGCGTGATCGCCTTGTGGTGTCTGGTTCCTGTCCATTGATTCTGGGCTACCATATCGCTCTTGATCAGGCCCGCGAAGCCGCTCGAGGCAAAGCCAAGATCGGTACCACCGGTCGCGGTATCGGCCCGGCCTATGAAGACAAAGTAGCCCGTCGCGGCTTGCGACTAGGCGATATGGCTAATATGGATCGCTTTGCCGAGAAGCTAAAAGAAGTCTTGGAATATCATAACTTTGCCCTGACCCAATACTATAAAGCGGAGCCAGTGGACTTTGATGAGACATTGGCCCAGGCCAAGGAATGGGCGGCGGAGCTGTTGCCCATGAAAGGAGATGTCACCAAACTGCTTCATGATGCCCGGGAAGCCGGCGAAGATATTTTGTTTGAAGGGGCCCAGGGCTCGCTGTTGGATATTGATCATGGCACCTATCCCTATGTGACCTCATCCAATACTACAGCCGGTGGCACCGCCACGGGTTCTGGCTTTGGCCCACTGTATCTGGACTATGTGCTGGGTATTACCAAAGCCTACACCACCAGGGTTGGCTCCGGTCCGTTTCCCACCGAGCTGCACTGTGAAGTCGGTCAGTACCTGGGTGAGAAAGGCCATGAGTTTGGCACCACCACTGGTCGCTCCCGTCGCTGTGGCTGGTTTGATGCGGTGGCTCTGCGTCAAGCGGTGCGCATCAATAGTATCTCCGGTATCTGTCTGACCAAGTTGGATGTTTTAGATGGCCTGGAAGAAGTTAATATCTGTGTGGCCTATATCAATGCAGACGGCACCGATGCTGGTATTCCAATGCATGCAGATGACTTTGAAAATATCACACCTGTCTATGAAACCATGCCCGGTTGGACGGATGTGACTGTGGGTGCTCAGCGCATAGAAGACCTGCCCCAGGCTGCGAGAAATTATATTAATCGCATTGAAGAATTGACTGGTGCGCCAGTGGATGTGGTTTCAACTGGCCCGGATAGGGTTGAAACCATTGTTTTGCGCCATGCTTTTGACTAATTTTTATCAATAAATTTCTCAGTTTAAAACTTTGTTTATCAGTTGTTTTTTTAATTGGGTAATATTTTAATTGCGGCCTTATCGTGCAAGGGTTTGGCCGTAAAAAAGCAACAATATCTATCTCCTATCCAATATGCTTTTTTGATCTAAAAAAAGTCATTACGCCCCCTCGGTAAAATAAAAGCGTTTAAATCCCCTTGCGAAAATCAGGTAACTTAGGTACCTTCGTTTTGTAGCACTGAATAAAAACAGACGGGTTGTTCGCCAGTTACGTTTTTTTGCAGGCGATAGAAATCCGATACGTATGGGGTATTTATGCCACGATATATGTATATGGAAATTATTCGTTCAAGCTGTACGCGCCACTTATCCAGGGTGGCATGCCTTTCTTTTAATCTAAATATTCTCTCTTTAACTGCTGTCCATCGGTATTTTTATCTTACCGGTAAGGACTGTTAATGGTTAACGAGTACTCTACTGAGATCTGGCCTCTGGCAGTTTACTTCGGCATGGTTATCTTGCTTGTAGTAACTATGCTAGTGCTGTCTTGGCTGCTTGGGCAGCGCCGTCGCGAGGCTGCAACCAACGATCCTTTTGAATCCGGCATTGTCTCTGTGGGCAATTCCCAGGTGCGCATATCGGTGGAGTTTT
>Ga0233444_10000206_pt1 | contig 83041 bp, 80 predicted proteins | sample SI_124_October20_6_FD_182792 | JGI IMG/M metagenome (GOLD analysis project Ga0233444, IMG submission 182792) | Seawater microbial communities from Saanich Inlet, British Columbia, Canada - SI_124_October2016_10_MG | ecosystem: Environmental > Aquatic > Marine > Inlet | place: Canada: British... | reverse complement strand
TCAGATAGGTTTCCAAAGCCTCATCTATTGTTGGAAGGTTTGATTCAAGATTGACGGTAGCACCACTGATCAACAAATGAGATGCAGGAACATCTACTTGTTTGAGTCTCAAGCCTAACCAGTAATCATCTAGCTTAGCTGACAATATCTTGGAAGCAACTGCAGCCTTATGCGCTGACTTAGTTTTTAGACTCTGAATAATGCGAGGCTTACTATAGTGATGCTGTAAATCACCAGGAATTACTCTAGAGAAATAATATACATCACGTTTAGTATATGTATGTTGAGGATGCTTTTGTGTATACCGCATTGTCTACCCTACCTATGTAATTTGAGAAATACACAAGTAAATCAATGGGTTACGTGAATCTATGGTGCCCGGGGCCGGACTTGAACCGGCACGGTGTTGCCACCGAGGGATTTTAAGTCCCTTGCGTCTACCAATTTCGCCACCCGGGCATGTTAATAAGGTGGGCTTACAGATTTGTGCGATTGCTCATGCAGCCTGGCGAGCGGGCGGAAGTATACATGATCAACATCCCCTATGGGAACGGCTCAGGGCCTGCTATCTGGACTTTTTCGCCATTGCATTGGGGTAATCCCATACCAGCGTTTAAATGCACGGGTAAATGCGGTGTTATCAGCATATCCGAGGTAGTCTGACAGCTGAATTATGCTGACTGCCGAGTTGGCTAGGCGGTCAGCGGCAATATCCATGCGCACCTGATCAAGTAGCAGTGAAAACGATGTGCCCTGCTGTTTCAACATGCGCTGCAGTGTACGTTCATGCACTATCATGCGATCGGCAACTGTGCCAATGGAGCAATCTCCTGTAGGCAGCATCTCTCGAATCAAGCCCATAACATCTTCGGGCAGCTTTGCCGCTGACAGCTCTTCCTGCTGCATAATATGGGTCTGTAAAATCTTTTTAAGACCTGAGTCTGCCTGCAGTATCGGTTTGTCGAGCCAGATTTTAGGGAATAGGATTTCAGTTTTAAACTGGCCAAAATACACTGGCGCGGAGAATATCTTAAGATAGGGCATTAACTGGTCTGGCTGCCTGTGCCTGAAGTTCACTCTGGTGGGTTTCCAGCGACCACCACAGAGTGCCCGAATAATTACTAAACCATGGGCCAAGGCTAATTCGGCCGAATACCGAGAGAATTCCACTGAGTTAAAGTTATGATAGCTGACAAAGGCTTGCTCACCGATCACGCCAACATCCACTGATGAAGCATCTTTTACCTGAAATGAATGATGGTCGCTGAGCTCTTGAAGCGCAGTTGCAACATCGTTGGACTGCTGCATTAAGTAGCCAACCGCACCCATCACCCCTATATCATGTCTTGTACCTAGTAACGCCGCAAAATGAGGGCAAGCAACAGCCACAGCGGCTTGGTGTAAAATAGACTCAGCCACGTCATAGGGCATAAATTCTTCTTCATGGCGACTGGCAAAATAATCTTCACTGAGACCCAATGTTCGCAACACAGCGCCGGGATCCCCATGCAACTCCCGCACCTGCTTCTCAAAGCCTGCCAAAACTCCAACACGAACCATACCCATGGAAAACCACCTATCTACAAGCCAATAGCCGCCAATACTAACTTTGCGTCGTAAAATGTCAATATATTGTCGTAATTTGCCGAGATAAGTTACATGCAGGGGCTAGGATAAGCCTCCGTTCCACTGAGAAGTTTTTAAAGCCGACCCGTAAGAGTCGGCAGAGTTAACAAAAAATGAAAGATAAACTGATTAATCTCACCTATATCGCTGCTGTTGTGATGCTGCTAACCAGCGTCTGTGTGGCCCTGGTTGCGTTCGCCTCATCCGGGCTTGCTGTGCCAGTCGACGAACTAGTTGCTATTCAGGCTAGTGAATTTGCGCAAACTGTCCGCGAGGCTCTCTAGAAGAGAGTTCAGAAATTGCTTGGAAGACCGGAGGCTGGGGTCAGGGGATCTACAAAGCCTCCTTTTGTAGCGATATCAAGCTCTTGGGGTCAAACCTAAGAGTTTGATATCAATACATCACCCTCCTTATCTCTGCTGCTTGTGTCACCTATGGGCATTGCCTTTTCTATGCGCAACCTTTTCTGCTTTTCTACCTGACAGATACACAGGCTTTCCAATGGCTTGTCTGTTAAGCCACAGTCTTTAATTCGGTAAGGATAAGGTAGGGAAAAAGATACCCTTGATGAAATGGAGGCGCCGGTCGGAATCGAACCGACGATGGCGGAGTTGCAGTCCACTGCATTACCACTTTGCTACGGCGCCTTAGAGGGCATTTCATCTACAGACTTAAACAACAACGACCAGTGTTCAATCAGGCCGCTATTCTAGGGGTTACCAGCAATAAATCAACTACTTATCCGCTTCAGCACTCAATTGGGGCCAAGCCAGAACAATGTACTGCACCATTGACCAAAGAGTCATTATGGCAGCCATATAAATAGCCACAAAACCAATCATGGTAAGCATTTCCTGCTCAGGAGTAGCCAGCAATAGAATGGCCACAGCCACCATCTGCACCCAGGTTTTGATCTTGCCCAACATGGATACGGCGATACTGCCCCTGGACCCCAGTTCAGCCATCCATTCCCGCAGCGCGGAGATAACAATCTCGCGACCAATAATTACGATTGCCGGCAGTGCAAACCAGGGGGTGGAGTGAACCTCCAGCAACAATACCAGAGCAGCAACCACAATGAGCTTGTCAGCCACCGGATCGAGAAAGGCACCAAAGGGAGTGACCTGATTAAACCTGCGCGCCAGATAACCGTCCACCCAGTCTGTCAGGGCGGCCAGACCAAAGATGGCCGCGGAGGCAAAATGGTGCCACTCCCAGGGCAGATAATACACAACAATAAATACCGGGATCAGAGCGATGCGCAGTAGCGTCAGGATATTGGGGAGATTCCACATAGAGGATTTAGGTTCCGTGTTTACAGGCAACAGTGCGCCATCAAGTTACTCATTGTACAGTGCGCTGTAAATAGCTTCAGCTACCTTTTTATTAATATTATCAACCTTCATTAAATCTGCAACACTGGCTTTCTTAACTTCAACAATCCCACCAAAATGTTTAAGCAGATCACGGCGTCTGGTTGGCCCTACTCCGGGAATACCTTCGAGCGGTGAAGTGCGCCGTTTTTTATCCCGCCTTGCCTTGTGGCCGGTGATAGCAAACCGGTGGGCCTCGTCGCGAATCTGCTGAATCAAATGCAGTGCCGCCTGCTGTGGGCGGGCAATCACTCTGTTGTTCTGATCCGCCAGGATGAGGGTTTCAAGCCCAGGCTTGCGAGTTGTACCCTTGGCCACACCCAGAATCATTACCCCGACGACACCAAGATCACTGAGTACCTCTCGTGCAATGCCTATCTGCCCCTTGCCGCCATCAATCAATAGTATATCTGGCAGCTTGCCCTCGCCTTTCATCAGCCTAGTGTAACGACGGCGAATGGCCTGCTCCATGGCGGCATAGTCGTCGCCACCGGTAATACCATCGATATTAAAGCGTCGATAATCACTTTTTAAAGGGCCATTGCCATCAAAAACCACGCAGCTTGCAACCACGGCTTCGCCACTGCTGTGACTGATATCAAAACATTCCAGTCGTTGGGGTGTGGTGTCAAGGCCCATGGTTTCCCGCAGAGACTCAAATCGCTGCTCAATGGTTTTCTTCGAGGCAAGCTTGCCGGCCAGGTTTTGTTCGGCAGTGCGCTGGGCAAGCTGCAACCATTTGGCACGAAAGCCGCGTACTGAATCACGCACCTCAATATTGCGGCCCACCTGTGTTTTAAGGGCCTGACTCAGAGCCTCGCCGCCCTCGATGGGCGCATTGAGCAATACCTCTTTGGGCAGGTCTGGCCGTGCACCGCCATCCAGATATAAATGGGGTAAAAACTCTTCCAGCAGCTCCGATACCTGCTCTGCCAGTGGAGCCTTGGGGTAATAGCTGCGACTGCCAAGGATACGGCCCTGGCGAACATAGAGCATATGCACACAGGCCTGGCCATTGCTGACCGCACCGGCCACCACATCAATGGTACCTTTGCCCTTTTCAATCATCTGTTCAGCCTGCACCGTGCGCAGTGCAGAAATCTGATCCCGGTGCTCCGCTGCCCTCTCAAATTGAAGCTCTGCAGAGGCCGCTTCCATATCCACCTCCAGCTGCTTAAGCAATTTATCCGCTTTGCCATCCAGATACAGTCTGGTTAATTCAACATCAGCACCGTAGTCCTCTGCACTGACCAGATTTACACAGGGCGCTGTGCAGCGCTTAATCTGGTACTGCAAACAGGGACGGGAGCGATTTTTGAAGAACACATCTTCGCACTGACGCACTTTAAACGTCTTCTGCAGGAACCCCATGCTCTCACGCACAGCATGGACACTGGGGAATGGGCCAAAATAGGTACCTTTGGCTTTTTTAGGGCCACGGTGGAATGCCAAACGCGGCCATTGATCGCGATCTGACAGGAAAATATAGGGGTAACTTTTATCATCCCGCATCAAAATATTGTAGGGCGGGTGATATTGCTTGATCAGGTTATGTTCGAGAATCAGCGCCTCAGTTTCAGTTTCGGTGACCGTGACATCAATCTTGGCAATCCGTTTAACCAGCGCTGCGGTCTTGGCTGTGAGTCCCGTTTTACGGAAATAACTGCTCACCCGGTTTTTAAGATTCTTGGCTTTGCCCACGTAGAGAATCTTGCCCTCTGCATCAAACATCTGGTAGATGCCGGGGCGCAGGGTCAAGGATTTAAGAAAAGATTGATAATCGAAAGCCATGGCGGAATTGTATCCGGTCTTGGCATTCGCCGCATTAGTCTAGTGCTCTGACGGACGGCCTTTATGGGGTTTTAGATGCGCTGGATTGCGGAATGACCCTGAGTGACAATTTCAGTCAAACACTCAGGAAAATCGTTTATCCCCTACTTTGCAAATCTGCTTATCGGCCCTGGCCACTGTATAGTTCCGGTCTAACACCGTGCTGACAAAATGCCACTGGTTAGTGATTGCCTCTGGCGTCAGCAGCAGTTCCGACCAGCCTCTGGAAGCTGTTTCTGTCGCCACCAACTCAGGGCTTACAGCTTTGATGGCCTTGGCAAGCACCTCTGGCTCTGTGGGCAAATAGGTCTCCAGTCCCGGACTGTTAATTCCCGGGGTGCCCACCTCAACACCAATGGCCTGACCCTGATTATTGCTCAGATTAAAAGCCCAGGCATTATGAGTATCCCCTGCCAGTACCAACGGATTGCTGGCATATTGCTGCAAGCTTTTAAATACCCGCTCACGACAGGCTGCATAACCGTCCCAGGCGTCCAGATTTAGCGGCAACCCTGCTGGCGCCATGCTTTGCATAAACTCCAGCGCAGGCCTGTATTCATCTTTCGCCTGGTCTAAGCGAAGTTCCTCGTCGCTCATAATTGGCAATTGCAGCTTGCCCATCAGCACCTGCTGACCCAACAGCTGCCAGATTGCACCGCGTTTTTGGCTGGCCCGCAATTGGCCCTCCAACCAACTTTCCTGATCCTGACCCAATATGGTTCGGCTCTCGTCCTGCAGAACTTCCTGTTTAAAGGTCTCAATATCTGGAAGGTAATACCATCCCTTGGGCAATGTCTCGGGGGTTAATCCTGCAATGGTTTGATAGTCTGTCACTGGCTGGGAATTACCATCGACAAACTGATGGGGAAGATCAATCCGCTGCAACTGTTCCCCGGGCAATTTTGCAGCCTGAGCATCACTGACCAGTTGCCCTTGCCCTGCCCCATCAATTTGAAACAACCCGCTGCGCACAGGCAGATCTTTGGCGTAATCCAGAGGCCGCATCCGTCCATGCTGTCTGGTATCCAGCATAATCAGATCGGCTAAATTGCCAAGCTTAAAACTACGATAGATCGGTGCCTGATCACCAGCCGCTGTGGTGCGTATTGGCATCCATTCATGATAGGCCTGGCGCGCTGCTCTGGCGCGGGCAAAGAAGTCACCCTCCCTCTGATTATGGTTTTCAGCACCATCTATCCAGCTGTCATTGCATAACTCATGATCATCCCAGACACAGATAAAAGGATGGCGGGCATGCACTGCCTGCAAATCGACATCAGTGCGGTACAGGCCATAGCGCATGCGGTAATCTTCGATGCTTAGAATCTCACTGCTGGGCTCTACATTGCGCCCCAGCTCACCGGTGGCTGTTGCGTTGGCATACACGCCCTCGGCATATTCATAGATATAGTCACCAAGATGTAGCACCAGATCCAGCTCTGTATTGGCCATATCCCGGTAAGCATTAAAATAACCCTGAGGATAGTTGGAGCAGGATGCCACGCCGAGGCGGAACTCTGCCACATCACCTAGAGGCAAGGTCCGGGTCCGGCCTACAGGACTGGTAAATCCATCCCCAATAAAGCGATAAAAATAATGGCTGTTTGGCGACAGCCCTGTGGCATCCACCTTAATGGTGTAATCCTGCTGCGCCGATGTTGTCGCAGACCCTGAGCTTACAATCTGGTTAAAATCCGCATCCGCCGCCACCTGCCAGTTGCAACTGACCTTGCTGTGCTGGCCGTTACCGGGCAGCAATCTGGTCCATAAAATCACCCGGTCAGAGATTGGGTCGCCACTGGCAACCCCATGGGTAAAATAAAATGGCGCTGCTGCCTGCACCTCAAAGCCGCGCAAAGCCAATACACCCAAGCTTGCACCAAACCCTTTGAGAACCTGCCGACGATTAAATCTGGACTTGGCCATTTACCTGTACCCTACTTGTGATATTTAAAGTCAGAGCCTAACCCATAATTATAAGTGCCGCCTGACAAAAAACGACTTGATAGTCCGTAAAAACAGCTTTTTAATAATTGAAGCCGCCGCCAGTGCATGTGCTAAGGTACTGGAACGCTGGGTGCTGGCCGGTGTTCATGATCATTGCCTGAGGACTGCCATGGCTGGCAGGCCCTGGAATCTAACTCTGGGGCATCAATGCGCTTTTCTGGGCCGGGGAAATAGTTGATTAACCAGATCTGCGCATTTCTCAATATGGCCGATACAGTCCCACACCAGCGGCGGTACGCCATGGGCCGACTCATTGCGCAGTTGTGGCAATGTCTTTACCAGCGAGGCGCAGTAACTGTTTTCAGAGTCCGGCTCCTCGATATGGCGAAATCCCGAGTCCTTAAGCCAGTTTTTGTGATTGGCTAGAACCAGCAATTGACGCAACATCAGATCCTGACGATTGGCTTTTATCCGCAATGCATGCTCGATAACGCTATAGGTTTTTAGCTGAAGCTCGGAGCCCAGCGAATAAAAAAAGAAAAAATAAACTGCCATATTACGGGCAATATCAAACTGCCCCCTGACGGTCTGCGGCACACCTGTATGCAATTTTATGGAAGAAATACTTTGATGATGAGAGGCTAAGTCTATTTTTTTGCCACCCATTTTGGTGAGAAAAAGATGCTGTTTGTCGATGCACATCGATTTCGTGAAACGGTTTAAATGAATCCATCCAGAGTTCCTTTCCGGTTTAGATTAAAAGGGCGGAAAGTAACCTCTCAGAGATCAAGTATCTGAATCCTTTCAAAAGCTAACGGTATAAACATAGTTGGCATTGATGCAGGTTGCAATAGTCTTGGGTCGCAGGATTTCGCAAACCTAACTATTACTATAAGACAGCAACATGTCACAGACCTCGTCAAGTCTGTTGCGAGTTTTCCCGCTGAACTTGCCCATGCTGATAAACCCATGGGTGCAGTCGGACAGATGCTTGTGGACAACATTCACCTGAGCCTTGCACAGCCTTTCCACGAAAGCCAGCCCCTCATCTCGCAGCACATCGTACTCCGCCGTGACAATCAAGGTATCCGGTGTGCCACTGGGATCAATACAGGCCATGGGGCTTGAGTTGATAGCCAGCTCCGCAGTCCCCTCTGGCAAATAGTTGCGGCGGAACAGACCCATAACGTCCTTTGTAAGCAACAATCCACTACCATAGCGCTCGATAGAATCAGAAGCCCCACTCATATCAACCCAAGGGTACAACAAAAACTGAAATGCTGGCTCGGCAGATAGCTGCCCTGAAATGGCCATAGTAAACGTTTGCATGGCTAATACCGCGGCTAGATTACCTCCGGCGCTATCACCGCCGACACCGATTCTGGTATTCCCAATACCGAGTTCAGCCCCATGTTCTACAATCCAGTTCCAAGCCCCAAGACCATCCTCGATAGGCCCGGGAAATGAACTCTCAGGCGCGCATCTATAATCCACTGCAATCACGTTAATGCCTGCCCTACCTGCCAAAAGGCTACAGAAACCATGATGACTATTGAGGCTACCAATCATATAACCGCCACCATGGAAATAGATCATGGTTAACGTCGGTTGCAGTTCAGTGGGTCGATAAATTCTGATGCCTAGCTGGTGCCCGCCGACTGGAATAGACCTGTCTTCAGTACTTACATCCTCTCGTGAGCCGCTACCAAAAAATCGGTCGTAGCTATCATAGGCTCGACGCATTTGCTCGAGGGGCAGAACCGCCATACCCGGCCCTGTATTGCCGAGAGTGCAGAGCAACCGCTGCCCTGTAATCAGTTTAGGCTTGTCAGAATCTGAAGACATTGGGTCGATCCTAAGCGTTATTATTATGGGACGAGCTCACCGCGTTAAGATTCAAGTTAACCCAATCTTCAGCCCGTGGCAATTCATCTAATGACCAATAGGTTTTGCCCTGCAGGGGCTAACCAAGAAGCCCATATCCATGTAAACTACTCCGCTCGAAATGCTTGACCAGATTCCATGTCGCTACCAGCAAAAAATAATGCCAACCCACCCGCTGCATTAGACAGAAAGTTTTGTGTTGCGCCAATGCTCGACTGGACTGATCGTCACTGCCGCTATTTCTTGCGCCTGATCAGCGAGCACGCCGTGCTCTACACCGAGATGATCACCACCGGCGCTATCCTCTATGGGGATACTGATTACCATTTGCAGATGGATGCCTTTGAGCATCCGGTCGCCCTGCAATTGGGTGGCAGCGACCCCGCCGATTTAGCGCGGGCTTGCGTACTGGCCAGCCAGTATGATTATGCCGAGATTAACCTCAACTGTGGCTGCCCCAGTGACCGGGTACAGAATGGGATGTTCGGCGCTGTAATGATGAAAAACGCCCAACAAACCGCAGACTGTATTGCCGCCATGCGCGATGCCGTGGACCTGCCAATTACCGTTAAGCATCGCATTGGCGTAGACGATTTTGATAGCTATGACTTTCTCTGTGAGTTTGTCAGCAAGGTAGCGGCAAGCGGCTGCCAGACATTTCTTGTCCATGCCCGCAAAGCCTGGCTCAAAGGCCTCAGTCCTAAACAGAATCGTGAAATACCAGAACTCAATTATGATCGAGTCTATCAGCTGAAGAGAGATTTCCCCGAACTGGAAATTATTATCAACGGCGGCGTGACCACATTGGAACAGTCCCAAGCCCATTTGCAACAGATCGATGGGGTGATGATAGGCCGAGAGGCTTATACCAATCCGTACCTGCTGGCCAGTGTAGATCAGCAGTTCTATGGCTCGAACGAAGCCATTAAATCCCGCGAAAAAATCGCTGAACAGTTCCTTCAATATGTGGATAATGAACTGTGCAAAGGCACCAAATTACAAGCTATGACCAGACATATACTGGGACTCTTTCACGGCATGCCTGGCGCCAGACAGTATCGCCGGCATATCAGTGAAAATGCCTACAAACCAGATGCAACCATTGATGTACTAACCACAGCATTAGCTAAGACAACAGGACTCTGATCCCATGACCGAAAAAAGCAAACTTGCGCAACTTAAAGAGATGACCACTGTGGTTGCCGACACCGGCGACTTTGATGCGATTGCCCAGTATTCACCGGAAGACGCCACAACCAACCCTTCCCTGTTGCTCAAGGCTGCACAGATGCCTGCGTATCGGGGACTGGTTGAAGATGTTATCAAGTCGGTCACCAGCGGCAAACTATCCTCTGACGAGCAGCTTTCAACTTGCATGGACAGACTGGCCGTAGGTTTTGGCGAAAAGATTCTTGAGACTATTCCCGGCCGTGTCTCAACAGAAGTAGATGCGCGGCTGTCCTTTGACAAAGACGCGTCCATTGCCAAGGCTCGTCAGCTTATCGAACTGTACGAGCAAGCCGGTATTGGCAAAGAGCGCGTGCTGATTAAAATGGCATCTACCTGGGAAGGTATCCAGGCTGCACAGCAGCTGGAAAAAGAAGACATCAACTGCAATCTGACATTACTGTTTAACTTTACCCAGGCAGTAGCTGCCGCTGATGCAGGTGCCTATCTGATCTCACCATTTGTTGGCCGTATTCTGGATTGGTACAAAGCCAACACCGATCTCAGCGACTATGCGCCAGCCGATGATCCGGGCGTACAGTCGGTGACTCGCATCTATAACTATTACAAACAGTCCGGCTACAACACTGTTGTTATGGGTGCCAGCTTCCGCAACACAGACGAAATTACCGAACTGGCTGGCTGTGATCGCCTGACCATTAGCCCCCAGCTATTGCAGGCGCTGGATGATGACTATGGCTTGCTGACGCGCAGATTGGACCCAGCCAATACCGGTGACAAGATTCACTATCAGCTGGGTGGCGAGAGCAGCTTCCGCTTCGAATTAAACGACGACCCCATGGCGACGGAAAAACTATCTGATGGTATCCGCGCCTTTGTTGCAGACCAGGTTAAGCTGGAAACTTGGCTGCGGGATATTCAGTAATGATCGACCGCATTAAAAGCTTCTTTGCCAAAAATGTACTGGAGCCAGAGGAAACCGTTTCCAGCGAACAGATAGCCGTGGCTGCCCTGCTGATAGAGGTAATGGTGATTGATGGCAATCTCGATGCCCAGGAACTGGAGAGCATCAGCCAGACATTGTGCAATATTCTTGAGCTGGAGGCTGAGATGGTAGAAGAGCTGTTGCGCCTCTCCCGTGAAGAGGTGGCGGAGGCCACCTCGGTCTACCAGTTTACCCGTGAGATCAACGAGCATTTTGAGCTGGATAAAAAAATGAATCTGCTAACCGCCATGTGGCGCGTCGCCTATGCAGATGGCTATCTGGACAAGCACGAGGAAGGCATTATTCGGCGCGTGGCTGATTTGCTGCATATTCGCCACAATGAATATATTCGCTGTAAGTTGGCGGCTCGGGGAGAATAGACCCTTCAAATCCGTTTAGCATGACCCCTAGAAAAATACTGTCATGTTGAGTGTAGCGAAACAGCTTAAGATCCTTCACTCTGCTCAGGATAACAACAGGGTTGCGGAAAAAGCCAAGTAAAATACCACTAAATCGGCGTTAACCCGGAATCCACGTCCGCATTCTGGCCACGATGGCGCAGATAATGATCCATCAAGGTAATCGCCAGCATGGCCTCCGCAATCGGCACCGCACGGATGCCCACGCACGGATCATGGCGCCCAGTGGTAATCACCTCAGCAGATTCACCAGCAGTATTAATCGACTGCCCTGGAATACGGATACTGGAGGTCGGCTTAAGGGCCAGATGAGCGACAATATCCTGGCCTGAAGAAATACCCCCCAGCACACCGCCAGAGTTATTCGACAGGAAGCCCTCAGGAGAAAGCTCATCACGATGTTCTGTGCCCTTCTGGGCGACCACGTCAAAACCGGCTCCCAGCTCCACACCTTTGACCGCATTGATACCCATCAGCCCATGGGCCAGTTCGGCGTCCAATCGGTCAAAAATGGGCTCACCCAAACCTACGGGCATATTTTTCGCCACCACCGTCACCTTGGCACCTATAGAATCACCCTCCTTGCTCAGGGCCTGCATATAGGTTTCCAGCTCTGCAACCTTACCGGCATCGGGGAAAAAGAAGGGATTATTTTCAATCTCAGCCTGATCAAAGCTCTCTGCAACCACAGGGCCAAGCTGAGAAACATAACCAAAAATTTCGATGCCCAGGCGCTCTTTTAAATACTTTTTGGCAATACCACCAGCAGCCACACGCATGGCCGTCTCCCGGGCAGAACTGCGTCCGCCACCGCGATAATCCCGCTCACCATACTTCTGGTGATAGGTGTAATCCGCATGAGAGGGTCTGAATAAGTCTTTGATTTTGCTATAATCTTTGGATTTTTGATCCTTATTCTCAATCATCATTCCAATAGAGGCACCAGTGGTTCTACCCTCGAATACACCAGACAGAATTTTTACTTCATCGTCCTCTTTGCGCTGGGTTGTATAACGTGACTGACCGGGTTTACGGCGATCCAGATCCGGCTGCAAATCAGAGGCACTGATCTCTAGCCCGGGGGGACAACCGTCAACAATACAGCCAATCGCCAAACCATGGCTTTCGCCAAAGCTCGTGACAGTAAATAGTTTTCCAATGGAATTTCCGGACATAGTTTTCTCAAGCCAATCAATAGAAGTTTTTGTTGGCGGCAATTATACGCAAGTCAGGCAAAAGATTCTTTATGTTCGAGCAACTGATCTCTGGTCAACACAAATACGCCGCTATCACCCTCAGCAAACTCTATCCAGACAAATGGTACCAGGGAAAAGGCCTGCTCCAGAGCCACCCAGGAATTACCTACCTCAACCACCAGCACACCCTGTGGCGTCAGATATTGTTCTGCCTCTCGCAGCAGACGGCGAGTAAAATCCAAACCATCATGGCCAGAGGCCAGAGCCAACTCTGGCTCATGCTGATATTCATCGGGCATCTCAGCCAGATCTCGAGCATCGACATAGGGTGGATTGCTGATTATCAAATCAAAACGCCGGCGGCCCAAATTATCAAACAAATCAGACTCAACTGCTGTCACCCTGCTGGCCACATTGTGCTCAAGGATATTGGCTTGGGTAACCGCCAGAGCATCGGCGCTAATATCACTCAGTACCACCTCGGCCTGCTCAAAAGCATAGGCACAGGCGATGCCTATGCAGCCACTGCCAGTACAGAGATCCAGGACAAAATCAGGTGCACTTTCACACCAGGGCTGGAAACCATCGTAAATCAGCTCCGCCAGTGGTGATCGAGGGATGATAACCCGCTCGTCAACATGGAACGGTAAGCCACAAAACCAGGCTGTACCGGTCAGATAAGGGGCGGGAATGCGCTCAGTCACCCGGCGCTGATACAGTTCCAGAATAGCCCTGTGCTGCTCAGCTGTGAGTACCTGATCGAGCAATGAGCGATCTGCATCCGGCGGCAAATTCATTACAAAAGACAACAAATAGACCGCCTCATCCCAGGCACTGGTAGTACCGTGACCAAAGTAAATCTGGGCAGTTTCAAACTGTTGCTCACCCAGCTCCAGCATGGCTGCAACCGTAACTGGCGGTGAATTGTCCGGGGTTGGGTTTATTTCTGTCATTGTGCCTCCGCAAGGCCGTTATTTTACCTGTGAAACTGGCAATGGTCTGTAGTTTATTAGAGAATGACGAGCTACAAAAAATATAACGTAGAAATAGGGACTATCATGAGAGACCAATACCAAAAGATTATCGAGAGCACTGGTGAAGATGTGACGCGCGCCGGTTTGCTCGATACTCCAGATCGTGCAGCCAAGGCCTTTGCCTATCTGACAAGCGGTTACGAAATGGATTTAAAGCAGGTTATCAATGATGCTTTGTTCCCGTCGGATTCTGAGGAAATGGTTATCGTAAAAGATATCGAACTGTTTTCTCTCTGTGAGCACCATCTGCTACCCTTTATCGGCAAATGCCATGTGGCCTACATTCCCAATGGCAAAGTCCTGGGCCTGTCAAAGGTCGCTCGTGTGGTAGATATGTTTGCCCGCCGCTTGCAGATTCAGGAGGCATTGGCGCAACAGGTCGCCTCAACCATTCAAGAAGTCACAGATGCCCGTGGTGTGGGCGTGATTGTTGAAGCAAAACATATGTGCATGATGATGCGCGGCGTAGAAAAGCAGAACTCATCAATGAAAACCTCGGCCATGCTCGGTTCTTTCCGCACAGATCAAGCAACCCGGACTGAGTTCCTGACCCTGCTGAGCGATCACTAGCCCCACATTGATAGTAAATTATTAAAAAGCCCGAGACTGGCAACAGTATCGGGCTTTTTATTGCCTGGCGCTTACCAGCGCTGGCCCGTCCCACCGCAGACAGCGCAGCTAACCAATCCCTGAATACAGAGGCTGCACTGGGTCTTCTTGTGGCCATTGCAGATAGAACAGACCTGCTCGTGATCATTGCCAAAGCAGCCAATACAGATAACATTGCCACTGCCGTAGCATTGGGAACATTGGTGGATTTTACTACCACAACACACAGAACAGGGTTGCGGTTCTAACGCAGCTTCAGGTGAAAACTCCATTTCTCTACAGACTCCTTGTCAATTCTGGAAATCAGATTCCAGCAGGCAAATCCCTGCCCCTTTAACGACTATCGTTTAACCCTAAGCGATAATCCTCAGCGCAAGATAAGGCACAATATTAAACACCAGCAGCAGCAGCTTGTAGCGGCCCAAATAATCAAAATACATTTTCGGAACTGCCTGCGGATCAAGGTCAAACATTGAACTGTGAATCTTAACGGCAAAATCCCGACGCCAGACCACAAACAAGGTGCTGATCAATAAAATGCCTATATTAATTAAACTGCTCCAACCCAGAAATGCCGTCAACTGCGCAACAGTTATTGCCATCATGACTCTCCTCCAATATTTCAGATTAACAGTGCAGAAATAATAATACAGACTCAGCCCAATAACTTAAAAGTAGAGCTTAGCTTGAGCCTGGTCAAGATAACGGGCAGATATCAAAGTAAAAAGCTTTGCACCTTGGCCGCGACCAGCTCAGCTTGATCTTCCAAATGCAGATGGTGGGAGCCTGGCATAGTCTCAAACTGCAGTTGGGGTACCGATTTAAACAGTTTCAATTGATCTGCCTCAGGCGTAAAGCCGCTGCTCTCAGCCTGAATAAACATAATTCTGGCAGTTATTGCATCTAGAAAGCTCTGGATATGATCTCGAGTAAATTTAATCATCGAGGCCGCTTTCAAACGCTGATCATTGCGCCAGTAAAAACCACCCTCCTCCAGTTCCGCTACGCCGCGCTCCGCCAGTATGGCAGCTGCTTCGTATTGCAGAGGCACAAAGCCTTTAACGCGAGCCTGTACCGCCCGCTCATAATCACCAAATACTGTGGGCGAGGACGCCCCAAAGCGCTTGGCCTCACGAATAGCTCGAGCGATCTGTTCCGGGGATTTATCCGCCGGAGTAGGCAGAGGCACATAGCCATCAATCAGGGCCGCATGACTGATACGCTCTGGAAATGTCCCGGCAATCAAACTGGAGATAATGGCGCCCCTGGAATGACCAATCAGGGCAAAGGTATCCCAGCCCATCTGATCTGCCACAGCCATAACATCGCCAATATCGTGCCAGATATCGTAGCCGGAATCCCTTGAGCGAAAACCGCTGCGGCCATGGCCAGCCAGATCAAGGGCAATAATATGCAGGTGCTCCATACCCGGCAGCATGCGATCAAAGCTATTGGCATTATCCAGCCAGCCGTGCAGAGCAATCACTGGCTGATAGCCGGAGCGGCCCCATTCTTTTGCAGCCAGCTGTATACCGTTATTTTCAAAGGTGCGTTCGCGGATAAATTCAATCGACATGGTGATTCCAGTTTAATGTAGCTAAACCCTGTGCAGGGTAGTCCATAGAGAGGGAGGCAAGATTCCCGGTGCCCATACCTGCACCTCTGTCTCCGGTTAAATAATCGATCAACAACCCTACCAATGGCAAATGACTTACCAGCAGCACATGTTGAGCTTGGGTTTGTTGCAAAAATCCCTCTATGGCCCGCAGATTACCCTGGGGCGTTAGATCATCTAACCAATCGATTCTGTTATGTTTTATTGTTCTGATAAAAATTTCTGCGGTCTGAGCCGCCCTAGTGTAGGGGCTACTGACCACCAACTCTATCGCAGCAGCTTCATGCTGATGCTTCAGGGCCTGGCGCTGGACTTGATCGCGGCCATAGGCCGAAAGCTGTCGATAGCGGTCCGGCGATCCAGCCTCTGCATCGCCATGGCGCAGTATCAACAGCTCCAAGTTAACTACTTATCTTTTTCAGGCTCGCTGTCGCCATCGGTAAATGAAGGCACATCGCCGTCATCAATATCATCGGCTTCATCTACCTCGACAAACTCGGCATCTTCAACCTGCTCCGGCGAACGCACTTCATAGCCCTCAGAGGGGTCTACAACAGGCCATTCATTAAAGGGAAAAGGCTTATCATTAGCATTGAAGGTTAAAAACATCAGCGTCTGATACACCCACTTGCCCAGCCCCTGGCCAAGATTGCGCAGATTCTCGTTGTCATTGCCCGTCAGCAACACCAGCGCAAACTGCACAATAACCACCAGACTGATCACCAGTCGGGCAGCCATTAACAGCACGGTAAACAGCACCATATAGGCAAAACGAATCCAGGTATTAATATTTGTCAGAGGGAGTTTATTGTCAGTCATTTGTCTTCACCATAAATTCAACATCAGTATTTTGTTCCGCGAGCATCATGGTTTTCAATGATTCCATAATCGGTCGTTGCTCAAATAATGTGGCATACAAAGCGGAGGCCAGGGGCATATAAATACCCAAAGCATCGGCTTTCTCTTTTACTAGTTTAGTCGTATTTACGCCTTCAGCAACCTGGCCGACCTCGGCGATTGCCTGATCCAGGGTTTTGCCCTGCCCCAGAGCCACACCAATACGGAAGTTTCGGCTCAGGGGCGAGGTGCAGGTCACATAGAGGTCACCAACACCGCTGAGACCTAAAAATGTCAATGGATTGGCCCCCAACTTGACCGCAAAACGACTCATCTCAGCTAGGCTTCGAGTCAGCACCACAGACTTGGTATTTTGTCCCGCATGCATAGCCTCGGCAATACCGGACACAATGGCATAAATATTTTTTAGCGCCCCAGCCAATTCAACGCCGTAACGATCATGATTGGCATAGACGCGAAAATACTTCGAGCTCAGCAACGCCTGAACCTGAGCGCACAAACTATCGCTATCACTGGCCACCACCGTCGCGGTAATCTCAAATGCCGCAATCTCCTTAGCCAGATTTGGACCGCTGATCACGCCCACCTCACACTGGGGTATTTCCTGTTCCAGAATCTGGCTGGGCAGCATAAAACTGTCTGACTCAATACCTTTGGCGGTACTGATCAAAATAGTGCCGGGTTTTAAAAAGGGGCAAGCCTGCCGGGCAAGCTGACGAATAGAGCTGCTGGGCACGGCAAAAAATACCGTATCCGCATCTGCTACCGCCTGCTCCAAATCTGTTCCCAGCTGCAGCGACTTATGCAGCCTGTAACCGGGCAAATAGGCGGCATTTTCACCAGTATCCCTGATCTGCTGAACGCGCGTTTCACTGCGCAGCCAAAAACTGGTCTGGTAATTATTACTGGCAATCATATGGGCAATAGCGGTACCAAAACTCCCGCCACCCAACACAGCTACTTTATGATTTTTAATCTGACTCAAGATCGCTCCTACAAGGTCACCCGCAGGCCACATTATAAGCCCAGAAATCAAAAAAGCGCCCCCGAAAGAGCGCTTTTTAACCTACTTGGGCCGGTTTTAGCCAAACATTATATGATTTAGCTCCTGGACAAATTCAGCAGGGTTCTCCAATGGTCTGCCTGCAGACAGTGCAGCCTGATCAAACAGGATTCTGGCCAGGCGCGCCGACGCATCAGTATCAGTTTCAGTCTCCAGTTTGCCCACCAGAGGATGCTGCATATTAATCTCAAGAATCGGCTTGGACTCTGGAACAGCCTGACCGGCGGCCTGCATAATTTTGCGCATCTGCTCACCCATATCATTGTCACCCACCACCAGGCAGGCCGGTGAACTGGTCAGACGGCTGGTGCTGCGCACCTCTTCCACCTTCTCTTCCAGCAGTGATTTAATGCGGGTTAGTAGCTCCCCATGCTCGCCATCATCAGCTTTATCGTCAGCCTCTGCATTGCTCTCTGACTTTGGGTCTTCGCCAGTAATTTTGCTTAGATCCAGCTCGCCGCGGGCAACATCCTGGAATGACTTGCCATCAAATTCAGTCAGATAACCCATCATCCATTCATCGATACGATCGGACATCAGCAGCACTTCGATACCATGCTTGCGGAACACTTCTAGATAGGGGCTGTTGGCAATAACCGAATAGCTGTCGCCGGTGACATAGTAGATTTTGTCCTGCCCTTCTTTCATGCGCTCAATATAATCAGCCAGGCTCACTGTTGGCTCAGCACCTTCGCTGCTAGAGCTGGCAAAGCGGAAAAGTTTGGCAATCTTCTCGCGGTTGCCGTTATCTTCACTGGGGCCCTCTTTGAGCACAGCTCCAAACTGGGTCCAGAATGTGGCGTACTTTTCTGGTTCATTTTTGGCCAGCTTGGCCAGCATATCCAGTACTCGTTTGGTCAGAGCGGCACGAATACTGTCAACCATTGGGGTGCTTTGCAGAATCTCCCGCGACACATTGAGAGGCAGATCGGCACTGTCCAGCACACCTTTTACAAATCGCAGGTACATGGGCATAAACTGTTCCGCGTCATCCATAATAAAGGTGCGCTTGATATACAGTTTGATACCGCGGGCCGCTTCGCGCTGGTACAGATCCATAGGCGCCATGCCTGGGATATACAGCAAACTGGTGTAATCCTGCTTACCTTCCACGCGATTGTGGCTCCAGGCCAGTGGCTCGGCAAAGTCATGGGACACATGGCGATAAAACTCTTTGTAGTCCTCATCGCTGACATCATTTCGCGATTTGGTCCACAGGGCCTGAGCATCATTCACCGCATCCCATTCGGGGACAATCTCGGCATCTTCAATATCATCTGCCTTGTCTTCAACCCCTGGCATTGGTGGTGTCGCTGGCTTAAGCATTTGCACCGGAATAGCAATATGGTCAGAGTATTTCTTCACAATACTGCGCAGTCGCCAGTCATTGGCAAATTCCTGCTCTTCGGATTTCAGGTGCAGCGTAATAGAAGTACCACGCTGAGGGCGTTCAATCTGCTCAATCTGATAGTCCGCTTCACCCTCACAGCTCCAGCGCACGCCTTCGTCAACGCCAGCCGCGGCACGGCGGGTCTCGACCACTACGCGATCAGCAACAATAAACGAAGAATAAAAGCCCACACCAAACTGACCAATCAACTGGGAATCCTGCTTCTGATCGCCGGTCAGGTTTTTCAGAAACTCAGCAGTGCCAGACTTGGCAATAGTACCCAGATTGGTAATCACCTCCTCTCTCGACATACCTATACCATTGTCGGAAATTTCAATGGTCTTGGCCTCTTCATCCACAGCAATACGAATACGCAAGTCGCCATCATCTTCATACAGCGCGGAGTTTTCAAGCGCTTCAAAACGCAATTTGTCAGTGGCATCGGAGGCGTTAGAAATTAATTCTCGCAGGAAAATCTCCTTGTTGGAGTACAGGGAGTGAATCATTAAATGAAGAAGTTGCTTGGCCTCGGTTTGAAAACCCAGGGTTTCGGCACCTGATTTAGCTTTGGCAGTCATTTCCGTTATATCTCCTAATTAAAAAACTGTTACTTTTTGTTGTTTTAAGAGATGGGGGCGAGCGCGATGATTTCAAGCACCGGCGGGAGAAATTTTACTCAGGAAATCAGAAAGTGGCAGCGGGCAGTCGCTATGGGTGTCTGGATATCGTCCTGCCAGGCGGTGGCCGTAACATTGACCAGTTTGTTACCCTGACGCAGCACGGTGCAATTGGCATAGATCGTTTTATAGCGGCCCGGGCGCAGATAATCCAGGGAGAAATCCACCACCTTGGGCACCAGATTTACATCCAGTGTATAGAGAATTTCTATGGCTGCACTGAGCTCGAGAAAACCGCCAATCACACCACCATGAATAGCGGGCAGACTGGGGTTGCCTATATTGGATGGACGTCGATCTAACCAGTACAGCACCCCATCCTGCTCTAACCTGGCCTGAGCGCCGATAAAGCTGCTGTAGGGAATCAAATCCAGAACAGACTGGGGGTTGCCTGCAGCTCTGGCACTAGTCAAACCGGTCAGCAATTCCTTAAGTTGGATACTCATTTATCCGCCTCTCGCTCATAGGCCTTGTCCCCATGGATCAGACGCTTAAAGCGACGACGAATCACATTGCCCAGAGAAATACTCGGGGTATCCACTCTCATAAAGGTGGCTACACAATGGGCAATTGGGTTTTCCGGATCATCCTGCCAGGCCGAGCCGCGGCAGAAAATCACATTGGAAGTATCTCTATAGACCTTGGCTGACACATAGATAGGCTGGCCGGGTTCCGCCGGATGCATATAGTCCAGACGCAGATCCATAGTGGGAGTCACCGAGGGTCGCTTGAGCACAGAGATAGCGGCACAGCCACAGCAGGTATCCAGCAGGCTGACAATCACCCCGCCATGGACAACACCAGTAACAGGGTTACCCACCACCTCTTCCTTGTAGGGGAAGCTCATCTCCACTTCCCCGCGCCCTACTCTGGTCAATTCAAAACCCAATGCAGCGCCATGGCCGGTGCGCTCCAACGCCAGCTTTAGCATAGGTTTAAAAATGGCCAGTTTTAAATTCATCAGGCTAGACTGTCTTCCGCAACAAAGTATTTAGGATCTTCGATCACATTGACCTCGACCAAATTGCCGGCTTTCTTTAACAGCTTGCGGCACTCTTCACTCAGATGTACCAAGTGTAATGTTTTTCCCGCATTTTCATAGCGCTCAGCCAAAGTATCAATGGCTTCCAACCCGGAGTGATCCGCCACCCTGGAGCGAGCAAAATCAATTACCACGTCATCATTGTCTGCCTTGGGGTCAAAGCGCTCCAAAAAGGAGGTGACAGAGCCAAAGAACAATGGCCCAGTCACTGCATAAACGGTAGAGCCTTTGTGATCTTCGCGGGCATCAATGCGAATATGCTTGGCATGCTCCCAGGCAAATACCAGCGCCGAAATAATGACACCCACTACCACGGCAACTGCCAAATCTGTGGCTACAGTCACCCCGGACACAGTCACCAGAATCAGTGCATCGCTGCGGGGCACCTTGCCGACAATACGAAAGCTCGACCATTCAAAGGTGCCGATCACCACAATAAACATCACACCAATCAATGCAGCCAGGGGAATCTGCTCAATCAATGGCGAGGCCACCAGAATAAACAGCAACAAAAACACTGCCGCACTGATGCCAGACATGCGGCCGCGACCACCGGAATTTACATTGATCATGCTCTGACCAATCATGGCACAACCCCCCATGCCGCCAAAGAAACCAGTGACGGTATTGGCCACACCCTGGCCTATACATTCACGATTGCCGCGGCCGCGAGTTTCGGTAATCTCATCAATCAGGCGCAATGTCAGCAGGGATTCAATCAAGCCGATAGCCGCCAAAATAATCGCGTAGGGTAAGATAATCCACAGAGTCTCAAGGCTAAATGGCACCTGGGGAATATGGAAACTGGGCAAGCCACCACTGATACTGGCCACATCTCCCACCACTCTGGTGTTGATATCCAGCCCTAGTACCAGGCCAGTCACAACACCAATAGCCACCAGGGACGAAGGTAGCGCAGTGGTAAAGCGCGGCAGTGAATGAATTATAATCATGGTCACCAGCACTAGACTCAGCAGCATATACAGCTCCTCACCCTGCAACCAGGCCACATCAACAATGCTGCCCTGCATAAAGGTGCCATCCAGCCAGCCGGGCTGACCGGCCTCGCCAAACTGCCCAAGCTGAGCCAGAAAGATCACAATGGCCAGGCCATTTACAAACCCCAGCATCACCGGGTAAGGCACCATGCGGATAAACTTACCCAGTTTTAGCACCCCGGCAGTAATCTGCAGAATGCCCATCAGCACCACAGTAATAAACAAATACTCAACGCCATGGTCAGCTACCAGTGACACCATCACCACAGCCAGAGCGCCAGTGGCACCACTGATCATACCCGGGCGGCCACCGATACAGGCGGTAATCAGACCCACCATAAAGGCGGCATATAGGCCAACCAGCGGATCAACCCCAGCCACAAAGGCAAAGGCGACAGCCTCTGGCACCAGGGCCAGAGCAACAGTAAGACCCGAAAGTACATCGTTCTTGAGTGTTGCAATTTTATTAAAATGAAGCTCAAACATTGAAAGGGGTTCCTTCGATCAATACAGATCATCTGAGATAGAAATAAGGTTATCGGCAGGCCTTGTGACAGACCTATACAAACGGCAAGTTACGTGCGACCTGAACTGCGATTGGAATTACCGCCCGAGGGGCGATTGCGACCGCTGGAACTTCTATTGCCACCGCTGCCATAGGGGGAGTTGCCAGCAGGCTTTTTCGCTGCAACATTGCCCCGTGAGTCTGAACGACCCGCTTCGCCGCTGCGAGAATCTGACTTCCCAGATGCACCTTCAGAGCGCTGTCCCGGCTTGCTGGTCTGATTGCGACCACCAGATTTGAGCTTACTGCCAGGCTTGGGGCCATGACCATAGGCCGAGCGGTTCTTTGATCGACTCGACTTATTATTGTGGCGGCTGTTATCACCGGCACTGTTCTCCCTATTGAGAGCCTTGCGCGGTTTGTTGCGTCGCACAGGTTTATTTAATGTAGTTTCAGGCAGGTTTTGGTCGGGCTCAAAGCCATCAATTTCTCTGCGCTCAAGCAACTTTTGCGTCAGACGCTCAATATCGGAGAGCAGATCCACCTCGTCCGCACTCACCAGCGAAATAGCCTGACCCGTTGCTCCAGCGCGGCCGGTGCGGCCAATGCGATGGACATAGTCCTCAGATACATTGGGCAAATCAAAGTTGACCACCTGAGGCAGCTGCTCGATATCCAAACCACGGGCGGCGATATCAGTTGCTACCAGTATGCGGATTTCACTGGCTTTAAAATCAGCCAACGCTCTGGTTCGAGCCCCCTGGCTTTTGTTGCCATGAATAGCGGCAGCGGTAATACCAGCCGCATCTAACTGCTTGGTCAGCTTGTTGGCACCATGTTTGGTTTTGGTAAAGACCAACGCCTGATCCCAGCCGCCATCTTTAATCAGCTTGATCAGCAATGGTCCCTTTTGTTTCTTGTCTACCGGACAAATCCACTGCTCAACCGAGGGTGCCGCGGCATTGCGCGGGCTAACAGAAATTTCTATGGGGTTGCGCACCAAGCCTTTGGCCAGACCGCGGATATCATCGGAAAAAGTCGCCGAAAACATCAGGTTCTGGCGGCGTCGCGGCAGCAGCCCAATAATTCGCTTGATATCATGGATAAAACCCATATCCAGCATACGGTCGGCTTCGTCGAGCACCAGTACTTCCAGGTGTTCGAACTTGACTGCATTCTGGCTGTGCAGATCCATTAGGCGACCTGGCGTCGCGACCAGGATATCGACACCACGACGTAGCTTCATCATCTGCGGGTTAATCTTTACACCGCCAAATACCACCGTAGAACTCAAGTTCAGATGCTTGCCATACAGTGCTACTGACTCACCCACCTGAGCCGCGAGTTCCCGAGTAGGAGTCAGAATCAAAGTGCGCGCCTGATTGGGACCAGCGCGACGGCCCTTGGACAGACGCTCCAGAATTGGCAATGTAAAGCCAGCAGTTTTACCGGTACCTGTCTGAGCAGCAGCCATAACATCATGGCCGGCTAATACAGCAGGAACTGCCTTGGCTTGAATCGGTGAAGGCTCGCTATAGCCTTGCGCGGCAATAGCTTTAAGAATAGGAGCTGATAAGCCCAGTTCATCAAAGGTCATAAAATCGTCTTTTAATTGAGGTATGCCGACTTTGGACCTGAGTGGCAAAGATAAATTGAATTCGTGGGATGGTCCAGAATGGCGCGCAGCTTACAGAAAAGTACTACAGATTGCACCCTAAACCATTGAATTTACGTGATTTTAAGCTTCAGCAAGTACTTTGTAGGCGTTGATAACCGAATCTGGCGCCTGCACCAGTTCCACCAGCACGCCCTGAGAGCTCAGAGGGAACTCATCATTGCCTTTGGGATGCACAAAGCAGACATCGTAACCAGCGGCGCCACTGCGGATACCACCGGGGGTAAAACGCAGACCCTGCTCAGTCAGCCAGTCCACCGCTGCAGCAAGATTATCCACCCACAGGCCCACATGATTTAACGCAGGGATATCAACACGTGGTTTTTTATCTGCATCCAGCGGCTGCATCAGATCTACTTCCACCGCAAAGTCACCGGCACCCATCTCACAGATATCTTCATCCACATTCTCGCTTTCACTGACAAAGGTCTCTCGGTAACTGAGGCCCAGTAGGTCTACCCAAAAACTGCGCAGTTGCTGTTTATCTGTACCACCAACAGCAATCTGTTGAATACCTAAAATAGAAAAGGGACGATCAGTCATGGAGAATTCCTCAATAGGCCTGTCTGAACAAGTTAATAAACTGCTCCAGCATATCAGCAGGCAAATCATTAATACCAGCGGCAGCCTCGCGACCACCTCCGGTAGGAAACTGTCGGCACAGTGTTGCTGCACCTTGCTTATTATTTAAGGGCGCGCGCAGGCTAACCAAATAATTACCATTGGGTTTAGCGGTTATCACTGCATGGGCGCGATCCGGGTTTTGGTTGGTAAGGTCATTGCTGAACACACCACCTACCCGTCGAGCCCAAGGCATATCAGGTAATTCAAAAACGGCAATGGCATCAGTGACCGTCAATGGCGGCACCGACTGGGCCAGACTGAGATCCGCATGGTAGCCAGTCTCCAGGCGCTCAAAGGCATGGGCCCCTGCACTGATAAAATCCAATGGGTTGGCATACTCAGACGCTAGCTGGTAGAGCTCCGCGGGATGGAAATATAGCTCTGTAATATCGGAGCCGTAGCCATTGTAATTAATATAGATACCCAGACGCTCAAGAAGACCTAACTGCTCGTCATTGAGCTGAGTATTCTTGGCCATGCCCAGAGCAGTCTTTTTCAGGTTGTCACCAAAGGTACCCACAATGCCCCAGTTGACATGGGCACCGCGTAAATAATGATTGATCAGCAAGCTGGTGCAGACATCGGGCGCCTCATTAATCATTGACCTCAGCGACGCAAAGGCAGGCACCTCACCGGCAAAATGGTGGTCTACATAAAAAACCTCGGCACCGGCATTTAAAGCGCGATGCAGATCATCACGATTTTTATCCATGGAAATATCGAGGACAGTAAGGCGGTCTCCTGCCTGAGCATCAACCTGTTTCAACAGGTTAATATCCCGTTTTACCCCAGTGACCAACTGCGCTTTTCTGGGCTCAGCCAGACGCAGCTGCACAAGAGCGCAGATACCGTCAGCGTCGCCATTAAAAATATCGTAGTTGGTCACGGTGCCTCTAAATTCGTTATTCTGAGTATTACCAGTATTGTCCTGCAGCCCAGGGTCTCTATCGATCAAGCACTCTCAAGCTGGTAGTAATCCATCAATATCTGGGCCACCTCAGGACGGGAAAATTCCGGCGGCGGGGCAATACCATCACCCAGCATCTGTCGCACCTTAGTGCCAGAGAGCAAAATAAAATCGTCCTTGGTATGGTCGTCCGCCTCATTCATCATCACCACACGACCAAGTTTCTTGGAAAATGCAGTGTGGTCCGCATTAAAGATTTCAATCTCCAAAGCGCCAGCCGGAACTCTATCGGCAAAGATGGTCTGGGCATCAAAGGCTCCATAATAGTCACCCACACCAGCGTGATCGCGACCCACAATCAGATGGGTACAGCCCATATTCTGCCGAAATACCGCGTGCAGCACAGCCTCTCTGGGACCTGCATAGAGCATATCAAAGCCATAGCCGGTCACCATTACAGAGTTGGCTGGGAAATAGAGCTCAACCATTTTGCGAATGCAGTCATCTCGGACTGAGGCGGGAATATCCCCCTGCTTTAATTTGCCCAGCAGCATATGCACTACCACGCCATCTGCTTCCAAGCGCTCCATAGCCATATGACAAAGCTCTTCATGGGCACGATGCATTGGATTGCGGGTCTGAAAGGCCACGACTTTATTCCAGCCGCGCTGGGCAATTTCATCGCGGATTTCGCCAGCTGTTCTAAAGGTATCCGGAAAGTCTGCCTGGAAATAACTAAGGCTCAGCACCTGAATACTGCCTGACACCAGATTTCGCCCAAGTCCTGTAAAGGTGGCCACACCAGGGTGTTCAGGATCAGTAGTGGCAAATATCTGTTGCGCCATCATCTCTATCTGGGCACCGCTGACCGTCTCAATAGCGCTGACATCCATAATTGCCATCACTGGATTACCCTCGGTGTTCGGGTCACGCAGAGCTATGCGGCTTGCGCCTGCAATTGCAGAGGCATCCTCTACCAGATTAAGCACAGGCACAGGCCAGAAAAGACCATCAACTGTATGCAGGTTTTCTGCCACAGCAAGTGCATCGGCGAGATTCATATAACCATCTAAGGGATTAAAGTAGCCCGCTCCAAGCATCACCGCATTGGCTGCGGCAGCGGAGTTAAGCTGCAATGAGGGCAGCGACTCTGCCTCAGTCTGCAGTGCTTGTAGCTGTTGTGGGTCAGTGACTAATAATGGATTGAGGGTATCCGAGCCATGGGGCTTGATCAAAAGTTGTTCTCCTGAAAAGTAGATGAAAAAAGTTTAATGTAAATTAGGACGCAGCGATCAAATCATGTGCCAGCAGATAGTCGACGATAGCCGCGACCTCTTGCTCAAGGCTCATCTTGTCAGTGCGCAAATGAATTTCCGCAGCCTGTGGAGGCTCATAGGGATCATCGATACCAGTAAAGTTCTTAATTTCTCCGGCACGGGCCTTTTTATAGAGCCCTTTGGGGTCCCGGGACTCCGCAGCCTGGAGAGAGCAGTCGACAAATATTTCAATAAAAGCACAGCCGGACTCCATATGCAGCTCACGGACACGATCCCGGTCGGCAGCATAGGGGCTAATAAAACTGGAGAGAGCAATCACACCCGAGTCCACAAACAGCTTGGCAATTTCGCCTATGCGCCGAATATTTTCAGTGCGATCATCGGCAGAGAAGCCAAGGTTTTTATTGATCCCCAGACGAACATTATCGCCATCTAAACGGTAGGTTAGCTTGCCTCGCTCATACAGCACCTTTTCCAGTGCAACAGCCACTGTACTTTTGCCGCTGCCGGACAATCCAGTGAACCACAATGTAGCCCCCTTTTGCCCGAGAAGTCTGGCGCGATCCTCGCGTGTAATATCACCGTCGTGCCAATGCACATTGGTGGCTTTTTGTTCCGTCATAGCTTGATTTCCAGATAGACACAGGAGCACTAATGATAGAGATTTTTTACTATTTTGTATATCTGGCGTCTGAGACAGGCTGTGCTCCGGCTATCTAGCACATGGGCGCCCGACCAATTCCCTACCCTGCCACTGTTGATGGCGTCACAGGGTTAATGATGGCCATACTGCTGCCATCCACTACTGAGCCTGCTACCCGTTAATAATGGCTAAAGCATTGGCAGCAATGGGCTGAACCATAGTCGCAATGCCGCCGGCAGCCTTGCTGGAGGCATTGCCATCCGCCGCTCGCTTGGCTACGCCCTGGGCAATAGCCGCTAAACGGAAAAAACTAAACGCCAGATAGAAATTCCAGTTATCCAGTTTGTCGATACCCATACGCTGGCAATAGCTGTCGATATAGTCCTGCTCACTGGGGATACCCAATGCCTGAGTATCTACACCAAGCAGCCCGGAGGAAGCACCGGGGCCATTGCCTGAAGGCAGGCGCATGCCCATGCACTGGTAGGCCAGATCTGCATAGGGATGGCCCAATGTGGACAGCTCCCAATCCAGTACTGCAATCACGCGCTCATTGTCTGCGCTAAACATCAGGTTATCCAGCCGGTAGTCGCCATGAACCAGGGACACCTTGCCATCGTCCTCAGGAATATTATTGCCCAGCCATTCAATCACCTGATTCATCTCCGGGATCGGCTTTAACTCGGATGCTTTGTACTGAGCAGACCAGCGATCGTACTGGCGCTGGAAATAATTGCCCGGACGACCATAGTCACTGAGTCCAACTTTCTCAAGATCTACCGAGTGAATCGCCGCCATAACCCGGCTCATCTCGTCATACATTTTGGCCCGCTGCTGATTACTGGAAACATCCTCCAGAGACGATGCCCAGTGCACATTGCCATCACAGAATTCCATAATATAAAACATGGAACCTATCACTTCCGGGTCTTCACAGAGGTGATAGACCCTGGCTACAGGCACATCGGTATCGGCCAGTGCCGCTAAAACCCGATACTCGCGATCCACTGCATGGGCAGATTTGAGCAGCTTGCCCGGCGGCTGACGACGCAGCACATAGGAGCCAGAGGCAGCATCAATTTTAAACGTGGGGTTAGACTGACCGCCAGCAAATTTGTTGGCGGTTAAGGGGCCTTTAAACTCCTCAACATTGGCCTCTAAATAGCTGGCCAGGAGAGCCTCATCTAATGTATCTACTACAGACATAAGTCCTTCTTATTTTTTGATATTGTTATTTTATGGTTATTAAAGACCAGCTAAACGGTCTTTAATCAGGCTGTCCGCCTCAGACATAATGCGGTCCATCAATTCCTGTACCGTGGGTACATCATTGATCAGTCCAGCCACCATACCACAGGACCAGGCACCGGCATCCATATCACCCTCTTTCATGATTTTCGGGTAAACACCAGCCACTTCCGGAAGGATATCGTCGATTTTAATATCTGCACCCAGGGCTTTTTCTTTCTCCAGCAAACGTTCTACCGCAGGGTTATTCAGCACACGCTCGGTATTGCGTAATGGGCGCATTACGAGACGGGTATCCAACTCACTGGCAGCCAGAATAGCGGCTTTTACATTGTCATGGACTGGCGCTTCTTTGGTAGCAATAAATCTGGTCCCCATATTCATACCATCAGCACCCATGGCCAGAGAGGCCACCAGACTGCGGGCATCGGCCATACCACCGGAAGACACAAAAGGAATGGTCAGTTCATCGGCAGCTCTGGGCAACAGAATAAAGTTGGGGATATCATCTTCACCCGGGTGGCCGCCACATTCAAAGCCATCCACCGATACCGCATCGCAGCCCACTTTCTCAGCTTTTAGGGCATGGCGAACCGCGGTGCATTTGTGAATCACTTTAATACCAGCTTCTTTTAACGCAGGCATATAAGGTGCAGGGTTATTACCAGCTGTCTCAACAATTTTTACGCCGCCATCTATCACCGCCTGAATCAGACCTGGATAATCCGGTGGTGTCATAGAGGGCAGAAAAGTGATATTCACGCCAATGGGCTTGTCGGTCATAGTTTTACAGCGAGCAATTTCCGCCGCCAGCTTCTCTGGGGTGCCCTGGGTCAGAGCTGTGATAATACCCAAACCGCCGGCATTGGATACAGCAGCCGCCATCTCAGCCAGGCCGACATGGTGCATACCGCCCTGAATAATCGGATGCTCAATACCCAACAGCTCTGTAATACGTGTCTTCATTTTCCCTCTCCTTTTTAGTCATTTTGTTACTTATTTAAAGCGCTTGCCCTGCTCTGCCAATGATACCAGCAGTGAGCTTGGCGCCCAGAAGTCATCACCTGTGGTCTCATGGTAATGATTGATTTTTGCCAGCACCTTATCCAGACCCATACTGTTGGCATAGTGCATGGGGCCACCGCGATAGACGGGCCAGCCATAGCCGTAGACATAGGTCACATCAATATCACTGGCGCGCACGGCAATACCTTCGTCGAGGATTTTTGCCCCCTCATTGATCATGGGTAACAGGCAGCGATCGAGAATCTCTTCATCGGAAATATCCCCCTGAATAATACCCTGGGCTGCGGCAACCTCGGCAAACAGTTCCGCAGTCACAGCAGCTGGTGTTGGCATGCGCTTTTCATCGTAGTCGTAATAGCCTGCAGCGGTCTTTTGACCGCGGCGACCCAGTTCACAGAGGCGATCCTTAACATCCATTGGGTCGGAGTTATCTTTATCCCAACCCAGATCCAGGCCGGCCAGATCACCCATCTGGAATGCTCCCATTGGGAAGCCAAAATCAAATAGCACCTTGTCCACCTGCTCGATCGGCGCGCCTTCAAGGGCCAGCTTGCTGGCTTCAATCTGGCGTGGAAATAAAATACGGTTGCCTACAAAGCCCGGGCAAACACCTACAAGCACCGCCACTTTGCGAATGCGCTTGGCCAGCGCCATACTGGTTTTAATCACATCGTCAGAGGTTTTTTCTCCGCGCACCACTTCAAGAAGTTTCATAACATTGGCTGGGGAGAAAAAATGCAGGCCAATCACTGACTCAGGCCTGCTGGTCACAGCGGCGATTTCATTGAGATCCAGCGCTGAGGTGTTTGAGGCAAGAATAGCGCCCTGTTTGGCAATCTCATCTAGGCGAGTAAAGATATCTTTTTTGACCGCCATATTTTCAAACACAGCTTCGATAATCAGGTCACAGTCAGCCAGGTCGGCCATATCCACAGTGCCCTGAATCAGGCCACAGCGCTGCTCCACGGCCTCTTCGGTCAGACGACCTTTGCGTGCAGTGTTTTCATAGTTTTTGCGGATAGTACCCAGACCGCGATCCAGTGCTTCCTGACTGGTTTCCACAATGATCACAGGCACACCGACATTGGCGAAGTTCATGGAAATACCTCCGCCCATCAGGCCACCGCCAATAACACCCACCTTGGCAATAGGTAATTCTTTGGCATCATCTGATAGCCCCGGCACCTTGCCTGCTTGACGCTCAGAGAAAAAGAAATACTGTTGGGCCTGGGACTGAGGGCCAGCCATTAGCTCAGCAAAGAGTTTGCCCTCGGTTTTTAAACCCTCATCAAAGGGCTGATTAACCGCCGCTTCAATACAGCGAATATTGTATTCCGGGGCCAAAAAGCCGCGAGTCTTACGGGCCAGCATCTTGCGCGTAGCTGCAAAAATTTCCGGGTTATCTTTGGCACTCTGCAACTTGTCATCATTGTCGCGCACCCGTGGATGAGAGCCGCCCTGAGCCGCCTTATCTTTGGCAAAGGCCAATGCTTCAGCGCGCAAGTCACCCTCAACCAGCTGGTCAACCAGCCCCAGCTGATGGGCTTCAGCAGCACCTATGGGGACACCAGAGGTCACCATGGCCAGGGTTTTTTCTACGCCAACAACACGGGGCAATCGCTGGGTGCCACCGGCGCCAGGCAACAGACCCAGATTCACTTCCGGCAGACCAAACTTGGCACTGCTCACCGCAACCCGGTAGTTACAGCACAGCGCAGTTTCTAGACCACCGCCGAGAGCAGTACCGTGAATTGCGGCAACAATTGGCTTGGGAGATGCATCCATGGTCGACAGCACCGCATGGAAATTAGGCTCCATAGGGCCAGAGGAAAACTCGGAGATATCGGCACCGGCAATAAAGGTGCGGCCTTCACAAAAGATCATTATTGCCTGGGCAGAGTCATCGGCTAACGCCTTTTCAACACCTTCTTTGAGACCCTGTCGAACACCCTGACTCAGAGCATTAACCGGGGGGTTATTGAGAGTTAATACAGCAACGCCCCCTTCGACGTTGTAATCAACCATAGATGTTAGCGCGACCATACGTTGCTCCTTTTAATAGATTTTCTTAACGGGAATATATTGGCACTAATTGTGCCAAATAAAATACTAGAATCAACCTTTAACCAAAAGTCGTTCAAAACTGATTTATAGTAACCCAGCACTCTTGGATATGCCTTAACCAATAATGACTATGGAGTTGCGAAATAAAGGGGCTTAGAGGCCAAGGCTAGACCCAGACCTCCAAATTATCCCGCTGCTCCAGCCGCCGGTCGAGCTCAATAGTCAGCAACTCCTGCAGCCCACAAGAATCCAGCATAGTCTCTATGCCGGCACGCTCAGCGTCATCGCACGATTTATAGGCATCCTGAACTATCTGTAGCTGGAAAAATCTGTAAGGTTGGGCGCCGGTCTCAAAGCTCTGCCCGCGCACCACAAAGTGGGCTTTGCCTTCATTCTGCCCCAAGTAACGCGAGGCCCTATCGCCCCTGGCCGCAGGGTTGTCCGCTAGCCAGCCATTAATAGACTGTGCAGCAGCTCTGGTCTCGGGCAGAAAATCTTGCGCCGCAGCGCGCAGCACTGCCAGCAAGGTATCCGGAATCTGATCATCTGCCAGAAAGCCAGAGCCCGCATTATAGTACTCCGGGACATCCTGATTTGAACGATTCATACGTTCCACCCAGCGATACACATGTACAGCCTGCTGCTGCATTATCTGTAATGGCTTTGGGTCGCGACCCAGATGAGCAAAAAGCGGCGCCAATAAACCAAAGTCACCTATGCAGGGTTTCCAACCCAACAGATAGGGGTACTGTTCAAAATGCTTATCCAGAGCCAGTAAAAACTCCATGTACAGAGCCTCTACCAGCTCGCGGCTATCATCAGTAACCCCAAATACAGTGGCTGCATAGCGCATCTTATCCATCATATGTTGAGTTTTAGCCTCGCGCTCTGGATGGTCGCGCTGCGAATGAAAAAAGTGGTAGTGCAAAAAAGACAGATTCTCCTCGGGAAAATTCCAGCGATAATGCATGGCGGGACGCAGCAGGCCCTCGGCACCAATCAGATCAAAAAGCCCACTGACAATTTGCTGCTTTGGCGTTGCCGGCAGACAGGGGCGACCGTTAGCCGCTTCGAAATACTCAATAATAGCAGCGCCATCGCGAATCACCTGCCCCTCTTCGGTGCGCAGTACCGGAATGGTAGCCAGCTTGGCTTCGGCCACAATCTCCGCTTTAAAACTCTCATGGCCACAGGAAAACTCCTGGAAGGGAATATTGTTTTTAATCAGGTAGGAGCGGGCTCGGCCTGAATATAATGAATGGGGCAAGGCATAGAGGGCATGGGTCATACAGTTGTACTCGTCGAATAAGCGTTATTAGCCTTTTGATTTACTGCGATAAACCAGCACAAAAGGCAGCAAGAGGAAAAACATTAAAATACCAATCAGGATATTGTCGCGAAAGACGTTATTCAGCGCGTTATACGTAACCTGCGTCAAAAAACTGTAGCCCGCTGGCATAGGCAGAACATTATTCTCCGCTAGATATTGCTGATAGCGGCCCAGCATAAGCTGTAACTGAGCAGGATTTTGCCCACTAAGATCATTGGTCTCGCCCGGATCCGCAACAATGTTAAACAGACGCCACTGGTTGTCTCCCCAGATATCCCGGTTAAAGACAATTTTATAGTCGCCCATAAATAATGCCCCATGGCCGACTAACTCGTAACCCACCGCATCATTCTGCCCATAAACTGCCTCGGCACTGCCTTCCAGCACAGGCATAAGACTCTGACCAATAATCGGCTCTACCAAACGGCCCCCATAGCGAGCAGGCGCTGGCTCCACATCGGCCAGGGCGAGAATCGTTGGTGTGATATCGGTAACAAAGGTAAAGGCATTGCTCAGCTGATTCCTGGTCTCTATGCCCGCGCCAGCAATAATCATCGGCACCCGCATACCGCCCTCACCCAGATAAAATTTGTAATAGGATAGAGGTGATGCAGCAGCACTGGAAAAACCGGGGTTAATAGCATTAAAACTACCCTTTAGACCCAGAGTTTCATAGTCGACACTGTAACCCTGAGAGGCCGGGCGGCGACTATTACTCCAAGAATTTTGAACTGGCTCGCCCATGGCTTCGGCGCCATTGTCCGAGGAAAAAATAAATACTGTATTGTCATATTCGCCTATGGCTTTTAAGTGTTTCACCAGGCGGCCAATATGATGATCCATAGCTTCAACCATCGCGCCATAGACCGCCATACGCTTGGCTTCATAGGCTTGCTCATCCGCACTTAAAGCATCCCAATCAGAGGTGCTGGCCATAGTTACCATGGCAGTATCAGCTGGCACTATTCCCAGTTCAATAGCGCGCCCCAATCGCTCTGCGCGCAGGGCCGTCCAGCCATCATCGTAAACACCCATATAGCGATCAATATATTCCTGGGGTGCCTGTACCGGTATATGCACCGCCTGAAATGGCACATAGGCGAAGAAAGGCTGGCCATCACCCTGATTGCTATCGATAAACTCAATGGTTTTATCCACTAAAAAGCGCGACGAATAAAAGTCCTCGGGCAATTGATACTCCTGTCCATCCGCATACCAGTTAGCTTTTTTATAGATTGGCAGATAGGGTTTCTGCTCCCAGTTATCGGCTCCAGAATCCGCCAGCGCCACTGTGCGCTCAAAGCCCCGAACACTGGGCAGCTGATCCGGGGCTTGACCCAGATGCCACTTGCCCGCCATATAGGTGTGATAGCCAGCGTCCTGCAACAATGTCGCCACAGTCACCACATTGTGGCCCAGGGTGCCAGAATAATGGCTGTACTTGGACTGCTCTGGCGGGATCATTTCCGGAATATTGGGCACACCTGTGCGATGACTATCCACACCAGTCAACAACATGGCCCGGGACGGCGCGCAATTGGCGCCGGTATGGTAGTTAGTAAAGCTAACACCCTGCTCCGCCAGTGCCGAAATACTCGGCGTGTGGATTTCACTGCCATAGGATGCCAGATCGCTAAAGCCCAGATCGTCAGCCAGAATCAAAACAATATTGGGACTCTCTTGAGCGTTTACCAGTGCGGACTGACCCAGTGCCGATAACAGTAGCAACAAAAGGGTCAGTGGTCGGCACCGGCCGAAAATGGATTTCACTATTAGTCCTCGTCAGCTAACCGGGCCGAGCCAAGATAGAGAACCACACAGGCAATAATTTCCACAGCAATCATATCCACCGCCAGACTGGCACCGTGAAACATCCATGCCATCGTGCGCATAATCGCTGTCAGACCCAGCAGAATAATCGGCGGGTAATACCAAAAGCGGCGACCGCTGGTCAGCGCCAGCAGGATAAAAATGGCCAGAGATAAGAAGAAGGCACCCAGATCACCAATTTGCGAGCTAAGACCCAGCCCCTCCATTAATATCATACCGAATTCGACAGCGACCCCTTCCGGTGCCACTAGCCAGCGCAGGCCAATCGAAGCAAAAACCAGGGCCAGTAAGGCCACCACTATTTTAAGGACTTTATTCATTATTATTTTCCTAATGTTTGACGTTTGATTTCAGGGTTTAAACCACATCCAGCACTTGAATAACCGGCGCAGCAGACACCAGCCCACCCATCATTTTCTGCGCCTCAAGAAAGTAATCCGTCTTGCCATGGGCATCGATATCAGCGGCACTGCGATACTGCTCCATTACCACATATTCCTGAGGGTTGGACTTACTGCGATGCAACGCATAGAGCAATGTACCCTCCTCATTGGCCAATACCTTTTCTGTCAGGCCCTTAAACAGGGTTTCAAATTCTTCATTTTTACCTTCTTGAACGGTAATTGTTGCCAGTACTCCCAGTGCCATAATGGCCTCCTGTTGTTATTAATTTAATCCGATACTATTGATAATCACGGCTCTGGTATCCATAGGATTAATCACCCCATCGATCTCCAAAAATGCCGCTGCCTCCGCTGCCTTGCCTCCCTCGTACATCTTGGCCACCAGCTTGTTAAACAGATCTTCCCGCGCCTCGCCTTCAAGTTCTTCCAGCTCTTTTTTAAAGCCTAGCTTCACCGCACCCTCAAGACCCATGCCACCGAATTCGCCCATGGGCCAGGCGGCACTATAGACCGGCTTGACAAAGGAGCTGCCGGCCATGGCCATGGCGCCCAGACCATAGGCCTTGCGCACAAAAATACATACCAGGGGTGACTTAAGATTGGCGCCCGCAGTAAATAGTTCGGCCATCTTTCGGGCGGCACCCTCAGCCTCGCTGTCCGGCCCAACCATAAAGCCCGGGGTATCGCAGAGACTAATCACGGGCAGAGAGAAACTGCTGCAAAGATTTAAAAACCGTGCCGTCTTGGCCGCCGACACGGCATCCACAGCACCACCCAGCACCTTATTGTCATTGGCGATCAAGCCACAGGGATGGCCTTCAATGCGCACAAAACCAGTGACAATAGTTTTGCCATATTCAGGCTGTAACTCCAAAAAGCTATCGTCGTCGGCCAGTACATTAATCAGCTTTCTAATATCGTAGGTGTAGCGCCTGTCCTCCGGCATTATGCTCTGCAGCAGCGTTTGATCTGCAACAGTCCAGTCCTTGAGCGGGCCCTGAAAATACCCCAGCACCTGTTGGGCCAGAGCTGTTGCTTCTGTCTCATCTGCGGCCAGAATATCAATCACCCCATTTCTGGTATTAACCTCCGCAGGACCAATCTCCTCTGCCGCAAAAGATCCCAGACCGCCGCCTTCAATCATGGCCGGGCCAGCCATACCGATAAAGGACGACTTGGTAGCGATACAAATATCTGCACCCCCATACAGAGCTGCATTACCGGCAAAACAGTAGCCATTGTTGACCACAATACGGGGAACAACTCCCGCCAGCTGACTCCACACCAGCCAGGTGGTGATATTAAGACCTGCTATCTGGGTACTGACATCCGTATCTCCGGGCCGGCCACCGCCGCCCTCGGTATACATCACCACCGGCAGTGATCGCTCGGTCGCCACCTCTAACATTCGGTCTATCTTGGCATGGTGGAAAAACCCCTGGGTACCAGCCAGGCTCATATAATCATTGATAATCACCGCCGCCTGGGACTGGTCAGCCCCAAACAGGTCGGTATTAATTCTTGCCAATCCGGTAATCACACCATCGGCAGCAGTTTTGGATTTAAGCTCCACAGCACTGCGGCGATTGCGCTGAGCTGCCACGGCAAACTGCCCGTACTCAACGAAGCTGCCCCCATCCACCAGATGTTCGAGATTCTCCCGGGCGGTGCGATAACCTTTGCCATGACGTTTTTGAACATCGGCGCTGCGATTGCCATCCAGCGACTCCGCGACGCGATCCATAAATGGGCCAATGCTGTGATGATCCGATTGTTTTGATGCCATAAAAAAAACCTTATTAAGACTCTGTGTTCAGCGCCAACAGGCGCTCAATTTCCCGGGCCAGCAACCATAGTCGATCCTGACCCCAGAGTGCCAGCACCGGCTCACCCTGCTTGTCCAACAGGCGAAAACTCGGCACACCCCAGAGACCAGCCTGATACATGGCCAGTCGATTGCTCTCCAATATCTCCTGCCAGCCAGACTGGCCGAGCAGAGTTTTAGCCACAGACCAGTCGAGCCCGGCTTTTTCAACCACCAGTTTAAGGCCGCGATTATTATTGGTATTAACCCCTTGGACAAAGGCGGAACTCAGAAAGCTGGATAGTAATTGGTTGCCCAAACCCTGTTCACAGGCCCAGGGATAAAGCGAATAACAGCGCCTCGCAGGCTCGCCAATGGGGTCATAAAAGTTACCAAAGGGCACTCCGGCACTGCGCGCCTCACGGGCCGCATCGGTAAAGATATACATGCCCTTCTCACGAGTCGCAGGCACACCGCGCATGACCATGGGCAGCACAGGACGCACCACCAGGTTAACCCCGGTCGTCTCCGCCAGTGCCAATGTCTGGTCAAAGACCATGGCGGTATATGGACTGCGCAATGAAGGGTAAATCTCCAATGTCAGGCTGCCATTGTCTCTGTGCCTGCCCGCTTCAACCCCAAAGCCTGGCATTAGCATGGGCTGCTGTGGATCCTTATCCGCTCCCAGTTCAGCCAGGCGCTCCTCTAAATAATGCAGCCGATCAACACCCCAATACCATTCCTCACCATAGTAGAACATGGCTCCGGAATAATGTTTTAACTCAGCGCGCCGGGCATTGCCCTGGGCCAGACAGGCTTCAGCCTGCTTCTCTGCTGCGCAACCATGCTGCTCTGCCAATGTATTTAGAGCTACAGCGTCACCAGACCACAGAGCAGCACCCACAGCAGCCGCCAGCGCAATAAAGCTCTTACTGTCCTGGGCAGCCAAAATTGATTCTGCTTGAGCAATTGCCGCAGGGTCGGAAAGCCCCTTTGACTGGGGGAAATCGAGATTGTAATGGGGAGCGATAAGCGAGGCATCATAATGGGAGAGTTTCAACAACAGATCAGGCTCAACGCTATTACCCCCGGACGGTCCACTAACCAGATAACAGCGCAGATCAATATCATAGCGCTGGCTCAGAGACTGCAGTGCCTGAGCCGCCAAATGACTATAACCGTCCTCCACCTGATGAAAGTATTCAACCACATGTCGAGCACCAGCAGCGCGGCGGTGTTTTTCGGCTTTTGCCCGTATTTTAGCCTGCCGCCGGGGGCTGATAATATAGGTCATAACCTTTGAGGACAGCCAGCGGAAGGCGGCGCTCGGGTCCATAGTCGCCGCCCCACCCTGCTCTTTAAATTGCTCTGTCATACTCAGCCTCTGGTTGTTTTTATTATTGAGAACAGCGGCTAAGTTAGCAGCTTATCGGCATAAAATAAACTGGCATAGACACTGTTAATTTATTATGCTTGAGAAAATTTAACAAGAGTAGCCCCCAATGAGTCTTATCGATAAACTGTTTCCCAAGCAGGCCAATAACGATTATCAGGGCAATAACATCGCCCTGTATGTGTTTTATCTGCTGATCGCCATGTACACCTTTCGCGGCTTTATGCATTTCCTAGCGGACGATGGCGGCATTAACAGCATAGCTTCAATTATTATCTTCCCCTTTGCGGAGGGCGCTCCCAACCCCAATAATGTGATTTATCTGTTTGCCTCGCTCTGGGGGTCAGCTCAGCTGATAACCCTGACTATTTTTTATGTCTGCATGTGGCGCTATCGCAACCTGCTGCCACTACTATGGCTCACCGTGGTGATCGAAATGCCTATGCGCATGGCAGCAGGCACCATGCATCCATTGTCAACACCCTATTACGAACATGTGCCTCCGGGGGCTGTGAGCAATTTGCCGCTGCTAGCTATAGCCAGCATTATGCTGGTGCTGTCCCTGCAGAATAAAAAGGCATAAATCAGACCTAAAGAATAATCTGCTCACAGCCCGTGCCTTCGAGGATTATGTCCACACGGGCTCTGTCAGCCGCAGTTAACGCCTGATATTCGGCGTTAATGCGCTGGAGGCACTTGCCTTGGTAATTAAACGTCTGCTGAGTCCAGCGACTGCCATCTATTTCCGTCTCCCAGGTTTTCTCCCCTGCCTCCATAGCTCTGGCATTAGCCAGCAGCGCGGGAGCGTAGACATGTCCCACCTCATTTAAGATTGCCTGCAGACTGTCCGGTGCAGTTTCAATGGTATTCCAGTCTTCCGCTGCAGGCTCAAGCCCGGTTTGATCCTCCATCAGTCCCGTATAGGCGACAGTCCGCGGAGAAACCCTGTGGGTAATGGACCGCGGTGTTGGATCAAAACCTACCAGCTGGGTCAGCTGACCATAAATAGAGAAATCCGATGCCCCGGGGCGATGACCCATCAGATAGGGCTGCTCGGCCAGGTGAGCCTCCATCGCCGATAAAAAGCGCAGGTAGCTGGCATCAATCACCGGCGCAGTCACCTCATTGGAACCTACAACATGTAGACGCCCCACCTGGCGCTCGGTGATAAAGGGTTTAAACTGGGCAAACGTCTGCTCCGGCAGATTTACCTTCTGAAACAGTGGCAACAGAGTGCCCGCGTTATCCGCATCTGCTTCTGGGTGCCAGCGGTAATGGAACATATATTTGGTGCCCCACTCATCGGCAAAGTCTTCCAGTAGATAATCAATAAAGGCCATTGCCGGATCATCCGGGATTACCGAGCGGCCATTATGCTCAGTTTCCAGGCGGCGAATTATCGGGGTCGAGTCACAGACTGCCTGCATCTCTCCTCTTTCATCGGGCAGCACAAAGGTGGGCAGCAGTGCCACCTTGGGTTTGGCAATGCCCATTCCCAGAAGCACAGCACCGGGATCACCCCAGACAATGCTGTATGGAATGCGTCGATACCTGAGAATAGAAATCATTTTTCTGGTGTAGGGGGAAGGCGGTGCACCAATGAGAGTAATGGGCTTGGACTGAGTCACAACAGGCTCCTGAGCAGGCTAGTTTTGCTAGAATATATTGACATACTGTATGCCACCATGTCACCCTATAATTTATTGTGCGCTTTTAAATCAATGTGCCTGGTAGGGGACAAATCAGATGATGAAAGAACGCTATATCTCAGCTGTGATACTGCTTATTTTGGGACTGGCCCTCTTTAGCCAGCGGGGCGATATTTTTCTCAGGCTTGTGCCCCAGGGCATGGAAGCCAATCTGCAAAGTAACAAGATCGATGCGCTGGGCGATGGCCTGCATATAGCCCTGTGCGGTGCCGGTGGTCCAATGCCCTCGGCGAGCCGGTCTGGACCCTGTGTCGCAGTAGTTGCTGCCGGTAAACTATTTTTGGTCGACAGTGGCAGCAATGGCATACGCAACCTTGGCCGCATGGGCTATTCACCCGGGCAGGTAAGCGGTGTTTTTGTCACTCATTTCCACTCTGATCATATCGATGGTCTTGGCGAGGTAGCCACATTGCGCTGGGCCAATGGCGCTCACGATGCACCGCTTAATATCTATGGCCCTGAGGGTGTATCCGCGGTAGTCGATGGTTTTAATCAAGCCTATGCTCAGGATGTGATCTACCGCAATGATCATCACGGGGATAACACCACACCGCTGAGTGGCGCCGGTATGGTCGCAGTCAGTGCCCCAGTCCCCGCTGATGACGAACTTATCACTGTCTATGAACAGGACGGTCTAACAGTAGAAATGCTGGCAGTGGATCATTTTCCTATCTCTCCCGCCGTAGCCTACAGATTTAGCTACGCCGGCCGCACCGCTCTGATCTCTGGTGATACCAGTAAATCAGCCAATATTGAAAAATTTGCCCGGGGTATTGACCTGCTGGTCCATGAAGCCCTATCCCCTGAATTGCTCAAGGCTATGAACCAGGGCGCGACCAATGCGGGCCAGGATAATATGGCGAAAATATTTCATGATGTACTCGACTACCATGCATCTCCAATAGAAGCCGCCGAAACTGCGCGAGATGCCGATGTGGGCCACCTGCTCTACTATCATGTGGTGCCGCCATTGGATCAGCTCGGTGCCGAGGCCGCCTGGTTAAAGGGCGTCGACGAGCATTTTAGTCAGTTTACATTGGGGCAGGATGGCACTGCAGTTTCACTGCCCGCCAACTCCACAGCTATCCTGGTTAATAATAGTGGTTTGTAACCAGCGAAAGGCCCGGGCGGAGTGCAAATTTTCTCTAAATATGACAGACTTAACCCCTTACCGATCCCTTAGAAGTTATTCCTATGTCAGATAACACCAGTCCAGCAAAAGTAGATGGCCGCCGCCTTCGCAGCGACCGCAGCAGACAGGTGATTGTTGAAGCCATGCTGCAGCTTATCGCCCAGGGCAATCTGGTACCCACGGCCCAGCAAGTGGCTGATCACGCCAAGGTCGGCATCCGCTCAGTGTTCCGTCACTTTGAAGATATGGAGGCTATTTTTGCCACCGCTGACGAGCTGTGGCGCAAAGAATTTAATCACCGTCTGCAACAAGCCGATGAGCAGCAGCCCCTGCAACAGCGCATTACCCATACCGTAAAACAGCTGGGCAATCTGTACGAAGACCATGCCAATATTTTAAAATCCACCGCCACCAGGCGCTGGAGATCTGCATTTCTCAAGCACAATTACCAGCACTACCAAAACCAGCTGCGCAGCAATATCTACGCCTCGCTGCCGGAGCTAACCGGGCTTGGCAACAATATCCAGGAAGCCGTTGTCGCTATTTTGTCTTTCGAATACTGGAACCGACTGCGAGATCACCAGTCTCTGAGCCCAGAGGCCAGCATCAGTCTGATTGAAGATATTCTCAATCCGCTGATTGCAGCCAAATAGCCAGTAGCCGCAGCGGCATAAACCCGAACTGACGGGTCATGCTTTTCGATTTACAACCAAGCCTTACCGACGCTACTCTCTAGCCAAAAATAAGCTCAGGATTCACACCAGTACAGAACAGGCAATTGCAATGAGTCAAACCGTCGAATTTTATTTTGATTTTGGTAGCCCCACAGCCTATTTGGCCCACCGACGCCTCCAGCAACTCGGTGCAGAATATAACTGCACCATTGACTATCGCCCCATACTACTCGGCGGCCTGTTTAAAGCCACAGGCAATACATCGCCCGTAACAGTTCCCGCCAAAGGCAACTACATGCTGGCCCATGACCTGCCCCGCTTTGCCGCCCTGTATCAGGTGCCACTGACCATCAACCCCCACTTCCCCATCAACACCCTAAATCTGATGCGCGGCGCCGTTGCAGCTCAAGGCAAAGAGTATTGTCAGGCCTACATAGAGGCTGTGTTCAATGCAATCTGGGTCGATAGAGAGAATATGGGTGATCTGGAGGTTGTTGGCAGAGTGCTATCCGATGCCGGGCTTGATGCACAACAGATTATTGCCGGTACTCAGGAACCAGAGGTCAAAGCCGCCTTGATCAGCAACACGGAAGCGGCTGTCGCCCGGGGCTGTTTTGGCGCCCCAACCATGTTTATTGGCGACGATATGTTTTTCGGCCAGGATCGTATGCAATTTATCGAAATGGCCCTACAATAAAACTTACAACAATAATTAAAAAATCCACAGGGGAGAATCCTATGGCATCCCGACTCATCAAAGTTACCGCCGCAATGTTGCTACTGGGCGCTGGGGTTATGCAAACCCAGGCTAGCATCGTCAATCAAGAGACCATTAGCAATCCAGACAGCGAATGGCTGAGTTACGGCCGCAATTACAAAGAGCAGCGGTTCAGCCCGCTGGATAAGATTAATCGCGACAATGTCGATGAACTGGATCTCGCCTGGTCATTTAAATTTTCCACCGCAAGGGGTATGGAAGCCACGCCATTGATGCACGAGGGCGTACTTTATGTTAGCACTGGCTGGGCCCATGTTCACGCCCTTGATGCTCGCACCGGCGAAGAACTGTGGCACTACGATGCACAGGTACCCAGAGACCATCTGATTAAAGCCTGCTGTGGTGCAGTCAACCGCGGCGTAGCCCTGTGGCAGGGCGATGCAGAGACAGGCCTGCAAGTATTCTTTGGCACCTTGGATGGACGTCTGATCGCACTGGACGCCAAGACCGGTGAACAGAACTGGTCCGTGCAGACCACCCCAGCCAACAGCAACTACAGTGTCACCGGCGCACCTCGCATTGTAGATGGCAAGATCATTATCGGTAACGGCGGCGCAGAGCTCGGCGTGCGCGGCTATATCACCGCCTACGACACCGCCACCGGCGACCAGTTATGGCGTTTCTACACAGTGCCGGGCGACCCCAACAAGCCTCAGGAACACCCTGCCCTTGAAAGAGCCGTAGAAACCTGGGGCGACAAGTCTTGGCACAAGCTCGGTGGCGGCGGTGGTACCGTCTGGGACTCCATCGTCTATGACCCGGATCTGGACCTACTCTATATAGGCACAGGCAATGGCTCCCCCTGGAACCGCGACCTGCGCAGCCCCGGCGGCGGCGACAACCTTTACGTGAGTTCCATCGTAGCCCTGCGCCCAGATACTGGTGCCTATGTGTGGCACTATCAGGTAACACCCAAAGATAACTGGGACTACACCGCCACCCAGCAGCTGACATTGGCAGAGATTGAACACAAAGGCGAGATGCGTCAGGTGATAATGCAGGCGCCCAAAAACGGCTTCTTCTATGTGCTGGACCGCGCCACCGGTGAGCTGCTGTCCGCAGAACCCTTCGCCAAAGTAACCTGGGCCAGCCATATTGATATGGAAACCGGCCGTCCGGTAGAAACAGAATATGCCGACTACCAGTCAAATGGTGGCAGCTATATCTGGCCCTCACCCTACGGCGCCCACAACTGGCAGCCCATGTCCTTCAGCCCCAAAACCGGTCTGATGTATATTCCGGCACAGAGCATTCCCCATTACTTTAGCGCCCAGAAAACCACCAAGTATCAGCTTAACCGCTGGAACACCGGCGTCGACCTGAATGAATCCAGAGACCCTCTGAGCTGGGTCGCCGGCAAAGCTTCAACCGATGCTCTGGTCTATGGTGAGCTATTGGCCTGGGACCCGGTCAAACAGGAAGCAGCCTGGAAAGTGCACCATGATAAACCAGCCAATGGAGGCATTTTAAGCACCGACGGCGACCTGGTTTTCCAGGGCACTGGCAAAGGCACCTTCACCGCCTATGATGCAGAAAATGGCGACTCTCTATGGCAGTATCAATCCGACAGCGCCGTACTGGCTGGCCCCATGAGCTATGAGCTGGACGGCGAGCAATATATCGCCGTTGCCCAGGGCAGCGGCGGCACAGTAATGCTGACGATCGGCGACGACCTGAAGCGCAACAAGGTCAATCAAAACAAACTGCTGGTTTTTAAACTGGGCGACTTTGGCCAAACCAAAACCCTGCCCGATGAAAGTCTGGCCACCATTCTGGCCCTGGGCCACGAAGCCATCACCGACCCTGAGATAATCAAAAAAGGTGAGGAACTCTATGGCCGTAACTGTGGCACTTGTCATGGTATCAGCGCCAAGAGTAATTATGTTGTGCCTGACCTGCGCTATATGAGTGAGCAGACCCATATAGACTTTGTCGGCATAGTTCTGGGCGGCTCAAGAGCTCACAAAGGCATGGTGGGTTTCTACGAGACTAACAGCATGGAAGATGCAGAAGCCATTCACGCCTATCTCGACAGACAGCAACAGCAGCTGCCAGAGAAGGTTGAGATGACATTTATGCAGAAGATCGAGTACTGGGTGTCCTACGGTGCGGCAAAGCTTGGGGTGTACTTCCCATGGATGCTAAATGCGACGCGGGATATGATGTACTAAAGCTACATCCGATATGTGAAAAAGGGGATAACTGCGTTATCCCCTTTTTTATTATCGATTGATCTGTCGTACTGGCCAAATATTGATTACAGGCTATCGTTTACTCTGGTGCGCAGGTCTTTGCCTGGTTTGAAGTATGGGACGTACTTGCCAGTTAATTGCACTGCGTCGCCGGTTTTGGGGTTGCGCCCTACTCTGGGTGCGCGGTAGTGCAGGGAAAAACTGCCAAAGCCGCGGATTTCTATACGCTGATTGCCAACCAGTGCTGAGGTCATTCTCTCTAAAATCATGCGCACGGCGATTTCCACATCTTTAGGTGGAAGCTGGTCCTGACTGGCGGAGATCTTGTCGATAAGTTCAGATTTGGTCATGCCGGTTTAGCGTCTTGTTGATCCGAAGTTGTTATGGGCTTTGTTACTCTTTGATTTTATTGAAGTTTTAAATTTATTCAAGCAAAACTTGGGCAAATGCCCTTTTCAGGACAAAAAAAAGGGTGGCATAGCCACCCTTTTTGAACTCAATTGAACCTTATTTGTCCATTTGAGCCTTGATCAGGTCACCGATAGTAGCTGGTGATGCTGTATCAGCTTCTGTCTTGCGATGCGCTTTAACTGCATCTTTTTCGTCAGAAACATCTTTCGCTTTGATCGACAGACTAATTGTGCGGTTCTTGCGATCCACATTAATAATCTTGGCTTCAACTTCAGCACCAACCGTCAGCTCATTGCGGGCATCTTCTACTTTGTCGCGAGATAGCTCAGAGCCTTTCAGTGAAGCTTCGATGTCGTTACCCAGGTCGATAACCGCGCCTTTGGCGTCAACTTCTTTAACAGTTCCTTTAACAATCGCACCCTTGTCGTTCTCGGCTACGTAGTTGTTAAACGGATCGTCTGAAAGCTGCTTAATGCCCAGCGAGATACGCTCACGTTCTGCATCAATGCTAAGCACAACAGTCTCAACTTCTTCGCCTTTCTTGAAGTTGCGAACAGCTTCTTCGCCAGTTTCGTTCCAGGAGATATCTGACAGGTGAACCAGACCATCGATACCACCGTCCAGACCGATAAAGATACCGAAGTCAGTGATAGATTTGATCTTGCCTGAGATCTTGTCGCCTTTGGTCATGCTTGAAGCAAAGTCATCCCATGGGTTGGTGAAGCACTGCTTGATACCCAGAGAGATACGACGGCGTTCTTCGTCGATGTCCAGTACCATAACTTCAACTTCCTGACCCAGATCAACGATCTTGGATGGGTGAACATTTTTGTTAGTCCAATCCATTTCAGAAACGTGTACCAGACCTTCAACACCATCTTCCAGCTCGGCAAAACAACCGTAGTCGGTGAGGTTGGTGATCTTGGCTTTACAGCGTGCGCCCTCTGGGTAACGACCTTTGATGTCGCCCCAGGGATCTTCGCCCATCTGTTTCATGCCCAGCGATACGCGGTTGCGCTCACGGTCAAATTTGAGAACCTTAACATCAATCTCGTCGCCAACATTGATCATCTCGGATGGGTGCTTGATGCGCTTCCAAGACATATCAGTGATATGCAGCAGGCCATCAATGCCGCCCAGATCAACAAAGGCACCGTAGTCAGTCAGGTTCTTAATAACACCTTTCAGTGACGCGCCTTCTTCCAGGTTGGCCAGCAGTTCTTCGCGCTCTACAGAGTTTGCACTCTCCATTACCGCACGACGGCTAACAACAACGTTGTTGCGCTTGGGGTCGAGTTTGATCACTTTAAATTCTAATTCGATGTTTTCCAGGTGAGTAATTTCGCGCAGTGGGCGAACATCAACCAGTGAACCTGGCAGGAACGCGCGCAAGCCGCGAACATCAACTGTGAAACCACCTTTAACCTTACCGGAGATAACACCTGTAACCACTTCATCAGCAGTATGTGCTGCTTCAAGCTCGATCCAGGATTCTGCACGGCGGGCTTTCTCACGAGAAAGTTTGGTAGCACCGAAGCCATCTTCAACAGCTTCCAGAGCAACCTGAACTTCGTCGCCAACAGCAACTTCAAGTTCACCTTTATCGTTAAAAAATTGTTCCGCGGGAATAACGCCTTCAGACTTTAGACCAGCATGCACGGTAACCCAGTCTTTATCGACATCGATAATTACGCCAGTAATAATGGCGCCGGGGTTCATTTCTACGGTTTGTAGACTTTCTTCAAATAGATCTGCGAAATTTTCGCTCATGGGAAATACCTAAGTATTGACAGAGTGACAGCATGGGCTGATCTCTTTTTTCCGCGTGGCCAGTTTACGCGGGTCAGTTAAAATAAAGGCTTGCAGCAATGTTAGCTGGCAATTGCTGGAAAGCCCGTTTAATGATCGACACTGGTTGCAAGACCTTTTAAGTACACCAGGTTTAGCACTGTATCCATCACTTCTTGAATAGATAACTCCGAGCTGTCTAACTGCACTGCATCCGCCGCTGGTATCAATGGCGAAGCATCTCGGCTCATATCCCGTTCATCTCGAGAGCGCACCTGCTCTTCAAGGGCGCGCAGACTAACATTTTCGCCTTTGGCAAGCAACTCTTTATAGCGGCGCTGGGCGCGCTCTTCGGCGCTGGCCGTCAGATAAATTTTGAGTGGAGCCTCGGGAAAAACCACTGTGCCCATATCGCGACCATCGGCAACCAGGCCAGGCTCTTTGGCAAACAGCTGCTGGCGTCTGAGCAGTGCTGCGCGAACATTGGGCAATGACGCGACCTGAGATGCCAGAGCGCCGGTATTTTCGGTGCGCAATTCGAGACTGACATCTTCGCCTTCCAGCAAAACCTTTAACTCATCACCGCTAGCCTCAAAGTCTATATCCATATGACCGGCCAGTGTGCTGAGGTCCTGTTGATTGGCCATATCAACACTGTGACGCACTGCAGCCAGCCCCAGGAGCCGATAGAGGGCGCCGCTATCCAGATAATGGAAGCGCAGCTTTTTCGCCAACATACGGCTGATAGTGCCTTTGCCAGCCCCGCTTGGGCCGTCAATTGTAATAATAGTTGCCATGGTTTTACCTTTGTATCTGAACTGATAAGCGGGTTAATCGCCTAACATTTCTCGCTGCAGATCAATGCCTACCTGGCGTGCTAAATTAATAAAGTTGGGAAATGAGGTGGCGACATTATTGCAGTCATGGACCAGTATCTCCCCTGTGGCGCGCAGTGCCGCTATGGTGAAGGCCATGGCAATACGATGATCATCATGGCTATGCACTTGTCCTGAACCCAGCTGGCCACCCTGAATACGAATGCCATCGGGAGTGGACTGGGCATCAATGCCCAGAGTCACCAGGCCATCGGCCATGCTCTGAATACGGTCGCTCTCTTTAACCCGCAGTTCTTCCGCACCGGTAAGCACGGTAAGACCTTCGGCACAGGCCGCGGCTACAAACAGTACAGGGAATTCATCAATTGCCAATGGCACCTGATCCTCCGGGATATTAATGCCCTTCAGCTCGCCGTATTGAACACGAATGTCAGCCACCGGTTCGCCGCCCACTTCTGTTTCATTAAACAGCTCGATGCTGGTGCCCATCTGGCGCAGAATATTAATCACCCCAACCCGGGTTGGGTTAACACCCACATGGCGCAGCACAATATTAGACCCCGGCACTATAGCCGCGGCGACCATAAAGAATGCGGCACTGGAGATATCTGCTGGCACATCAATACGAGTGGCGGTTAAGCTGCCGCCGCCGCGGAGTGAGGCTTTGCTGCCATCTGTGGTCACAGAGTAACCAAAGCCCCGCAACATGCGTTCGGTATGGTCGCGAGTGGGCGCAGGCTCAACCACTGAGGTCTCGCCTTCGGCATAGAGGCCAGCCAACAAAACACAGGACTTAACCTGGGCACTGGCCATGGGCATCTGGTAGTCAATTGGCGTCAACTTTTGCCCGCCTTTAATTTTTAATGGTGGTCTGCCGCCTTCTGCAGTTTCAATCACTGCACCCATCTCACGCAATGGGTCGGCCACACGACCCATGGGGCGGCCTGACAGCGAGGCATCGCCAGTAAGCTCTACATCAAAGGCCTGGCCGGCCAACAGCCCGCTAAGCAGACGTATGGAAGTGCCGGAATTGCCCAGATACAGTGGCTTGCCTGGAGCTTTAAGGCCATGCAGCCCAACGCCATTAATAGCAACTCGACCCTGCTCCGGGCCTTGAATCACCACACCCATATCGCGGAATGACTGCAATGTGGCCAGGCTGTCTTCACCTTCAAGAAAGCCGGTGACTTCAGTCAGCCCCTCGGCCAGGGAGCCCAGCATAATGGAGCGGTGGGACATTGATTTATCACCGGGAACTCGAATATCCCCTACTGCATTGCCACCGGGTTTTACCCGATAGTTACTTATTTTTTCTACCATGGGACTCTGTATTCCACCCTGTAATGCTTGTTGTTCTAGAATTTGGCCAAAATGATTGCGCGCATCCCGAGCTCGGGTAAACACGCTCATCATGTAATCTGCATCGCCACTATCTATAGCGCTGCGCATTTCTTTAAAGTTGTCCATCACCTGATCGAGAATGGTGAGAATAGATTCGCGGTTGGCGAGGGCAATATCCCGCCACATCACCGGGTCGCTGGCTGCGATTCTGGTAAAGTCCCGAAAGCCACCGGCGGCGTAGCGAAAGATTTCCCGGTTATCACCCATTGCTGCCAGGGTATCCACTAGGGAGTAGGCAAGAAAATGGGGCAGATGGCTGGTGGCGGCAAGAATTTCATCATGCTCTTTGCGCGCCATACTAGAGACTGTGGCCCCTGCCCCTGTCCATAGCGCCGCAACCAGCTGTATATGCTTGTCTGCGGTACTGGTATCTGGGGTGAGAATCACCCGATGGTCAATAAACAAGTTGGAATTGGCCGCAGTAACGCCGCTTTTCTCTGAGCCGGCAATAGGATGACCTGGCACAAACTGGCTGGGCAGCTGGCCATAAATATCAATGGCTGCATCCATGACTGAGCCTTTAACACTGGCCACATCTGTTATGGTGACATCGACTGTGAGCAAATTGGCGCAGTCCTGCAAGACTGCGGGCACGGTTAAGGTAGGCACGCCAATTACCAGCATATCCCCTTCACCAAGCTCTGCAGCTACTGCTGCTACAGTATCTTCACCGCGATCAATAATGCCTGCTTTCACCGCTATCTCGACCGTCGAAGCGCGGCGAGAAATGCCAATCACTTCTTTGGCCAAGCCTTTTTCACGGGCTGCGGCCGCTAAACTCGAGCCAATAAGCCCCAGACCAACCACCACAAGGCGATTGATGATAGGTGTTGCACTCATTGAGTTATGGGACATTTGTTTACCAGCTATCAGTTACGGGCTTAATTTTACGAGCTGCGATTTACAGGACAGCCCGAGGATATGACCCCAGTACTTTTAGATCGGCGACATCAGATTTAAGCTCTTGCAGCACCGCTGCTACCGGCGCATCTTCAATATGACCGGCAAAATCAATAAAGAATACATAGGACCACTTGCTACTGCGCGAGGGGCGTGACTCAAGGCGAGTCATATCCACATTGTTGCGGCGGAATGGTTCCAGCAGGTCGTGCAATGCGCCAGGCTTGTTGTGTACAGAGACCACTATTGAGGTTCTGTCATCACCACTGGGAGGTACTGCTTCACGACCAATAATCAAAAATCTGGTGGAGTTGTCTGGATTGTCTTCAATTTTGTCCCAGAGCTTTTCAAGGCCATACAGCTGGCAGGAAATATCCCCGGCAATGGCCGCTGAGTTCCATTCACCCTGCACACGTTTCGCTGCTTCAGCATTGCTGCTCACAGCCACGCGCTCAATATTGGGGTACTTAGAATTCAACCACTGTCGACACTGAGCCAGTGACTGAGCATGGGAGTACACCCTGGTAATACTGTCTTTATTGGTGTTGGGCCCGGTCAAAAAATTCTGATGGATACGAAGCTCTACTTCGCCACAAATTTTCAGTGACGAGTCCATAAAGCTATCCAAGGTGTGGCTGACAACACCTTCTGTGCTATTTTCCACTGGCACTACACCATAGTTGCAAGACCCGGCCAGCACTTCGCGGAATACTTCATCAATGGCGGCCAGTGGCACGCTAACAGCGGAGTCGCCAAAATGCTTGAGCGCCGCCTCCTGGGTGAAGGTACCCTCGGGCCCCAGAAACGCCACTTTAACTGGCTGTTCTAGCGCCAGGCAGGCGGACATAATCTGACGAAACAGCCTCGCCATCTCTTCATTGTCCAGGGGGCCTGCATTTTTTTCCATAATATGGCGCAGCACCTGTGCTTCACGCTCAGGCTTGTAATAGGCCTTGTCGCCCTGCCCTTTCTTGACCTCGGCAACCTGCTGCGCACATTTAGCACGATCGCTGATGGCCTGCATAATCTGTAGGTCCAACGCATCGATCTTGTCTCTTAGCCCCAGTAAAGGGTTTTTGTCAGACATGCTCTATCCTTTTATTCTTCTGCAGATGCTTCGGCGCTGGCGCCGCTTTCGTCTTCTGCCAGTTCATCTTCCTCTGGCTCGGCAATACGCGCCAGACTAACCAGATTTTCATTGTCTTTAAGGCGAATAATGCGCACGCCCTGGGTGTTGCGGCCGACCACTGATACTTCGTCACCTCTGGTGCGAACCATGGTGCCCTGATCGGAGATCAGCATAATCTCATCACCGGCAAATAGCTGGGTGGCTCCAACCAATGGGCCGTTGCGCTCGCTGGCCTGAATCGCAATCATGCCTTTACCACCACGCCCTTTTGTGGGGAACTCATCCACTTTGGTGCGCTTGCCATAGCCATTTTCACAGACCGTAAGCAGGAATCCGTCTTCTTCGGGCACCACCATCGAGATCACCCTGTGCTCTTCGGGGAGGCGCATACCGCGCACACCTTTGGAGACTCGACCCATGGCCCGGGCATCGGTGCTGGCAAAGCGCACGGCCTTGCCCTCCGAGCTGAGCAACATCACATCACTGTTGTCATCAATAATAGCGGTACCCACCAGCTGATCACCTTCAACCAGATCCACGGCGCGCAAACCAACACTGCGTGGACGGGAGTACTGATCCAATGAAGTTTTCTTCACTGTGCCATTGGCCGTGGCCATAACCACAAACTTATCTGCGCTGTATTCTTCAACGGGCAGAATTGAACTGATTCGCTCTCCCTCATCGAGGGGCAATAGATTGACCACTGGGCGGCCCCGGGAATTACGCCCGGCCACAGGAATCTGATACACCTTGAGCCAGTAAACTTTGCCCAGATTGGTAAAGCACAGAATCGTGGCATGGGTGCTGGCAACCAGCAGGTGTTCAACAAAGTCTTCATCTTTCACTGCAGTTGCCGACTTGCCCATACCGCCGCGGCGCTGGGCCTGATAGTCGGTGAGGGGCTGGGTCTTGGCATAGCCACCGTGGGAAATAGTTACCACGCGGTCTTCTTCCGTAATCAGGTCTTCAACGGTCAGATCGTGCTGGGATTCAACGATCTCACTGCGACGCTCGTCGCCAAACTCTTCAACTACAGCTTCCAGCTCTTCGCGAATCACAGTCATCAGGCGATTGATATCACCGAGAATATCCTGATAGTCGGCAATTTCTTCCAGCTTGACGGCGAACTCTTCTATTATCTTGTCGTGCTCCATGCCGGTAAGGCGGTGCAGGCGCAGTTCGAGAATATCTTTGGCCTGCTCTGGGGACAGATGGTATTGGCCGTCGCGCAGACCGTACTGCTCCTCCAGCCACTCCGGGCGGGTTGCCGAGGCACCGGCACGATCCAGCATCTCTACCACAGAACCTGGGTTCCAGCCTTTTGCTACCAGTGCCTCACGGGCATCTGCAGGGGTTGTAGACTGCTTGATCAGGGTAATAATTTCATCGATATTGGCCAGCGCAATGGCAAAGCCTTCCAATGTATGGGCGCGCTCGCGAGCCTTGCGCAGCAGATAGATGGTTCTGCGCGTGACCACTTCTCGGCGGTGACGAACAAAGGCCTCAAGCATCTGTTTAAGGTTGAGAATCTTGGGCTGGCCATCGACCAGAGCTACCACATTGATACCAAATACTGACTGCAGCTGGGTCTGGGCATAGAGATTATTAAGCACTACCTCACCCATCTCGCCCCGCTTCAGCTCAATTACCACCCGCAGGCCGTCTTTGTCAGACTCATCCCGCAGCTCGGAGATACCTTCGATCTTTTTCTCTTTTACCAGCTCGGCAATACGCTCAATCAGGCGAGCTTTGTTTAGCTGGTAGGGAATCTCGTGGATAATAATGGTTTCGCGCTTGGTCTTTTCATCAACTTCAATATCGGCTTTGGCGCGCACATAGATGCGGCCCCGGCCTGTTCTGTAAGCCTGAATAATGCCGGCTCTACCATTGATAATGGCACCAGTGGGGAAATCTGGCCCGGGAATATATTCCATCAATTCATCAATGGTAATGTCACTGTTATCGATCAGTGCGAGGCAACCCTTAACCACTTCGGTGAGGTTGTGCGGCGGAATATTGGTGGCCATGCCCACGGCAATACCGGAGGAGCCATTGACTAGCAGGTTGGGGATGCGGGTTGGCATCACCATGGGTATCTGTTCGGTTTCGTCGTAGTTGGGGACAAAGTCGACGGTATCTTTTTCTAAATCTTCCAGCAGCGCATGGGCAATTTTGGTCATGCGAATTTCGGTGTATCGCATGGCCGCAGCGCTGTCGCCATCAATCGAGCCAAAGTTACCCTGACCGTCCACCAGCATGTACCGCAATGAGAATGGCTGGGCCATACGTACAATAGTTTCATACACAGCGGAGTCGCCGTGGGGATGGTATTTACCAATCACATCACCCACCACACGGGCAGATTTCTTGTAGGCTTTGTTCCAGTCGTTGTTCAGCTCGCTCATGGCAAACAGTACGCGCCTGTGCACCGGCTTAAGGCCATCGCGAACATCTGGCAGCGCTCTGCCAACAATAACGCTCATGGCATAGTCGAGATATGACTGTTTAAGCTCATCCTCAATATTGACCGGAACAATTTCCTTTGCTAAATCACCCATAATGTCTTTTAGTTTCCCGATTTTATTATAACTTTTGCCATTACCAACCCAGTGCTTGAAACCCCGGTCTGGCAAGCCCGAAAAGCGCTGCTGTAACAAGCCTGCAACAACCCTTCTAAAGGGCAGAATTTTAGCACATAACAAGGCTGTTTTTCCCGCTTTTATTGCCTTCAAAGCGCCTATGTAGCTTAAACCTCGCAAAAAACTCGGTATACTCCGAAACCTGACTCGGGAGTGATCATGCAAGGCACAAAAATAGACTTATTAATCAACTGCAGATGGATAATTCCTGTGGTTCCCAACAACCAGATTCTGGAGAATTGCGCCCTGGCAATTGATGCTGAGCGCATTATTGGGATTTATCCACAGGCTGAAGCGGCCAAGCGCTTTGATGCACGCAAAATCGAGCAGCTTAATGATCATATTGTGATGCCCGGGCTGGTCAATGCCCATGGCCATGCTGCCATGAGTCTGCTGCGCGGCTATGCCGATGACCTGCCCCTGAGACCCTGGCTGGAAAATCATATCTGGCCCGCGGAAAGTCGCCATGTGAGTGAAGAGTTTGTTCGCGATGGCACAATGCTGGCCATGGCGGAAATGATTGCCAGTGGTACTACCTGCTTTGCTGATATGTATTTCTACCATGAGCAGATTGCGGAAGCAGTTCGCCATGCCGGCATGCGTTGCCAGATTGGCTTTCCAGTGCTGGACTTTGCCACCGCCTATGGGCGCGATGCCGATGACTATATTCATAAAGGTTTGGCACTGAATGACAAATACGGCGACCAGCCCTTGCTGAAAATTGCCTGTGCCCCCCATGCGCCCTATTCGGTCTCCGACAGCGCTATGGAAAAAATTGCCCTCTACGCCAATGAGCTGGATATGCCAATACATATCCACTGCCATGAGACCGCCAGCGAAATCCACGAGTCCCTGGAGCAATATGACTGTCGTCCATTGCAGCGCCTGCGTGATCTGGGACTACTGCTACCCCAGACTCAGCTGGTGCATATGACACAGGTGGATGCTTCAGATATCAGCCTGCTGCAAGACCACAATTGCCATGTTATTCACTGCCCCGAGTCCAATATGAAACTGGCCAGCGGCCAGTGCCCGGTGACAGACTTAATGGCCGTTGGCGTCAATGTGGCCATTGGTACAGATGGTGCCGCCAGCAATAATGATCTAGATCTATTTGGTGAACTAAAAACTGCCGCGCTGCTGGCTAAACATGCATCTCAGGACGCCAGCGCTCTGGATGCCCATGCCGCACTGCGTATGGCCACTATTAATGGTGCTGCGGCTCTGGGCTGGGACAATGAGATAGGCAGCCTTGAAGCGGGCAAGTCGGCGGATATTATTGCGGTAAAAATGGATTCTATTGCCATGCAACCGCTGTATAATCCCGCCTCACAGCTGGTCTACTGCAATGCTGGCAGCCAGGTGTCACACAGCTGGGTAGCGGGCAAGCCTCTGCTCAACGAGGGTCAGCTACAAACCATGAACCACCAGAGCCTGATCCAGGCAGCCACAGAATGGCGTAACAAGATCGCAAACTGACCAGTATTGGAAACCGATAATGTCAAAAGCTCACAATGTTGACCCCCATGAAATTCGCAAGTTTGAAGAACTGGCCAGCCGCTGGTGGGACAGAAACAGTGAATTTAAGCCACTGCATGATATCAACCCATTGCGCGCCAACTGGATTGACAGTCTGGCGCCAGTGGCAGAAAAGACTGTTCTGGATGTTGGCTGTGGCGGCGGCATTCTGTGCGAAGCGCTGGCCCAGCGCGGTGCCGTAGTCACAGGTATCGATATGGGCGATGCCCCATTGGCGGTGGGCAATCTGCACAAGCTTGAGTCCGGGGTTGCCGTGACCTATGAAAAGTCCACTGCCGAAGACTATGCCGAAAGTCATGCCGAGGCCTTTGATACTGTGACCTGTCTTGAAATGCTAGAACATGTGCCAGACCCCAACTCCGTCGTGGCAGCCTGCGCGGCCATGTGTAAACCTGGCGGCACGCTGTTTTTCTCAACTATCAATCGCAACCCCAAATCTTATCTACTGGCGATAATTGGCGTGGAATATGTTCTGCGCATGCTGCCCAAAGGCACCCATGAATACAGCAAATTTATTCGCCCCTCGGAACTGGGCCAATGGATTCGCGAAGCCGGACTGGAAATCGACCAGATGACTGGCCTGCTCTATAACCCGATCACCAAGACCTACAAGCTAGATGAGCGGGATGTGGACGTTAACTATATGATTTGCGCGCGCAAGCCATGCTAGATTTTAAAGCTCTGCTGTTTGATCTGGACGGCACTCTGCTGGATACAGCACCGGACTTTGTCACTGCTCTCAATAAACAACTCGGCCTCCATGGCCGCGAGCCACTGCCCGACTCTGCAGTTCGCACCAGTGTCACCAATGGCTCCATAGGTCTTATTCAAACCGGCTTTGGCCTAACCCCGGAACATCGGGACTTTGAGTCTCTGCGAGAGGAGTTTCTCGAACTGTACTTTGCCAATCTGGCTGACAAAACTGTGCTGTTTGATGGCCTGGCGCAGGTGCTTGAGCAATGTTCCCAGCAGGATATTCCCTGGGGCATTGTCACCAACAAGCCCTGCCGCTATACCGATGCAGTGCTGCAGCAATTGCCCCTTCGAGGTGCGGCTACAGTGATCTGCCCTGACCATGTGGCCCAGCCTAAACCACACCCGGAACCTATGTTTTTGGCCTGCAAAGAAATTGATATCGCCCCTGCGGACTGTCTCTATGTGGGCGATCATATCCGCGATATTGATGCTGGCCGGGCCGCAGGGATGCGCACCATTGCCGCCGCCTGGGGCTATATTGAAGCGGGCCAGAATATTCACCAATGGAATGCCGATTGGGTTGTTGAACAGTCTCAGCAGCTCCATTCATTACTGTTTAATTAAAGGACAAGACGTTGCTCACAGCAGAACAAGTTATTCACTACGCCGCGCCAGACAACCTGTTACAAGACCGGGTTATCTTAATTACTGGTGCTGGTGATGGCATCGGCAAAGCGGCGGCCCTGGCCTGCGCCAAGGCCGGGGCAACAGTGATTCTGGCTGGGCGCACAGTCGCCAAGCTGGAGCAGGTTTTCGATCAGATTCTGGAACTGAATACCGCTGAGCCGGTGATCTATCCGATTGATCTGGAAGGCGCCAAACAGGACGATTATCACCAGCTGGCAGTGGCTCTGGATAACCAGTTTGGTCGCCTTGATGCACTGCTTTTAAATGCCGGGATTCTCGGCCAGCGCACACCGTTAAACAACTATCGCCAGGATGTCTGGGACAAGGTGTTAAAAGTGAATGTCAGCGCCCAGTTCCAAATGACTCAGGCACTAATGCCTGTTTTGGAAAAATCCACCGACGCCTCGGTGGTCTTTACCACCTCCAGTGTCGGCAAAGTAGGCCGCGCTTTCTGGGGTGCCTATGGGGTATCCAAGTTTGCTGTCGAAGGCATGGTGCAAACCTGGGCTGCGGAGCTTGAGGGTTTGGGTAATGTGCGGATCAATGCTATCAACCCCGGGGCCACGCGAACCAATATGCGCGCCCAGGCTTATCCAGCAGAAAACCCCAACAGCCTGAAAAGCGCTGAAGAGATTATGCCTGCTTATCTCTATCTGCTGGGATCGGACAGTTCTGAGGTTAACGGGCAGTCGATCAATGCCCAGAATCGCTGACTAGCGCTTGCTGGTGTCACCCCGTGCGCGCAGCTTCTTCTCTTTGCGCTCGCGAATATCTTTATACACCATTTTTTCACTAAATCTTGGCGGCTTGAGCGCCACAGCCCGGAACAGGGAAATCACCTGCTTGGGATCCAGCTCTATATATTCAGAGCGGCGCACAATGGAGGGCAGTTCAATCGGCCCGTAGCTAATGCGCTTGAGGCGATTGACTTCCACATCCTGGGATTCCCACAGGCGGCGTACTTCTCTGGTGCGCCCTTCCGCCAGAATCACTCTAAACCAGCGGTTGCTGCCGCCCCGCTCGTCTGGAGTTCGCGCATGCTGGGCCTTAACGGTTTGGAACTTGGCAATGCCGTCCTCAAGAATAACACCATCGGTCAGGCGCTTGATCATAGCCTCGTCCACCTCTCCATGGATCCGCGCCATATATTCACGCTTCACTTCATAGGAGGGGTGCATCAAGCGATTAGCCAGCTCACCGTGATTGGTAAACAGCAGCAATCCGCTGGTATTAATATCCAGGCGCCCAATGGCAATCCAGCGGCCACGGTTTAAGCGGGGCAGCTTGTCAAACACTGTGGGTCGCCCATCCGGGTCTGAGGTGGTGCTGACCTCCCCTTCGGGCTTGCTGTACATCAGCACTCTGGGACTATCATCGGTAATAATTTTAATCGGGCGCCCATCAACCATAATGCGGTCAGTGGACTCCGCACGGTCACCCAGCTTGGCTATGGAACCATTGACTGACACTCGGCCAGCGGAGATCCATTTTTCCAGCTCGCGGCGCGAACCCAGACCGGCGGTTGCCAGAACTTTTTGTAATTTTTCACTCATTGATAGGTGTACTGCTCTGTTCTTGTGGCTCGTGGCTTTCATCTTCATCAAGCTGTGACTCAACTCCGTCCTGCTGCTGGTCTAACTCAAAATCTGTGTTGGTTTGTTCATCATTGGCTGCTGTAGTCGCGGCGGGAATCACAGCGGGATCAGCCAGACTCAACTCCAGTTCCGGATCCAGTTCCGCCAGGTCTTTAATCTCACCCAGAGCCGGCAAATGCTCCAGGCTCTTAAGATTGAAGTAATCGAGAAACTGCTTGGTGGTGGCATACAGTGCTGGTTTGCCCGGCACATCGCGATAGCCCACGACACGCACCCAGTCGCGCTCTTGCAGGGTTTTAATAATATCGGAACTCACCGCTACACCGCGCACCAGTTCAATATCGCCACGGGTTAATGGCTGGCGGTAGGCAATCAGAGACAAGGTCTCAAGCATGGCGCGGGAGTAGCGCTTGGGCTTCTCTTCCCACAGCCGATTGACCCAGGGGGCCAGTTCCTGTCGCACCTGAAAACGGTAGCCGCTGGCAACCTGCTTTAACTCAAAGCCCCGCTCGCGACAGTCGCTTTCAATTTCTTCGAGTGCTGCTTTTATCTGATCCCGGGGTGGGCGCTCATCTTCCTCGAACAATGCTTCCAGTCGAGGAATATCCAGTGGTTTGCCCGCAGCCAACAGCGCGCCTTCTATGATTTTTCTGATCGTATCTGGGTTCATGATGTTCTTGCTTTTACGTGTATTGGACCAAAAGATTCGCTCTGCACAATCTCTACTAATGACTCTTTAATTAATTCCATAATCGCCAGGAATGTGACCACCACACCCAGACGACCCTCAGCCTCTTTAAACAGGCTGACAAAGGGCACAAACTGCTGACCATGGAGGTTCTCCAACACCAGGGACATCCGCTCCCGGGTGGACAATTTTTCTAACTCAATCTGGTGGCTCTCAAACATCTCTGCCCGGCGCAATACTTCACCCAGGGCGGTCAGCAACTCGCGCATATCAACATCTGGATGGGGCCTAGCCTGCTCGCGATCAGGCCCTTCGGCTCTGGCCTGGTGGATATCGCGACCCATGCGCGGTATTTCATCCATATCTTCAGCAGCGGTTTTAAAGCGCTCATATTCTTGCAGCCGACGAATCAGCTCTGCCCGGGGGTCTGCTTCGTCTTCTTCATCTACCGGCTGTCGCGGCAGCAACATACGGGATTTGATCTCGGCCAACATAGCGGCCATCACCAGATATTCGGCGGCTAACTCCAGCTGGATAGATGTCATCAGGTCAATATAGCCCATATATTGGCGAGTGATTTCAGCCACATTAATCTCAAGGATATCGAGGTTTTGGCGGCGGATAAGATAGAGCAGAAGATCCAGTGGCCCCTCAAAGGCTTCGAGAATTACCTCAAGTGCATCCGGCGGAATATACAGGTCTTTGGGCAGTACAGTGATTTCTTTGCCCTGCACCACAGCAAAAGGCATTTCCTCTTGCTGGTGGCCAGGCATGGCCGCTTTGGGGGCTTGGGCAATGGTTGCAGCGCTGTCAGATGCAGGCTGAGAATCATCAATTGAGGTTGCTTCGCTAGACACTTGATATCCCATCAGTATTCAAGGGCCGATTATAACCACAATACGCCTGTTGAACATCATCAATATCCGATAAGTGAAAAATCACCCATGCCCTGACGCCGCAACTCAGGCTGATCGCCAGTCATATCTACCACTGTGGTGGGCTCAAGCCCACAGTAACCACCATCAATAATGGCGTCGACATGGGGTTCAAGGGTCTGACGAATATCGTAGGGGTCAGTCAATGGATATTCATCCCCGGGCATAATCAGGGTCACCGTCATCATTGGCTCACCCAGTTCATCAAGCAGAGCCTGAGCAATTGGGCTGTCTGGCACGCGTATGCCAACGGTCTTGCGCTTGGGGTGCATGAGGCGCTTGGGCACTTCGGATGAGGCCGGCAATATAAAAGTAAACGGCCCTGGAGTCTGGGCTTTGAGAATACGGAAATCGTTATTGTCTACTTTGGCATAGTTGGCCAGTTCGGACAGGTCGCGGCACAGTAGGGTGAAGTTATGATTTTTGTCGACCCGGCGAATATTGCGCACCCGATCAAGGGCATGTTTGTCGCCAATATGGCAGCCTATGGCATAGACTGAATCTGTAGGATACACAATCACCCCGCCGCGGCGAACAATTTCTGCCGCCTGGGCAATTAGCCGATGCTGAGGATTATCTGGATGGATAGAAAAATACTGACTCATGCTGGCCTTTCTGCTCTGTTAATACGCTGGTTGCACTTTTACCGGCGCGTATTATCACACAGCTTGGCTCTTTAATGGGAGAGCCCTCGCGCTTTGATTGAAGAGCCCTCGCGGCTTGAAAATTCACCGAAACGAGCGCCAATAGCAACAACAAGATCTACCCCTGGATCTGCCAATAACCGTGAGGCAGAAATATGCCCGGCAAAGCCAATCACCCCTTTAAATTGTGGGTGATAAGGGCTGACCAGACCTTTGCCATGGGGCGTCACTAGTATTTGTGCGTTAATCTCAGCAGCGACTTCAAGGATAGCAGGCATTGCATTACAGGCTTCATCTCCAATAATAAATACTGGGCGCTTGGATCTGACAATCTCTTTGTAGAGACTGGCAACGGCATTATCGTCAATTAGGGTGGGCTGATTTAGCAAGTCATCAAGAGAATAACTGGGACAATTAACCAGAGCCTGCTGCGCCATCACATCCCTTGGAACACTAATATGGGCAGGCCCAGCTGGAGATCCCATCGCCGACATAATGGCCGCTGATAGCTTGTGCTCGAACTGAGCCGGGTGAGAAATCAAAGTATTGTATCTGGTGCAATGCTGGTACAGGCCGACTGTATTAATGCCTGTGCATGAAGAGTCTTGAATTGCGCCTTTGCCAAAAGTTGAAATAGCGGTCTGTGCCGTAATAACCAGCAAAGGCACATTATTCTCATAAGCTGATGCCACGCCGGTAATCATGTTGGTGGCTCCGGGGCCGGTTGTAGAGCAACAGACTCCGAGCTTGCCTGTATTGCGGGCGTAACCATCGGCCATAAATGCAGCGCCGGTCTCATGCCTGGCCACTACAGCCCGAACACCACCCTGACGTTCACTGCGTGCCAGCGCATTGTAAAGAGGCTCGATCGCCCCACCCGGCACCCCGAAAACATATTCGATGCCCAGTTGGTTGAGATAGGCAACTAACAAATCTCCCATTTCGGACTCTGTTAATACCGCTTCTTGCACCTCTGAATCAGCCTCAACATTACTCATAATTAGGCAACTATTTCCATATATATTAATAAGTTACAGCATATTCCTAATAAAAATTTCAATTGGTATAAATTAATAGATCAATAGTTATGGGTTTTCAATAATATAATCAGACATATCTGCAAAAACGAAGTTATACTTCTATTTGGCAACAAATAAACTGCCCGATATCTCGACAATTACTCCTCAACCGCTACAATGCTGCAACGCCAACGATCATCAGTTTATTCATGTCCAATCAAGACTCCAGAGCGCCTGAGCAAACTCAGGACCAGCCCGCTGAAAAGCAAGAGAGCCTGCTGCTTAATCTGGCCTGTAATTTACTCGTGCCCACATTGATTCTGACTAAGTTAAGTGGCGATGATTATCTGGGTATTAAGCTGGCTATAGTAGTGGCCCTTTCATTTCCGATCATTTACGGGCTGCATGATTTTTTTACACGCGGCAAGCTCAACTTTTTCTCAGCCCTCGGAGTAGTGAGTGTCACCCTGACAGGTGGAATAAGCCTGATGGAATTGGATGCGATCTATATCGCCATCAAAGAGGCCTCCATTCCTGCAATGTTTGGCCTGGCTACATTGCTGTCCCTGAAAACTTCCCAGCCTTTGATTCATACTTTTCTGCTTAACGAATCAGTAATGGATACGCAAAAGATAAATCAGGCGCTGGTGCAACATAACCGGGTGCGGGAATTCGACAAATTACTGATCAACGCCTCATGGATTCTCGCCGGCTCATTCTTTTTATCCTCGGTGCTCAATTATCTATTGGCAGTGGTTATTCTCACGGCGGAACCAGGCACAGTGGCGTTTAATGAACAGCTTGGCAAAATGACTGCTCTGAGCTTTCCTGTTATCGCCTTGCCTGCAATGCTTGTGCTCACAGCAGATTTGTTTTATCTGTTTCGCGGTATTACCAAACTGACCGGCATGCCTCTCGAGGAAATTGTTAAACAGAAATAACCTGCTGCTGCAGCTTACAAAGGATTTAATACCATGTGGTACGCCATTATTAGTGAAGATACTGAAAACAGCCTTCAAAAGAGAATGCAGGCTCGACCAGCGCATCTCGATCGCCTGCAGCAACTTAAGGATGCCGGGCGATTATTTGCCGCTGGGCCTCACCCTGCCATCGACAATGCTGAGCCTGGTGAAGCTGGATTTACCGGCAGCTTGGTTATCGCCGAGTTTGACAGCCTTACAAGCGCACAAAGCTGGGCTGATGCAGATCCCTATATCGATGCCGGGGTGTATGCCAGGGTAACGGTAAAACCATTTAAAAAAGTGCTGCCGTAGGTATCTTAAAACAGCTGATGGCTCCTAAACCCGCTGATGGCTCTTGAGCACAGTTATCATTTAACTCATATCAGGGTATGATCTGCCTGATTTAAACTAGCGATTAAAAACCAATGAATTATTTACTGATTAGCCTATTTGTTATTACCTGCTACTTTGCGCCCAATGCGGTCGCTCAGGAGACTGTTGAGGAAGCAGAAAAACCTGAGGCCGTAGAGCGACTTGCGGTGCCACTGCAGCGCTATATCTCCGATGAATTTTATGTGCCACTGCGGGAAACTCCCTGCCGGCGCTGCATCATTGTCCACCGTGGCATCAAATCGGGGACGCCCATTAAATTGCTGGCCGAAAACGATGGCTGGGCTCTGGTGCTTACTGACAACGGTGTCGAGGGCTGGATGGAACAGCAGCACCTCACCTCAACTCCAATTGCCCGCGTTCAGCTGGCCAAAGATCAGGCCAGATTGAAAAAACTTGCCGACCGCAACGGTCAGCTGGAACAGATTATGTCTGAACTTCGCCAGCAATCTAAATCTCTGCGCGGCAAACTCGACAGTACCGAAGGCAGCAAAGAGAATCTGGTCGCTGAGCTGGCGAGCATCAAAGAAATCTCCTCTGATGTGATTGCCCTTAACGAACAGAACCAGAAACTGGTCAAACAAAACCATATGCTGCAGCGAGAAAATGATGTGCTGAAAGCTAATTTTGATGACCTGCAAAAAGACAAGCGTAACGAATCATTCTTGTATGGTGGGCTCACCGTATTTCTCGGTGCCATTCTGGTTGTGCTGATTCCCAAGCTGCGCGGTCGCAAACGCTTCTCCGAATGGCAGTAAGCCGATAAAGGTAATTATGACAATGCAAAAATCACTTTATAACTTGCTCCTGACTGTGGCGCTGTTGATAACGGCCAATCTATCTATAGCCGAAGAGGCTAACCCGCAGGTGATGCTGAAAACTGAAGCTGGCGATATTGTTATTGAGCTGTACCCCAAGGCAGCACCAGTTACCGTGGACAACTTTGTTAAGCTGGTAAATGATTTCCATTATGACGGATTGATTTTTCACCGCGTTATCGAAGGCTTTATGATTCAGACCGGTGGCTTTACCTTTGATCTTAGCCCCCGAGAATCAAGCCGCTCTGCCATTGTTAATGAATCCGCTAATGGGTTAAAAAACAAACGTGGCACCATTGCCATGGCACGTATGGCCGACCCGGACAGCGCCAAAGCGCAGTTTTTTATCAATCATAAAAACAATCGTTTCCTAGACGCTAGAGACGAGAATCCAGGCTATGCGGTATTTGGCAAAGTGGTTAGTGGTATGAATGTGGTAGATACTATTGCTGTCGCAGAAACCCAGACTGTCAGCATGTACCAGAATGTACCTGTAGCGGCGATCCGTATTCTCAGTGCTCGTCTGGTCAATCCAGAAGCCTGGTCTGCCCTGCCTGAGCCCGAGGCTAAAACCCTGTCTTTTGAGCGACCTATTCCGGTCAGATAAGCGGCAAAACTATGACTGCACTGAGTGTTAACCTCAACAAAATTGCCCTGCTTCGCAACTCAAGAGAAGGCAATTACCCCAATGTTGTTGAGCATGCGCAGCTCTGTATTGACCAGGGTGCCGACGGTATTACGGTGCATCCGCGCCCGGACCAGCGCCATATCCGACCATCAGATGTGCGTCAGTTAGCCGCACTGGTGTCGCCAATCCCAGATGTCGAATTTAATATTGAGGGCAATCCCTTTGCTCCTGCCATGGCAGACTATCCCGGTTTTGTAGAGCTAGTTGAAGAAACTCAGCCCGACCAGTGCACGCTGGTTCCAGATGGGGATGACCAGCTCACCTCTGACCATGGTTTTGATCTAACCAGCTCCGGCGAACAACTGGCACCTGTTATCCAGCGCCTGCAAAAACAGGGTATGCGCGTCAGCCTCTTTATGGATCCGGATCTGGAGCAAATTAAACTGGCCTCTCAAATAGGCGCCGACCGCATCGAACTCTACACCGGGCCCTATGCCGCAGCCTGGGGAACAGACCAGTTGCAAGCTATCTTCGAACAGCATCTGGCAGCAGCTGAACTGGCAACTGAGTTGGGCATGGGGGTCAATGCGGGCCACGACCTCAACCTCGACAATCTAACCAAATTTGCCAGTATCCCCGATCTTTTAGAAGTGTCTATCGGCCACGCCTTTACCGTTGATTCACTGGCCATGGGTATGGCCAATGCGGTGCAGGCCTACAGAGAGCTGTTAGCTTAAATCATTATGACAACCCTATCCTGTGTGGGAGCTGGTCGTCTAGGCAGGACATTGTGTCGCCTGCTCAGTGAGCATGTGACTATTGGGCAGATCATCAATTCCGGGCAGCCATCAGCCCGGCAGGCTATTGATTTTATAGGCTCCGGCACCGCAGCTACTATGGAAACAGCTGTACCAGCCGACCTCTGGATGATCGCAACCCCTGACAGTCAAATTGAAGCTGCATATCAAGCACTGTTAGCCTCTGGTACTGTGCATGGTGGCGCTGTGGTTTTTCACTGCAGCGGCTCCACAAGTTCTTCGGTTCTCGCTCCAGCTCAAGAAAATATCAGTGTCGCCTCTGTGCACCCTGTCCACAGCTTTGCCAATCCACAGCAATCATTAGAGACCTTTTCTGGCAGTCACTGTGCTATCGAAGGCCAGGCTGAGGCGGTTGCACAGCTGCAGCCTCTGTTTAAGTCTATAGGTGCCCTGCCCTTTGCCATTGATAGCCAGCAAAAAGCCCTGTACCACAGCGCAACGGTGATGGCCTGTAACTATCTGGTAAGCCTGCTGGACACTAGCCAGCAGATGCTCACAGCGGCAGGCGCCGATAATAGCCATGGCAATATTTTGGGTTCATTGATCAGACAGACATTAGATAATTATCTGAGTACAGGCGCGACTGCCGCACTCACGGGCCCCATTGCCCGCGGTGATTCTGCCACTGTCGCCAACCACTTGCAGGCGTTTAATGGCCATGAACAGGCCGATCTCTGGCAACAGGTTTACAGCGCTCTGGGCAATGCCACATTGCCAATTTCTCAACGGCAAGGTCAGGCCTCTGAGCAGCAGTTGCAGCAGATAGAACAGCTGTTGAAGCCCAGCGACAAAAAGAATTAGAGCCAAGGATTTAGAGCTATGAATGACAGCCCGGAGTACCTTGCGCGAAAATCATTTTTTGATCAGCTGATCACTGTATATGGCCGCAAGCCGGTGCTGGAGATACTCGAAGACAGCAAACTTAAAATATTTCGATTGCACCTGGCGGACTCAAATCGGGATGGCGGTATTATTGCGCAGATCCGTCAACTGGCAGCCAAGCGCAATATCGAGATCTGTTTTCACAGCCGCTCGGAGCTGTCGCGTATTTCTCGCAATAGCAAACAGGACCAAGGGGTGGCCTGCGATATTCACTGCCCTGGCTACCAGCCCTACCAGCAGGCACTGAGCGACGGCCCGGCTGGAACCATTATTGCTCTGGATGGCATTACCAACCCACAGAATCTGGGCATGATTATCCGTAGTGTTACTGCCAGTCCAGCTCAGGCTCTGCTGCTGCCAAGCAAAGGCACTGCAGATATTTCACCTCTGGTGATTAAAGCCAGTGCTGGCACATTGTTTAAAGGCAATATTCTGCGCTGTGATTCCCTGTCAAAGGCACTGGCAGACTTTAAACAGCAGGGTTATGAAATCTGCACAATGTCTTCACATCAGGCAACCCCGCTGACGGACTTTGCGCCCAAGGCACCTGTGGTGTTTGTACTGGGTAATGAAACTGAAGGGGTCAGTCCAGAAGTTGCTGCCCTCAGCGATCACCGTGTCGCCATTCCCATGGCCAATGATGTCGAGTCTTTGAATGTCGCTATTACCGCGGCCCTGATTGCCTTCAGGCAGATCTAACCGCCTTTAGATGCCACAGTGGTGAAAAGACAGCAGTCAAAACCGAGACCAGCAAGGTGGCACCAGCAATCAGCACAAATGCCGAGCTCAAACCAATACGTTCAATAGTCAGACCACAGACCCAGGCCCCCAGCGGCGCACCGGCCAACAGACAGAGCTGATACACAGAGGCCGCTCTGGATCTCATGGCATGGGATACTTGGTTATGTAGTATGGTTCGCCCCAGAGTCATGGATAGCCCAGAGAAAAAGCCCCATACATAGACCACGGGAAACAGCAGCCACAGGCTTGGCACCAATGCAATCACCCCAACCAGACTGCCTCTCAGCAGAAAGCTGACGACCATCAGGCGGCCAGGTTTGGCATTGAGCTTGGCCTGTTTCATCACGCCCAAATTGGCACTGACAATACCCAGACTAAACACCACCTGAAGTGCCGCATACAGTTCAGCGCCGCCATTATAAAATTCCCGGGCAATCAGCGGCATGCCCACCAGGTAGACGCCAAAGGCGAGAAACCCTGTGGCAAAAACAATCAGCAATAGATGTATCAGGCCTTTATCATCTCGAAACAGCTGCAGCCCATCGCCCAGTTCAAGCAAGGTTTGTTTTACTGATTTTGTTTCCACCTCGCCCCTTTCGGCTAACTCCTCCGGCTGCTGCTTGGGCAAAGGATGACTGCGTTTAATCAATATAGAGCTAAGCACAAAAATAACAATCTGAATGGCCAGCAGTTCGGGCAGGCTTAAGTTACCCAGCTGCCCGGCAATAAGAAAACCAATGCCCTGAGCAATAAACTGCGTTGCCATCACCTTGGCCACGGCCTGATGCATTAGCTCTGGAGCAGCATAGCCGAGTAGACTCTCCCGGGCAGGCTGGACAAAGGCCAGCAGACTGCCAAAGGTGATACCAAACAGCAGCAGCATGGTAAAACTTAGCTCGCCACTGATCACAGCCACCATCAACAGCCCGAGAGGCAACAGAAACAGCAGAAATAACAGAGACAACCAGGTGCCGCGGTGGGAGCGATCTGACACCACGCCACCGGGCAAAATAAATAGCAGATTGGGTAACAGCAGCGCCAACTGGGCCACACCCAACCGACTGGGAGATTCATGAAGAACCCCCACCACCAGCCAGGGATACAGCACCTTATGGATGCCCATGGCCAGATTACTGGTCGCTATGGTGGCTAAAAAATAACCAAACGAGAAACTCTGTCTAGGCACCTATTTAAAACGCTGGCGCAGTGCAACTATCAGGCGCCCCAGCAGAGCTGCCGCGGCGATAATCATAACCAGTCCCAGTACCAGGGCAAACAGATTGCCAGCCATTTCGTCGACCGGCACTTTATAGACCTTGACCGCCATCAGCAAAAACAAGAAACATGCCACCATGGAAGCTATCCAGGTCGATCTCTGCTTGTTGGCATTTTTCTTTTTTGACCAAATCACTCTAATACCCGCTTTATTTAACTTATGTAGATACGCTCTAAACCAGCTCTCTGGCCCATTCACAGCGTAACTTAATATCCGACTGGTTGGGAATATGAGACACCCCATCCACTTCATAAATAAATGAGTGCAGCCCCGAGAGTTCAGTCTCTAGATGCACAGTCGCCGACACCCAATACATCTTGCGCAACAACTTTTCAAACTGCTCGAGCCAGTACTTCCACTCATGCTCGACGCCCTGATAGGAGGCACCAAAATGCATCACATCAGTGGTTAGGTGCAGATCCGCGCATTGCTTCTCTGGCAGTGCAAACATCTCACGATTTACCAGACTCCAGGATTCTGCCGAGGGAAGTTCCAGCATGGCCGCGCGATTATTGCGGCGATGCTCCACACCACTGTCAACAGCGACATTTTTAATGCAGCCATAAACCACTGACTCAGATTGAAGATCCATTTCCACTATTTAGCTCCCTGCTAATATTTGTATTTGCTGTTAATCCGCCTCGGCCAAAAACGCAATAAACTCCGCTTCGTCCATTACCGGGATATCCAGTGACTGGGCCTTGCTTAGTTTGGACCCTGCCCCGGGCCCTGCCACCACCTGGGCGGTTTTAGCGGATACGGATCCAGCCACTTTGGCACCCATCGCCTGCAGTCGATCTTTGGCCTCAGCGCGGCTCATAATCTCCATACCACCGGTCAACACCCAGGTCTGGCCTTTCAGGGGTTGTGAGGCCTGGGCATTCTGATCAATATCCGGCCAGCTGACACCAGCCTCTCGCAATGCCTGAATAATAGACAAATTATCCGGGTTGCGGAAAAAATCAACAATATGTTTAGCCACCACCGGGCCTATATCATCGACCTCCAACAGCTGCTCTAAATCAGCTGCAATCACAGCCTCCAGAGAGCCAAAGTTATTGGCTAGAGTCTGGCCTGTGGCCTCCCCGACTTCGCGAATACCCAGGGAGTACAAAAACTTGGCCAGACTGGTTTGCTTGCTGGCATCAATGGCAGCCACCAAATTGGCGGCAGATTTGTCCGCCAGTCTCTCCAGGCCAGTCAGCTGCTCAGTTTTTAATTCATAGAGATCAGCCACGGAGAAGATAACCCCCTGATCCACCAGCAAGTCCACCAGCTTGTCCCCAAGGCCATCAATATCCATGGCTTTGCGCGAAGCAAAATGTTTAATCGCCTGCTTTATTTGAGCCCCACAAAACAGGCCACCAGAACAGCGGGCGACAGCCTCGCCTTCCACCCGTTTAATCGAGGACCGGCAGACCGGGCAACGTTCCGGGAAGACAATTGGCTGAGCATCCGCCGGGCGCTTTTCTAGAACCACCTTGGCTATCTGGGGAATCACATCTCCGGCGCGGCGAATAATCACCGTATCGCCAATGCAAATCCCCAGCCGTTCAATTTCATCACCATTGTGCAATGTGGCGTTGCTGACAGTGACACCACCAACAAACACTGGCTGCAAACGCGCCACCGGTGTCACAGCGCCAGTGCGGCCAACCTGAAACTCCACATCCAATAACTGAGTCATTTCTTCCTGGGCGGGAAACTTGCGCGCAATGGCCCAGCGTGGTGCTTTAGCCACAAAGCCAAGCCGTTGCTGCAGCTTTAAATCATTAACCTTGTAGACAATGCCATCAATATCATAGGCCAGCCCATCCCGCAGACCAGCCAGTCGCTCGTAATATTCCTCACAGTCTGGGATACCGCTTACCAGCTGCACATGCTCATTAATTTTAAAACCCCAGTCCGCCAGAGCCTCAAGCATAAGTAGATGTGTGTCTGGCACCAGGTCAGCCTCAAACTGGCCGACACTGTAGGCACACATCTCCAATGGTCGACTGGCGGTTATTTTTGAATCCAGCTGACGCAAGCTGCCAGCCGCTGCATTGCGGGGGTTAACAAAGGTCTTGTCCCCAGCGACGATAGCTGCGGCATTAATCGCCGCAAACCCGCCCCTGGGCAGATAGATTTCACCGCGAACCTCTAACAGCCTGGGGATATTAGCACCGCGCAGTTTGAGGGGAATGCTGTTGATGGTGCGCACATTGGCGGTAATATCTTCGCCGACAGCACCATCACCCCTGGTCGCACCGCGAACCAAAAGGCCGGACTCATACAGCAGGCTAACAGCAACCCCATCCAGCTTTGGTTCACAGACATAGTCGATTTCGGGATTGTCGGACAGTGCCCCATAGTTTAATCGATCTTTGATTTTGCGCTCAAAGTCTTCCAGCTCTGCGGCAGAAAAAGCATTGTCCAGAGACAGCATGGCAACCGTGTGACGCACCTGGGTAAAGGATGACAGCGCTTCCCCGCCCACGCGTTGGCTGGGGGAGTCAGCAGAAATTAAATCTGGATACTGTTCTTCAAGGTCCTGGAGAAGACGCATTTGACGATCGTATTCACTGTCTGGGACAGAGGGATCATCCAATACATAGTAGCGGTGATTGTGCTGGTTTAACTCGTCCTTGAGACGTTCATAATCCCGCAGAACGTGCTCTGGAATATTTGCCATTGATGGTCGCCGTTAGTTGTCAGTTGCCCTTGTCGCGTTTATGGGAAACCGCGCGGGCACGCTGACGATAGTGGTCAATAGTCTGCTTGGTCATTGAACTGCGAGATTCGTCCTGCACATTGAGATGCAACTGGGCAACCAGGCTGTCGACAGACTTTATCATGGTATCGAAGGCCGCCACTGGATCAGTCAACTGTTCAAGATCCATAAACAATGTGACGCCTGGAGTTTGTAGCTGTGCAATCGTATTTAGATCAAAGGTGCCGGGATTGGCAACGTTGGCCAGACTGAACAGGATTTCACCGGAACCCTGATCGCCAATATGACGGTCGAAAATCTTTCTGCCGCCAAAGCGAAATCCGGCAGCCAGCACGCCATCGAGCAACTGCTGGCCATCAATGGTCTCGCCTTTATTCGCCATCAGGTGCATCACTAACACTTCCTGAGGAGCAGAGGCTTTGGCCTTGGACGCTAACTGCTGGGCCTGGCCCATATCCAGTTGCGCCTTTTCTAATTCTGCTTTTTGTAGTTCGGCTCGCCCCTGTTCCACCGGCGTGGCCTCGAGGTCGAGCTGTTCTTGCCGGGCTGGCGCAGAGCCTGAAAAGCCATCAGTGCCGCGCAACAGAGATTCAACCTCTTCAAGACTACCTTGATCACGCACACCAACCACACGGGAACCTCCCGAGGGAAACTGGCTGTCAAGATAGGGATCCGAGTCATCGCTGTTATTGGATGCAGATTTCTGCAACTTGCGCGATGACATGTGCAGGTTTTCGTAGCGATTGCGTTTTATGCGGCGCAAGCCGTCCAGCACCAAGGCCAGAACAACCAGCACTCCAACGACCAACAATAGTCCACGTGGGCCAAAAAAATCCATATCTGCGGCTTACTCAACTATCAAAAAAGTTAACTTACTGTAATTCGCAATTTAAAGAAACGCAGTTCTTTTTTTCACGACTCCTAGGCTGTCAGGCCTCAGCCAGTTCAGCCGCCTGATTGACATCCACTGTTACCAGTCTGGATACCCCAGGTTCATGCATGGTCACACCCATTAACTGATTGGCCGCTTCCATTGAAATCTTGTTGTGGGTAATAAAGATAAACTGTACCTGATCAGACATCTCTTTGACCATATTGGCATAGCGCCCTACATTGGCGTCATCCAACGGCGCATCAACCTCATCCAGCATACAGAAAGGTGCAGGATTTAATTTAAAGATTGAGAACACCATGGCAATCGCCGTCATTGCTTTCTCGCCACCAGATAGCAGGTGAATAGATGAGTTCTTTTTACCTGGTGGGCGCGCCATTAGCGTAACCCCTGTATCCAGCAGATCATCCCCTGTCATCTCAAGGTAGGCATGGCCACCGCCAAACAGTTTCGGGAACAGCTCCTGAATATGGCCATTGACCAGCTCAAAGGTCTCTTTAAATCTGGTGCGCGTCTCGCGATCAATTTTCTGGATCGCATTCTGCAGAGTCGTCAATGCATCTTCCAGCTCAGCATTTTGCTGATCAAGGTAGTCTTTGCGCTCTGACTCAATTTTGTACTCATCAATAGCCGCCAGATTGATGGGGCCAAGGCGCTGAATACGGTTGCCAATCAACTCCAACTGCTCTTCCCAATCCACCAGCGCCGCATCTTCATCCAGCGTTTCCAACAAGGTTTCCAGATCGGCTTTTTTCTCGGCAATCTGTTCTTCAATAGTGCGACTCAGAGTCCTTATCTCCTGGGCAGAAATACGCTGCTGCTCAAGCTTGCCCTGAACCTTCTGCACCTCGACTTCCATTTCACTGCGCAGCTTTTCCTGCTCGCGCATCTGGTGCTCAATGGCCTCGACAGCAGCTCGGACTTCGGCTAGTTCATTCTCAACCAGCAGGCGAGCTTCAAGCTGAGTTTCCAATTCAATCTTGTGACTATCAGTGGGATCTTCTTTGATATTAAAAGCTTCGCGCAACTGCTCGCGGCGCTCTTGAAGCCGCTCCACCTGCACTTCCAGACGGCTTATACCCTCTTTGATTGAGGTTAACTGAGTGCCCAGAGAGCCCTCGCGCATGGCCAGTTCCTGACGGCGATCGCGATCGTGGCGAGCGGTCTGGCGCACTTCATCGAGCTGGATGCGGCAGGTATCGCGCTGAGCAATAAGCTCTTCACGGCGCACTGTATCCGCCTCCATCTTGTCGATGGATTCCTGCAAAATAACCCGGGCTGCGGAGAGATTTTCCTGCTCGGTTTCACTCTGGGTCACCACTTCAGCAAGCTCGTTTTCAGCGCGCTCTTTCCGCGCCTTGTACTGTTCAATCTGCACCTCAAAGCCCGTTAGCTTGGAGCGCAAATCAGTATAGCTAGCCTGCTGCTGGGAAATATTGGCGGCAATTTCCTGACGGTTCTGCTCAAGACTCTGCATGCGCTGTTCATTAGTTTGGCGGGTCTTTTCCAGCTCGCCAATACTGTTATCCAACTGCTCCAACTCGGCAACAATGGTTTCCAGCTCTTGCTTGCGCTGCAGCACACCTGCAGTGGCATCTTTATCTCGAGCCACCCGCAACCAGTTATTGCCCAGCCAGATACCATCCTGGGTGACCACAGATTCTATGGCGGACAGCGAGGGCTGCATTTTTAATGCAGCGGCCAGACTTTCGACGGCATAGACATTGCTCATTAAACCGCGAGCTGCATCCCCTTTAACCAGATCCCTGAGCAGCCGGCCTTTATCACCAGATTGAACACTAGCAGCGGCATTGCCCACCAGTAGCAACTCACCCTTTTTAAAGTCATCCAGCATATCCACGGCGCCTGGGATATCGTCCACGGCAACCGCCTGCAAATAGCTGCCAAGCACAGTTTCAACCGCCACTTCCCAGCCACTGCTCGGTTCGACGGAATCGGCTAGGCGAGGTTTATCACCGAGGCCTTTGGCGGCCAGCCACTGTCGCTCGGCATCATCACCTTTGGCTGCCTGTTGCAATGCTTCGAGAGAGGCCTGACGACCTTTTAAGGTTTGCTGACGACTGCGGGCGCTATCGTGCTGCTCTGCGGCAATTTTTTCTTCGCCGCGCAATGCTTCGATTTCATCGGCATTGTCGACGCGCTGTTTCTCAATACTGTCGCGGTTAAGTTCCGCTTCAGACAGCATGGCCTGAATGGTGGCCATTTCTTCCTCAGCGGGACTGGCCTGAAAACTGCTGGCCTCGGTGGACAGTGATTCCTGTCGCTCGCTTAAACGACGCATCAGCTGTTCCAGATGCTGAATGCGAGACTGCTGCACCTCCGCCTGCTGTCTCGGGCTGGCTGACTTCTGATTGAACTCATCCCAGGTTTGCTGCCAACTCTGCATAGCCGCTTCTGCGGATTGCAGTGCCTCTGAGGAAATTGCTTCAGCGGCGGTGGCCTCTTCCAGCCCCGGCGCCAGTTCATCAAATTCTGCCTGCCATCCGGCGGCCTTTTGCCGATCCGCGGCCAGGTGCTGCTCCGCTTCGCTAAAGTTGCGCTCAGTCTGCTCCAGATCCTGGGACAGCTCCTGAGCCCGCTGCTGGGCGTGCTCTATGGCCTGTTCAATACGGGCAACGTCACCGCCAATTTTATAAAAACGCGCCTGCACTTCATTGAATGCATCGCTGCGATCGGTAAATTCCGTGCGCAGTTTTTCAATGGCCGTGTCACAACCACTACGCTGGGTGATAAATTTTTCCTGCTCGATTTCCAGCGCACCAATCACCTGTTTTTGCTCGGTGGCAGAGGCGTTGTAACCACGCCATTTCAGGGCCAGCAATTCCGCGGAGATCTGACGCTCTTCTTTTTTATACTCAGCGTATTTCTCTGCGGCTTTAGCCTGACGCTCAAGACGACCCAGCTGACGACCCAGCTCATCGCGGATATCGGTCAGACGCTCAAGGTTTTCCATGGTGCGCTGAATGCGCCCCTCGGTATCCCGGCGGCGCTCTTTATATTTGGAAATACCTGCGGCTTCTTCAATATAAACTCGCAGTTCATCCGGCTTGGCCTCAATCAGACGGGAGATCATGCCCTGCTCAATAATGGCGTAACTGCGCGGACCCAGACCTGTGCCCAGAAAGATATCGGTAATATCACGGCGGCGGCATTTATTGCCATTGAGGTAGTAATTAGACTGACCATCGCGGGTCACTTTGCGCTTGATACCAATCTCATTGTAGGAGGCGTACTCACCGACGATACGACCATCGGAGTTATCGAATATCAGTTCAATAGAAGCCTGCCCCACTGGCTTGCGACCACCGGAGCCATTAAAGATCACATCAGACATGGACTCGCCGCGGAGATTCTTGGCCGAGCTCTCACCCATGACCCAGCGCACGGCATCGATAATATTCGATTTGCCACAGCCATTGGGGCCGACCACGGCGCACAGGTTACTTGGAAAGTTGACATTTGTTGGGTCCACAAAGGATTTGAACCCAGCTAATTTGATCGATTTAAGCCGCATGTTTAGTCATTCTACTTATATTCGGTCCAGTCCGTTGGCCGCAGGATTGCTTATCAGTTAGCCTTCAATTCTACACAGTCTGAGCCCTACACAAAACAGTAAATCATTGATTGAGGCATTTACTTCGGATCAGGCTATTATCAGAGACTAAAATCAGGCCCGTTGGTAGTGATTAAGGCCCCTGGCAGCTGACTTAAGGCCTCTGGCGATTGATAAAGAGCCGGATAATATCATTGGAGGGTAGCTCAACAATCTCAGAACTGGTCTCCCAGTCTCCAGACTGCGGTGTCGCTGAGCCAGTCGCCGATAATCGAGCCACCAGGCGCACCTCAGTGGTACTGGATATCCCCCGCCCCGCCATCAGCGCATCACTGTCGCTCAAAGTCAAAGTCGCAGGTAGATCGGCAGCCCGCAGCTTGCGTGCAGCTAGGGGCATAGGAGACCCGGAGGCCGCAACAACAGCCACAAATACCAGCTGGTCAGGGGTAAAGGCAATGTTCGAGTCCAGACTCACTGACAGCTTAATCTTCGGCCGATCAGACTGCTCCGGGGACAGCGGCTCGCCGCCAGAGAGTATTTTCTCAGCGCGCTCTATACCAACCAGCAGAGCCTGAGCTGTGGAACTGGCGGGATCCAAACTCTGACGAGCGCCCAGCCAATAGGTAACCGCCAACTGTAACTGACCATTCTGAAATGCCTGAATACCTTTTAAGCCCAGCACTGTAGGATTGCTGGAATCTACCGCAAAGGCTCTCTCCATAGCATCCACAACTGGCGCACTAAACGTACTGCCTTGCAGCAGAAATAATGTCTCGGCATATTGCGCGAGCAGATACCCATCCTCTGGCTGAGCCTCAACGGCCGCAGCAAGATGCTGACTGGCGGAGAGCAGATCACCTTCTGCAAGTGCCGACTGGGCCAGCATAACCCAGTAATAAACATTTTCAGGACGCTGCTCGGCGCGCTGTGCAACTGCGCCGTCTAGCTGCTCACGCCATTGCTCAAACCGTTCAGCATCTTCAGTTAGCTCGGGGCCCTGCTCCATTAACCGAACAATTTCTTCGTCAGCATAGGCACCCAGCTTGTTGTAGCTAAGCCAAGTGATCAGAGGCACAGTGATAATCAGCACAGGCAGCAGCCACAGGCCTGATCTGCTGAGCTGCGATGCGGAATGCTCAGTCGCTGTATTGGTCAACAGGAGTTGCTGGGCATCCGCAAGCAGCTGTTCATACTGAATCTGGCTGATCTCGGCATTATTCAACTGGCGCTGGAACTGTTCCTGCTGCTCGCGAAAAATAGCCACATTGGTCTGCTCAACCGAGAAATCCGAGCTGGAACGACGCCAGCTCGATATGAATGGGTAGAGGATAAAAATACTGGCGGCCACCAGCATCAGTATAAACATGGGCCAGAATGTCATTACTGTTTATCCTTATTGCGTAAAAGCTGATCCAGACGCTGTTGATCCACAGAGCTCAGTTGATCATTTTGTTCCACCGGCATATCGCTGCTGGAGCGATTAAAATACAGTCTGTAGAGAACCCATAAACCAAATAGCAGAAAAACCACCGGCGCGGCCCACAACAGCCAGGTATTTTGGTTCACCTCTGGTCGGTAAAGAATAAATTCAGAGTAGCGGCTCTTGAGATAATTTTTGATCTCCCGATCGCTCATACCCTCCTCAAGCAACCTATGAACCTGAGCACGCAAATCCTCAGAGATAGGAGAATTGGAATCCGCCAGATTTTGGTTTTGACACTTGGGGCAGCGCAATTCCTGAACTAGCTGCTGATACCTGATGCGCAGAGACTCATCGGAAAATTCAACCACAGCTGTGCTGGCAACAGCCATGTTGGCGAGCAGCAAGCTGAGAACCGCAAACCCCAGCCCCCTCATTGAGAAACTCCGGTTAGCTCTTGGTACAGCGCCTTAAACTCAGCATCCCAAATGCGATCATCCACCACCCCAACCCGACGGTGGCGGATTATACCGTCGCCATCAACCAGATATGTTTCCGGTGCGCCATACACCCCCAGATCAATGCCCAGGCTACCCTCGGCATCGAAAATATTAAACTGATAGGGATTGCCCCGCTCATAAAGCCAAAGTTTGGCCTCAGCCCGCTGATCCTTGTAATTAAGGCCAACAATCACAACCCCCTGCTCGGCCAGGCTGTTGAGCTTCTGATGCTCAATACGGCAGGCAAAACACCAGGTTGCCCAGACATTGACCAGCAGCACCTGACCGCGGAAGTCCTCGCGGCTGACAATCGCCTGATCACCCTCAAGCCGGGGCAAAAAGAATTCAGGAAAAGGTTCGCCAACCAGCGCAGAGGGCAATTCCTGAGGGTCTTTATCGAGCCCCAAAAGCAGCACAACACTGAGCGCGGCAAAGAGCGCCAGAGGGATAAATAGTGCGAGTCTATTCATCATCCCGGCACCATATTCACAGTATTCTCTGTGCTCTTGCGTCTGCGCCGGTAACGTTTATCCATCGCGGCTAGCAGGCCACCCAGAGCAATCATCAAACCGCCCAGCCAGATACAGCGCACAAATGGCTTTACCTGCAGCCGGACAGCCCAGGCCTGACCTTCTAGGGGCTCGGCGAGAGAAACATAGAGATCACGGCTGAGGGCAGCATCAATAGCGGCTTCAGTCATCACCTGCCCGCCAGCTTTGTAGTTGCGCTTTTCCGGTAGCATCACAGTGCTAAAGCCTGACTCAGACTGCACCTTGATCTGCCCCCTGTAGGCAATATAGTTAGGTCCCTGAACCTGCTCGGCACCGGCAAATTCAAACTCATAATCAGCCACCTGTGCTGTATCTCCCGGCATCATGCGCACATCAATCTGGGCATCATAGATACTACTGAGGCCAACACCTAGAATGCACACAGCCAGGCCTATATGGGCGCAGACCATACCCCAATAGCTACCGGACAGGCGCCTGATATGACCCACTTTGCCCCCCAGTTTGTCGGACAGATCTGTCAACGTCATGGCGACCACCCAGAAAAACAGCAGCAGAGTAAACACAGCGCCGAAGGAATAACTTTCCCAGGACATCTGCGGCGCTAAAAAAAGCGGCAGCGCCAGAGCTGCACAAACCGAGACTATCCCAGGTATAACCCCTTTGTTGAGCAACAGCGAAGCATCGGTTTTTTTCCATCTGGTAAAGGCCGCAAATCCAACACTTAGCGCCAGACCGGACATTAGCGGCACAAAAAAGAAATCAAAATAGGGAGGGCCAACAGAAATCTTGCCCAGATCCAATACATCGGCCAGCAATGGGTACAGGGTACCCACCAGAATCATGGCCATGGAACTGACCAGCAAAATATTATTTACCAGCAACATCATCTCTCTCGACCAGGCCCCATAACCGGCTGCCTTGTGCATGGCCGGGCCGCGCAGGGCAAACAGCAACAGTGAACCGCCAATGACCACAGCCAAAAACGCCAGAATAAACACCCCTCGCTCAGGGTCACTGGCAAAGGCATGTACCGAGGTCAAAATACCGGAGCGAACCAAAAAGGTGCCCAGCAGACTCAGGGAGAAGGCAAAGATCGCCAGCAGCAAAGTCCAGCTGCGGAACACACCGCGCTTTTCCGTCGCTGCGATACTGTGCACCAGAGCCGTACCCACTAACCAGGGCATAAATGACGCATTCTCTACCGGATCCCAGAACCACCAGCCGCCCCAGCCCAGCTCGTAATAGGCCCACCAGCTGCCAAGGGTGATACCTATGGTCAGAAAAACCCAGGCCAAATTAATCCAGGGCCGCGACCAGCGTGCCCAGGCACTGTCAAACTGTCCACCGATCAGGGCGGCAATAGCAAAGGCAAAGGGCACAGCAAAACCCACATAGCCCATGTACAACATGGGCGGATGCACAATAAGACCAAAATCCTGCAGCAGAGGATTGAGGTCCCCCCCCTCCAGCGGTGCAACGGGCAAAATGCGTTCAAACGGGTTGGAAGTCAGCAGCAGAAATAGCGCAAACCCAACAGCGATAGCGCCCAGTATCGACAGCACTCGAGCAGAGAGCTGCAGAGGTAGATCCCGACTGAACATTGCCACAGCCCCAGACCAGCCAGCGAGAATCAATGCCCACAGCAGCAGCGAGCCCTCGTGAGCGCCCCAAACCGCGCTAAATTTAAACCGGTCCGGGAGCAAAGTATTAGAGTTATTGGCCACATATCTAAGGGAGAAATCATCCAGCAAAAAGGCATTGGCCAGGCAGGCAAAAGACAGGCCCATAAAGACAAACTGACCCACAGCCATAGAGCGGCCCAGCTCCATCCAGCTGCGGTAACCATTAAAGGACCCGAGCATGGGCACCAGCGCCTGAACTAGGGCAAAACACAGTGCGACAATTAAAGCTGCATGTCCCAACTCAGGCGTCATTGCGCTGCTTCCTGTCGCTGCTTGCTCTCATAGGCGGCATTCATTGCGTCAGCCACCTCGGGAGGCGTGTAATTCTCATCATGTTTAGCCAGCACTTCATTGGCCTGCAACACCAGGTTTTCATCCAGCTTGCCCGAAGCAATAGCGGCCTCGCCCTCGGCAAACAGGTCGGGAAGAATACCGCCGTACTGCACATCCAATGTAGCCATACCATCGGTGACAGTAAATCGAACATCCAGAGAGTCTGGTGAGCGCACCACAGAGCCGTCAACCACCATACCGCCAGCCCTTATGTTGACCGACTGGGGCGCTTCCCCCGCGGCAATCTGTGCCGGGGTATAAAAGTAATTGGCATTCTGACCAATCATATAAGCTATAAGTCCCACCACCAGAGAGGCGGTAACTACAATAAGAATCACCATCTGCAGGCGCTGTTTACGTATTGGGTGCATTATTGCTTTTCCTCCCCGGCCCCGCGGCGCCGCTGCTCCCGGCGCAACTGCCGGGCAATAGATTTTAAATTGGCGCGATGTAACTGCAATGGCCGCACCAGCAGCCAGCCCATCACCAACAAGGACACCAGCACAGCAGTCCAGACATAGGGGCCATGACCTGCCATCTCAATCATCTGCTGAAAACTATCAAACTGAAACTTCATTCTTCAGCCTCCCCTGCTGAGTCTTTATCAGCCTGCAATGCCAGCTCACAGACCCATGCTGCTTTGCGCTCGCGCTGCAATATCTCAGCGCGGGTAAATAAAATTAATGCCAGAGCATAAAAGCAGTAGAGAGCGATAATCATCATCAACAGAGGCTGGAACATATCAATATGCATGCTCGGGGCTGAGGTCAGCTTGATAGTGGCTGGCTGATGCAATGTGTACCACCAGTCCACAGACTTGTAGATAATCGGAATATTGACTGTACCTACCAGAGCCAGAATAGCGCTGGCCTTATTGCCAGACTCCTGACTGTGAAATGCATATTGCAGCGCCAGCACCCCCAGATAGAGAAATAGCAAAATCAACATAGAGGTAATGCGCGCATCCCAAACCCAGTAAGTGCCCCAAGTAGGCTTGCCCCAGACAGCACCGGTAAACAGCGCCAAAAAGGTCAGTGCAGCGCCAATGGGAGCGGCTGATTTCATCACCATATAGCTGAGCTTCATTTTCCAGATCAAACCGATAGCACCGGCAATTGCCATCAGATAATAACCAGCCAGAGCTAGGAACGAGACAGGAACATGGAGATAAATAATACGAAAACTATTGCCCTGCTTGGCATCCTGAGGCGCATAGCCGAGCCCCCAGACCAGACCAGTAGTTAATAACAGCAATGTCAGGGTCCACAGCCATGGCAGCCAGCGACCTGTGGTTTCATAGAACCAGCGCGGAGATCCCAGTCGATAAAACCATGTCCAATCCCGATTTGAAGCCATAATCTACAAAACCCTTAAAAGTTAATTGCTGCTAACCAGCCGCAGCGCACCAGCAATGGCCAATGGACAGAGCGCAATCGCTGCGCAGAGCATGGCCGCCAATATTGCCAGAGGCCCCAACCAGTTAAATCCATCCACCGCGGTCTGCACCGCAGCACTGCCGAAAATAATCACTGGTATATACAGCGGTATCACCAATATGGACAACAGTAAGCCACCTTTGCGCAATGATACGGTCAGCGCCGCACCCACTGCACCAATCAGACTTAGGCAAGCGGTGCCTACAGCTAAACTGGCCATCATCGGCACCATGGCCACTGGGGGCAGTGACAGCATCAGACCAATAAGCGGCGACACCATTGTCAGGGGCAGACCTGTCACCAGCCAATGGGCTGTGACCTTGCCCAACACTGGCAGTGCCAGCAGTTGCGGGGCAATTAACATCTGCTCCAGAGAACCATCCTGGTGGTCTGTGGCAAATAACCCCTCTGTCGACAGCAAGGTTGCCAATAGCGCCATCACCCACATCATACCCGGAGCCAGCTCCGCCAGTCGCTCCGGATCAGGGCTTACTCCCAGAGGAATCAATATGGACACCAGTAAAAAGAACATCAACGGGCTGGCCGCCTCACCCAGTCGTCGGTAGGACAGCAGCAAATCGCGCTTTAAATAGGCAGTAAAACCTATATTACTCATTGCTGTTGCTCCCGATCTGAATGGGGCTCAATACTGTATTTACGAACCTTATCCATAGCCAGATCTTGGTGGGTCGAGAGCAATATGCAGCCACCGGCAGCTAGATGACTGCCCATACGCGCCTGCAAAATATCTACGCCCTGCTTGTCTATGGCAGTAAATGGCTCATCCAGGAACCAGATTTTAGCCTCAGTGGTGAACAGTCGCGCCAGAGCCACTCGCCTGTGTTGCCCGGCAGAGAGGCTGTAACAGGGCACATCTTCATAGCCGCGCAGGCCAACCTCAGCCAGGGCCGCGCCAATCTCAGGGGCAGAGGTTGTTGCAGGACTCATCCAGCGCAAGTTTTCCTCTGCACTGAGCGTCATCTTCACCGCCGGTTGGTGGCCGATGTAGAGAAGGCTGGCCAGGTACTCATAATGGCAATCAGTAATATTTTCGCCACTAAACAGAATCGAGCCAGATGTAGGCTGCAGCGCACTGGTCAGCAGCCTTAACAATGTGGTTTTGCCAGCACCATTGGGGCCCTCAATCTGCACAATATCCCCCGCCTCAACATTGAAGCTGGCAGGTTCAAAGATATTGCAGTCGTCACGTTCAAAGAACAGGCGATCAACCGATAAGAGAGGCGTTTTGGGCAACAGGTAATTCCGCGGTCTGGTTAATTTTTGCGGCTGGGATTGTAGCAAAATTCAGGCGCGAGATGTTGGCTTTCATGGATTTAACTGGCAGCGTACAAGCGGATGGAATCAGCAGTATTGTCAATCAAAATCATCGTCAAAATCATATTCTTGAACCTGCTTCTGGATACGGGCATCTTCAAGCTTTAACTCCAGACGACGCCTTGACTCCAGCTTCACCTGTGCCTGCTGCTTGTCGGTCAGACTAGGCTCCTCAGCCACCGCTGACTCACCTATATCCCCGTCAAAATTTAGTTCATCAAGATCATCGCCCATCACTCAACCTCAGGTTCACAACCTAACAACTTGCAGTTA